>Ga0316620_10001531_pt1 | contig 10061 bp, 9 predicted proteins | sample OWC_Aug_M1_C1_D5_FD_207651 | JGI IMG/M metagenome (GOLD analysis project Ga0316620, IMG submission 207651) | Wetland soil microbial communities from Old Woman Creek delta, Ohio, United States - OWC_Aug_M1_C1_D5_B | ecosystem: Environmental > Terrestrial > Soil > Wetlands | place: USA: Ohio...
ATAATATTCAATTTCGGATTGCGAATTTCGGATTGCGGATTAAAATCGAGCCTGGTACTTCCGGTTTCCAATCCGCAATTCGCAATCCGAAATCCGCAATTATCACATTCTCTCCGGCGCGTTCACGCCCAATATCGTAAGCGCGCTCTGGATGACGGTCTTCACCTGTTTCATGAGAAAGAGCTTGGCGCCCGTCCTGGCCGCGTCCTCGGTGATCACCCGGTGCTTGAAATAGTAGTTATGCAGCAAGCCGGCCAGGTCCTGCAGATAGTACGTAAACCGGTGGGGCTCATAGGCCAGAGCCGCATCTTCGACGACCTCGGGATATTTCGCAAGCGCCTTGATAATGTTCTGCTCTTCCTCAAGGTCGAGCAGCGATACGTTCACGGTCTCTTTCCCCGGCACGGCGATGCCGCGCGACTCAGCCTCGCGAAAGAGGCTCGCCAGCCGCGCATGGGCATACTGGACGTAATACACCGGGTTTTCCCGGGACTGCTCCTTGGCTATGTCGAGGTCGAAGTCCAGGTGGCTGTCGGAACGGCGCGTCAAAAATATAAAGCGCGCTGCATCTGCGCCCACGTCCTGGACAACATCCCGAAGCGTCACAAAGTTGCCGGCTCGCTTGGACATGGGGACGGGTTGGCCGTGACGGAGGATTGCTACGAGCTGCACCAGCAGTACATGCAGCGAATCCTTGGGATGGCCGAAAGCCTGGATCACGGCCTGCACCCGCGGTATGTACCCGTGGTGGTCGGCGCCCCAGATATTCACGAGCGTTTTGAACCCGCGGGCTAACTTGTTGCGATGATAGGCGATGTCCGTGGCAAGGTACGTGTAGCTGCCGTCCTTTTTCACGACCACCCGGTCCTTGTCGTCGCCGAAGAGGGTGGAGCGAAGCCAGAGCGCCTCGTCCTGCTCATAAAGGTTCCTGCTCTCCAACAGCTCGTCAAGAGAGCCCTTCACGGAGTTGTCCTTTAAGAGCGAGCTCTCGCGGAACCAGGTGTCGAAGCGCACCCCGAAAGCTTCCAGGTCGGTCCGTATGTCGGCGAGCATTGCCTGTGTGCAATACTCGATGATGTCATTTTTATAAAGCAGGTCATCCCAAGGTTTATTTAAATATTCGTTGCCGTGTATTTTGATAAGTTCCTCGGCGATCTCCTTGATATATTCACCGTGATACCCGTCTTCGGGAAATGGAACGTCATTACCCAATGCCTGCTGATAACGTACATAGACCGATTTGCCAAGAAGACCGACCTGCCTGCCCGCATCGTTGATATAGAACTCACGCGTCACGTCGAATCCGACGGCGGCCAGCAGGTTCGCCAGCGCATCGCCGATCGCGGCGCCCCGCCCGTGGCCCACGTGCAGCGGGCCGGTGGGGTTTGCGCTCACGAATTCAACAAGCACCTTCTCCCCCCTGCCGATGTCCCTCAGGCCGTAGCGTGCCCCCTCAGCCTCGATGTCAAAGAGCGTCTGCTTCCACCGGTCTTGCCGGAAGCTGAAATTAATGAACCCTGGACCGGCGATCTCGGTCTTTTCGAGGACCCCGTCAGGGTCTTCGATATTGCCGACGATGATCTCGGCGATCTTCCGCGGGGGCTTGGACTCCGGTTTGGCCAGGGTCAGGGCAAGCGTTGTCGCGAGATCGCCGTGGCCCTTGTCCCGCGGAGTGTCGAGGGTAATGGACGGCTGCGTTTCGAGTTTCAGTTCGCCTTTTTCTTTGGCCCGCGCGAGGGCCCGAAGCAGGATTTCAGTTACTGTTTGTTTCATGAGATGATCGGCATTTCCTCGCGGTTTACAAGTGAGAAAGTATATCGTATCTTTGAAAAAAGTCAATAAAATAATCCCTTTACTTGACGCATGCGCTGTGGTATCTTTTAACAAAGGTGGACTCAGGTATGTGGGTTCAGATGAATGTGAATACCATCCTGTTCGACAGCAGGAACAGCAGTTACATCGTCGTGCTGAAGGACGAAACGGGTAAGAAAGTCCTGCCTATCTGGATCGGGGCAGCGGAAGGCAATTCCATCGCCATGGCCATCGGCAACGTCAAGCCGGAACGCCCGATGACGCATGATCTGATCGTCAGCATCTTCGACCGCCTCGAGATCGAGATCGCCCGGGTCGTCATCAGCGACCTCATCGAAAACACGTTCTACGCCTCGCTCTACCTCCTCCACAACAACAAGGAGTTCCACATCGATTCACGCCCGAGCGACGCCATCGCGGTCGCGGTCCGGATCGGGGCGCCCGTGTTCGTGGCGGAAGAGGTACTGGCGAAGCAGGACGCGTCGACCATCGACACATGGATGAAAAATCTCGGTGAGAGCGGGAGCGGTGGGCCGGAATATAATGCTTAATCGGTCGGCCGCCCGATTAAAAAAATCCCAATTTCAAGCATCAAATCCCAAAGTAAGAGCAACTGTTCAAAGCACAATGACCGAAACTGTTCTGGACTTTGAACTTTGAAATTTATTTGGGATTTGTTATTTCGAATTTTAAATTCGCATTAAGTTCCCCACCTCGGCGATAAATCATTCTCGATCCCCATGCTGTCCAGCACCCTGCCTGCGATAAAGTCCACCATATCCGATACCTTCCCGGGATGATGATAGAATGCGGGCATCGCCGGGATGATATGACATCCCAACTCGGCCAAGGTAAGCATGTTCCTGAGATGGATGGCGGAGAGCGGCGTTTCGCGCGGAACGATGATGAGTTTCCGCTTCTCCTTGATCATCACGTCGGCGGCTCGTTCGATGAGGTTTGACGCGAAACCGTTCGCAATGGATGCCAGCGTTTTCATGGAGCAGGGTATCACGACCATCGCGTCCACCTTCACCGAACCGCTCGCAATCGGCGCATACATGTTGTTCTCATCGAAATAATTGACCTGCCCTTTTTGGGCCTTCAGGTGCTTCTCCAGTGCTGACCGGATTTCAGCGTCCGGGCCTTTGAGTTTGAGCCCCGTCTCGTCCTTGAGGATCGAAAGTCCGTCGCCCGTAATTGAAAGATAAATGGAGTGTTTGCCCTTAACCAGCACCTGGAGCAGCCGGAGAGCATACGGCGCCCCGGAGGCCCCGCTGATGCCTACGATATACGTTGCCATATATTACCTCTTCTTTGAAATGGGGATGCTCTAATCGGTTACCTGATTGTATGATAAAATCGGCAGCGAGGCAATTAAAAACAAAAGGCCCGCATTGTCCCAGGCATTTCCTGAGTATTATGAATAGGCGAATTATCACTTCGAGCAGGGTGAAGATCTCGAAGCATATAAATGCCGGGATTGAAGAAGAGCAGGAATACGGTCTAGATGCTATCGTGACAGACCAGCTCAAGCGCTGTCGCGGTGAGCGGACTTACTGAAATCGAAACCCTTGCGCGGATCAGATCACAAAGGGAATGAACATCTTGGTGCGCTTCACATAGTCCCGGTATGCATCACCAAAGAAATCTATATTTTCCCGCTCTTCTACCTTGGCGGCCACAATGAGACAGAGCGTGGCCAGCATGGCGAGCGAACCGCCCAGCCAGGACGGCACGACCAAAAACGTGCTCCACGTCAGGAAAATAAATGAGCAATAAAGCGGATGCCGGATGAATTTATATGCCCCTACCGTGACAAGAACGGTCGTTTTCTCGACCCAAAGCAAGGTGGGGTCGTTCCGTTGTCTATCGAGCTTGCCCACCTTGTGCAGCAACCGAAACCCATGGATCGCCAGAAACAGGGAAATGCCCAGGCACACCATAGCGATGTGGTGATGCACACTGAACGGTTGATAAAGCCGATAATCGAGATTCAGCAGGACGAGCGCTAAAACAGCTTCCCATGCAAAGAACCGGTAGAAACCGTGGACACGATAACTGCGTAATGGTATGCGTGAAACGTGGATAGGGCCGGCCGATGCAAAAATGAAAACAGCGATTCTGAATACTGTCAGCATAGTGTTATGACCTTCATGATAAATATACCTTTCGTTGATTTGCGGGGAACAAGATCAAACCACCGTTGATAACTTTCCAAAGCACGCGTTGGCGCAGGGCGCGACGATAAACGCGCGGATCGATTCGGCAAGGCGGGGATGGCCCGACCTTCCCCGTCGGAACATAGTAGCACAAACGTTGCGGGAAAAAAAGGCATTTTCTGCAACTATCCAAAAAAACGGACTTCTCAAGCTACTGCCTTGGGGATCGCTCCACGCCCTCTGCGGTCGTACGAGAGCGTCTCTCAGTTGCTGCTTGCGGCCTCCGGTCTCTTGACCGAAAGCGCCGACAGCATCACGCTTGCAGCGAGCGCAAGCCACGCTCCCATACCAAAGGCGGCGGCAGAACCAAATTTCTGCCACACCAGTCCAAAAAGCAGCGACGCAGGCAATGTCCCGAGCCCGACGATCAGATGGTAGAGGCCGAAGGAAGATCCGCGCAAATGCAGAGGAGCGAAATCAGCTACCAGCGCCTTCTCGACCCCTTCGGTCAGTCCGAAGTAGATCCCATATACCGCGAACAGCGCCCATGCATGCCATTGCTGAAAGGCCGCGCCGAAGCCCGCGTACACGAGCGCGTATACAATCCACCCGGTGACGATCACTTTCTTCCTGCCGATGCGATCGGAAATGATGCCTCCTGGTACCGAGAAGCCCATTTTGACGATATGAAGCACTACCCAGATCGTGGGCAGTAGCGTCACAGCTACGCCGAGCTGCTGGGCCCGCAGGAGCAGAAACGCGTCCGACGAGTTACCGAGCGTGAACACGAGAATGATCCCGAGGTATTTGCGGAAGCCTGTGGACATCTCCGCCCAGGCGACCCTGAAATTGAACGTCCCCGGCGCAGCGCGCAGGCCATCGGACTGCTTTTCCTTAAGGCCGAAGAGGAGCATGCTCACAGCGAAAACGCCGGGGATGAAGGAGAGCAGGAATATGGTCTTGATGTTGTCGTGATAGACCAGAAGCAGCGCTGTCGCGGCGAGCGGGCCCACGATGGCCCCGCTGTGGTCCATGGCGCGGTGAAAACCGTAGGCCTTGCCCCGGAACTCCGGGGGCGAGGAATCCGCGATGATCGCGTCGCGCGGCGAGGTCCGAAGCCCCTTGCCCACGCGGTCCGCAAACCGTAGTGTGAGCACATGAAGCCATGAGGTGGAGAAGGCGATGAGCGGCCTGATGACGTTCGATATCGTATAGCCCGCGACGATCCAGCCCTTGCGTTTTTTCACACGGTCGGAGAGGTAGCCCGAGTAGAGCTTGAGCAGCGAAGCCGTTGCCTCGGCAATGCCTTCGATGATCCCGAGCGCCGCGGGGCCCGCGCCGAGCACTGCCGTGAGGAAAACCGGCAGGAGCGGGTAGATCATCTCCGATGCACCGTCGTTCAGAAGGCTGACAAAACCAAGGATAACGACATTCCTGGTGAGGCCCCTGCGCCAGCTACGGGTTTCGGATTTCGTATCGTTCGTCATGGAAAAGGACTTTACCTGATTTAACCCGGTTTTTCAAGCGATAAACAACTTGATCAGGGAGCTTGAGCGAGACGGGACATGCAGAGCTTCGCCTTGCTGTCGCATACGGATACTATTGAAGAAACTATTTGACTTTGCTCAGTTTATATGTTAAAAATTTTTTCAACCTCCGTTTCACTCATTATGAAGAAGGAAAGGGTTTTCTGAAAGCATGGGCATTGCGAAAAGAGCTATGGCGATCAAGCCTTCACCGACGCTCGCAACGGCGGCGAAGGCCAAGGCCATGAAGTCACAGGGAATCGACGTCGTGGATTTCGGTGTGGGCGAACCCGATTTCGACACGCCGGAAAACGTAAAACAGGCAGGCATCAAGGCGATCCAGTCGGGCTTCACAAAGTACACGCCGGCGGGAGGCACGGACGAGCTCAAAGAGGCGGTCGTCGAGAAGTTTAAAAAAGATAACGGCCTTCAGTATGAAAAGTCACAGGTGCTCATCTCCTGCGGAGCGAAGCACAGTCTCTATAATATCGCCGAGGCGCTGTTCGATCCCGGCGACGAGGTGATCATCCCCTCGCCCTACTGGGTTTCCTATCCCGACCAGGTGCTCCTGAACGACGCGGTGCCGGTCATCGTGGAGACCACGGAAGAAGAAGGATTCAAGCTTTCCGCTAAGAAGCTCGAAAAGGCCATCACGAAAAAGACGAAAGCACTGGTGCTCAACAGCCCTTCCAACCCTACCGGCCTGGCATACGACAAAAAGACGCTCGAAGAGATCGCGGCAATTGCCGTGAGGCACAAGATATACGTTATCTCCGATGAAATATACGAAAAGCTCATCTATGACGGATTCAAGCATTTCAGCATCGCCTCTCTGGGAGCGGAGATCAAGGACCTGACGCTCGTGGTGAACGGCGTTTCAAAGTCGCACGCCATGACCGGCTGGCGCATCGGCTATGCCGCCGGCCCCAAGGACATCATCACTGCCATGGCCAACATCCAGAGCCAGAGCACGTCGAATCCCGCTTCCATTTCTCAGAAGGCGGCTGTCGAAGCGCTCCGGGGTCCCCAGGACTTTATCCGGACCATGAACGTCGAGTTCGACAAGCGAAGAAAATACATGGTGGACCGGCTGAACAGGATAACGGGCATGTCCTGTCTCATGCCCGTGGGCGCGTTTTACGCCTTCCCAAAGGTATCGCAGCTTTACGGCAAGAGCATCAACGGGAGGCGCATCGCGAACTCTTCTGATCTCGCAGCCTATCTCCTTGAAGAGGCAAAGGTGGCGCTCGTTTCCGGAGACGCCTTTGGAGCGGACGCATACATTCGGCTTTCGTATGCCACCTCTATGGAAAATATAACCAAGGGACTGGACCGTATTGAACAGGCGGCCGGAAAACTCGCCTGATCCGGCCCTTGCAGTGATTATTTTTTGTCATCTCTTACCCAGGAGGATTTTATGAAAATTGTTACGTATCTTTTGGGAGCGCTGCTCGTAGCGGCTCTCGGCGCAGCGGCCTTGTTTTATTTCACCACCTTTCAGCCACTGTCCCTGGACTATGCGCGCATGAAAGAGGGCCTGCCGGGTTTGGAAAAAGCAAGAGCAGACCTGAACAAATATAAGGAAAAAGAAACCCAGCAAGCCAGGGAAATGGCTTGGATTGCCCCTGCGGTGAATGCCCTGAACGCAGACCTTGCCGATGAAATAAAAGCCGGCAAGGCTGAAGTCGTTTCCGCCGGGAATACGGTAGTAATAAACATTTCAGAAGACGAGCTCTTTACCCCTGAATCAAAAACGTTCTCCAAGAACACACAAACGCGCATAAAACTGCCCGGTTTGCTCAGACGAAACGAGTTGAAGGGGAAGGATATTTTTATCGGGAACTCCACAGAGGCTGCCGCTGCTCACGGAAAGGGTAAGAAAAAAATACCTGCCAAGGACGCGTTGACCCTCGCTTCAGAAAGGTCGACTGAACTGGTAAAATATCTGGTAAAGGATGGCGGCGTGCCCCAGGATTCGATCGCTGCGCTTGCCTATTCGGCAAAACTTCCCGACCGGGGTTTTAAGATCAAGAACAAGAAGACGATGATCATCATCGGCGTCTGTCCGGCTCCTGCGGCGCCGGCGGCAGCAGCCCCGGCAGCGCAGCAAAAACCCGGCGCGCAGCCGGCCGCTGGCTCTCCCCAGCAGACCCAGCCGAAAACAATTCCCATCAAGCCGGCCCGGCCGAAAACTAATTAACGAGCGGCCGGAAGGGGCTCATCCCAATCGAGTGTCTTCCGGCCCGCTATGCATCACTCCCTGATGATGGGCGCCCATGTCCGATGAACAGTTACAAGAACGCATTGCCCGGCTCGAACAGGATCTCGAACAAGCACGCGCCCGCGAAAAAAACCTCGGCGATCTCCTTGAAAAAAAACTGAACGAGATCTACACCCATTACCATATCTCGCGGACCATCGGCTCTCTCCTGGACCTCGAGGAGTTGCTCCGTCAGGTAATGGGGACCGTTAAAAAATCCCTCCCCATCGAACGCATGTCGATATATTTGCTCGACGAAAACAGGGAAAAGCTTGAGTTGGTCTTTTTCAGCGGGCTGAACATCCAGGACAAGCTCACGCTGAACCTCGGAGAAGGCACACCAGGGAAGATCGTCGAAAGCGGCGAACACGTCCACATTCACGATCTATCGGTCTTCTATGAAACATCCGGTGATTTTATCCATTTTGCCGACGAAGAAAAGCGCGAAGGGTCCTATATCGGGATCGCGCTCAAGGTACATAATGACACGATCGGCGTGATCGGTATGGACAGCGCGGTAAAATACGGTCTCAGCGTCGAGGACATGGACTTTATGGCCATCCTCTCCCACCAGATAGCGGCGGGCATAGAAAAAGCGAGGCTCTTCGAAAAAATCCAGAAACTTTCCCAGTTGGACGGCCTTACTGGCCTGAACAACCGACGAATGTTTCAGGACAGGCTCCTTCAGGAAATCAACAGGCGCGACCGAACGCGTAAGCCCCTGTCGCTCCTCATGCTGGACATCGACCATTTTAAGCAATTCAACGACAGCTTCGGGCACCAGGCCGGCGATATCGTGCTGAAGCAGCTCGCCAGGATTATTACGACCCAATGCCGGTGCGCTTCCATCGACATTTGCTGCCGCTATGGCGGCGAAGAGTTCGCCATCATCATGCCCGAACTGGAGTTGCATAAAGCAGTGAAAGCGGCGGAACGGCTGAGAAGCGCCGTCGAAAATGAGGTATTCAATTTCGACGCAGAAAATACGGAAGGCAAGGTTGCCGTCAGTATCGGCGCCGCCGGTGTCATGGGTGAGGAAGATATAAGCCCGGAAGAACTCGTCAAAAAGGCTGATGAGGCTCTCTACCTTTCAAAGCGGACCGGCAGGAACCGGGTGAGCTACAGCCCGACGGCGGACAGAACTTGATCGGTTGCACGGATTGTGCAATCTCGGACGGCAGGCTTCCGCTACTGAATGTGGCGCGGGAATGACCGTGTTTCATGCACAGCGGCAAATCATCAATGGTGTTAATTTATCGAGAAAATAACGGAACGATAAACAAGAAGTATACGTGGAATTCCTACGGCTTGCGTTTTGACAAGTAGAGACTTTGCAATCTGTCCAAGTACACCTTGGTACGCTGTCGGGCCTGAGGGTCCGTCTCCCTGGCCGCGAACCGGCTTGCATAGTCATAAGCCATATCGTATCGGCCCGTTCTTTCGAACGCTATGGCGGCATTCCAGTATCGCGACGGGGTGTCAGGTTCCCTTTCGATCGCCGCAAGAAAATACTTGAGGGCTTCCTCATAGCTCCCCTTCATCATAAGTAACTCACCCAGGGTATTGAGAAGATGGGGCATATTAGGATCGACGGTCAGCGCCTGCCGCACCGCTGCCTCTGCTTCGGCATAGCGCTGTTTTCTGATAAAAGCCACTGAGAGGTTATTGAGAAGACTTGGGTCGCCGGGAGCATAACGCAGTCCCGTCTGCCAGGCTGTGATTGAATCATCAAAGCGTCCCATTCGGAAATAGACAACGCCGATTTCCCGGTACAGGTCGCGGGAAGGAACGCTTCCGTCGTCTTTGAGGGAAAGGACGGTTTGGAACTGCTGTAACGCTTCGTTTAACATGCCCGCCGTTGAGAGCGCCTGGCCGTAATTTTCGTGCGTCCTGCGTTTTTTCACCGATTTTGAGGAGGCATCAGCCCATAAGGTCACCGGGGTTTTGTAGGCTCTGTTCCGCTCGTATGCGGCAAGTGTGATGCAGAGAAGGATACCCATGGCAACCAGAAGAGAAACGGACGTAATTTTTTTTTTCAGCATAAGATTATTCTATATTTTTACGGCCAACACGTCAAGAAAATGATTCGATGATGCTTACTCTCCTAGAGATCGTCTGATTTCATGAGGCTCGTCCCCGGATAATAGTGGGAGAGGATGGCCTTATAGTCTTTCCCTTTCTGCGCCATTTCTTGTGCTCCCCACTGACAGAGACCGACACCATGCCCCAACCCCCTGCCGTAAATAACGACCTCGTTGCCGATGACCGCTATCTCGAAGAAAACGCTCGGGATAAGAGCAGTGC
>Ga0316620_10001532_pt1 | contig 10061 bp, 9 predicted proteins | sample OWC_Aug_M1_C1_D5_FD_207651 | JGI IMG/M metagenome (GOLD analysis project Ga0316620, IMG submission 207651) | Wetland soil microbial communities from Old Woman Creek delta, Ohio, United States - OWC_Aug_M1_C1_D5_B | ecosystem: Environmental > Terrestrial > Soil > Wetlands | place: USA: Ohio...
CGGGTTTCCCCAGCGCCTCAATCACTCCGCCCAGATATCCCAGGCCGGAGGACACCAGGGTCAAGAGGGGATTCATGATGGAAAAAGAAGCGTACGGGCTCCAGGCCGGAATGCCGTAAACGATCAGATCGGCTTTCCCCTCCGCCAGATCGCGGCGGGGGGGGTACTGCTGTTTTAACAGGTCGAGGGCCGCCCGCCGGGCCTCCCCCACGCTGCCGGCCCAGATCCGGGCTACCTGGATGGGGTTGGCCAGCGCCGTCTCGATTTTGAAGATGCGTCTCTTCCCGATCTTTTCTTCGATCAGCTCCCCCATCTCGTCCAGCATGGCGTGCATCTGGTTCCCCTCGATGGACATGGACATTCCATCGGGAGAATGGTGCCAGCGGATGGAGCGGTAGGTGGACAGGCCCACGCAGATCGACTTCCAGCCCCCGTTGAATCCCCTCCAGACAACCGTATTGATATAGATCGTCAGGTCGGAATCCGTGACCCGGCGGTTGATTTCCACGTCATACCCACTGCGGGTGACGCCCAGGAAGGAAAGATTTTCGGGGTCCTCGGCGTCATGGCAGAGAAGCCGGTAGCCGAACTCCTGCACCAGCTCTTTCCCGATCACTTTGCCCAGCTCCCCGCGGGTGAACTTCCGGTGGAGGGCGTTGGCGCACAGGAGGGTAACATCTCTTTTCTTCACCCCGGCATGTTCCAGCTCTTCCAGGACCGAACGGATCGCCGGCTCCCACACGGGGCCATAGCAGGGGACCGTGGGATCATCGAAGGCCACCGTGACCCGCCACCCGGGCTTGGCCAGTTCGCGAAGCGGGGGAAGGTCCAGGGGCCTTCTCAAGGCCTCCTGAAGGGCGGCCCGCAGGTCCGCCACCGGCGGCAGGGAGGTGGAAAGGCCCTGGGGCACGAATCGGGTCCGGTCGGGAAGGCTGACCGGGATCATGCGGTCGCCAAAAACCATCTGTTCGTCCATAGACCACCCCTCAAAGAAGTGCTGAGCGCCGAGGATTGAGTGCTGAGCAAAAGGATAAAGGATCAGGAGAGAAGGTTCAAGGGGAAATTAACGAATAGAAGAGAGCGCTTCGCTTATCAAAGCAGAGAGCGGAGAGCGTGGAGCAAGGAGCAACCAAGGGCGAAAGGGAAAAACGTTACTGGTTATTCGTTACTCGTTGGAATCCTGGAACTGGGAACTGGGAACCGGGAACAGGCAACACTTTTTTTCTTTGCGCCCTTGGCGCCTTGGCGTGAGAAAAATGCGCTTTCCTTCTCGTTACTTCGGAGTTATTTGAAAGAGAAGGAACAGTTCCGGGGGCAGGCTGCCGCCCTTCAGGGGAACCTGGAGCGGCTGGGGCAGCGCGAAGGAGCTGTTTTTGCCCGAAGCTTCCAGGCGCTTCACCCGGGCGATTCCGTCCTTGAACTGGACCTCCCCCCGGGCCGTGTCGAAAAGGGTCAGGGGCAGAGGAATCCGCGACGCCGCGTCCCCCTTGATTTCCCCCCTCTCCAGCAGGGCCCACATCTGTCCCTCCCCCCGGTCAAAATCTCTCCCTTCCCAGTGCAGAGAGGCTTCCCCGCTCAGCCGGATGAGAAAGGAGCTTTCTTTCCCGGAGAAAGCCTGAACCTCCATCTGGTTCAGCCGCAGGTTCAGTCCGTTCCGGTTCTTCTCCTGCCGGAATTTTCCCGAAACCCGGGAATGATTTCCCGTATCCGCCAGGTCAAAGGCCGGCTTTCCCAGGATCATCCCCGAAAAATGGGGACGAAGGATCAGGTCGGGAAAGCGGAAGGAGAGGGAGTCGGCTCCGACCCGAATGTTCTCCAGCTTGAGGCTCCAGGGAAACACGGGGGACACGCGGTCGATGGACAGGCTGAGCGGAAGGGATCCTTCAAAATTCTGAATCCATGCTTTCGTCAATCGATCGTAGGGAAACTGCCACAGGAAGAAGGCGCAGAAAAACAGAACCCCCAACAGGAAATACCCCAGGATGATTTTGCCCGCCCGCATGGATCCGCCCTCATCCCTGGTAGAAGACCAGCTGCAGGGAAACGTCCAGGAACCGGGGGGTGGTATAACGGGGTTTCAGGCTCATCCGCACCACCCGCGACCCGCCGGGGGAAGACTGCATCCCATAGAGGAACCGGGTCAGCTGGGGGAGTTCGGCCTTCTCCATCAGCACATCCACGGTCATTCCCTCGCCGCCGGGAGAGGGGCTGGGTTTCATGGACTTCACCGTCTGGCGGAGGCCGGAACGTTCAATCCAGCCGTCCAGCCGGGAAAGAGGCGGGAGAGCCCTTTCCCCGGCCGGGATTTTCTGCACGACGGCCGCCCTGGCCTCGCGGAGGAAATTGAGTTCCTGGCGCAGGAGGCGCAGTTCTTTCAGTTCCAGCTCTTTCTGGGGAATGAGGCGGTTCAGGTCTTTGGTTCTCCGGACCGCCGGATAGACCGCGAACTGCAGGACGAGCAGGCCGGCCAGGACACAGGCGCCCCCCCAGAGAAAGGTCTTCTCTCTCCCCGTGATTTTCATCCTCAGCCCCCCCGCTTCATCTGCAGTTTGAACTCCACCACGTTCTCCAGACTGCTGGCCCGGGCGGTCTTCAGCTGGACTTCCTTAAACCGGGCGGACCGGTCAAGCCGGCTTTTCAACTGGTTGACCGTGTCGAAGGAATCCGCCTCTCCGTTGACCTCGACCGTTTCCGGGTCGACGATCAACTCCGTCACCCGGACCTTCGTGGAAGGGTCCACCATCATGCTGAGCTCGCGAAGAATCTCGAGGGGGGAACCGCTGCCCCCGCCCCCGCCCAGAGCGGCCAGCTTCGCCCTTTCTTCCTGCACCCGGGCTTTCATCTGCTGGAGTTCATTGACTACCCGCTTCACTTCCGGCAGGGCCTGGGTAAACTCCTTGCGGATCTCTGCCCTCAGGTCCTGGTATCTCCTCTCCTTCAGGGAATAGTTCAGGATAAAAGCCGCAATCCCCAGGATCGCCAGGATGGACGCATAGGAAACCAGAATCCTCATCCGCCCCCTGGCCCGTTGAACTTTCTGGGAGGAAGCGAATTCTTCCCGCCGCAGATTGACTTCCTCGCCGCCGGCCGCTCCCAGAGCGGCGCCCAGAGCCACTGCCAGGGCCGGCCGGATTTCCTTGGGGACATCCCCGCTCATTTCCTCCATGTCGAGGGAGGAAACGGATGCCGGCAGAAGATCTCCCAGCTTCTTGTCCACGCCCGGGCTGAGGGAGTTCCCTCCGGTGAGGAAGACCTTCTCCACCGGCCGGTTTTCCGGACCATATCCGGCGGAAAGGAAGGTCCGGCGAACCTCTTCCGCCAACCGGGACAGGTCCTGAGCCGCCGCCCGGGGCAGAGCGGACCCGGCTAGAGGGATGGAACGAGCCAGGACAAGCCGGTCGTTCTCCCAGAGGATGAGCGCCGCCTTTTCGTCTCCCAGATCCAGAAGGGCCCCGCTCCCCGCGGACGTCTTCCCCAGGGCCCGGACCAGCGAGAAGAGGGCCAGGGCCTCGGGAATCACGCTCTCCGGGTCCAGTCCCGCTTCTTTCAGCAGGGCCAGATGTTCGCCCAAGTCCCCTTTGCGCACGGCAAAGACCAGGGTCCTCTCCTCCCCGGAATTTTTCCCCGGGGAATAAAAATCGACGATGACCTGATCCGCGACAAAAGGGAGGAGAGGTTCTACTTCGTATTTGACCACCTGCCGGTTTTTCTTTCGATCCGCAAAGGGCAGGGGAATGCGGTGGACCATGGTCTGCCGGGAGGGGAAGGAATAAACCAGACCTTCTCCCCCATCTTCCAGCTTGGGAAGGACCTGCCGCAAGGCCTGCAGAATCTCTCCCCGGATATCCCCTTTTTCTTTTCCCGGGAGGGGGAAGAGGCCGTGGTTGCTCACCCGAAAGCCCCGCAGGGTGCGGGTAACTTCCACCGCCTTGATCCCGGTCGATCCGATGTCCAGTCCCCAGATCTTCGCTTTCATGATCTATCCGGCCTTCCAGGAAAGGACCCGGGTCCGCCTTCCCTCTCTTCGAATCACCGCCTGCACGGCGGCCCGCGCCTCCCGGTAACTGCCCAGAATTTCCACGTTGAAAAAATTGCTCCCCACGGTAATTTCGCTGCTGATGAGAGGATAAACTGCGTCCCAGCCGGGCACGGAGCGCAGCTCTTCCGGTTTCTGGAAGGGCTTCTCCCGCCGGTGGGCCAGAACGGCCTGGGCCATGCCCTGGTCGATCTTGGGAGACAGGCTCAGGAGGACCACAAGGCCGGCCGTGTTGATGTTGATCCTTCCGTCGGATTGAACGGTCAGGTAATTCTTCAACCCTTCTTTCCCCTCGCCGCCATACAGGAAGGAGGGCTCCACCCCGCGGATGAGGAGAAGTTCATCCAGCGAATCCAGGGGACCGTTCTTGGGGAGATGGGGCTTTTTCCGGGTCAAATAGAACTCCTTCTCTGCCCCCCGGGCCCGCGGTTGGTCATCCCCATCCAGCCAGTCCAGAAGGGCGTCCATCCAGTCCGCGGGATGCCCCAGAAGATTGAGGAGCCGCTCCATCTGCTCTTTCTTCTTCAGATTCAAGTTCCCGTACGGGTCCACGATTCCATTGGGATTGAACTTGGCGTTCTCGTCCAGGATCCGGCCGGCAAAGGAACCCTCGGGAAAGAAGCGGGGCGAAAGAAAGGCCAGATTCTCGAAATGAGCCCATCTCTCGTCCGGCCCGTCGTAAGCCGGGTCATCATTCTGAATCAGTGCCCGGGCGATCTCCACCCCCGAATGAGCGATGTAGGAAGCCTGGGTCAGGTCCCGGAAATTCTCGGCCAGGGTGGCCTCCACCCGAATGGCACGGTTCATCTCCAGCCCGGTGACTACCAGGAGAGTCAGGATCAGAAGGGTCAGCACCAGGGCAATGCCTCTCTGGTCTCTAATTTTTCCGCCCTTCCTGCCGATCATTTGGGTCTCAAGTAAAGGCATTATGGTATAGTTGGTAGGAGCGGCGTTGAAACCCGCCCGTACGGAGTTCGGAGTCAACTGCGATAAAACTCTGTTTTTAACTTTAGTCACTTTCTGATCCGTGTTTATCCGTGTTCATCTGTGTCCCATTAAAATCTTCTTCCTGCGGCTCTGTGGTGTTGGAGTTCATCCGCTCATCGCCAAAAAGACCTGAGTTCGGAAATCGTGCGCCTGCCCGCGGGAATCTTCCAGCCGCAGGTGAATCTCCACCCGGGAGGGAAGCTGATTCCGGCGTTCCCCCTCCAGGGAGTTCCACTCTTTGCCCTTCTTCCCCAGGCGATCAAAGTAGGAGAAGCTCAGGCTGCGAACGCGGTCACACAGGGCCAGGGAGCGTCCCCCGCGGAGAAGGTCCCCATCCCGCGCCTCGTCCTGGCGCCGGAACAGGGTGAAGCCCTTTCTGCCCGGGGCGCGGTCCAGGAAATAGCCCAGTTCGAGCACCCCCCATCCTCCCTCGACAGAAATCGCCCACGGGTGGGGCAAATGGGTAAAGTCCAGGCGGTCCAGAAACTCATTCCCCTCTTTGGTGGAACGGCCAACCAGGCCCGTGCGGTAGGCCTGGAAGCCCTCTTTCAGGGAAACCAGCGCGGCCCCCCTCAATTCCCCGGCCATCTTCTCCAGGATCATCCGGCCCTGCTGGATGACCTCCGCCCGGTCGCTTGTCTCGGCCATGACCGTCATGGACTGATGGAAGGTGAGGTAAAGCAGCGAAACTACGACTGCCAGGATGGAGAGGGTGATCAGCACTTCGAACAGGGTAAAGCCGTTTTTCATTCTCACCACAGAGCACTTGGAGAACAAAAGAAGTTTCGGGTTTCGGGTTTCGAGTTTCAAGTCATTCAATCCTTCTTGGCTTTTTGAATCATTCTCTGTGTTCTCTGTGTCTCTGTGGTGAATATTTATTTTTGCGCGAAGTAGGCAACCAACTCAAGCGTGCGTTCCCGGGTGCCGTCCTTCCAGAGAACCCGGACCAGGGCCTTGCGGATGGCCGGCAGCTCGGTGGAGCTTATCACCTGCTCCCACCGCAATTTAGGGTAGGCCTCCTCACCGGTTCCCGAATTTTTCCCCACTTCTGGAAACCCCATTCCTTCCAGCTCGGCCATCTTCTCCCGGGCCAGCAAAGTAGCCAGGGAAATCTGGTTCGATTCATCCAAAAGGCGGATGCTTCCGGCCTGAGCCCGCAGGAATGCCACCCCCACGAGGGCCAGAATGGCCAGCGCGATCATCACTTCCAGAAGGGTAAACCCGCACTTTTTTTTAACCGCAGAGCACTTAGAGAACAAAAGCAGTTTCGAGTTTCGGGTTTCGAGTTTCACGTTATTCAATGCTTCCTGATTTTTGAAAATTTCTCTGTACTACGGTGTTTTAAAATCTTTTAATTTTGTTTAGATTTTTTTATGAATCCTTATCCGTGTTTATCCGTGTTCATCCGTGTCCCATTAAATTTTGCCTTTGTCTTTGCCTAATCTGTGTTTATCTGTGTTCATCTGTGTCCTGATAAGAAATTCTTTGGTTGCGGCTTTGCCGCTCTGTGTTCTCCGTGTCTCGGTGGTGAATAATTCTTAAGAAGTTTTTCTCTCCACGTAGCCGGCCGTGACTTCCGTCTTGCCTCCGAGGGGGTGGACGAAAATGGTGAAGACCTCCTCTTCGCCCCTTCGGAGATGGATCTCGCATTCATCGGCCCACCCCGTGGGGGAAAACTCCACGTAAGCCGTGCCCTCCCGTATCTTTCCCCTCTCCGGATGAGCAACATCGAGAAAGGTGACCCCGGCCGGCAGATAGCTGGCCTTCCCCAGGGGAGAGGCATCCCGCAGGAATGAGTCCCTTTCTCCTTCCCGGCTGATCCAGTAGGCGTTTTGTTTCAGGTCCAGGTTCAACCGAAATCTCTGCTTGGTGGTCGCCGCCTGGCTCTGGGCGTACCTCATGGACCCGACCAACTGAAGAACGGCCCTCTTCGCGTCCCGCGGTTCCAGGAGTCCCCGGAAATTGGGAAAGGTCAGCAGAAAGACGAAGCCCAGAATCAGGATCACCACCATCAATTCGGCGAGGCTGAAACCCGGACTACCTTTCGACGTCTGCGTTTTCCCCTTCTCCACCTTCTTCTCCATCGCCTCCCAGGGACTTCAGGTCGAAGTCCTTGTTCTTGATTCCCGGGGAGACATACACGTAAGGCCTGTTCCAGGGGTCCTGCGGTACTTTTCCTTTTTCCAGGTACCCGTCCTCGCGCCAGTTTCCGGGAACGGTCCCGGTCGTCGGCTTCTGCACCAGGGCCTCCAAACCCTGCTCCGTGGTTGGGTACATTCCGGTATCCAGCTTGTAGAGCTTCAACGCGGCTTCCAGGTTCTCGATCTGCAGCTTGGCCTTGATCTTCTTGGCCTCCTCGGTCCGGCCCATGAATCGGGGAAGGACCAGCCCGGCCAGGATGCCCAGGATTACGATCACCACCATGATCTCGATCAGGGTGAAGCCCCGGCTTCTGACCTTTCGGAGAATCTTGATCATCTTCATCTGTCACCTCATCTTACAAAGGGGCTCCAGAAATCCCCCCCCTTTTCAAAGGGCGGGGGATTTCCGGGGCCTTGTTGTTTTCTTCCGCAATCCGCAATCGGAAAACCAGCAACGCTTTTCCGTTCCCGAATCCTGTCTCCTGAGTCCTGTTTCCTGAATCCTGATTCCTTATTTCTCGCTCGTGGGTTCTCATTCCGCATTCCGAATTCAGCATTCCGCATTTTTTCTTTATCGGACCGCCTGGCTCATCTCCAGAATGGGCAAGAGAACGGCCAGGGCGATAAAACCCACGCCCACTCCCATCATCAAAATCATGAGCGGCTCCACCAGGGCGATGAGGCCGCGAAGATCGCTTTCGGCTTCATTCTCCAGGCTCGACGCCACCTTCTCCATCATCCGGGCAAGCACACCGCTTTTCTCCCCCACCGCTACCATCTCCAGAACCACGGAGGGGAAGAGGCCGCTGGCTTTCAGAGAAGGGGCCAACTCTTCTCCCTCCCGGATCCGTTCCCGGGCCTCGCCCAGGGCCCGGGAGAGGAGACGGTTCCCCGCCACGTCCTGGGAGAATTCCAGCGCCTGGAGGAGAGGGAGCCCTCCGCCCAGCAGCGTGGCCAGGGTCCGCGCCCACCGGGACACGGCCAGCCGGCGATGAAGGTCCCGGACGAGGGGGAGCCGCAATTTCAGGCGGTCCCAGAGAAGCCCTCCCGATTCGCTCCGCAGGTATTTCCGCAGCCAGAAGGCCAGGAGGATGAGGGCCGCCACCACCGCCCACCAGAAGCGGTTCAGAAAGTCACTCACCGCGATCAGAATCAAGGTGGGCCAGGGAAGGGACTGGCCGAGGTCGGAAAAGATTTTGGTCACCGTGGGGACTACGAAGGTCATGAGAAAAAAAAGAACCCCCAGGCCGATGACGAACATGAACGCCGGATAGGTCAGGGCCGCCCGGATTCTCTGGCGGAGGGCCACCTGGTGTTCGCTGAAATCGGCCCACCGGCTCAGCGTGAGGGCCAGGGTCCCGCTCACTTCTCCGGCCTTCACCAATCCGATAAAAAGGCCGGAGAAGATCCCGGGATGAGCGGTGAGGGCGTCGGCCAGGCTGCTCCCTTCCCGCACTCTCTCCCGGATCTGGGTCAGGGTCGTCCGGAGATAGGGATGTCCGGACTGGTCGATCAGGGCCGACAGGGAGGAAACCAGGGGGATGCCGGCCTCCATGAGCGTGGCCATCTGCCGAAAAACCTGGGCTAGGTCTTTGGCCCTCACCCGGCCAAAGAGCCGGAGCGCTGGGCCCCGCTGCGCCAGGGCGGCCGACTCTTCCCGGATCTCGGTGGGATAGACGCCCTGGTTTTTCAGCTTGGTCCGGGCCGTGCGCGCGCTTTCTGCGTCAATGATCCCGCGAATCGCCTTTCCCGAACCGTTCAGCGCCTCATATTCGAAGATGGGCAAATATCTTATTCCTCGTTCTTCGTTATACGTTATTCGTTATAAGTTATTCGTTGCTCGTTTCGTTTTCCTTAACCTTAGCCTCAACCTTGTTTTCCTTATCCTCGAGTTACGCCATCGGCGTGACGCTCCTCAAGGCCGCCCTAATGGCGGCCGGTCCTTAGTCCTTACTCCTGCGTCACTCGTATCAACTCCTCCAGCGTCGTGATCCCGGCCAGCACTTTTTCCGCCCCGTCGTCCCGCAGGGCCTTCATCCCCTCCACCAGGGCCTTCTGGGCTATGGTGGTGGAGTCCGCCTTCCTCATGATCAGGTGGCGGATGGGCTCGGAAACGGACAGGGTCTCATAAATGCCCGTCCTCCCGCGGTATCCGGTGCCGGCACAGGCCGGGCATCCCCTCCCCCGGTAAACCGCTCTCCCCTGGATCCGGGCGGGATCGATCCCCGCGTCTCTCAGGGCTTCCGGTTCGGGTTCGTAGGCCTGCTTGCATTCGGGACAAAGGACTCTCACCAGGCGCTGGGCTACGATGGCCCGGACGACGGAGGCAATCCGGAAGGGTTCGATCCCCATGTCGATCAGGCGGGTGACGGCGCTGGCGGCGTCGTTGGTGTGGAGAGTGCTGAAGACCAGATGCCCGGTCATGGCCGCCTGGATGGCAATCTCCGCGGTTTCCACGTCCCGTACCTCCCCCACCAGGATCACATCTGGATCGTGTCGCAGGATGGACCGCAGGCCGTTGGCAAAGGTGAGACCGATCTTGGGATTCACCTGGATCTGGGCAATCCCGAAAAGCTGGTACTCCACCGGGTCTTCGATGGTCACGATGTTCTTGTCCGGCGAATTGATCCGGCTCAGGGCCGCGTAGAGGGTGGTGGTTTTCCCGCTTCCCGTCGGGCCGGTGACGAAGAGAATCCCGTTAGGACGCCGGATGAGCTCCTCCACGGTCTTCAGGTGTTCCGGGAACAGGCCGATCTCTTCCAGCCCGAGGTGAACGCTGCTCTTGTCCAGCAGGCGGAGGACCACCCTTTCCCCGAAGCTCGTGGGAATGATGGAAACCCGGATGTCGATGTCCTTGTCGGCCACCTTGATGGGGATCCGGCCGTCCTGGGGAAGGC
>Ga0316620_10001533_pt1 | contig 10060 bp, 9 predicted proteins | sample OWC_Aug_M1_C1_D5_FD_207651 | JGI IMG/M metagenome (GOLD analysis project Ga0316620, IMG submission 207651) | Wetland soil microbial communities from Old Woman Creek delta, Ohio, United States - OWC_Aug_M1_C1_D5_B | ecosystem: Environmental > Terrestrial > Soil > Wetlands | place: USA: Ohio...
GAATCGACGTCGGGTGGTCGTTGCCCGCCTGCCCCGCGACGTGGCCTTCGACCAGCCAGCGCGCCGCCTGGAAGTCCATCATCGTCACCATCGCCGACAGGAGCGAGCTTTGCACCCACTGCCCCTTGCCCGATCGATTGCGCTCCTCGAGCGCGATCAGGATGCCGAGCGCCGCGAACAGGCCCGCGGTCAGGTCGGCCACGGGGATCCCGGCGCGCACCGGTCCCTGCCCTGGCAGCCCCGTGACCCACATCAGCCCGCCCATGCCTTGGGCAATCTGGTCGAAGCCGGCGCGGTCGCGGTACGGCCCGTCCTGGCCGAAGCCGGAGATGCTCGCGTACACGAGGCGCGGGTTCTCGCGCGCGAGCGACTCGTAGTCGATGCCGAGGCGATGCTTCACGTCCGGGCGGTAATTCTCGACCACCACGTCGGCGGACTTCACCAGGCGCTTCAGGACCTCGACGCCGCGCGCTTCCTTGAGGTTCAGCGTCAGCGAGCGCTTGTTCCGGTGCAGGTTCTGGAAGTCGGAGCCCTGGCGCGGCCCGAAGCCGTCCTCGCCGTCGCTCGCGGGCATCTCGACCTTGATCACGTCGGCGCCCCAGTCGGCGAACTGCTTGACGCAGGTCGGACCGGCGCGCACGCGCGTCAGGTCGATCACGCGCAGGTGCGACAGCGCGTCAGCGGAAGGCACGACCGGCCTCTGCCTGGTGGAAGAAGTCCTCGACCAGCCGGTTGAACAGCGCCGGCTCTTCCAGGTTGATCATGTGTCCCGTCTTCGGGACCACCGCGAGCGCGGCGCCCGGCACGGTGCGCTTGATGAGGAGCGAGGGCTCGATCGTCGAGGGGTCCTCGTCGCCCGCGATCACCAATAGCGGTGCCTTGATGCGCGCCATCTCGGCAGTCAGATCGTAGAGCGAGGGCCGGCGCGCCTGGTAGCCGAGCATGGTGTTCGCCGAGCCCTGCGCCGAGTGCTCCGACAAATTGCGCTGGAATTCGGCGAAGCCGCGCGGGTCCTTCGCCTTCATCGTCACGCGCGTCGGGTTCTCGCCGTAGGTCGCGGCGAAGTGCGCCATGCCGCGCTCGAGCATCAGCTGGGCGTTGGCGCGCGAATCCGCCTGGAAACGCGCGTACTCGTCCTTGTGCGCGCCGCTGCCCACCCCGGCGGTGACCAGCGTGAGCGCACGCTCGCTCCACGCCATGCCGAAGTGCAGAGTGGCGAACGCGCCCATCGACAATCCGACCACGTGCGCGCGAGACAGGCCGAGCGCATCGAGCACGCAGCGCACGTCGTCGCGCTCGCGCTGCTGCGAGTACTTCTCCGGCACGTCAGGCACGTCCGAAGGCGGGTAGCCGCGCGCGTTGTAGGTGATGCAGCGATAGCGGCGCGAGAAGTGCCGCACCTGAGGCTCCCAGCTGCGGTGGTCGCCGGCGAACTCGTGCACGAACACGATCGGCGTGCCCGAACCGGTCTCCTCGTAATACAGCTTCACTGCGTCGTCGGTGGTGAGGGTAGGCATAATCGGGATGTTGCGAATTCGGGGTTGTGTCCGGCCGGGGAAGCGGCAAGACTAACCAAAAATCCGCCTGGAAGGGAGTACCGTTTTATGGATCTCGAACTGCGGGGCAAGCGCGTGCTGGTGACCGGCGGGTCGAAGGGCATCGGCAAGGCTTGCGCCGAAGCGCTAGCCGCCGAGGGCTGCGAAGTGCTGATCGCCGCGCGCAACCCCGCGCCCGCGCCGAACGCGAAGGCGATCGACCTGTCGCAACCGGGCGCCGCCGAGGCGCTCGCCGCCTGGGCGGGCGAACTCGACGTCCTGGTGAACAACGCGGGCGCGATCCCCGGCGGAGATCTGCTCAAGGTGGACGAGCAGACCTGGCGCCGCGCCTGGGACCTGAAGGTGTTCGGTTACATCAACCTGTCACGGCAGGTGTACGCGGCGATGAAGCGCCGTGGACGCGGCGTGATCCTGAACATCATCGGCGCGGCGGGCGAGAGGATGGACGCGGCCTACGTCGCCGGCAGCACTGCGAACGCAGGCCTCATGGCCTTCACGCGCGCGCTCGGCGGCGCCGCGCCTGCGGACGGAATTCGCGTGCTCGGCATCAATCCAGGGCCGGTATCGACCGACCGCCTGACGAGCCTGTACAAGCAGCGCGCCGAGACGCTGCTCGGCGACGCGGCGCGCTACCAGGAGCTCTTTTCCGGCATGTCGTTCGGCCGGCCCGCGACCCCGCAGGAGATCGCGTGGGCGGCGGCGTTCCTCGTCTCGGCGCGCTCGACCTACACCTCGGGGTGCATACTCACGATCGACGGCGGCGCCTCGAGCCGCCCCCACTAGCCCCCCGCGCAAGAAGATCATGAAAGCCGTGCTCTGCAAGCAGTTCGGCCCGCCCGAGACCCTGGTGATTGAGGACCTGCCCTCGCCCCGGGCCGGGCCAGGCGAGGTCGTGGTGTCGGTCAAGGCGGCGAGCGTCAACTTTCCTGACGTGCTGGTGATCCAGAACAAGTACCAGGTCAAGGCGACGCCACCCTTCACGCCAGGCTCGGAGTTCGCCGGCGTGGTGAAGGAGGTCGGCGCGGGCGTGACGCAGGTCAAGCCCGGCGACCGCGTGCTCGGCGCCGGATCTTCGGGCGGCTTCGCCGAGGAATGCCTGGTGCCGGCCGGCGCGCGCCTGGTGCCGGTACCCGCGAGCATGGACTTTCCCACCGCCGCGTCGTTCCTGCTCACCTACGGCACCTCGCACCACGCGCTGTGCAACCGCGCCGACGCGAAGCCCGGCGAGACGCTGCTCGTGCTCGGCGCAGCGGGCGGCGTCGGGCTCGCAGCAGTGGAGATCGGCAAGATCCTGGGCTTGCGCGTGATCGCCGCCGCCTCGAGCAGGGAAAAGCTCGCCGTGTGCCGCGACCACGGTGCCGACGAGACGATCGACTACTCGTCCGAGGATCTGCGTGAGCGCATCAAGGCCCTCACCGGCAGCAAGGGCGTCGACCTGATCTACGACCCGGTTGGCGGCACGTACACCGAGGCAGCTTTGAGATCTTCGGCCTGGCGCGCGCGCCTGCTGGTGGTCGGCTTCGCCGCGGGCGAGATACCGAGGATCCCTCTCAACCTGCCGCTCCTCATGGAGCGCTCGGTAGTCGGCGTGTACTGGGGCGAGTGGAGCAAGCGTGCGCCGCAGGAATTCGCCGCGGCGGTCAAGCAGCTGGGTGCGTGGTTCGCCGAGCGCAAGCTGCGCCCGCACATCTCGGCGCGCTACCGGCTCGCCGAGGCGGCGCACGCGCTGCGCGACATGGCCGAGCGGCGTGTGATGGGCAAGGTGGTTCTGCTCACGGATGCCTGAAGCGCGCGTGCTGGTGCTGGGCGCCGGAGCGATCGGAGCCTTCTACGGCGGGATCCTCGCGCGCGCCGGCTGCGAAGTCGCCGTGCTCGCGCGCAGCGACTACGACGCGGTAGCCGCGCGCGGCTACCGCATCGACAGCACGCTCGGCGACCTTTCCTTCCGGCCGGCGCAGACGCTGCGCGCACCGCAGGAGTACCGCGGCGAGGCAGACTTCCTGCTGGTGGCCGTCAAGCTCGTGCGCGGCGTGGACCGCGCGGCGCTCATCCGCCCGGCGCTCGGCGCCGCGAGCACGATCGTGCTCGTTCAGAACGGCATCGGCATCGAGGACGAGGTGGCCGAAGCCTTCCCGCGCCACGAGCTGCTCTCGGGCGTGGCCTACGCCGCGGTGAGCCGCGCGGCGCCGGGACAGGTGCGCCACCATTCACAGTTCACGCGCCTGGTGCTGGGGCGCTATCCGCACGGCGCGTCCGCCAAGGCCGAGCGCTTCGCGGCGCTGGTGCGGAAGGGCGGGGCGAGCTGCACGCTGACCGACGACATCGTCGGCGCGCGCTGGCAGAAATGCGCGTGGAACGCAGTGTTCAATCCCGTGTCCGCGCTCGGTAACGGACTCGGCACGCGGGATATCCTGTCGGGCGAGGAGCAGACCGCATTCGTACGCGCCGCGATCGGCGAGGTGTGCGCGCTCGCCGCGGCCGACGGCCACGCGCTCGCGCCCGACACGGCCGACAGGACGATCGAAGGCACGCTGCGCCTGCCGAACTACGTCTCGAGCATGGGCCAGGATCGCCTCGCGGGGCGGCCGATGGAGACCGAGCCGCTGGTCGGAAACGCGGTGCGCGCGGCGCGGCGCCTGGGCGTCGCGGCGCCCCGCCTCGAGACGCTGTACGCGCTGCTGCGCATGCTCGAATCCGCGCCGGGTGCACAGTGATCGCGACCTTGCAGGGACTCACCGGGCCGTGGCAGCTCGTCTGGTGCGCGCTGGTGGTCCTCGCGGCCTACACGTTGCGCGGCGCGACCGGCTTCGGCGCCGGGGTGGTCGCGATCCCCTTGCTCGTGCTGGTGCTGCCGCTGCGGGTGGTGATTCCGGTCGTCACAACCCTGGGCATCGCCGCCTCCTTCGGCCAGACGATGCGTGAGTTCCGCCATGTCGAATGGCGCGGCGTGCGCGGGCTGCTCGTGCCGACGCTCGTCGGTGCGGCCGCCGGGCTGTGGCTGTTCAAGGCGCTGCATCCCGAGCTGCTGCGGGGCGCGCTCGCGCTGTTCATCATCGGCTACGCCCTGTGGAGCGTGGCGCCGCGCGCGAGAGAGCGGCGCGCGCCGCGCGTCTGGCTCGCGCCCGTCGCGGGCGCGGGCGGCGGCCTCGTGAGCACGCTGTTCGGCGGCATGGCGGGCCCCATGTTCGTCGTCTATCTCGACGCGCTGCGGCTCGACAAGACGCGGTTCCGGGCCACCATCTCGGCGATTCTGTTTCTGCTCGCGCTGCTGCGTGCCGGCGGCTACGGCAGCCTGGGCTTCTACGACATGCGCGCGATCTCCGTGCTCGCGCTGCTGGCGCCCGCGATGCTGCTCGGCATGGTGCTCGGCGAGCACGCGCACCACGGGCTGAACGAGAAGCCCTTTAAACGCGTGGTCGCGGCGCTGCTCGTGGTGAGCGGCTGCACGCTGCTGCTCAAATGAAGCGCTCGCGCCTGAACCGCTGGCTGCTGCGCCTGCTCGATCGGATCCGACCGACCGAGGTGCACGTCATGCTGCTGTGGGCGGCGCTGGTCGGCCTGGTCGGCGCGCTCGCCACCATCGCCTTCCGCGAGGGAATCCGCGGGCTGGAGTGGCTCGCCACGCGCCGCACCGGCGGGCTGGTGGAGATCGCCGAATTCCTGCCCTGGTACCTGCGCATCGTCTTCCCGGCGGTGGGCGGCGTGGTCGCGGGGCTCCTGCTGCAGCTCAGCCGCAGGTGGGCGAGCGAAGGGACTTCCTCGGATTACATGGAGGCGATCTCGATCGGCGACGGCCGCATCCCCGTGCGCCAGGCGCTGGCGCGCAGCGCATCGTCGCTGTTCTCGGTGGCCTCGGGCGGCTCGATCGGACGTGAGGGCTCGATGGTGCACCTGGCCGCTACCTGCGCCTCGATCACGGGCCGCATCGCCAAATTCAATCCGGCGCGGCTGCGCCTGCTGGTCGCCTGCGGCGCCGCCGCAGGCATCACCTCGGCCTACAGTGCGCCGATCGCCGGCGCGCTGTTCGTGTCCGAGATCGTGCTCGGCACGATCGCGATGGAGAGCTTCGGTCCGCTCATCGTCTCTTCGGTGGTCGCCAACATCACCATGCGCGAGCTCACCGGCTATGCGCCGCCGTACGAGATGCCGGCCTTCCCGGCGATCTTCGGCAAGGAGGTGCTTGCCTTCGTCGCGCTCGGGCTGCTCGCGGGTGCCGCCGCTCCGCAGTTCATGCGCGCCCTGGATAGCGCCAAGGCTGCGTTCGCGCGCCTCAAGCTGCCGCTGCCGCTGCGCCTCGGCCTCGGCGGCCTGATCGTCGGCGTGCTGTCGGCCAACGTGCCCGAGGTGTGGGGCAACGGCTACAGTGTGGTCAACTCGCTGCTGCATCACGACTGGCTTTGGAGCCTCGTGCTGGTAGTGCTCGTCACCAAGATCGCCGCCACCGCGTCCACCACCGGCTCGGGCGCGATCGGCGGGGTGTTCACGCCCACGCTGTTCGTCGGCGCCGCGCTGGGCCTGCTGTTCGGCCAAGGCGTGCACGCGCTGTGGCCGCAGGCCACCTCGATGCCGTTCGCCTACGCGATCGTCGGCATGGGCGCCTTTCTGGCGGGGGCTACGCACGCGCCGCTGATGGCGATCCTGATGATTTTCGAGATGACGCTCAGCTACCAGGTGGTGCTGCCGCTCATGCTCGCCTGCGTCACTGCGTACTTCATGGCGCACGCCGTGCGCGAGAAGTCGATGTACGAAGTCACCATCCTGCGCAACGTGCAGGAGCGCGCGCTCGCGCGCTGGCGCGGCCTGCGGATCGGAGAATTGATGAAGCCGGCGGTGCCCACGGTGCTCGCCACGGCGAGCTTCGCCGAAGTGGAGCGCGCCTTCCTGGAGCACCCCGTGCGCAACGTCTACGTGGTCGACGAGGACGGGCGCTTCCTGGGCGTCGTGTCGCTGCACGAGATCAAGCCGCTGCTGGTGGGGCGCGAGCACGCGCCGCCGCCGGCGGCAGGCGAGCTGGTGCGACGAGAGTTCGAGGTGCTGACGCCGGAGACGCCGCTCGGCGACGCGCTACAAGCTTTCCTCACGCAGGGGACCGAGCGCCTGCCCGTGGTGGCGAGCGCCGAGGGCCGCAAGCTGCTCGGCGTGGTGTCGAAGTCGGACCTGCTGCTCGAGATCCAGAGCCTCAGCGGCTGACGGGGTGCGTCGCGTCGCCCTCGCCGAGGGGCCTTTGCATCAGCACGCTGTCCACCCAGCGGCCGAACTTGAAGCCGCTCGAGCGCAACGTGCCGACCGGCAAGAAGCCGTGGCGCGCGTGCAGCGCGATGGAGGCGAGGTGCGCGCTGTCGCCGATCACGGCGACCAGCTGCCGGTATCCGAGCGCCTCCGCGCGCCGGATGAGCTCGGCGAGCAGTGCGCTGCCCAAGCCGCGGCCGACCAGATCGTGCCGCACGTAAACCGAATCTTCCAGCGTGAAACGGTACGCCGAGCGCGCGCGGTAGAGCGCGCAGTAGCCATAGCCGACCGGCGCGCCGTCCAGCTCGGCCACCAGGTACGGTAGCCCGGCGCCGCTGATATCGGCGTAGCGCCGGCGCATCTCGTCGACCGAAGGCGGCACCTCCTCGAACGTCGCGAGCCCGGTGAGGACGTGGTGGGCGTAGATCGACTGGATCGCCGCGATGTCGCTCGGCGCGGCGTCGCGTACCTGCAGAGGGTCTGTGGCCGAGGCATCAGGTCTTGTATTCAGGCGCATCGCGCTCGATTATAGTTTCGCCAGACTCCGATTACCGACTGAGTCCCACAGATGCGCCGCTTTGTCCTCGTGCTCGCCCTGCTCGTCGCCGCCTGCTCGAAGGTGGATGAGGAGCACTATTCCCGGATCCAGAACGGCATGACCGGCCAGCAGGTCTACGACATCCTCGGCAAGCCGAACCAGACATCGAGCGGCGGCCTCCTGGGAGTCAGCGCCACCTCCGCCAGATGGGTGTCCGGCGACGCCGAGATCGACCTCTAGTTCGTCGACGGCAAGGTCGTTCTCAGGAGCTTCGACCAGCCGCGCGGCAAGTGAGCGCAGGCTAAGCCTTTCTCGTCTGCGGCCGCTTCGTACGGCTGACGATCTCCTCGCGCACGTCGGCGATCTCGCGCGCGCGCGACGCCGACGCGCCGTCGCAAGGCTCGGCGCGCGGGCAATGCGTGCTGCGCGGGCAGATGATGCGCGCAGGGCTCGCGAGCGCGTCCTCGACCCAGGCAATGTTCAGCACTTTCGCCGCGCCCTTGATCGCCTCGGCCGCCGCCGCGGGAATTCTCCCCGCACCGTGGTGATGCTGGCACGCCGCGGCGATGCTGGCGACGATCTCGTCCGCGTCGTCGCCGTGCGAGCGCAGCGCCGGCGCGAGATCGATGCCCACTGAGAGCACGTGCGGGTTGCCGGCCATGTCGTTCGTGCGGCGCGAGTGGCAGCAGTAAAGCAGCGACTGATCACCGTCGCGCAGCACCGAGATCTGCGAGCCGCGGTCTGCGCCGCGCTGCTCGTTCAGCATGCGGAACACGGCCCATTGCGGGCAGGGGTCGGTGGCGCGCGCCATGTTTCCCCAAGGCAGCGGAATGCCGTTGCCGCGATACACGGCGCGCAGGTGCCCGGGCGGATAAGCGTCGAAGAAGTGCCAATAGGGATAGGGCGAGACCTTGGTCATGCGCCGCATCACCACTGCCGGCGTGAGCTCGATCTTCTCGCCGGGCTCCACGCGGTACGACTCGCGCGCAAGGAAGCGCCGGAACGGCGCCTTGGGCGCGAGCAGCGCACCGGCGAAGAAGCTGCACTCGAAGTCGCGCCAGGCGTGCAGCACGTCCTGCGCGCTCATGCCCGTGGAGACCCCCACGCCGCCGTCCGGGCTGCCGCCCATTTCCCCGCCGGTGGCGTGCGCGGATTTGAGCCCGTCGCCGTCGTGCAGCACCTTGTGGCCGATGTGCGAGGCGAGGTCGAACTTCAGGCGCGCCGGGTCCGCCTGCAGCTCGCGGTTCAGATACACGGTGCGCGGCGACTCGAAGAACGAGCGCACCATGCTGCGCAGCTCGCGGTCGTTGTCGCGCGCGAGCACCGGCTTCCTGTCGAACCAGCGCAGCGTCAGGCCGTGTTGCCGGCACAGGCGCATCAGGTCCTCCACGCCGAGCGGAAACCTGCGCTCGCCGACGCTCTCGGCCGCGCGCTCGAGGTCCGGAAAGTCGTTGCGCGACATCTCCTGGTGCGAGCGGATGAGCAGGTGCGCGAACTGACGTCCGGTGGTGCCGGTCTGCGCAAGCAGCTCCGGGATCGCAGCCTGCAGCAGCTCCTTGGAGAACAGGAACGCCGGCTCGAGCGGAACGCGCGCCGAGGCGCCGGCGCGCTCGCGCGCGGCCGGGGGTTCGACCTCGGGACTGCCGTCCAGGAACCAGCCCGGCTCGCGCTGGAACACGCTGGACAGCAGGCGCAGCACGTCCTGCGAGGGGATGCGCTTGCCGCTCTCGATCATGCTCAGGTAGGACACCGAGGGGGCGCCGCGTGCGTCGAGCTGGATGCAGCGCGCCGACAGCTCCTCCAGCGTCAGGCCGTTGTCCTTGCGCAAGGCACGCAGCTTGGTGCCGAGGAAGTGGCTGTTGCGCGTGTGCGGTGATGTGGCCGACATGTGAAATTGACGTTGTGAAATTTCCACAGTGAAATTTACCAGATCTTGCCGCCTATACTGCGCTCAGCACGCCGCACAACGGAGGCACGGCATGATGCAGCGATACAAGATCCTTATCCTCGGGGCGTCATACGGCTCGCTGCTCGGCAGCAAGCTACTGATGGCCGGGCACGGCGTGACGCTGGTCTGCACCCGCGCTACCGCCGAGCTGATCAACCGCGAGGGGAGCGTCGTGCGCTACCCGCTCAAGGGGCGGGAATCACCGGTCGAGGTCCGTTCGCAGGACCTGCCGGGCGCGCTCTCGGCGAGCGCGCCGGAAGACGTCGATCCCGGCGCCTTCGACCTGATCGTGCTCGGCATGCAAGAGGCCCAGTACGGCGCCACGGGAGTGCGGGAGCTGATGGGCCGGATTGCCAGCTCGCGCAGGCCGTGCCTGGCGATCATGAACATGCCGCCGCTGCCCTACCTCAAGCGCATTCCCGGGCTGGCGACGGAGGCGCTCGCGGGCTGCTATGCCGACGCCGCGGTGTGGGAGGAATTCGATCCCGCCCTGGTCACGCTGGCGAGCCCGGATCCGCAAGCCTTCCGCCCGGCGGACCAGCCTAAGAACGTCCTCCAGGTGGGCCTGCCCACCAACTTCAAGGCGGCGCGCTTCGACGCCGAAGCGCCGACCGCGCTGCTGCAGCGGCTGGAAGCCGACATCGAGGAGGCGCGCCTGCAGCGTGGCTCCGAGATCCTTGAGATCCCGGTGAAGCTCAAGGTGCACGATTCGCTATTCGTACCGCTCGCCAAGTGGCCGATGCTGATCGCAGGCAATTACCGCTGCGTGCGGCCGCACGACATGATCCC
>Ga0316620_10001534_pt1 | contig 10057 bp, 7 predicted proteins | sample OWC_Aug_M1_C1_D5_FD_207651 | JGI IMG/M metagenome (GOLD analysis project Ga0316620, IMG submission 207651) | Wetland soil microbial communities from Old Woman Creek delta, Ohio, United States - OWC_Aug_M1_C1_D5_B | ecosystem: Environmental > Terrestrial > Soil > Wetlands | place: USA: Ohio...
TTCTGCCGCATGGTTGATTCTGCCGAGTGTGGTGCGCACTTTCCAGTAGCTTGACGCGTAATTAGGACGCATTTCAACCTACGCGCCTCGATTCCGATACGGATGATCGGACACGTTGTTTCAGCACAATGAGTCATCTGCAATTCGGGTGCATTGGCGAATAGCACAACGTTTGGTAATGGATTAATCGAACACGGAATGGGCGGATTAGCCTGCCCCGGAGAGAGGGGATTCCGTGGCGGCTACTCGCTTCCGGCTCGCCACTATTCTTACCGACGGGAGGCAAGCGCGCCGTAACGCTACATGTCTGGTGCTTCGAATTACGTCTATTCGGGTACCCTCATCGATCGCGTGTTCACACTGCGAGGGGTTCGTCGCGCTATTTAGCGAATCTCGTTAGAACGCCTCCGCGACCCTTATCTCACCTTTATAGCTACTCGACCAGCGTAGTCAACTCTGGTCAGCAATGGTGCCATATCGACGGTCTGGAAATAATCGTCGGCCGCTTTGCGAGCTCCTTGGAAATGTCCGTAATCATCGAGGATCAGTATCCCGTTCGGTGACAATCGTGGGTATAACTGCTCCAATTCATGCCGGGTTGAACTGTACCAGTCGGTGTCTAGCCGGAGCATGGCGATCGTGATTGGCGCTTCGGCGTGAAGTGTGTCCTCGACCATGCCTTTGACAAGAAACACTTGATCCATCGGGTACCCGGTGCTTTCTATATTTGTACGCACTTCCTCCAGCGAGGCGTAGGCCCAGTCGCTGCTCTGATCGGTCTTCCGATGAGGGCGCCATCCATCAATCCCCCGATTGCCCCAGATATCGACATCGAGTGCTTCATCAGGCTTTGGCAGTCCTTCGAAAGTGTCAAATAGCAGCAAACGCCTGTCAGTACAGCCTAGGGCAAGGAGGGTGAGCGCAACCATCATCATGCTGCCTCCGCGCCAGACGCCGCACTCTACAAAATCCCCAGGAACATTGCCCCTTACGATGTAGCGGACTGACGAGTAGAGGTTGTACAGCCGCTCCCAAGACGTCATGGAATACGGGCTGCATCGTTCGTAGAAGGGGAAGAAATCTCGCTCGACGTCGCCCATACCGGTCTTCAGGTGGTACGTCGCCATTTCGAGCTGATAGTTTTGAAGTGGTGGCTGGCCTGCGGGCTGCAGCTGGCGAATTAACTCGGGGAGCGTATCGACGAGATTCTCAGGCAAACGATTTTGTACACTCTCGGCAGTTGGATTAATTGCTTGCTGCGGCGACACCTTGGTCACCACATAGCCGAAGCGCGCAATGATGCGAAGCAGCTGAGTCTTAATATGCCTAATCATGCTAAGTGATGTGGTGAATGGTGAAATTATCTCGATGATGGCACTAATAGCCTGCGTCAGCCCAGCGCTATCGTCCCCCTGGTTGTGTATTCGCAGGCGACCTATATGGAGTTCTTATAGTTTGCGTGTTGGGAAACGCTCGGTCGCTGCCCGACCAGACGGCGCTCTGCCCCGCGTTTGAATACCCAGCTAGTGTCACTGCAGCGTCGCGTTTCCCCTTCAGGCGCGCTGAGCAACGTCTCTTTTACTCACGGGCGCGGCATGCTTCGTCGGAGTGAACCGGATCGCCACGCTGCTACAAAAGGGGACAAAATGCGACGTCGGCCCCTTCAGGTGAAGGTAAAGGTTCACTAGAGCCACGAGAGGTAGTGCTGCCAGAAGCGAGGGCATAACCCACAGCAAAGCGGGGATGCCGAAATTTGCGTAGTGGCTGTAGAGCGACGACAAGAGATTGCGGCTGAATCGCTTGAGGGTGCCGCCCACGAACGTACAGGCGACCTCTCTCGGCGGGCTGCCGATGATGCTGTCAACATACCAGATTAACTTGTCCGACAGGTTGACGTATGTAGCATCCGCGCCTAAGTGTTGGATGAAGACTTGGCAACAGCCTTCTGGTTCCATTGCTGCCTCGCAACGCCCGAGGAGTGCTTGCACACGGCTGCAATCCGCACTTCGAAGATAGATCAACGCATGGCTATAGACCCGCGGCGATAGTCCTCGCGGTAACAGATCGCCTGTCAGCACTTGCTTCACGCTCACAAATCGAACGCGGGCATCTGGGCTGATGAAACTATCTACAACCTCCGGGTGATCTCTTACCACCAGCACAGACGCGCCCCGCTCGGACAAAATGGTGGCGACCGTGCTTTCGAGAAACTGATAGTCCGCCCAGTCGGGATGAAGCGGTGTCACCCGAGGTACAAGTCCCATGGTTGCATGGTGGCTGGCGTACATGGCGGACCATAGCCACTTCACCAGGCGACTTCGAACACCATGTAGGGAAACGCCGTAGCCAATTTCGCCCCTTTTGCCCGTTAATTCGGGAGGGGATCCGGGCAAGCTCTGCGCTCCGCGAAGTATTCGCCACGCTGCGACGCCACGGACCCAGTACCGGTGATCGACATGTGAGACGGGTCGACCAAGGTCTTTCTCGATCCGCTCGACGAAAGCGCGTGCATCGTCCTTTGCTGACGCGATCTCGGCAGGGATCTCCCCCGCATGAAAAACAATGTCGAAATGGGCGGCGCGACGATGCTCCGCCGTCGTCCATTCCTGGAGACTGCGGACAACTTGCTGCTCCGACTGCCCGCCGACCTGCAACATATGCATTTCCTGGTCGTGCTTTTGCAGCTCGAGCATGAAGAAGTCATCCGAATCGTCCATTGCCACCTCATTGGCGGAAGGGCAGAGTTCAGGAATGAATGCATAGTCACAGTAGCAATTGATCGTCTCGAGAATGCGCTCGGGCTTCAGGCAAAGCATGAAGATCAAGTAATAGCGTCCCAGTACGGTCTGATCGTCTACCTGCCAAAAGAACTGGTTGGGATGCGTGGAATGGCAAAACCCCTGGTTGACGATCTTGGCGACCGTTGTTGGGTGAGGATGCGGGAGTGAGAGGGCCGCTAGCTGCCTTGGAGGAACCGCCAGTACGGACGAGGAGGAGTCCAGGGCGGCCTCTAGGAGAGGTTCGACGGCTTCAGCCGTTGCCCGGAAGCTCGGCCCGAGCACAATGGAGCGACCCGCAAGGATGTGCTTGGTGAGGGCGCGTAGCGATCCATCTGCCAGGACGAAGTCTGCATTCATGAACACGAAATGCGTTTCGAGCATCTCGGGGCCGCACGCGACCACTGCTCGCGTGTATGCAAGCGTCAGCGTGACGCCGTAGGCCGACGTCGTGATCAGATCGTCGATCTCGACAAATCGCACAGGGCAAATCATGCGCAGGCGATGAAATGCGGGCTGCGTCTCGAAGTACTCGATGTCGTCGCGCCGAGTCATGATCACGACCTCTAGTTCCGTGGCTTCTGCGAGCGCTGGGAGATTCCCCGGCGCGAGAAAAGAAGGCAGAGAGAGAGACGCGAAACGCTTGATATACGCCTCTCCCCAGACGACGGTGAGAAACTTTGCTTTAGGGCGCATGTTCTGTGAGGTGGAGTGCTGTCAGCTGTCGGATGCGGTGGGTTGTGAGCGCTGCGCGGCGCTTACGACATGCGAATCCTACTGGACGCGGCCCCATTTACGAGGGAGGAAGAAACTATCGCGTATGCTATTATTTCAACGTATGCGATCACTCGATGGCATGCGATTTCGCCGCACGGCAAGCAATTTCTCGGAATTCGATGATGTCCAAGGACGATCCTGCGATTCCGCGCGACAAGTCGGTCAGGACGCGCGAGCCCCAGTATCAGGAATGTCTGGATGCCGCCGCTGAACGTGGTTTTGAGCGGCTTGGTCTCCGGAGCAGTCAAAGCTGGCACGATGATCCCAAGCACTTACTCTTCCGTCTGTCGCGTTACAAGTTTGTCGCAAAGATGTTCGCGGGCAGCGAGCACGTTTTGGAGATCGGATGCGGCGATGCATTCGGTGCGCGGCTTGTGCAGCAAGAAGTGAGATCGCTAAGCGCGACGGATTTTGACGAAGTGTTCTTGGAGGATGTCAGGGCTCGCATGGTCGAGCGCTGGCGCTTTCCCGTGTTCAAACATGACTTGCTCGCGGGACCGATTTCCGGCAATTACGACGGCGTGTTTGCGCTTGATGTGCTGGAACATATTCGGGCGGAAGATGAGCATACCTTTCTGAAGAATGCCTTCGCTCCGCTAACTCCGTACGGGGTTGGAATAATCGGTATGCCCTCCTTGGAAAGTCAGGCCTATGCTTCGTCGACCAGTCGGGCAGGACATGTGAACTGTAAGAGCATGCCAGAACTTAAGAAGACGATGCAGGTGTACTTCCATAATGTGTTCATGTTCTCCATGAATGACGAAGTGGTGCATACAGGCTTCCACGCGATGGCTCATTACCTTTTCGCGGTGGGGGCTCACAAAAAATAGTCGCAGAGGTGATTTTCTCCGTTTTTTTGGCGCTAACTGCGTCGCATCAATCGGGGAACCTTTGCCTGAGGACGTTCCTTGGAGCTCAGTAGTGATGCCGTAGCCGCCGAGATCCGTCGGCTTGCAGGCCCCGACAAGCGCATCGTCTTCGTGTCGGGAAATTTCAATATCGTTCATCCGGGGCATCTGCGCCTGCTTCAGTTCGCCGCTGACTGCGGCGACTTCCTGGTCGTTGGTGTGAACGTGGGTTCCTCCCCGGCGATCACTATCCCGGAAGCAATGCGCCTGGAGGGGGTGCGCGCGATAGGCATCGTGGACTATGCGTTCTTGATGGACAATCAGCCGCAAGAACTCATCGTCAAGCTCAAGCCTGCGGTAGTGGTGAAGGGCAAGGAGTTCGAGGGGCGCGAGAACCCGGAGCGCGCCGTGGTGGAAAGCTACGGCGGCACGCTGCTGTTCGGCTCGGGCGACGTTCGCTTCTCGTCGATGGACTTACTGCAGCGCGAGTTGCTCGAGACTAACTTCTCCGCTATCCGCAAGCCACGCGACTTTCTTGAGCGGCACGGCTTCGACTTGACCGATCTCATGGGAGCTGTACGCGGCATGTCCGGCCTGCGCGTGAGTGTCATCGGCGACCTGATCGTGGACGAGTACATCAACTGCGACCCACTTGGGATGTCGCAGGAGGACCCTACCATTGTCGTGACCCCGATCAAAGAGGATCGCTTCGTAGGCGGCGCGGGCATCGTGGCGGCGCACGCTCGCGGCCTGGGAGCCGAGGTGCGATATTTTGGAGTGACGGGCAGAGACCAGGCGGCGGTTTTCGCCGATGAGACGCTTAGGCGGTTCGGGGTGCAATTGAAGTTCGCGGTGGACGAAAGCCGGCCGACCACGCTCAAGAAGCGCTACCGGGCGAACGGCAAGACGCTGCTGCGCGTGAGCCATCTGCGCCAGCATGACATTAGCCGGGAGCTGGCCGATGCGTTGTTCGCGCAGGTCGTCGCGACGCTTGATCGCACCGACCTGGTGATCTTTTCCGACTTTAACTACGGTTGCCTGCCGCAGGCGCTGGTTGACAGGCTCGTGCAGCGCTGCCACGAGATGGGCGTGCGTACGGTAGCCGACAGCCAGGCCTCGTCGCAACTCGGAGACATCGCGCGTTTCAGAGGCATGCGCCTGCTCACGCCCACGGAACACGAGGCGCGATTGGCCTTGCGCGACTTCACCTCCGGGTTGGTGGTGGTCGCCGAGCGGCTGTGCGAATTGGCCCAGGCTGAGCAATTGTTCGTGACGCTGGGCGCGGAGGGCATGTTGGTGTACGCGCCGGAAAAACCCGGCGGGCGCTTCATGACCGACCAACTTCCCGCATTCAACTCCTCGCCGAAGGACGTCTCCGGCGCCGGCGATTCTCTGCTCACCGCTTCTGCACTTGCGCTCGCGGCGGGCGCCGACGTGTGGCGCAGTGCCTACCTGGGGTCGATCGCGGCGGCCTGCCAGGTGAGCCGCGTCGGGAATTCGCCACTAACGGCCGAGGAGCTCGTCATGGAGCTCCAATTGTGAAGGCGCTGCTGCTGGCCGCGGGCCTCGGCACGCGACTGCGGCCGCTCACCGACAGGATGCCGAAGTGCCTGGTGCCGATACACGGCAAGCCGCTACTCGCCTACTGGCTCGAGCTGTTGTTGCCACATGGCGTCAGCGAGGTGCTGATCAATACCCACTACTTCGCGCCGCAGGTGGAGGCATTTCGTGAAGCTTCGGCGTGGCGCGAGCGGATGACACTTGTCTACGAACCCAAGCTGCTAGGCACTGGCGGAACGGTACTCGCAAATCGGGCATTCTTTGGGCGCGCATCGTTCATGGTGGCTCACGCTGACAATCTCGTGCGGTTTGACGTCGAGGGCTTTCTCGAGGCACATGCTCGCCGTCCCACGGGCACTGTTATGACGATGATGACCTTCGATACCGACGCGCCCCAGAGCTGCGGCATCGTCGAGTTCGACTCGAGGGGCGTCGTGCAGCGCTTCCACGAGAAGGTGCCGAACCCGCCAGGTACGCGCGCAAACGGCGCGGTTTACGTATTCGAACCCGAGGTCGTCCACTTCCTCGGTTCTTTCGGAAAGACGATCATTGACTTGAGCACCGAGGTCATTCCGCACTTTATTGGCAGGATCGCCACCTTCCATAATTCCGACTATCACCGCGACATTGGCTCGCCGGAGAGCCTGCGACGCGCGGAGGCGGAATTCGTGGTGGGCTGACCCTTGATCCGCATTTCCCGCTTGGGGACGCTGTTCGCGCGAATCGCGGCGCGCATTGAGCGCGCGCGGCGCGACGGGCTCGGGCGGACCGCGGTTGAGGTCGCGCGGCTCTTCGTGCGCGTCGTTGTTGGCCTGCTGCTCAGCCCGGTCACGTTGGCTCTGCATTTGGCCGGTTTCAGGCGCCTCACCTTCATCACGAGCCGAATCGGCCATCTCGCCGCAGAGCCGGATAGCTTCCTCAAGGCGCGTGCGCTCGGCGAGTTGCCCGCGCGCCGATGGTTCTTTCTCGCACCGAAGGGACAGGTGGTGAACGAGCATTTGCTCACCTACTGGGCGCCGCTGATTCGGGTCGTGCGTCATCCGCTCGTCTGCACCGTGCTCGCGGCGATGAGCTCGACACGATTGATGCGCTACGACACCGGGCGCTTCGTGCTATGGCTTGACCACAGTCAGGACATCTATCGGCTGAACGCCGCCTGGAAGGGCCGCCCGCCGCTGCTTGCCCTGCGGCCGGACGACGAGCGCTGGGGCGCGGAAATGCTCGAGGCGCTCGGCGTGCCGCCCGGCGCGTGGTTCGCTTGCATCCACGCCCGCGAGGGCGGCTACTCGCCGCAGGATGAGGCCACCCACGCGCACCGCAACGGCTCGGTCGAGGCGCTCGTGCCGGCGATGCAGGAGATCGTGCGGCGCGGGGGTTGGTGTATTCGCATGGGCGATCCCACTGCGCGCCTACTCCCCGCAATGGTGGGCGTGATTGACTACGCGCACCACCGTCTGCGCTCGGCGCGTCTCGACGTTTACCTCTGCGCTCGCGCGCGCTTCTTCCTCGGCAACACCTCCGGAATCGCACTAGTGAGCTCCGTGTTCGGCGTGCCGTCGGTCCTGGTAAACATGGTCCCGATGTCGGTGCTCGGCGTGATGCCGTTCGACCTGAGCATCCCAAAGCTTTACCGTCGCCTGCGTGACGGCTGGCTGTTGCCCTTCGGCGAGATTTTCGGGACGCAGGCGGCAAATTTTCGCTTCGCTCACCAATACCAGCGAGCTGGCATCGAAGTAGTTGAGAATACCGCGCAGGAGATCCTTGAGGTAACTGTCGAAATGCTCGAGCGGCTGGATGGCCGCTTTTTCGCGCGGCCCGGCGACGAAGCGTTGCACACGGCGTTTATGTCGCTGCTGCGGCCGGGCGATTACTCCTACGGCGCGGCCTCGCACGTGGGCGCCACTTTTTTGCGACAGCGGCAGGACCTGCTTCCGCCACGTTCAGGCTAACCTGCCAATCAGGATGCGGCATCCGAACGAGGAGTCGGGACGTATACACCAACATGGAAAAGAGTAATCAGGCAACCGTCATTTCACACGCTGAGTCGACAGGCTGGCGGTTCGGAGAAAGTATCTGAATCGCCTGAGCTCCCATTGAGCGCATATTGGACCTAACCATTGAGGCGGAAACGGGCATGATGTGTCGCTATCTTGCGCACCCGGCTCGGACCACCTTGTGGCGGTAATCTCTTCGTTCAGGCCGAAGCATGCGAATCGTTATTTCGGGAGCAACAGGATTCGTCGGGGCGGCCCTTCTTCGAAGCATCGTGGCCACTCGTCACGACGTTGTCGCTCTCGTGCGCGCACCAACTCCGTCGCTTGATCGTGTCCGGCAAATCATCGTGCCCGATCTCGAAGTGTTCGAGGGTTGGGCGCGCCTGGTCAAAGACGCGGAGGCAATAATACACCTGGCGGGAATTGCCCATCGGGCTGCGGACCGACCGCAACTCGAGGGCATAAACGTGCGAGTCACGCTCGATGCCGCTCGAGCGGCGGCAGACGCCGGGGCTCGTTTCGTGTACGTCAGCTCGGTGAAGGTACACGGCGAAGAGACGAGCGCCCAGCCCTTACGCGAGACCAGTCCCATTGCGCCATGCGACGATTACGGGAAGTCCAAGGCCGCAGCGGAGGCTGCATTCCACGACATCCACAACCTTCGAGCGACGGTACTGAGGCCGCCGCTCGTCTACGGGCCCGCCGTCAAGGCGAACTTCCTCGCGTTGATGCGCGCGATCGCGCGTGGCTGGCCGCTGCCATTTGGGAGCATCGAGAACCGCCGCAGCCTGATCTACGTCGGTAACTTGTGCGATGCGATCATTCGCTGCCTTGAAGCGCCGCAGGCTGCGGGGCGTACATATCTCGTGAGCGATGGTCTGCCCGTCTCGACTCCGCAGCTGTGCCGCGCGCTCGGCGATGCGCTAGGACGCCCGGCGCGGCTGTTTCCGTTTCCCGCGCGGCTGCTCGAGCTCTACCCCGGGTTACGGCGTCTGACACGCTCGTTGGAGGTGGATGACAGCGCCATTCGCAGCGAGCTCGGCTGGCGGCCGCCGTACACCTTCGAGGAAGGACTGCGCGCTACTGCCGAGTGGTATCGAGTACAACGCCGCTAGAATGCGCGGCATGCTCTGGCAGCCGGCCCTCGTGGCGTTCGTCATCGCCCTTCTGTGCCTGCGGGTGCTCGTCTCGGACTTGGGTCGGCGTCTGGTCCTCGACCGCCCGAACGAGCGCTCGCTGCACGCGCATCCGGTGCCGCGCACCGGCGGGCTGGCGATTATTGCCGGGGTCGCCGCCGGCTGCTTCGCTGGGGCGCCCGAATTCGGCATGACTCTTGGACTCGCCGCTGCCCTCGCCGCGGTTTCGTTCCTCGACGACATCTTCGATTTGCGTACGGCGCTCCGGCTGCTGCTTCATCTCGCGGCAGCTTCGGCAGTCGTAATGTTCGAATTGCGCTTTCCAGGCTGGATCCTGTTCACGGTGTTTGCGCTCTCGGTCGCCTGGTACACAAGTCTGTATAACTTCATGGATGGCTCGGATGGCCTCGCCGGCGGCATGGCGTTGATCGGCTTTGGCGCGTATGCCACGGCGGCGGCGCTTTCCGGCGTGCACGCGCTTGCCGAGTTGTGCGTCGTCGTGGCCGCGGCGTCTGGCGCTTTCCTTACGAGGAACTTCCATCCGGCGAGCATCTTCATGGGGGACGTCGGCTCGGTGCCGCTCGGATTTCTCGCCGGCGCGCTCGGCCTGATCGGCTGGAACGACGGGGTCTGGCCAATCTGGTTCCCGATACTCGTTTTTGCTCCGTTCGTTTGCGATGCGACGCTGACTCTTATCAAGCGCCTCCTGCGAGGCGAGCGGGTGTGGCAGCCGCATCGCGACCACTACTATCAAAGGCTGGTTCGGATGGGCTTCGGCCATCGGGGAACGGCCGCCATCGAGTACACGGCCATGCTCGCGTGCGCAGTGACCGCATTGTTCGCGCGGGGCGCATCGATCTCGGCGCAGGTCGCCGCGATCGTCGCTGCGGCGCTGGCACTTGTGGCGATCGCGGCCTGGGTAGACATTCGCTGGGCCCGGTTCGAGAGTCGAGCGAGCGGAGCGC
>Ga0316620_10001535_pt1 | contig 10052 bp, 6 predicted proteins | sample OWC_Aug_M1_C1_D5_FD_207651 | JGI IMG/M metagenome (GOLD analysis project Ga0316620, IMG submission 207651) | Wetland soil microbial communities from Old Woman Creek delta, Ohio, United States - OWC_Aug_M1_C1_D5_B | ecosystem: Environmental > Terrestrial > Soil > Wetlands | place: USA: Ohio...
GGAGTAACACCAGACCAGCAACGATGAAAACGAGCAAAAGCCCCGCTCCAATCCAGTATCGGCGATCCAACCCTGCTATAGTATCTGCACCTGCATGATTGGCTATTGGGGTGGAAGTGGGAGTAAGACCAGGCCCAGGGACATTGAGCGTGGGTGTCTGGGTGGATAGGGGAGCTGCTGTGGAGAGCACTTGGGTAGGTTCTGGTGTACTGGCCCTGGCTTCAAAGGTGAAGGTGCAGTCACCGGTCACCCGTTCAGGGCACCACTTGGCGAGATAGGCCGAGGGTTTATCTCCTGCCAGGGTAAATTGACCGCCCACATAGAGATTGCCCTGGTCATCGACAATGAGCGTCAAGATGGATGAATAATCGCCTTCGCCACCAATCCCGCTTCCAAGAGAAGTCCAGGCGGTACCATCCCAGCTGGCAATCCGGCCGGCCGGTGCCTCGCCGGCAGTTGAAAAATCGCCACCGGCATAAAGGTTTCCCTTTTGATCGGCTGCCAGCACATGGACAAGATTATCTGTGCTTTCGCTCAGCCGACTCCAGGTGGAACCATCCCAGCGGGCGATATAAGCAGAGGTATAGACGTCGGAGGGGAGTGAGAACATCCCAGCAGCATATAAATTACCATCCTGGCCGATGGTGATCGATTCAACCATGTTTCCTTCACCGCCGAGAGCGCTCCAGGAAGTGCCATCCCAACGGGCAATGCCACTGGCAGCCACGTCGCCGGCGCGGGTAAACCAGCCAGCAGCATATAGATTTCCTTGTGGATCAACAACGAGCCTAGTCACCTGGTCATCCATGCCGCGACCGAGGGCACTCCAGGCAGACCCATCCCACCTGGCGATGTAGTTTGCAGCAACCCCACCGGCGATATTAAAATCTCCTCCCGCATACAGGTTTCCCTGGTTATCCACAGCCAGAGCGCGCACCTGTGACGTACTATTGTCCGAGCCCATCCCTGCTCCGAGTGCGTGCCAGGAGGCGCCATCCCACCTGGCGATATAATTTACCGCCAGGTCTCCTGCGGCGGTAAAATCACCGCCAGCATACAGGCCAACGTTGGTGTCCAGGGCCAGGGCATGGACGGCTGCATTGACCCCGCCAGCCAGCTGATTCCATGCTTTACCGTCCCAGCGGGCGATATGGTTTGCAGCGACCATCCCAGCAGAGCTGAAATAGCCGCCAGCGTATAGAATTCCATTGTGATCCACAACCAACGCACTGATGATATTGTTCATCCCATACCCATTTACCGCACTCCAGGTAAACCAGGAAGAGCCATCCCACCTGGCAATGTGTCCAGCCGGCAGGCCGCCTGCATTGGTAAAATAGCCACCGGCAAAGACCTGCTCGTCCTCATTCACGGAAATGGCAGACACACTCTCGTTGATCCCGTTGCCGTCCTTGGTACTTAACGCATTCCAGGAGGAGCCATTCCACCTGGCGATGTTGTTGGCTGCCACGCCATCGATGGTGGTGAATGAGCCTCCCGCATAGAGCTCCCCACTCCGGCTTACGGATAGATCGAAAATAGTGGGAGCTTCACCTTCGAGCCCTGAGCTGCTTTTCCCCGTAGTTAGATCGTTCCAGGAAGCGCCATCCCAGATAGCGACTAAATGGATGGGTTTCCCTCCCGCAGTCTCAAACTGCCCGGTTACGAAAAGCTTTCCGCTTGGGTCCAGCTCGAGATCGGCGACGGTGGGAGCGTCTCCACCCAGGCCGCTGCCCAACGCATTCCACGTGACACCATCCCACTTTGCTATCCGGCTGGCGGCGACACCCCCAGCAGAGGTAAATTCACCGCCTGCGTAGAGGTTGTCGTGGCCATCCACGGCCAGTTCATATACCGTATGATTCATGCCACTACCTAACAATGTCCAACTTGATCCATCCCAGCGGGCGACGTAGCCAACATATTGGTCTGACTGGATGAGATAGAAATACCCCCCAGCATACAGCTGATCGCGGCTATCCACAGCCAAATCGTTGATGAGGATATTGCTCTCCCGGCCTTCCGCCAGCGTATCCACCAGGCTGCTCAAGTCTCCCCCAAGTGTCGACCAGGAGGTGCCATCCCAATGCATAATGATTGTCTCTGGCAAGCCACTCTCAGGAATGACCAGGGCATCGGTATAGAGGTACCCGCGGCTATCCACAGCCAGGGTGTTTACCTGGTTTTGCAAGCCATCGCCCAGGGCCGACCAGGTGAGACCATCCCATTTGGCAATATGATTAACAGGCTTGCCTCCATATGCCGTGAAATCACCTCCCGCATAGGTGTTCCCTTGCAGGTCGCTGACTAAAATTGTTACACCGCCATCAAAGCCAGAGATGGTCAGCCCGTCTGCCCATTGTTTATCTGCGGGTTGTTGATCTGCTGCGGTCGCCTGCAGGGGAAAAATGAAGCTGAAAAGAGATAGGAGCGTAGCTAATGTAAAAAGACGCAAGAAGGTCCGAATCATATCGTATCACCTTGGTACCGAGGATTAATTTATGGATTGGTTATTGGCGATCTCGACTTATAGAGCTTATATAAGGACGTATATCAGCCTAAAATAGTTCTCTTCTGGAATGCTTGGAACTTCTGGTACTACCGGTGCTTTTCTTGCTCAACCACATTCCAGGATGGTGCGAGGGGATTGCTTCGGTCGCAACGAACGCTCCCTCGCAATGACCTCCAGCGTGGAAGGTAGAGACGCCCCGCCGGGGCGTCTCTACAAAAGAATTATTAATTGAATAGAATAATTCAAATGCATTCAATTCGAGCTCTTTAGAAACCCGGAAAAACCGAGACATGACGTGGGATAGGGTGTATAAGGGCCGGAGCAGCAGGGTGAGGTGGCATAGGCTCCATTGTGAGGGAGAGGTGAATTGGCATAATGATTAACGAAAAAGCGCGGTTCAGTGGAGGAATATCTCCACATTCCCTTGCCAGGTGTACTATATGATATGTAATTACTCACCCATTATTAGGAAGATCGATATTTAAATGTCGTGAAAAGAGCAGATTGCCACAGCGGGCTTTGGTAAATGCTATTTATGAGTACTTCGTAAGACGCCCGCTTCGCAATGACAACCTATGTGAGTAATTACGATTACATGTAAATACTCACCATGATTCACGAATTTGTTTACTGATAATTAAAGCCTGGTTGGGATTGCTTCGTCGAGCTTCAAAGTGTGTTAGCTGCAGTGGATTCTTGAAGCGCTCTTCTCGCAATGACAATAAAATGATTGAATTTAGTAAATTTTGGTCAGTTAATACCAATTTTGATTAAGCGGTGAGTAGTGACAGTAATATTATAGCACAAATGTTCTAGAATATCAAGAGGGAATTTATACGAAATGTGCAATCGTTGATCAGGGTTTACACTGCGGGTCGGCCACATTGTACTGCAGCTTTTCGGGGCAGGTAAGCTCACGCACATAACGGTTGGCTTTGATCCAATCCAGCAGCTCGGGTAAGGATCGCTCAGCAAGGCGCCATTCGATTAACCGGCCATCGGCAGATGCTATGTAAGCCGTTTTACTATCCGGACTGAAGGTGAAACTATCCGCCTCTCGAGGCAGGGTAAAGCGAGTTAATTCTTTCCCGGTAGCATAATCCCATAGCGTTACATCGCCCATTAATGATCCAGCAAGGACATACTTTCCATCCGGACTGATGGCCACGCCCCAGGCTATCGTGGAGTGACCAAGAAAAGTGCGGATGAGTTCACCTGAGTTTAAATCCCACAAGTGCATATCAGGCTCTCCCGAACCGAGAATGGTCGTCTCCCCAGGGCCAAAGATTGCCCCCAAAACCGGCGCACCTTTGGAATAAGCATAGTGGTTGATCTCTTTCCCGGTAGCTACATCCCAAAGGGTGGCGCGGTTATTAAAAGCCGAGCCTGTCAAGGCAACCTTACCGTCAGCGCTGAATACGATGGAACTGACGTCCTTATTGGTTTCAAACCTCAGCACTTCGTCGCAGGTCTTAACATCATAGAGAATCAATTCCCCTGAAGGATTGGTTGGAGGCCCTTGCGAACCTGCGAGCAGATATTGGCTGTCGGGGGTGAAAGCCACAGCCCGGCCCATGACTTTAAACTTTTGTATATTACAAAGAACGTCTTCGCTATCCAGGTCCCATAACATCACGGTTGGTATACCCACCACAGACCCAGCGATAGCAACATATTGATCGTTGGGGCTAATTGCTACAGAACCAGGAGCGTCCTCTCCATTAAAACCAGTGTAAGTCTGTTTCACCCTGTGTTCAGCGATATCCCATAAGCCGGGTTGAGCGAAGAGGTCTGGTGAGACATCATTCAGCAGTAAATATTTACCATCCGAGGTGATATCAATTGCATACAAACTATCCGCCTGAGTGGTATATGCCGATCGATCAAGCTGGTTCAGATTCCATACCCGCAGGTTACCATCCAGGGCGGCGGTAAGTGCTACACGTCCATCCTGGTCGATCGCTAAGGCAGTGATTAAGCCTTCCAATGTCATTAGAATGCCCTGTTGGCGCCAATTTTGGATATCCCACTCGATAATAAATGAAATGGTGGGGATGAAGGCTGTTGAGCCATCCTGGCTGAGGACCATATTGCCCGTCTGGAGGCCAAGGAAACTCTCTTTGAGCAATGCGCCGCCCTGACCATCCAGCATGCCAATATTCTTATTCGTCTCAATACCAGTGGTGTAGAATATCCTGCTGCCATCAGAATTGATTCCCACCGCATTGACCCGGCTCACTTGAGGCCTGGTAAAGATGCTGTGGGGAGAGTTCAAATCCCAAAGTACCAGGCTGCCATCCTCATGACCCGAGACTGCCCTGGGGGCATTCGTAGCGACGGCGATGGCGGTGACCGGACTGTTGGTTGGGTCGAAACTCAGCAGCTGTTTCCCGGTATTCAAATCCCATAAAACCAACATGCCATCGGCTGAACCTGAAAGCAGGTTGCCAGTTGAAGGTACAACTGCCAGGCTCGCGATCCCGCCGGTATGCCCAACCAGCTCTCCAACCTGCTGACCATCCAAATTCCATAAAAGTAGCGTTCCATCTTGCGCTCCTGAAATCAACTGCTGCCCATCCAGGCTGATGGCTACGGCAGTTACCCAGCCAGCCTGCCCCGACCAGCGGCGAAGCTCCTACAGGGTTTCCAAATCCCACAAGATCAGCTCACCCGATTGACAGGCACCCTGGGCGTTCATCTGGGCACAGCTACCCGAGAAGGCAATTTCAGCGTCAGAGGAAATTGCGGCTGCAAGCACGGATTGACTATGCCCCTTCAGGATCGCACGTGTCCCGGGGCTATAAGCAATCGTGCGTAACGCTTGGAGGGCCTCAGGTGGCGCCTGACCCTGACCAACCGCTTCGACGGCTAATGCCAGAGCCAAATCACCCTGACCCGCATCGTAGGCGTTCTGGGCAGCAGAAGCCAGGTTCAGACTCAGATTGACACTCGCTTGCCTAGCAGATTGCTGCCAGGAAAAAAAGGCCAGCACCGCTAGAATCAGAGCCAAAAGACCAACCCCCGACGCCAAGATGACAGCTTTGCCGCGCTCTTTGGCGCGTTGACTTTCATTATCAGCCAGTTTTTAAGCGGCTTCCAGCTCGCGTTGGCGCGCAGCTTCACGTTCCGCAGCCTCATGCTCGCTGAATGTGATGGAAGCCTCCAGGAATTCTCTCTCCAAGGCATTCATATCTTCTGCGTGCACTAATGACCACTCACGCGCCTGCGCCAGGCGGGCGCCGCGGAACATACTATCAGACCCGCGCCCAGCTGCCAGCCACTCCTGGGCTGCTTCGGTGAGCTGCCGGTGCAGGCGCAAGCCCTCGCGGTTCTCCTCCAGCCAACCGCGCAAGGTGGGCCATTCACGGATGAGGGCTTCGTGAGCCACCTGGACTGAGTCTTCACTGGTGGTGACCAGGCGAGCATCTGCCAGGGCTTTCAGCACTCCTTGGGTGGCATCTGCTTCTTCCGGTTTCAGGATGAGCTCTTTAATGGTGGCTTGACGTCGCGTATCGCCGGTGCTGCCGGTCTCATCACCGAGCTCAGTCAGGCGCAGGAAGATCCGGCGGGCGATGGTCTGCTGCTCACGGGTGAATTGGTCGGTGAATACGGTCTCAGCCGTCTCAGCAATGGCACCCCGCACTCCACCTGCGGAGACATATCCACTCAGCGTCATGGTTCGCCCGTGCCGTCGTTGCCAGGTCTCGAGCAGGGCGTGCGAGAGCAAGGGTAGGGCGCCCGGCTCGTGACCCACATCGTGCAGGATCAGATCTACCAGCCCGGGATCGAATTCCCAACGGCCTCTCCTGGCTGGTTCTTCAATGGCACGGCGCATCTCTACCTCGCCCATGGCGCCAATATATTCCTGATGCTGCGCTAATGCTTCTCGCAGGGGCAGATAATTGGCGCAATGGCGGTAGAAATCAGCACGCAGGGTGATCACAACCATGCCATGACCCTGCTCGTCGGAAGTGGCAGTGAGGAGATTATTAATAAAGGCAGAGCGCTCTTCCTCGGAGCGACAGAGAGAAAAAAGCTCTTCAAACTGGTCGATGACCAGCAGAAAATAAGACCCTGAGCTCTTTTTTTAGCTCCTGGGCAATATAAAGACTCAATGTGCGTGGGTCGGCGGCGAGATCATCCATCAGGGCCGCGATGGCAACCAGAGAGTTGAACTCGCGTGCCAATGCGGTTGCCAGGCTCTCAAGGGGATGAATGGCAGGAGTCAATATGTGAATCTGCCAGCCGGCAGAACGCTTATCCCAGCGTAAGGCGGGCACCAAGCCAGCTCTGACGAGGGAGGATTTTCCGCTCCCTGATGCACCTACGATAGCGAAAAACTTTCCTTGGGCAGATGCGGCCTGGGAAGTCAGCGCATGAATCCGGCTGATAAGTTTCTCGGTGAGCGCCTCACGTCCAACGAACATATCCGCGTCGGCTTCATCGAAATAGTCCAGGCCTTTGTAGGGGCTGAGCCCCGAGGCCGGAGCATCTTCACGGCGGACGGCAGCTGCCAGCTCCAAGAGCCTGGCGAGGGCTTTTGGCTCGTCTTCCAAACACAATGGGGCGATGAAACGCGCTTCGATGGTGGGGATGTCGGGCAGGCGCAGGTTTTGTTCCAGCCGGCTGATCTGGGAGATGCTGTACCCGACAGCAATCGATAATTCCGTCTGGGTGATGCCTACCCGGCGACGTAAATAGCGCAGCAAATCGCCAAAGGTAGTGAATTTTTCGAGGGTGCTGGGTGGAATCGAGCTGACCATTAGAGCGTCCTTTCCCAGGATGAAACCGATAATGCTCAATCAATAGCATAGCACACCTTGCCGGTTTTGGCTAATTTTGGCAAAAAATGGCAATAAAGTCAAAACTCGGGATGCTAAAGTGATAGCACAAAAGGCAAGCGCCAGGGCAGGCGCAAGCAAAAATCAAGCGGTTCAAAAACCTAAAGGAGGTATATAAAATGAACCACAACAGATCACTCACGTTAGGAATTGCTTTGATGCTCATCATATTAATGGCTGGCTGTGCACCAGCGAAAGCAGAAAGTGTATGCCCGACCGCGGCTGTATGCCCAACCGCCCAGGCATGCCCGACTGCCCCATCCTGCCCGTCTGCCTCAGTGAAGGCGCCTGAAGTAAAGAGCGTTTGGTTTTCGCAACTCGACGCGGCGAGTGAAATTAAAATCAACTTTGACCCTGGTGATAAATGTACCCTGTCGAGCCTGAGTAGCCACACTAAAGGATTGCTTTATTACCATCTGCAGGTGAACGACCAGGCCCATGCAAGCTATGCTATCGTGATCCAAACTGTAGATGAAGGGAAGACATTAGCGGATCTGCAAGCGTACCCCAAAAATGCTAAGAGCGCGCCAAGTTGGGCGCATAACATCCAAGAGAAGTATGTAGAACCAGGCAGCAATTCATATGATGCGATTAATATTTCCGAAGGCCCGATCTACATTTCGTGCCTTGTCGAAGGTTAAAACGGTCCGGAAAGAATCGCTGACTTTGGTCCGATAGAGATCATTGAATAGAAAATAAAAAGCCTGAAGAACGATCTTTCTAAAGCAGAGGCGCCCCATTGGGGCGTCTCTACTATGTAGTAAAGGAATTGGACGAGGGGGATTTTCGGGTTTCGGCGTTTAAATTCTGCCACTACGATGTAATATTCCACACCTGGTACAGGCCCAGGCGGCGATTCTCACCATCTGACAGGAACGACTCGATGATGGAAAACCCCGTGACGGCAGCCAGCTGCTCCAGCTCGGTTTCCGAGAAATGGTGCACGTAGCGCAAGCCGGTGCCTCCCTGGCGCCAATCCAGCAGGTAATCACCGGGGTCGACATCAGCCGGTGATAAGCCGACTGCCTCCCAGGGCTGCACCCGGGCGGATAGTCGCGGGCTGTTCAGGAACTGCCACTCGGAATGGATGAAGCAACCACCCGGGGCGAGCAGAGCCTTTACCTTACCCAGCACCTGCTGGCGCAATTTTTCGCCGGGAATGTGGTGCAGCACAGCGAAAGCCAGGATGGCTGCATAGCGCTTGCCTGCCAGGAAGACCTCCCAACCTGAGCTCGAGATATCGGCCTGGATGAAATGGAAGTTGGCAGGCTGCCCCATATCAGCCTGCTCGAGTAAGACGGGCGAGAAATCGAGCCCCAAATAGCTGCCCTGGTGACCGTTGCGGGCCAGGTGGCGCGCCAGCTCACCATTGCCACAGCCCAGGTCGAGCAGGTCATCCGCTGGCCTGACATACCTGAATAATATTTGCGACACACCGGGCTGCAGCCTCTGGCGGGTGGCGGAGAACTGTCTGGCGAAGGTCTGGTAAAATTGCCGGTTGAGGTCAAGCAGGTGTGAAAGCGTGGTAGGATTCACGGTGTTTAAATCAACAGTGTTTACATCAACACTGGTATTATAGCTTATTCGATTTGCTTCCCGACCCAAACAAGCATGCATAGAGAAGATTGGCTGAAGTCAAAGGAATACACAACAGAGATGCTCGCCCAGGCGAGGCTGGTGCTGGAGGAGGTGCGGCGGGGCGCGCTGGTTGACCGTGCCTTACGCCGTCACCCGAGCCCGGCAGGGGGGTACCTGGCCAAGCACGTGCTGGTGGCAGCCTACCGCCAGCTGGTGGAACAGGGTGAGTGGATGGAAGAGCCAACCATCCTCGAGCGCATCCGCATGAAGCCGGTGCGTACACTCTCCGGCGTAACTACCGTGACCGTGCTGACCAAGCCCTACCCCTGCCCGGGCAAGTGCATCTTCTGCCCCACGGAAGAGGCCATGCCGAAGAGCTACCTGCACGACGAGCCCGGGGCGCGGCGCGGGGTGGAGCACCATTTCGACCCTTATGCCCAGGTGGCCAGCCGCTTGCAGAGTCTCGAAGCGGTGGGCCATCCCATCGACAAGGTGGAGCTCTTGATCCTGGGCGGCTCATGGTGTGCCTACCGAGGCGATTACCAGGAGTGGTTCGTGAAGCGCTGTTTCGACGCCCTGAACGGGATGGATTCCACCAGCCTGGAGCAAGCCCAGGAGCTCAATGAAACAGCTGCCAGCCGCAACGTGGGATTGGTGATCGAGACCCGCCCCACTGATATCAAGCCTAAAAGCCTGGCCTGGCTGCGACACCTGGGAGTGACCAAGGTGCAGATGGGGGCGCAAAGCCTGGATGACCGCATCCTGGCCCTCAACCAGCGTGGGCATACGGTGGCTGAGACGCACCAGGCGACTGCGCTGCTCAGGGCAGGCGGTTTCAAGGTGGTGCTGCATTGGATGCCCAACCTGCTGGGAGCCAGCCTGGATTCAGACCAGGCGGATTTCGCCCGCCTGTGGGAAGACCTGTGCCCCGACGAGATCAAGATCTACCCCACCCAACTGCTGGCCAATGCCGAGCTGTATGCCTACTGGCAGCGCGGCGAGTATACACCCTACACTACTGATGAGCTGGTCAGGCTGATTGCCGACATCAAGCCGACCATCCCACGATACTGCCGGGTGAACCGGGTGGTGCGCGACATTCCATCCGAAAATGTGGTGGA
>Ga0316620_10001537_pt1 | contig 10049 bp, 7 predicted proteins | sample OWC_Aug_M1_C1_D5_FD_207651 | JGI IMG/M metagenome (GOLD analysis project Ga0316620, IMG submission 207651) | Wetland soil microbial communities from Old Woman Creek delta, Ohio, United States - OWC_Aug_M1_C1_D5_B | ecosystem: Environmental > Terrestrial > Soil > Wetlands | place: USA: Ohio...
GGCGAAGGCATCCTCGCGCTGATGAAGGAGATCAACCGGCGCATGGGCGCGACCTTCGTCTTCTCGACACACGACCAGAAGGTGATCGACTTCGCCGATCGCTACATCGGAATCGAAGACGGCGAGGTCAGGTTCCTCGGCGTACGCAAAGAAGGGAAGTGGCTCATCCGGGACGAATGGCGGCAGAGGGCGCGCTCCAATGTGCCGGAATCCGCTGTGTCGGGCGCAGGCTCGCATGCGGCTTAGCCGCATTGCGTTCATTGCGCTACTTCTCTGCGTTGCGAAGGCGCATGGGGCAGAGCTTGGCACTCTCACCGTTCATTCATTCCTTGACCAGCCGCTCGACGCGCGGATCAAGATCCTTTCGATAGGACCGGGCGAGGAGAAGAGCCTTGATGCGCGGCTCTCCTCCAAAGCCATTTTCGGCAGAGCTGGTCTCGCGTACGACCGGGCACTGATCGGAATGCGCGTCTCGATTGAGCGCAGCGGCGATCAACGATTCATTCGGTTGAGAACCAACCAGCCAGTTCAAGAACCGATCCTGCGGATACTGATCGAACTGCGCTGGAAGACAGGCTTCGAGAGGAGCCTGTACAAGGTACTGCTCTACCCGCCAGCCTACGAAGGCGGGCAAGCGGCTCCGACCCCGCCCGCCGCTGCGGTCCAATTTCCCAAGCCGGCTGAGGCCTCCGCGCCCAAGGCCCCGGCTGCTGAGGCCGCGAAGCCTTCCGCCGAGTCGGCACCGGTCTCTCGCGAGGACCTCTTCGGCGTATCCAAGACCGAAGCCGCAGCAAAGTCCGAGCCGAAACCGCTTGAGTGGCACGGCTATGTGTCCAACTACACCGCATACGACTACTCCGATCCTACGCACTGGTCGCGCGGCGTATTCAGGGCTCAGGTCGGCACGGAGGGCGGCTCGAGCGGCCTCGGCGGCGGCCTCAAATGGAAGGTCACGGCCCGCCTCGATGCGGACCCGGTGTACGCGTCGTCCAATTTCTATCCTCCCGACGTTCGCGACGATCAGCGCGTCAATCTCATGCTGCGGGAGACCTATATCGATACCGGAGCGGGCAACTTCGGCCTACGCCTCGGCAAGCAGAACATCGTGTGGGGCGAGATGGTAGGGCTGTTTTTCGCGGACGTGGTTTCGGCCCGGGACTTGCGAGACTTCATCCTGCCGGACTTCGAGACGATCCGCATCCCCCAATGGGCGGCGCGCGGCGAGTATTACGGCGAGAATTCGCACCTGGAAGTGATCTGGCTGCCTTATCCGGACGTCGACAACATCGGCAAACCGGGCGCCGAGTTCTATCCGTTCCAGATTCCCCCGCCGGCCGGGTTCAGCCAGCAGTTCAACAACGAGGTTCGCCCCGACCGCACGCTCTCGAATACGAACTACGGCCTGCGTGCGTCGACGCTGCAGGGCGGCTGGGATCTATCGGCCTTCTACTACCGGAGCACGGATACCAGCCCGGCTTTTTATCGCGAGGTAATCGTCACACCTACGCCGACTCTGATCTATACGCCGCGACACGACCGCATCTGGCAGGCCGGCGGAACGCTTGGAAAGGCGTTCGAATCGGTCGTAGCCAAGGCGGAGTTGGTCTATGCCTCAGGGCGGAGCTACAGCGTGACTCGCCTGAGCGAGCCAACTGGCGTGGTTCCGCAAGACACCCTCGACTACGTGCTGGGGTTCGACTTCACCCTTCCGCGGGAAACGCGGCTCAACCTTCAGTACTTCGAGCGCGTCTTCTACAATCACGATCCGGATTTGCTCTACGACCGACGCGAGGGAGGCGTTTCGCTGCTGCTTAGCGGGGCAGCCGGCGCCCAGATCCAGCCCGAACTCTTCATCATCCAGAGCCTTAACCGTAGCGATCGCATGGTGCGTGCCAGCGTGGGCTTTGTACCTGCAGTGAACTGGCGCTTCACGACCGGCGTCGTAGCCTTCACCGGCCCCGTGACCGGATTCTTCGGCCGCTTCAACGCGGACGACCGCGTGTACGTCGAGTTGCGCCGCGACTACTAGAATCTGCTCTAAGCCGCAGCGGACAGTTCCAGTCTCCGGCCAAACTGCGCAATGTCAAGCTGCATGAGCACCGATGGCGCGCCGGCGCGGGCGCACATGCACTCGCCCGCCGCGACCACGAAGCCGAATACGCGCTGATAGAAGCGCACGTGTCTGGGATTGACCTCTATCAGGACGTCGGTGAGCGCGTGAATCAGGTACATGACCAAATAGGCCGACTGCACCAGCGCATCCAGTGCCGCCTTCCAGTCAACGCCCTCCTCGACGGCCAGCTTGACCAGCTCGCCCACGCGACGGCCTTCTCGACGCAGCCGCTCAATCTCCGATCGGTAGCTTTCCTCGGCGAGCAAGCCGTTCGGTGAGTCGGGCCGCACGGTGAGAGTGCCGAGAAGCTTTCCATGATCTTGGGCCAGTAGGGTGACCGGCTGACCTTCGCTGCCTGGCGTCCCGGCGTCGAAATCATCGCTCAGTGCGACGTGATATCCGCGCCAAGCGTAGCGTCTGCGCACCAGCTGATGGGCTGCCTGGAGTTGCTCCGGATGCACCGCGACGACGGTACACAAGCCGTTCTCCGGGAGAGGAATTGGCGCGGCAGGGGCAGATACTACTTCTGGGTTCGAGTGAACCCCGGCCTTGCGCCGAAAGTGCGAACTTTGAAGAAGGGGATGAATCCAGTGCGTGCTGTGGAAAATCTCATGAGGCAGCACGTTTTTTTCGACTACCAATCGCAATCTATTCACTTTGGTTTAGGCATGAACGAAAGTTATGTAAAGGGCTCCCTGTCTCTCTTGTAAACCCGCCCGAATTGCCAGCTCAACGAGCACGCAAATTGCGCGCCAAGCCACGATGGTCTGACATCTCAGGAGGTTAGTAAAGAACTACTAGAAAGTAGCTAAGAAATTCGTCGGGTTTGCCCGACAAGCTAGAACGGCTGCTGTCGCGACTTTCTCGCGAATATCGTTTTGTACCAGAGTGGTTAGACAGCGTCGCGGGTTCCCGACATTTGCTGCCCCTTGGACCACCGAGCAGCAGCGGCCGCTGGTGACTGTCAAACTAATGTACGAAGCGCTTCTGCGATGGGGAGCCGAGACATACGGACTGCAGGGAGCATCGACGCGAGCGTCGCTCCGACGAGCCCCACCAAAGAGGCGCCCGCGACGACACCGGTCGTAAGGTGTATGCGAGCAACGTACTCGAGATTGGACCCAGGCGCGGGCGGCATAGGAATGCCGATAGCGGAAACCGCCAAAGCGAGCAAAACACCGAAGAGACAGCCGACTCCTGCGCCGCCGATCCCTAAGAGCAACGCTTCCAACACGATCGACTGAAACACGTGCCTGCTTCGAGAACCCAACGCCCTCATGGTGCCGAATTCACCCGCGCGCTCAAATATGCTCATGCTGAGTATGTTGGATACACTCAACAGAATCATGACCAAGACTATCAATCGGAGCACTCCGAATTGCCTCTCATACAGCATCACGGCCTTATCGTAAAAATCGTTGATCTCGTACCATGTCTTGACATCAAGAGTCGCACGCGCGATAGAGGCATGAATCTTCGCAGCTGCCGCGTCAGTTTCCTCCGTCCGATATAGCGCGACCACGATGACATTGGCGCCGCTCGTTGCCAATAGCTCTTGGGCGGCCCTCAACGGAATCTTCACTGCATGCGCGTCATAGTCCCGCGAGAAGCTCTGGAATACGCCCACAACGACGAAGTCCAGAACGTTAACAGCGCCGTCGGCCGTAGTAGTCAGAAGGTTGACCCGGTCGCCGGGATGCAAGCGCAGCGATTTGGCGACCCCTTCGCCGATCAAGATTCCATAGGCATCCTTCTCTTGCAGCCGTCGCCCCTCTTTGATCATCATATAGCTGCCAAGGCGCATTTCCTTGTGCGGCTCGATTCCTTCTCCGACCACGGGTAGATCCGTCTTCCCGTTGTTTAGCAGCCCGCTAAACCGGATTCTCGCCATCACGTCCTGCACGTCTGCTGAATTCGCTATTTGCTCCTCCACGGTGTCGATATTCGGTATCAAGTATCGTTCCGGCGAGCGCGAACCAGCGCCGAAATATCCCGGCAGTGCAAGTTGAAGGTGGCCTGTCTGCGAGTGGATTGTGGCCTCTGCCAATTGCGCAAACATGTCCTGAATGAATCCTCCGATCAGGATGAGCGCCGCCACCCCGACGGCGATCGCCGCGAGAATCATTGCGCTGCGCAGCTTCTGACGGATCACATTGCGAAGCGCGAGCTTCAGCACTTCGTCCGCTTCGCTACCAGTTGTGCCGCAGCGCGTCCACGATCCGTAATCGAGACGCTTTCCAAGCGGGATACAGCGTCGCGAGAACTGCAGCCATGAGGGCAACTGCGACGCCGTTAGAAATGATCGGCACCGTGACCATAATCTGGGCGGAGTAGCCCCACGATTGACCCGGCGGAGCCGGCATCGGAATACCGACAATGGAGATAACGCGCGCGCTGAAGACGCCAATAACGCATCCCACAACCCCGCCTAGGGCTCCGAGGAGCACACCTTCCATTACAAATTGCACAAGGATTCGCGTGCGGCCCGCACCAAGCGCCATCGCAGTTCCGATTTCACTGATGCGCTCACTAATATTCATCGTCATGGCATTCGAGATCGACAGAACAATGACGATCGCGATGAGCATCCTTACTACCGCGGTTTGTCTAGAGAATAGTGCTGAGGTCTTATTGTAGAAATCGGCAAGTTCGTACCACGGCGTAACGTCGATAGGTTGCCCCGCCAGTTCTTCGCGCAACTGTCCGAGGACTTCATCTGTTCGATCCGTATGGTCCAGCAGGACGACAATACGGTGATCGCCCGAGACTCGAAGCAGCTGCTGGACAGTGCGGCGCGGGACGCGCAGCGCGGAATCATCGAAGGCTTTGGATATGGTCGAGAAAATCCCGCGAACCCTCACTTCGATTGCGTTCATTCCGCCGACCTTGGTGTTTGTGAGCAGCGTCACCATATCACCGACCTTCACACCCAGATTTGAGGCAAGCCCTTCCCCCATGACGATCTCATTGGGTCTTTCTTTTGACAGATCCATCCCTTTTACGATGTTTATGGCGGGTCGTGTGAGGCCATTGATCTCGTACATGGCAGCTTCCTTTTCCGGCTGCACCCCCTCGCCTACAAAAGAAAGTGTGGCGTCGCCGTGACTCACTAGGCCGCTGAACGCGATTCTTGGAGCGACGATACGGACGTGCTCCATATGCTCCAACATGCTTCGGACCGGCAAGTCTTCGGGCAAAAGGTACGCAAATGGATCTGCACTGCCGGACTCAAGATAGCCGCGCCTGGTAAGCTGGACATGTCCGTACTTCGAGTGGATCGTAGTTTCTCTCGTCGCCCAAAGGATCCATTCGACGAAACCATTGGCAAGGATCGACGCCGTGACACCAAGAGCAACGGTCGCTACGACCATCGTGGAGCGCCACCTATGCCGGATTACGTTTCGCCAAGCAAGCATGGTGCTGTTGGAAGAACCGACCGAATTCGGACTCAGCGTTCAGATTCCAGGCTAACTGATCGGCCATCTTAATGCTCACCTGGCCCCTTGCCCGGGTTGCGCTATGGAAACTCCGACGGGCACATGAGAACAAGACATGCCTCTTTACCGGATTTCCGATCGGCATCGTTTTTGGGCCGATCCCGACGACGGCCCTAGCCGTGATTTCCGCGGTCACGACGGTTGGGTTCCGGCGGCGCGTATCGACCAGCTAAGGGCAAGTTCGAGCCGATGATCGGTGGCAGGCGCCTTTTCAGTCTTCCACCCTGATGGCACCGCGCATCCCTTCAACGATGGAAGACCGCACTATTATCCGCGATCCCGGAAGGTCATAGGTATCGTGAACGTGGCCGTCGTCGTAAGAGGCACCAAGGAGGCGGCTTTGACCTACCCGATCGGCATCTCCCACGCCATTGTGGCCGGCCCAAGAAGCCTGAGGGAAGTTCTGGACCATGCTCCTCAGCCGTAGCGGGTTGCGCCGTGGGGCAATGGCAAGGCATTGCTAGGATCAGACAGCAACAAATAGCAAGCAGGGTTCATGGACCCTCTCGATGTCGGACTAGTTTGAAGTACGGTGTTCCGACAAGGGACGCGCTAATTGAATGAGCCGCATTTAGCGAATATGGCATGCGGGGCTGACAACAATCATCCTGAGCGGTCGAAGACGACTATCTCGACGCGGGCAATCGAGGTCACTGATGCCCGGCAGATGGACCCATTCCGGGCGGGCGGGCTGGCCACAATGAAGGCACGTTTCGGAAGCCCGCGTTGCCGTGATCAACGATGGTGCCGCTCTGTTTCGGCTAAAGGACGCGAGTTGGCGCGACGGAGGAGCATGGAAGGGGACAGCTCTCGACGCGGCAGCTTGAAGTGGCTAGGCATAATTTGCGGCTGACTGTAGCGCATTTCGTGGGGCCACTTGCAATACCCGACAAGATGGATCCGCCCGACGCGCGGGTCATTTGGAGGCTGTGGCACACTTTGGGCGAATGGCTTGTGACGCCACACAGTGATAGCGTTACTGGAGGAGACCTAAAGCCACCGTCCTCGTACTTCATAAAGAACCCAATCGGGTGACGATGCCATGGATGTGTCGAAAAAATTCCGAACGGCGCGGGCCGTGCGCCCCTTGAACGCCTCGGCGAGGGGAGCAGATTGGCGGCGAGGCAAAGAACTTAGTCTGCGCTTGCGCTTCCTGGCACGCCGCCATGCAGTCGGTTGGACGCAACTCACGACTTGACCAAACGAACACGGTAAGACTTCGAATGAGCAGAATGCTGCAGGGGGCGTGGCTCGCATTACGTGAAGCGATGAGCGCGCCTACGCTACCTAGAGTGCCAGAGCCATTGGCGGAGATGGCCGATCCAACCAGCGTGCGTGACTTTCATGAGGCCGGGGGCACTGACGGCCCGCTACTACCCGTTTACCACTTTAATGCACGGGCGGTTCATGCGCTAGCGCCACGCGGGGCGACGGTACTTGATCTCGGGTGCGGATCAGGCCGGTTTCTGGCCTACCTGGCGGGGCGGCGCCCTGACCTCCAACTCATCGGCCTTGATCTATCCGCGCCAATGGTTACCTTGGGGAACGATATGCTCAGAGCGGAGGGGATCTCAGATCGCGTTGAGTTGTTGCTGGGCGATATGACGGCGTTCACGAGCGCGCTTCCGGTCAAGCCGCATGTGATCAGCAGCATCTTCTCGCTACATCACCTTCCGACACGCGCCCATCTGAACGCCTGTGCCCGCGAGCTCGGAGCAGCACACCGCCAAACCAGCGCAGCAATCTGGATTTTCGATCACGCTCGGCCACGGCGCGAGGAAACTGCAAGTCGGTTCCCCGAGATATTCACACCTTCCGCCCCGCCGGCGTTCAAGCTCGACTCCCGCAACTCTCTGAGGGCGTCGTGGTCGTTCCACGAAATGCGCGAAGCGCTGCGCACCTTCATTGACCCGACGGCGAAGAGTCTGCTAGCAAGATTTCTGCCGCTCTATCAGGTCCACTGGCTCAGCTGCAGAGAGCGGGTAGCTGATGAGGCACTGTGGGTAGCCGGCAACGAACTCACTCGGAGCGCCAAAAAGGACTGTGTGGCGCTTGCTCGCATGTTTTCAAGAGCGCCGGGCTGGTAACACACCCGGCCAAAAAACAAGGGGAGCTGCCACGCTCCCCTTGTTCAAGTACCAAGCGGAATTTATTATAGCTTCAGTCCGGTACGCAGATCCTCCAATAACCTCATCGCGGACGACCTACAAGGTACGCCGACGATTGGCGCCTACAAAACCCAGACCCAGCAATGCTGCCGCCAATAGAGCGAGCGTACCGGGCTCGGGTACGCTACCCCTGATCGGATCGTCACTCACCAACTGCCAGTCGCCCACACCAGTGCCGTTGCACGACGCTTGCCCGTTGGTGCAGAACGTGTTCTGAGCAAAGAAATCCCGGTTTCCGAAGTTGGAAGGCTGCGCTAGCGTGTGGAATGTGGAAGCAAAGGCCCCACCTGTTACGTCGTAATAGGCGTTAGCCGTCCCGGCAAACGGGAGGGTGTCCGCCGTAAAGGTCGCATCGATCGTCTGAGTAGGGTCGGTGGTAATGCCGCTCACAAGCGCAAGGTTGAGGAACACGCCGCCGCCCGCTACGTTACTGACAGTGTTATAGCAGAGCTGGTTCGCGGCACAGCCACCACCCGCAGCGGCGTAGCCGCTGATTCCTTGCGCCGCATTGATCGGGGATGGGTTCAGGTAGAGGTCAATAAGACCGCCGCTTCCATGCACATTGATGTTGGGGGCTACCCCACTAACGGACGCTACGGTGAGTCCGTCAAACACGCCGCTAATAAAGCCACCATCCTGTCCCTTATTCCACAGCACGTTGTTTGAGGGGTCCAGGATTTGAGTCACATCTACGACGCCAAAGTTCTGCGCCCCCGGGACAATGACAGTCTCAGTAAAGCTTTCAAAGTTAGAGAACTTGATTTTTACCGGACCTTGATATCCGCCTGCCAACTGAAACGTTGGCAGGGCCGAAGCCTGAATCGCGACTAAGCCTGCTGCTAGGCCCAGGACCAGTGCGATTTTTTTCATGGACATCTCCTTTACCTTAACTATTGGAATGACCTGCACGCAAGGGAAGGAGCAACCTCCGTGCCATTCGCCAGAATCCTCACAAACACACAACAAATTCAAGATGTTGGAGAAGCCTCCTGCATCAATCTAAAAAACGGATAGACGAGATTGTAAAATTTGTCGACAGTAGTAGCCGCCTTCGAGATCTCGAGCGGGAGTCAAAGTCCCGGTTGCGGTTCTAACAAAGGTTACCCAACGGCGTCCGTGGGGGCCGCGGCGCGATCCCGCTCCGCTATAACCGGCCGGCGCGTGCCCGCGTGTACCGTGCGGGCGCGATGATGTCGAGCGGGTCGACTGTGTTTTTGAGTCGCTCGACGAGATCCCAATGGGCCGCTGACTGCGCGGTGAACCATCGCATAGCGTCGACGTGCACCCGATAGGGGACGAACCCGAGGCGACGCCCTTCCTCGAGAAGCTCCATGTAACATTCTTGCGCGCGTGCGGTCGCGGCACCCGACTTGCGATCGAATATCAGCGGCACGCTGCTATCGAAGCAACGCTCCGACAGGCTGGTGAGCGTGACAAGTGGCTCGAGCGCGTGCTTGCGCATCGTAGGGACCAGGAAATCGAGGTAGCGGCGCACGGTCTCGGGGCGCATTGGCACGATCGGCGAGTACCAAATGAGCCCGCAGCCATCGCGTGCGGGGTCCAGGCCGCTGCCGTCGTGAGGCTTTGTCCCGGAGACCCAATAACCTAACGGAAGCGCGGTCTCGTTCGGCTCGCCGGTCACCAATTCGAGTGACGAAGCGAGCGTGTCCGCTGCCGGACCGAAACGGCGGCGCATCCATCCGGGCAGGTGTTTTGCGATCTTGCGCATCGAATTCGCCATTGACCGGGATACGAAGAGCAGTCGACCGGCAAAAGGCTTCAGAATCTGTCTGATTTCGGCCTGAGCTGCCGCGACGACCTCCCTAGTACCGTATAGTGTTCCGTACACCGTCCACGCGCTAATTTCACGGCTCCGGCTCAACTCCACGATCACGTTTTCAGGAATGAGTCCGTCTGCTCCAAGCTGTCCGCGGGGATATGGGACGCTCATCGCCAGCACGCGATGCGCGTTCATCAAATTGATGCCGCCCACCGTGCCGGGGAAGCGCCGCAACGCCTCACGGATTGCCGTCACAAGCTGCTCAAGAGTGGCGTGTCCGGCGGCGCTCATGACGAAGGCCTTCATACTCTCTGGACGCCTGGCAAGTGCCACCGTCATGCTGGTGACGATTCCAAACCCACCCTGCAGGAAAAGACCATTGAGATATGGGCCGACTCCCCAGCGGAACACGCGCGCCGCTTCCGGGGCACCGAGGTCGGCGAGCACCGGCCGAAACAAGCTACCGTCTGGCAGAACCGCTTCAATGCTCA
>Ga0316620_10001540_pt1 | contig 10041 bp, 10 predicted proteins | sample OWC_Aug_M1_C1_D5_FD_207651 | JGI IMG/M metagenome (GOLD analysis project Ga0316620, IMG submission 207651) | Wetland soil microbial communities from Old Woman Creek delta, Ohio, United States - OWC_Aug_M1_C1_D5_B | ecosystem: Environmental > Terrestrial > Soil > Wetlands | place: USA: Ohio...
CCTTGGTCGGACAGAAAGTTACACAACGCTGGCAGTTGACGCAATTCTCGTCCTTGCTACGGATAACATCTTCTTCTTCGTCATAACTGTGAGTCTCGTAAGTGCACTGGTTAACGCATACTTTGCAACGGATGCATTTTTCTTCATCCCTATCAACGAAATACTCGCTAGGCATGTAGCTTTTCATTGTTCTGCCTCCGAGACCAAAGAGGGGGTGGCAACACTGCGGCACCCGACTCGCCCAATCACTGGTTCCCCTCCTCTGGGATTCCAATACTTGTCGAGTTTTGGCGAAACCATTCGGATTGACGATTCCTCAGAGGACAAATAAAGAAAGTCGTCCCTTAGACCGGCAGAAAGCGGTCGAAGCTTAATGCGGTCGTTCAGTCCAATCATCTCCCCCTCATGAGCTACAACTATGCTGAAAGGTCCGTTCATCAACAGACTGCCATAGGTTTGGCGCAAGGCTTTGAAAACCTCAATTTGCCTCTGCTCCAAACGTTCAATTTCGCTCCAAAGCGGCGGGGCTAGGATCTTTGAGACCAACTCGATTGGCAATCGCTGCCTTCGCATGAGAAGATCAAAGGCGTACGCAAGAACTTCGGTGTCCGTCTGCATTGTGCATTTGTATCCGTACATCTCAAGGTACCGACGGTTGATTCCGTATGATGACAACTCGCCGTTGTGTACTACTGTCCAGTCAAGGATGTTGAAGGGGTGCGCGCCTCCCCACCATCCGGGCGTGTTGGTTGGGAAACGCCCGTGGCAAGTCCAAATGTAACCTTCGTAGTCTTCCAAACAGAAGAAATCGGCAATGTCTTCTGGGAAACCTACTCCTTTGAAGACACCCATGTTCTTGCCGCTTGAGAAGACGAAGGCTTTTCCTGTTTCCGTGTTTATGCGCATTAGTTTCTGGATTACGTAGTCTTCTTCACTGTTGCCTTCGAAAAGCCTTGTTTTGGGTTGAACAAAATATCTCCAGACAAGCGGTGGGTCCCTTACATTCGCGGGTTTGGTCTGCATTTCCTCATCGTAGATAATATTGAACCCGGAAGCCAACGTCCTGTCTGTTCTTTCCTTAGCATCTTTGCTAAGGTACATAACGTGGAAAGCATAGTAGTCTTTGAAGTCGGGATAGATTCCGTAGACCGCGAATCCTCCGCCCAAGCCGTTTCCTCTTTCGTGCATGTTCGCAATTGCTCTAACTGGATCCTTGCTGGAGAAACGTTTTCCCTCAAGGTTCATCATACCGAAAATGGAGCAGCCTGCGAAGTCCTTATCATCATTGAAAGGATTGCGCATAACATCCTGATGCCCCATCACAAGTACCCCAAACATATCCTATTGCGCAGGGATGCAGGCAGCTTGGCTAATCCGAAGTCGTCCGAGATTAGTTCTCGCTTGAATTTCCTCACATTAACACGATTTTTCATCAGGTAATGAAGCACTCCTGCTTTTTCGATGTCATTGACCAAGATGATACCCACAATCAAGTTGTCCTTCAGCACTATCTTCTTGTAGAGATTCTCCTTTGAATCGTGCTTTGTCAGTATCTCAAAGGGAGTTTCGTCCTCAGGGTTAACGATACCTATTGAAACGATGGGTAGACCAAAATACTTGAGGGTACTCATGTTGGTTCCGCCCATATAGCTGGTCTTCTTGCCAGTCATGTTGTAGCCTGCAACTTTGCCTTCCAGAACCGCCAATGGCCAAAGAGGAAGAACACGGTTCTGATTAGCGATGAAATCGAACGTTTCAGCAACGTCCCCGCTCGCGTACACATTGGGAACATTTGTCTGCATGAAATCATCAACGATTATGCCCCGATTAATTTTCACTTGAGTCCCTGAAACGATTTCGGTCCTGGGAACTACTCCAATGGCGATAATCACTAGATCGCATAGGATACATTCACCATCGGTCAGGACTACACCTCCAACGATATTCTCATCATCGGGCTTGCCCACAATCCGCTGAACTGACTGCCCAGCAATAATTGTGACGCCTGCATTTCTCATCGTATTTTCAACAATGCCAGAAGCCTTCGTATCTAACAGAAGACTGAGAATGCTGTTCTGCAGCTCCACGATAGTCACCCGTAACCCTCTCTTAACGAGGGCTTCAGTCACGCTAATTCCGATAAGACCCGCACCCACAACTACTGCTCTTTGACCTCTAATCCTTTCTATTCTTTCTGCTAAGCGCTCTGCATCTGAAATCGTAGTGAAGGTGAAGACTCCTTCCTTACCTAACCCATCCATCTTTGGAATGAAAGGACGCCCACCCGTTGCTATCAGAAGTCTTTCATAGCCAATACTCTGACCATTATCAAGACGAATTGTCTGCTCGGCAGGGTTCACACTCACGACCTTTGTCCCAGCTAGAAGCTGAACCTTCTTTCTCAGCCAGAAGTCATCTTCTCGGCATAACATGCTCTGAAGACTAGCCTTTCCCCCGACGAAATCTGAAATCATGGGACGAGAATAGGCTGGGCACGGCTCTTCCGAAACTACCGTTATCAAACCTGTAGGATCCATTTCACGGATCGCCTCAACCGCCCCGATGCCTGCCGCGGAACCCCCAACTACCACATATCTTGACATCAAGGCTTCACTTCTTTGCAGACTAATGCGCCATTCGGACAGCCTTCAACACAAGCAGGTTTGTCGAGACCAGGACACATGTCACACTTTGAAACTACGTTTCCTGAGACATCCATCCTAAGGGCGCCGTATGGACAAACCAAAATGCAGGTCCAGCAACCAATGCACTTGTCTTTGTCATGTATCACCAAACCTGTTTCTTCATCCTTTGTCATAGCCCCTGAGAGGCAAGCGCTCACGCATGGAGCGTGTTCACAGTGTCTGCATTGAATCGCAAAAGAAACTGGCTTGCTTACTTCTAATCTTATACGGCTTAGTGGCCTATTCTTCTCTTTGTTGTAGGCTTTCACCATATCCCCAGATGTGGAATGCTGAACAGCGCAATGGACCTCACAGAGCCCGCAACCCATGCATGTTTCTTCGTTTGCAGTAATTCTCTTCATGTTTCCTGCAACCTTGTTGCCTGATCATGTTTGAGAAGAAGCATAGAGCGAAAAGGAGAAGTGACTTTTCCGAAGCAGCAAACCCGACCTGTAGGCCATTGGTTGCCGGAACCGGGTGATTCTTGCCCGAAATTGTTGTTAATGAATATCACCATTTACTCAGGATATCAGGTTACATGGCGCATATTCTATATAACTTTATTGAAAATCATTTATATGTAAGGTAATGCATAGCATGTTCTATATGAAACATATACATGGCGCATGTTCATGGCAGAGAAAGAATTAGGGTACCGCAGAGTCCAATGCACAGGCAGAGGCTCTTACATCATATCGCTCCCCAAAGATTGGGTAAAGGACATAGAACTGAAACGGGGAAGCGAGATAAACTTCAGCGTCCAGAGCGACTCTTCATTGATCTTGATCCCTAGAAAACTCAAGGAAAGAAGAGGGGAAGCTGAAGGCAGCAAACTGAAGGAATACTTCATCAATGTAGACCCAAAGGACGAAAAAGAATCAACATTCAGAATGATAAGAGCATTGTATGCAATAGGCGCCGACATAATACGTATACACTTCAAAAGCGAACAAGATGCCGCAAAACTGAAAACGGAAACCATGGATTTTGCGAGAAACACCTTTCTTGGCTCAGAAGTCATCGACGAGACCACTGACGAAATCACTCTGCAGATACTGATCAGACACTCAGAGTTTCCGATAGAGAAAGCTGTGCGAAGAATGGCCATAGTGGCGCTGTCAGCCAACAAAGACGCCATCGACGCATCAAGAAACCGGAGCACAACTCTTTTCGAGAGCGTAGTCAAAGCCCACAACGACGCAAATCGCTTGGGACTTTACATCATCAGACAACTGAAATACGGCATTGAACGCAACCTCTTCAGAGAATTGGGCTTCAACACTCCAAAAGACTTCCTGTTATACCGCATCGCGGTCAATGAGGTTCAAAGCATAGGAGAGAATGCATTGAACATAATCAATAACATGAGAGCCTTCCAAAAGATGATAGATGAAGGAACACTCTTCATAAGGGACCCCATTGACGAAGAGATTCACGGACAGCTAATCCACTTCAATTCCATAGCACACCAGTTGTTTGAAGACGCTATAAAAGCCATGTTCAAACGTGAGTACAAGGATGCTGAGAAGCTCATCAGTCGCCGCGAAAGCTTAGTTTCCCTAGAGAATGAACTGATAATGTTGCTGTCTACAAAAAAACTGGATCCCAACGTCGCGTCAGTCTTGAGACTGATATTTGACAGTTCCAGACGGATAATGGACTACAGTCGCAACATGGCAGAACTGACACTAAACAGAACTGTGGAAGAGAACTGCTCAACGCTTACGCTTAAGTAGTGAATTACTCAATGCAATAGTTCACCTCAACGTGTGCATGATAAGAGTCTTAAACATGACCATCGCAAACGCGAGACACGCCGAATCATGCGAATAGCAACTCAACCAGAGCGAGCCCACTCATGAATCAATCCGATAGTCTGAAAAAATTAGGTCAGAGCGAGTATTATAAATGCCCTTTGCCGCACGTTCACCCAAGGCATGAACAAGCTTTCTTCAAAAACTTTGAGACCCACTTTAGCACCTTCAAAACCCGCGAGGACCATTTCGCTGTCTTGAAACTCCACGAAGAAATAGCATGGGAGCTTAGGCGTTCAGAATCCGAGAAGCGTAGTCTCAACGAGGACGACCTGAGAAGAATCTCACTCGAAGCCTGGTTGGAAGCAATCAAGAAGCAGACCGGACAACCAATTGGAATAATAGCCAGAAAATGATCGTAGCGCAACGTATTTGATCGACACCAGAGACGATTCGCACGAACCCTACGCAGGTTTCTGCTGCCTCACAGAGCATTTTTCGCCTACGAAACTTAAAATAAGACCCTAACAAGAAGTTATACCGCACCGAGGAAACAGCGTGTCATCAATCATTGAAGACCTCATAGGCAGAAAAATCTTCAACAATAGAGGAGAAGAGACTATTGAGGTTGACGTGATAACGACTGGAGGTTTCGGACGGTCTTCTGCGCCTGCGGGAAAAAGCCGCGGAAAAGCCGAGGTCGTTTACTACCCTCAAGGTGGAATCGACGCTGCATTGAAGAAAATCGACGAACTGATAGCTCCGGAACTCGCTGGGCTCAACGCTGATTTCCAAGAAGAGATTGATAACACGCTTCACGAGATCGACGGCACAAGCAACTTCAAAACCATCGGCGGAAACACCGCGTTCGCAGTCTCACTTGCCAATGCAGAAGCGGCGGCCAATAGCCATGGGCAACTCCTGTTCCAGTTCCTGGGAGGAACTGCTGCAAACTCGCTTCCTTACCCGCTAGGAAACTGCATAAGCGGAGGACAACATACAAGAGGGAAATCCCCAGACATTCAAGAGTTCCTAGCGCTACCACACGGAGCAGAGACATTCTTAGAAGCAGCAATCGCCAACACACACATTCACAAGAAAATCGGTGACGCACTCAAAAAGAAAACTTCCAGCTTTGCAGGAGGAAAGAGCGACGAAGGTGCATGGGTTGCGAACATTAGTGACGAGGAAGCGTTCGAGACAATGGCTAAGGCCTGCGAAGAGGTTGCTAACGAAATGGACTTCGAATGCGGATTCGGCATCGACGTAGCGTCATCTTCTCTCTGGAAAGAAAAAGAAGAGAAGTATGCGTATGAACGGGAAGGATGCAAGCGAGATACAGCTGAACAGCTCGAGCACCTATTAGAGTTAATAGAGAAATATCACTTGGTCTATGTTGAAGACCCATTTCACGAAGAAGACTACGAGAGCTTCGTCGAAATCACGCGTAAAGCTAGGAACTGCCTAATCTGTGGAGATGACTTGTTCACGACGAACAACGAACGCCTGAGTCAAGGAATAAAACTTGGCGCAGGAAACGCCATAATTATCAAGGTCAATCAGATCGGAACCCTCACAGACGCGATAGACACAATTGAGAATGCACAGCGAAATGGGTATACTACGGTGGTTTCTCATCGCTCAGGCGACACATGTGACTGGCATATATCGCATTTAGCTGTAGCGTACAAGTGCCCAGTGATCAAAACGGGTATTGTTGAAGGCGCAAGGGTAGCTAAAATTAACGAGCTCGCAAGGATCGAGCAGTTCCTAGGAAATAGAGCTAAAATGGCAGATCTCAAAGTAATCTAAAAGGAGAAAAACATTTTGTCTGAAGATGAAGTGAACGAGCATCAAACTGAACCAGAAGCCAAGACTGAGAGTGAGACAGAAAGTCCGGTAGCACCGGAAGAGCTACTGCTGCTTCCGCGCGACACCATGCTCTCAGCAGGTATCCATATCGGGACAAGAATAAAGACGCTCGACATGGAGCCTTTCATCTACCGAGTGAGACCAGACGGTCTATTCGTCCTGGATGTCAAAAAGACTGATGATAGAATTCGAGTGGCTGCCAAGTTCCTCGCAAGGTTTGAACCCATCAAAGTAGCAGTTGCAGCAGCAAGACTCTACGCTCAAGAACCCATCAAGAAGTATTGCGAGGTAACAGGAGCAACACCAATTATTGGGAGATTCATTCCAGGTCAATTATCTAACCCATTGTACCCAAACCGAGTGGAGCCTGAGGTAATCGTGGTCTCAGACCCTCGAGCAGACGCCCAAGCAGTCAAAGAAGCCTCAAACGTCGGGATACCAATCGTCGCCCTGTGCAGCACAGACAATGAATTCGCCGGAGTCGACTTCGTAATTCCAACCAACAACAAAGGCAGAAGAGCCTTGGCAGTTGTTTTCTGGCTACTCGCAAGACAAGTGCTACGAGAAAGAGGCGAACTCGCGGCAGACAAAGACCCGTCAGCATCAGTTGAGGATTTCGAGGCCAAGATATCTAGGGAAGAAGAAGAGGAAGACTGAGCATGTGATGAAAATTCGGCGTCCAACACAGGCTGGAGCATTCTATTCAGCTAACGCCGAATCGCTCAAAGCTCAGATCGAAAGTTGTTTTCTTCATGAATTTGGTCCTAGAAAACTGCCTGTTATTGAAAAGCGAAAACTTGAGAAAACAGTAGGTTTGGTCTGTCCTCACGCTGGATACATGTATTCCGGCGCGGTAGCGGCGAACGCATTTTACGAGTTGGCTGCTGATGGAAAGCCAGACACTGTTGTCCTCTTGGGACCAAATCACACCGGTTACGGCAGCGCTTTAGCGGTTATGAACCAAGGTGTCTGGCGCACCCCACTTGGCGATGTCGAGATTGACTCGGAAGTCGCAAACGAGTTGACAAGCGAGACAAAGGTTCTCGATGTGGATGAGTCAGCTCACAAGCACGAGCACTCTATAGAGGTCCAACTTCCATTTCTGCAATACATGTATGCGAATACGTTCAAGATTGTGCCCATCTGTTTTCAAATGCAGGACATAACTTCGGCAGAAGAGATTGGAAATGCTTTGGTCGAAGTCTTAGCTGAAAGGAACGCAGTCATCATAGCCTCTTCAGATTTCACACATTATGAACCTCAAGCAAGTGCAGCTCGCAAAGACAAGTTTGCACTCGAAGCTGTGCTGGCTATGGATGCTAGAAAATTCATGTCAAGCGTGGAGAAAGAGAACGTGACGGCATGCGGTTACGGACCGATAGCAGCTTTGATAACCGCGGCCAAAGGATTGCTCGCGACAGAAGCCAAGCTATTGCGTTACAAGACAAGTGGAGACGTAACAGGAGACACTTCCAGCGTAGTGGGCTACGCGGCTGTGACTTTCAGAAAATAGCAGAGAGCCAAAGTGTTGACGTCGTTGGTAGAAATTCATTCGTAATGCAATTATAAAGAACGTTTTTATCTAATTTGCCTAATACCTAATCCACTAGGCGGCCATAAATGGGAGAAGGTTCAGGATTTGGAAAAGTAATCCTATTCGGCGAACATTTTGTCGTCCACGGAATCCCAGGCATTGTTTCTGCGATAGACTCGACTAACGAAGCGATTGTGAAAAGAACTGGGACCGAAACCGTTGTCAGAGACGAGCGCAAAACTGCAAAAGGCTACAGCCAAGAGAAACAAAAGCAGCAACTTGAGTCAATCGATCGCATGCTCAAGGCGATGGGTGTCGACCCAAAGACCACGTTTGAAATACAGATAGGGGGAACTCTTCCAGGCTTCAGTGGACTTGGAGCGTCTGCAGCAAGCAGTGTAGCCATAGCTCGAGCCATAGCTCAAGAGCTTGGCATGAAGATGTCTGATGAAAGAACCAACGATGTTGCCTACGAAGGAGAGAAAGCCTACGCTGGAACACCCTCAGGCATTGACAACACGGCTGCAACGTTTGGCGGATTACTCTGGTTTAAGAAAAACATGACCGGAGGCCCAAACCTTATAGAGAGACTCCGCATAAGCGAACCAATCGATATCATAATAGGCAGCACTGGAATCGTAGCTAACACTAAAGCAATGGTTGAAGGTGTTGCAAACCGAAAACGCGGCAACCCCGAGAAATACGGCCTATTGTTTGACCAAGCAGGAGAACTGGCGATCTTGGCTAAGAAAGCCCTCCTGCGCTTTGAGCTCGGCGAAGTTGGCAGATTGATGAACGAGAACCATCGTTTGCTTCAGGAGATAGGGGTCTCCCATGATGCACTGGACGATCTTGTCAAGATCGCCAGAAAAAATGGAGCGTACGGGGCGAAATTAACCGGCGGTGGTGGAGGAGGTTGCATGATGGCACTCACACCAGGGAGAGACTTGCAGAAAAAGGTCGCTGAAGCCATCGAGAAAAAGGGCTACGAGGTTTTGCGCACAAGAATTGGAGTCGAAAAGACTTAAGAAAAAACAACTGCTAGAAAGTGAAAAGGAGATTAGATCTGCTTGAACCTCAGAAGCTTCTTGGAACAGCTTGAGAATAAAAGCGAACTAACAAGAATAAAGAGAGAAGTCTCAACAGAGTACGAAATGGCGGGAATCATTGAGGCTCTAGGAGAAAAACCTGTTCTTTTTGAAAAAGTAAAAGAGTCCGAAATGCAGGTCGTTGGAGGATTAGTCTCCTCAAAAGACCTGATCGCCAGGGCATTAGGCATTGAAAAAACACAGCTACTTCTCAAGCTGTCTAAAGCCATAGAAATACCGGTCAGTCCGAAAATTACAGACAAGGGAGAATGCCAAGAAATTGTCGAGAAAGACGTAGACTTAACAAAACTCCCGATTATGAGATATACAGCTAAAGACGGGGGAAAATACATAGCTTCGGCAGTGGCTATTATTCGAGACCCAGAGTACAACAGCAGAAACATGTGTTTTCACAGACTGATGCTGCTCGACAGAAAAAGGTTCGTTGCGAGAATCGTGGAGAACAGGGGCACTGATTCCGCTCTAAAGAAATCTGGCGGAGAACTAGAAGTGGCGTTTTGCTTAGGAAATTCAACTGCTGTTCTTCTGTCAGCCGCCACTACATTGCCAACAGGCATCGACGAGCTAGGAATGGCTAACGCTCTAGAGAAGACCGAGCTAGTCAAGTGCAAAACCGTCGACGTGGAAGTCCCTGCAGATTGCGAAATCGTCCTTGAGGGAAAAATAACAAAGGAAAAGGCCACCGAAGGACCCTTCTTAGACCTTACCGGCATAGTTGACAAAGCACGACAACAGCCAATAGTCGAGATTAAGTGCCTCACCTATAGACGAAAACCAATATACCAGACAATCCTCGCGGGCAGGAACGAGCATAAGCTACTCATGGGGATGCCGAAAGAGCCAACAATATTCAACGAGGTAAACAAGGTCTGCCGTTGTAACGATGTGTATATCACCCCAGGCGGATGCAGTTGGCTCCACGCTGTAGTACAGATAAAAAAGCAAAATCCCGATGACGGAAAAAGAGCCATAACTGCAGCTTTCGAAGGGCACAAATCGCTGAAGCATTGCGTGATTGTTGACGAAGACATTAACATATACGACCCGTCTGACGTCGAATGGGCCATCTCGACCAGGTTTCAAGCTGA
>Ga0316620_10001541_pt1 | contig 10038 bp, 7 predicted proteins | sample OWC_Aug_M1_C1_D5_FD_207651 | JGI IMG/M metagenome (GOLD analysis project Ga0316620, IMG submission 207651) | Wetland soil microbial communities from Old Woman Creek delta, Ohio, United States - OWC_Aug_M1_C1_D5_B | ecosystem: Environmental > Terrestrial > Soil > Wetlands | place: USA: Ohio...
TTCCTTGCAGCTGCGCGTGGAAAAGCGGTTCTCGGCGGGCCTGACTTTTGCCTTCAACGGCACGTTCGCCAGGGGTTCCTCGTTCAACTCCTATCTGAACGGAAGCATGGACGACTTCGGGCAGTTCATTTACAGGATTGACGGCACGCCGCCGGTGAGTCTCAACTTCCAGGGAACCTATGCGCTGCCCTTTTTCGCCAACTCCGCTCCTCTGGTCAAATCGCTGCTGGGCGGATGGATGGTGGCTGGGACCGGCAACTGGGGAAGTGGCGGGATGTTGAGCGTCAGCGGCGCCAATCCAACCGGGCTCAATCCTAAGCTCGAAAACGGCACGCCGGATCGCTGGTTCAATACCTGTACCTACAACGATACTAACGGGCAGAGACAGAATTGCGCCAGCGCGACGGAACCCATCGCCTGGATCATCACGAAGCCTTACACGCTTCTGACGTATCCGACTCCACAGTTCACCGACTGGAGGAATCCGAATCATCCTATCCAGGTGAACCTCTCCCTGTTCAAGGCGTTCAGCATGACGGAACACGCCAAGTTTGAGATGCGCGTGGAGTTTCTGAACGCGTTCAACACGCCGGTCAACAACTATGCGAATACCTCGGCAACATCGAGCACCTTTGGCAAACGAACCAGCATCAGCCAAGGCAACGATCCGAGGCAGGTGCAGATCGCATTGAGGTTGATCTTCTAATCATCGGTCGCTTTCACCGGGCGCTCCCCTGCGGGGGGGCGCCCTTCCCATGACCGTCTGTATGGCTCAGCCGCCGAAGCAGGAGCATTCGAGATTCACAGAGGGCCTGGGATCTCGGCGGCTGGCTGGCCGGCTAACTTCCATGGCGCCAAAGCCTCCTTAGTGCTATTCTCGAAAACGCAATTCATCAACCAGGAGGATGATCGAGATGAAGACCAAGGCACTATTCGTAGTGTGTGTGCTTGTATTCTGCCTGTCAGCCGGCGAGCTTCGGGGACAGGAATCGAGAGCAACCATCACAGGAACCGTAACCGACCCCCAGGGGGCCAGAGTGCCTGGCGCAACGATCCAGGTCAAGAACATGGCGACCAACGTGGTGACCACGGTGGCGACCAGTGAACGGGGTCTGTATGCGGTTCCGCCCGTCAATCCCGGGCAGTACTCGGTGACGGTCTCTGCCCCTGGTTTCAAAACCACGACTCAGGGCAACGTCGAGCTTCGAGTCGGCGATCGCAAACAACTGGATTTCAGGCTGGAACTGGGAACTCCCACGGAAACCATTACGGTCAGTGCGGAGGCTCCCCTGATAGATACCAGCTCGGCGTCCGTAGGAACCGTTATCACCAAGGAGGCGATATCCAATCTTCCTATGATGGGACGCAATCCGTTCCTGCTCGCTCAGTATGCGGCCGGCGTCAATTTTACGGGAGGCAGGGCGAGCAGCGGGGGACGCCCCTTTGACAACGGCGGGATGGATTCGTTCTCGATCAACGGCGGCGTGAATCGCCAGACGGAATACCTGCTCGACGGCTCCCCCAACACGAACAACACAGATACCGGCACGGGGACCTACATCACCTTCGTGCCGCCGCCCGACGCGGTATCCGAATTCAAGGTGCAGTCCAATCTGTATGATTCCGAGTACGGTCGAACCGGCGGCGGGGTGATCAGCCTCAATCTCAAGAGCGGCACGAACGCGTATCACGGCTCGGCGTATTGGTATGTGCGGAACGATATCCTGAATGCCAATGAGATTGCAGCCAACGCGCGCGGGACACCCCTTTCCGCGTTCCGCTGGAATCAGCCGGGTTTCCAGGTCGACGGCCCGGTCCGCATTCCCGGGTTATACGACGGCCGGGACCGGACCCACTTCATGTACAGCTATGAGGCTATTCGCAGCAGCATTCCGCGGGTGAGCAGCATGACCATGCCCACGGAGCTGGAACGAACCGGCGACTTCTCCCAGACGTTCGTTTCCGGGACCAGCGGAACTCCTGTCAAGATCTACGATCCGCTGACAACCGTACAGACCTCCCCCGGCGTTTATACGCGCCAGGAGTTCTCCGGAAGTAAAATTCCCCCAAGCCGCATCAACCCGATAGCTAAAAAGATCCTCGAATATTATCCCAAGCCCGACAGCGTTGTCGCCAGAGGAACAGCCAACCTCACAGTTGCTCCCAACCCGACGACAGACTCGTACTACGCGCATACGATCCGATTCGATCAGATCGTGAACAATGCCAACAAACTGTTTGTCAGCTTCATGCACTCCGACCGCGACGAAGATGGCGGCCTGGGTGGCGGCCGGGCCGCCTTCATAGCGATAGGGCACCCGGAGGCCGCGCCGACATACTCGCACTGGCGCACCAACTACGGAGCGACTGTCAATCTCACCTCGACGCTATCCCCGACTTTCGTTTCCACGGCCCGCATCGCCTGGAACATGCATAATCTGGGGATCAAAACCTACGCCATGGGATTCGATCCGGCGAACCTTGGCTTCACGTCTCTTTCTTCCCAGGCTCAAAGCAAGACATTCCCCACCATTGCCGTCGGAGGCAAATCGTCCATCGGCCACTCGAGGGACACACTCGATAACTTCAGCCACACCTGGTCTATCGGCGAGACGCTAAGCAAGGTAATGTCGAACCACTCGCTGAAGTTCGGGGGTGAGTTGCGCCTCATGCTTAACAACCTGACGCCCCAATACGCTTCCGCCAGCCTGTCGTTTTCCGACGCGTTCACACGCGCGAATCCGCTGGTGTCGAGTTCATCTTCGGGGGATGGGTTCGCTTCGTTCCTGCTGGGCTATCCCAGCTCGGTAAGCAGTCAGTATGCCAACCAGCCGGCCCGCGGGCAGCGTTACTATTCCTTTTTCGTTCAGGATGATTGGCGCATCACGAATGCGTTGACCCTGAACCTGGGTCTGCGCTGGGACTATGAGTCTCCTCTTACCGACCGATTCGACCGTCAGATCATAGGCTTCGACACTTCGACGCCTTCCGCGCTGGGCAACAACACGATCGTGGGCGGGCTCCTGTTCGCGGATAAGAACAATCGGTTTTTTTCCAAGCGCGATCTGAACAACTGGCAGCCGCGTATCGGCATCGCCTACAAGGCTTCATCGAGGCTGGTGCTGCGCGGCGGCTGGGGCATCTCGTATATGTCGGGATCCGGCGACACGGCCCCGACCGACGGCTTCAGCCGGACAACATCGCCCGCCACTTCCGAAGGCGGCGCCGGCATCGTGCCGCTCCTGGATTCCTCGGGGCTGGGGATGCTTTCGAATCCATTCCCAACCGGCGTTAACCAGCCCCTGGGCAGCTCCGAGGGTTTGTTGACGAGCGTGGGCCAGAGTATCTCATACTACTGGAGGGATCGCGAAATCCCATATGTCCACAGCTTCTCGGCGGGTTTCCAGTACGAACTCCCCTTCCGAACGGTCGTCGATTTTGAATACATCGGCAGCCGCTCCCGCGCTCTTGGCACGTCTAAACAGATAAACGATGTCACCTATGATGAGTACATGGTCAATGGATCCAAACTGACTAGCACCGTGCCGAATCCGTACGCTGGGTTGTTGCCGGGAACTACGCTCAACGGTTCCACCATGACGCTGCAGCAGTCGCTGAGGCCCTATACACAGTACACGGGGATCACCCAGAACGGCCGCACCATCGGCTCGAGCCGGTATGACTCATTTCAAGCCCGCATTGAAAAGCGGTTCTCGGCGGGCCTTGCGGCTCTTTTCACCGGTACCTGGGCGTGGGACACCACCCACAATAGCTACCTGAATGGAGGCCAGGATGACTTCGGGCAGTTCATCTCGAGGATCGGCGGTACTCCGCCTCAAGCTCTCAACCTGAGCGGCACCTACGCACTGCCGTTTTTCAAAAACTCCGGGAGGGTGCTCCAGACGGCGCTGGGCGGCTGGATGCTAGCCGGAACCGCAACCTGGCAGACCGGCGGGCTGCTGAGCGTCAGTGGCGCCAGCCCCACGGGTTTGGATCCGAGGATCGACAATCCCACGCAGCTGCACAGGTTCAACACCTGTACCTATAACGACAACACGGGCAAGAACCAGAATTGTACGAGCGACAGTGAACCCGTGGCCTGGATCATCAGGAAACCTTACACTCTTCTGACTGTTCCCGAGCCGCAGTTCAACGAATGGCGGGCTCCGTTTCCGATGAGCATAAACCTTTCACTTTTCAAGGCCTTCAAAATCAGGGAACAGGCCAAGCTGGAGATACGGGCGGAATCGTTCAACTTCACCAACACGCCCAGAATCAACAATCCACAGATGAATGCAACCAATAGCCAGTTCGGCCAGATTGCCACCATAGGCCAAGCCAATGACCCGAGGCAGGTCCAGATAGGATTGAGACTGAGCTTTTAACCATCGCTGACAATGGCAGGGGCGCTCCGCTGCGGAGCGCCCCGTTGTCGTCGTCCGTACCGATGGGCCGCCGCCCCAGGAGAAGCGAATCCCTTCCTGGGGCTGGCGGCTCGATGGTACAGCGGAATCCCTGCGCCCGGATTGCAGAGAAAACACTGCGTGCCACAACAAAGACGCCATAACGCGAAAGCGCAAAGTCTTATTTTCGGAGCAGCCTCTCATGCGCCTTGGCGCACCCGGTGACGCATGAAAAAGAAAAAGCAGCCACGGATTACACTGATTTCACCGAGGACTCCATTCCCGAAAGACGACAATCAGTGAAATCCGTGGAATCCGTGGCTTTTTTAAAATGAGCATTATTTTCGGAGCAGGATCCAGCATCACACTCCCCTTCTCATTATTTTGCCACGACAATTGTGAAATCAGATCCTTCCCTGCCCCATGAGGCCGGGACAGACTCCATCCTGAAATCATGAGTTTCTACAGACCGGAAGTGTGCATGCAGCAACCTCTCCCGGCTGGACGCCAGGGTTTTGCCGTAACTCCAGAAAGAAAACCTTCCCCGCGGCTTCAATTTCAACCCACAGACAACCTCAACGAAGAACCTGAAGTCATAGTCGCCGTAGCGGGGAGGGGAGCCTGCATCGTACATGATCGCGTCATACTGTGCCAGCCCGGGGAGAGAGTCCTGCCAGCTGGAATGGATGATTCTCACCCGCTCCAGATGGGGCAGCCCCGCTTGCCATTGCCGGGCCCTTTCGGCCAGCACCGGATGAACCTCGACAATGGTGTGGGATTTCACGCCGAGGCCGACGGTTTCCTGCGCGAATATTCCCAAGCCGTATCCGACCTCCAGGATATCACTGTCGCAGCTCCGGCTCAGCAGAAGCTCTGCGTGCCTGCGCATCAACCCCCGCTCGCTGAAGTACATCACATACTTGCCTCCCATGCACAGCCCTTCTTGATCAACAATGCACTTCCTGCTGCACAATTTTGCCAGGAAGGGTCGATGCACCCGCGAGTACACTTTCCGGTACCTTTGGATCGCGCGCTGCACGCGCGCGGTGGGCGCGGTCATGGCCTCATCGTACACGAATTCCGGACTCGTGAACATGGCACGTCGGGAACAACAACTTTGGGCGCAGAAGGACGCTGACGAATCCCGGTTCCTCTCCGCCCCGACTCGTGTACCTCTGCGTTCTTGCGCATCCGGAAATCCTTGAATGGCTCTGTGCCGGCTATGCTTCAACCAGAGTCAGAGCGCAACGGAATCCGCACACGTTCTCGCGGGTTTCCGGGTTACCGTAGTCCCTGCGGTGCCCGGCACGCACGCCGTCTGCGTCGGAACGCCACGAACCGCCACGCAGCACTCGAAACTCTCCGTCCAGCGGTCCGACGGGGTTGCACTCCGGACTGCGGGCATAATAGTCCTCGGCATACCAATCCTCGCACCATTCCCAGACGTTCCCGTGCATGTCGAACAAGCCAAAGGGATTCGGCCTCTTTTTTGCGACCGGCTGGGTTCTGCCGCCTGAATTGTCTCTATACCAGGCATATTGATCCAATGGAGCAACCTCGGAGCCAAAGAAATAGAGTTGATCGGAGCCGGCCCGGCATGCCCGCTCCCATTCCGCTTCCGTGCACAACCGCTTGCCGGCCCATTGGCAATAAGCCTGGGCTTCAAACCAGGTAACGTTGATCACCGGACGGTCACCCCTCCCCCAACCCTGGTCATCCACCCTATCCCTGCCGGCGGCGGCACAGAACTGATCGTATTGCGCAAAAGTCACGGGAAACGAATCGATGTAGAAGGCATCTACCCAGACCAGGTGCCGGGGCTGCTCGTCGTCTTTGCCGACGCCGGCCGGCGAGCCCATGAGGAACTGGCCGGCCGGAATCAGTATCATCCGGGCACCGTCCGCGGTCAGGTATTCATCTGGCAAGGGCAAATAGTCTGACAAGGCAAGCCTTCCGTGCGGTTTGACAGCGGCCTTCCACCGCTGACTACGGGGTTTTGGCACAACGGAATCCGTTGACGTAGTTGCGGTGGTCCAGGAAGAGCCAGCTGCGGTGCGCCGCCCGCAGGCCGTCGGCATCGGAGAACCATGAGCCGCCGCGGAGCACCCGGAATTTGCCGCCGGGCGGCCCGTGCGGATTTTCCGGCGGACAGCCTGCGTAGTAGTTCTCTCCGTACCAGTCCGCGCACCATTCCCAGACATTGCCGTGCATATCGAACAGCCCGAACGGATTCGGTTTCTTGCTGCACACCGGGTATGTCGTGCCTTCCGCGTTCTGGCTGTACCAGGCATACTCCGCCAGTTCCGAGGCGTTGCTGCCGAAAAAAAAGGGGGAGTCGCTGCCGCCGCGGCAAGCCCTTTCCCACTCGGCCTCCGTGGGCAAGCGTTTGCCTGCCCATTTGCTGTAGGCGTCTGCATCGAACCATGTGACGTTGATGACCGGCCGGTCGCCTCTCCCCCATTCTTCGTCGTCCACCATTCTCCTTCCCGTGGCCACGCAGAACCGGTCGTACTGGTCGAAGGTCACCTCGTGTTCGTCCATGTAGAAGGCATCGATGAACACCCTGTGCCTGGGCCGCTCATTGTCCTTGCCGATGCCGGCCGGCGAGCCCATCCAGAACTCGCCGGCGGGAATCAGGATCATTCTGGTGCCGTCTTTGCTCTTGATCTCACCGGGAATGGCCGTATTTTTTCCCATACAGGAGTTTTTCCACATCACGCCGGCAGGATGCGAACCTGTCCCGAGGATGTCGTGGATCGAGTGCGCACCGGAAGAGCTCTATCCAGCCCTGCTTGAGAAGGAACTCGCATTCCGTCAGAGGCGCCGTGCCGGCCCCGTCCGCTTCTCCCGGCTGCCGCTCAGCAAGTGCATGGTAACGTGCATCGAGGCCGAACTCCAAGTCGAGAATTTCCGCCCTCACCAGTTCCTCATAACGGCTATGGATCCGCGCCACCTCCGGATCACGAAAACGCCACACCGTTCCTTCCATGCCCCGGGCAAGCGCCAGACCGTCTGCCGCCAGCTGCTGTTCGATTCGCGTACCGCGGTACGCGACGAGCCTGCTGAGCAGCAGATGACGCCCCCAACAGTCCTGATATCGAAGGAGGAAATCCAGGTTGGCGCGCAGATCGTCCGGGCTCAGGTAGGGATCAAACGTGATGAATCCGATGGACGCCTCCATCCCCCGGCTGAGGATGAAGTCGATTTTCCTGGTTGCCTCATCGCGTTCAATTACTTTGCCGTATGCGATCTGGCTGGCGCGGCAGAGTGTCTCGATGCCGATCTTGAGAGTGTCGAAACCCGCCTGCTGAAGCATCATGACGCTGTTCTCATCCAGGTCCGGAAGCCGGCAGCTGGTCTTCAGCCGCAACGGCGGCCGGAATTCAGACAGGACCCTGCAAAGCTCCGCAGCCCATGTGCTCGCCGGCAGCGTGGTACCAAGCAGGCTGGAATCCGCCAGATGAAACCGTGCGACCCCGAATCGATCGACCAGTGCCTGCAATTCGTCGTGAACATGCGCGACCGTCCTGGGCCGCCACACCGACGAGTGAAGACTCGAAACACAACAGAAGGAACACTCACCGCTGCAACCATGCGAGGCAACCACCGCGGGACTCCCGCCTCCCCGGATGACCGACGCCGTCAGACGACGGTCTGCCGGCGCAATCTCAATGGCGGCGGTGTCGTGGCAGCCTGGGATGGAATCGTCTCCGGATGAAATGCCTGCAGGAAGAGTCCGGGCATGCCGGTGCGCGGTGCCGACGATTTCCCGGAATCGGGCACGGCCCGCGCCCTCCCGCCCCGTTTCGTCGGCGAATCCCCCGAAGTCGCCCGTCACGACGAAGTCGATGGCCGACGCGATTTCCAGAAACCAGCGGGCGTTCAATGCCGCCAGCAGGCCAAAGGCGAAGACCTGTGTCGAGTCGTTCAGGTTCTTTACATCGCGGGCGAGCTTCAGCCCGCTCCACAGCACAGCCTGCTCCGGAATTGCCACGCCCGCCGCAGGGTAATGACCGAGAGCGATGCGCCGCCAGATATCGTCGGCATCTCCGTGGCCGAGCTGAAGGTCGATGATGTCCACCGCGCATCCGGCCGCCTGCAGGGCCCCCGCCAGGTAGATCAACTCCACCGGCTCCGCAGGCTTCCGCCGTACCGGCCACATCGGCACAGCCCGATTCGGTTGGATCAGCAGTATCCTTTTGCCCACGCAACGGTCCTCGAAGCTGATTCTACGTTGGCGGATCTTCCCGGGCAAGATCCGGCCGCATCAGAGGCTGAAACGGCAATCGTTTGCTGAAGTGACGCGATAGCCGTATCATGCTGTGGCGATAATCGAGACATCACCGCCGCTGCGCGGGATACGCTGGCGGAAAGCCGGGCAACAGCCGCAAAGGAGAAAGCTATGAAGATCCGCATCTGGTTGATCGCAACCGTTCTGCTCACGGTCCTGGCATGGACGCAGACACCCCCCTCTCCCGCAGCAGAATCGGGTCAGGCTGCGCCTGCCCCAGCCGGCCAACAGGCACCGTCAGCAGCCCCGACATGCCCGGAAATGGCCAGAGCGCTCACCGACCTGATGCGCAACGATGTGCGCCTGCACGACTGGGCCAATTTGGCACGCTACCGGGAAGCCAATGCCGCTGTGCCGATGCCGGCGGCCGGGGAAACGCGGGTTGTTTTCATGGGCGACTCGATCACCGACTTCTGGCAGCAACCACGGTTCGGCGGCTTCTTTCCCGGCAAGCCGTATGTCGATCGCGGCATCAGCGGGCAGACCACATCGCAGATGCTCTTGCGCTTCCGCGCCGACGTGGTGGACCTGAAGCCGAAAGCCGTGGTGATTCTTGCCGGCACCAATGACATTGCGGGAAATACGGGTCCCATGACAAACGCAGCGATCGAGGCGAATATCATGTCGATGGGCGATATCGCCCAGGCGAACGGCATACGCGTCGTGCTGTCGAGCATCCTCCCCGTCAGCGCGTATCACAACCCGTCGGCGCCGCAAACCACGACCCGTCCCATGGCCCGGATCCTCGCCCTCAACGAGTGGATGAAATCGTATGCGGCGTCACACGGCTGTATCTACCTCGACTACTTTTCCGCTATGGTCGATGCCGCCGGTGTGCTGCGGGAGGAATTGAGCGGTGACGATTTGCATCCCAATGCCAAGGGCTACGAAGTGATGGCGCCGCTGGCGCAGGCGGCGATCGAGCGCGCCTTGAAATAGCGGCCGTACTTGTACCGCTGTCAGCGAATCGCTCGTGATCGTGGTGTGATCGTGATCGGCAGTTCGAAGCGAAAAGAGCCGATCACGATCACGACAACAACCACGATGCCACATGCCGCTCTGTGTTTTGAAAGCAGTAATCCATGGGCCAATGGCGCACCCAATGATGCATGAAAACGCTCGGGGTCGGGATCGGAATCGGGGTCGTGCTGATGCGTGATTCGATTCCGATGCCGACCCCGACATCCCAGGCGGTGGTTTTATTTTCGGAGCAGCAACTCATGGGCTTTTGGCGCACCCACGCCCATGAAAACAGCAGCGGTATTGTACCGATCTCAACGAGTTGATCGTGATCGTGGTCGTGGTCGTGATCGTGATCGGTAGTGCGAATCAAACAAAAGCCGA
>Ga0316620_10001542_pt1 | contig 10037 bp, 8 predicted proteins | sample OWC_Aug_M1_C1_D5_FD_207651 | JGI IMG/M metagenome (GOLD analysis project Ga0316620, IMG submission 207651) | Wetland soil microbial communities from Old Woman Creek delta, Ohio, United States - OWC_Aug_M1_C1_D5_B | ecosystem: Environmental > Terrestrial > Soil > Wetlands | place: USA: Ohio...
TCGACTTCTCCCAGCAGGGCGCCGGGATCCGGACGCGCGGCCCGGGCGAGAAGAAGCTCGAGGAGGACCGCCGCCGCATCGCGGACCGGATCACCAAGGTGAAGCGCGACATCGCCCGCCTCGAGAAACGCCGGGCGGGACAGCGGGACAGCCGGCGGCAGAGCCCGGTTCCGACGGTCTCGCTCGTCGGCTACACGAGCGCCGGCAAATCCACCCTGTTCAACGCGCTGGCGCGGGAGAAACGGTACACCTCGCCCGGCCTCTTCGCGACGCTGGATCCCGTCCTGCGCCGCGTGACCTTCCCGGACGGGGCCTACTTCTTCCTCTCCGACACGGTCGGTTTCATCCGCAAGCTCCCCGTCGAGCTCGTGACCTCCTTCAAAACGACGCTCGAGGAGGTCCGCGAGGCGGACGCCCTGTGCCATGTCATCGACGTCACCTCGCCCGACGCCCGCGGGCACGCCGAGGCGGTCGACGCCGTCCTGGCCGAGATCGGGGCCACCGAGATCCCCGTTCTGCGCGTCTATAACAAGATCGACCTCCTCCCGCCCGCGGAAAAAGAGCTCCTTGTCCAGGCCAACGCCCAGGGCGCCGGGGAATCCATCTATGTCTCCGCCGCGACCGGTGAAGGGCTCAACGACCTGCGGGTCCGTCTGCGCGGCCTGCTCTTCCGCAACCGCCGGCTCTACCGCCTCCGGCTGCCCCGGGAGGCGGAAGAGGACCTCCGGGCCATCGGCCGGCGCGCCCTCGTCCTCCGCCGGCGCGAGAACGACGGGCATGTCGAACTGGCCGTCGTGGCCGAGCCCGCGGCCATCCTGGATTACGCGTCCTACCTCGAGAGAGGAGAAGAAACGTGGTGAGGAAGATCGCGCTCGCCTGCGGCCTCACGGCCCTCCTCTGGTCCTGCGCGCCCGTCGCGGTTGTATCCCCCAATGTCTATTTCGAGCCCCTCCCGCCGGAGGCCACCAGCCGGATGTCCCTCACGGAGCGGGTCACGGCCGAAGAGGCCTGGCGCGAGCTGCGGGCCGGCCGGGCCGTCCAGGCCGAGAAGCAGCTCACAAAGCTCGACCAGACAAACCCCATTTTCTATGCGGGGCTGGGCTTCGCCGCGCTCCTGCGTGATGACCTGACGGGGGCCGAACAGGATTTCATCGCCGCCGTCGAGTCGGCGCCCGACATCGTCCTCGGGCATATCGGACTGGCCCAAGTTTATGAAAAGACCGGCCGCGAGGACAAAGCCTTCACCCAGTACCAGGAGATTCTCAAACGCGAGCCGGACCATCGCTGGGCCAAGCCGCGCTTCAAGGACCTTAAGGACAGGCAGACCGCCGCGTGCCTGAAGACGGCGGCGGCCGCCCGCGAAGCCAACGACGCGGAAGCCGCCAAGAAGGCCCTTCTCACGGCCCTCTTCTACTCGCCCGAATCCTGGGAGGCCCATCGGGATCTGGCCCAGATCTATCGGCAAGAGGACAACCTGGAGAGCGCGCTGCTCCACCTCGAAGCGGCCATGCAGCTCCGCCCCGACGACGCCGGTCTCCTCCGGGACTACGCCGAGACGCTCTTGGCCGACGAACAATACGGGAAAAGCCTCGACGCGTTCGAAAAGCTGCTCGAGCTCGACCCCCGGGACAAAGCCGCGGCCGACCGCGCCGCCGAGCTCAGGGAGAAAATGGGGGTCGTCGAGATCCCCAGCCGCTACAACGAGATCCCGGCCGTCGCGGCCCTGACCCGGGAGGACCTGGCCGCGCTCATCGCCGTCAAGTTCAAGACCGACCTTGAACGCCGCCAGGGCAAGCCGCCGATCATCGTCGATATCGCCGCGTCCTGGGCGGCCCGTTTCATCCTTCAGACGACGTCGCTCGGCCTGCTCGACGTCTACGAGAACCACACGTTCTACCCCCAGAAGGCCGTCAACCGGGCCGAGCTCGCCCAGGCGCTGGCCCGGCTCATCGATTTTCTCAAAGGCCTCGGCCGTCCGCTCGTCCCGCAGCTCCCCCAGAACCGCATCCAGATCGCGGACCTCCCGCCCGACAACTTCTATCGTGAGGATATCCTGCAGGTCGTCGCCTATCAGGTCCTGGAGCTCTCGCCGCAGCGGGCGTTCCGGCCGGAGGCGGTCGTCACCGGGGCGGAGGCCGTCCGGGCCCTGGACCTCCTACGCGCTCTGACCGATTAAGGACCGGGCATGACGGTTCCCGAAGCATCCGCTCCCCGAAAGCGGCCGGAATTCTTCAACCTGCCCAACGTCATCACCCTTGTCCGCGTCGTCCTGACACCCATCTTCCTCTGGCTTCTCCTCGACGGACGCCTGTGGGCCGCCTTCGCCGTGCTGGTCGTGGCGGGGACCACGGACGTATTGGACGGGTTCTTCGCCCGGCTCCTGCACCTGAAGACCCGAACGGGCCTCTGGTTCGACCCCGCCGCGGACAAGCTTCTCCTGACGACGGCCTTCATTAGTCTGACCCTGCCCGCGGTCGCGGGCCGCTTCGCCCTGCCCCTGTGGCTCACGGCGATCGTCATCGGCCGCGACATCCTCATCGCCCTGGGCTCGGGGACCATCATCCTCCTCCGGGGCCCGCGCCCCTTCTATCCGACGACGTTCGGGAAGATCAGCACCGTCTGCCAGGTCTTCGCCGTTTGGGGGGGACTGCTCGCGGCGTGCTTGAAGGTGGCCCATCCCGCCCTTGACGCGCTCTACATCATCACGGCCGCCTCGACGTTGGTATCAGGCGTCCATTACGCGTCGATCGGGGTCCGGATGCTGAGGCAGCCGGAGCCCGCCGGAGGGGGCCCGGCGGCCGGCGCTACAGGTTCCGGTCGATAAAGCCGCCGCGGAGGGTCATCCAGAGGATCTTGAGGTCCAGGGCGAAGGTCCAGTTCTGGATATAGTAGAAATCGTACTCGAGACGTTTCTCGATCGAGGTGTCCTGCCGCAGCCCGTGGACCTGGGCCCAGCCGGTGATCCCCGACTTCACTTTGTGGCGGAGCATGTACTTGGGAATCTTCTCGACGAACTCGCGGACGAACGCCGGCCGCTCGGCCCGCGGCCCGACGAGGCTCATCTCGCCCCGCAGGACGTTCAGGAGCTGGGGGAACTCGTCGAGGCTGTACTTGCGGAGGAAGCGGCCGAAGCGCGTGACCCGCGGGTCGTCGGGACGGCACATGACGGGCCCCGTTCCCTTCTCGGCGTCGCAAACCATGGTCCGGAACTTGATCATGCCGAAGGGCCGGGCGTCGAGCCCGACGCGTTCCTGCCTGTAGAGGACCGGGCCGCGCGAGGTCAGCTTAACCAGCAGGGCGACCAGGGCCAGGATCGGCGAGAGGACCAGGAGCGCCAGGGCGGAGGCGACGAGGTCGAAGAGGCGCTTGAACACCCGGCGCGCCCCGCGCAGCGGGACATCGTCGATCGAGATCACCGGGAACCCGTCGAGGTCCTGGACATTGGCCTTGAGGGTCAGGAGCTGAAAGAGGTCCGGGAGGAGGCGGACATTGACCGGGAACTTCGTCGCGACCTGGAACATGGATAGGATCTGGGCGTAATTCGAGAGGTCGAGGGCGACATAGACCTCCTGGACGTTCTCCTCCTGGAGGACGCGCTCCAGGTCCGCGAACCGGCCGAGGACCTTGAGCCCGCCGTCCAGCCGGACCGTGTCGCCGACGGGGATGTCGTCGGCCAGGAAGCCCTTGACGACGAACCCGAAATCCTTGAAGGTCAGCAACTTCTGAGCCACCGCGCGGCCCATCTCGCCCGCCCCGACGACGATGACGTTCTGCAGGTTCCAGCCCCGAGCGAAACGGCGCTTCATGATGAAAAAGATCTGGTTGCGGAAGACGGTGAGGACGAAGATGACGCTGACGAAGTAGACGACGAGGAAACCGCGCGAAACCTCGAACGGCGCCGGACTCCGGCCGTAGACGCGGATGTAGCTGAGGACCGCCAGGACGATGAAGATCGTCAGCACGGCGTTGAGCGTGATGGTGAAGAAATCGTCGATCCGGGCCCGCCGCAGCCGGCTGCGGTAGAACCCCTGGAAAAAGAAGACGGCCAGATGGACGGCGAGGAAGAGCGGGAAGACCATGACATAGGGCCGGAGCGGCGGGATCCCCTTGGCCGGGTCGACGGGGATGATGTAGCCGTAGAAGCGGAACAGGTAGGAATAGAAATAGGCCACCAGGATGGCCAGGACGTCGCTCAGCAGGAAGATGCCGACGAGGCGGACCCTTTTCTGCCCGATCATCGCGCGCCTTTGAATTCCGTCCACCTCGCCCGGAGGTAGGCCTCGAGCTTCTCCCGGAACGACGTCCGGGAGAAACGCAGGGCCTGCGCCCGGAGGGTTTCCCTATTACAGGTGAAGCTCCGGAAATTGTCAAGGACACCGCAGAGCGAGGCGAGATTGAGTTCCGGGAAGAAGAGCCCGGTCGCCCCGTCGAGGACGGTCTCGAGCGCGCCGCCCCGGCCGTAGGCGATGACCGGCGTCCCGCAGGCCTGGGCCTCGAGCGCGGCGATCCCGAAATCCTCCTCGCCGGGCATGAGGAGGACCCGCGCCTCCCGGTAAAGACGGCGGAGGTCCTCCCCGCCGACCGCGCCCAGGAATTCGACCGAGCGGCCGGCCCGGCGGCGCAGGGCCTTGAAGTCGGGGCCGCTCCCGACGACCTTGAGCCGGAAGCCGGAGCGGTCCGCGGCCGCGACGGCCAGGTCGATCCGCTTGTAGGGAACGAGCGCGGAAACGACGAGGAAATAGTCGCCCCGGGCGTCGGCCGGGCCGGGGGTGAAGAAATCCGTGTCCACCGGCGGATGCAGGACGTCGGCGTCGCGGCGGTAATACTTGGCGATGCGGCGGGCCACGGCGGCCGAGTTGGCGACGAAGCGGTCGACCCGCGCCGCGGAGGCGACATCCCAAACGCGCAGGGCGTGGATGATGGGCGGGATGACGAAGCGTGAAACGGGGCCGAGGCGGCCGGGGCCGAAATACGCGTCATACTGGTTCCAGGCGTACCGGACGGGCGAGTGGACATAGGAAATGTGCAGGGCGTCGGGCGCCGGAATGACCCCTTTGGCGACACAGTGGGACGAGGAGACGACCAACTCATAGTCCTGGAGGTCGAAGAGCTCCACGGCCAGCGGGAAAAGGGGCAGGTAGTTGCGATAACGGCGCCGCACGAACGGCATCCGTTGGAGGAAGCTCGTCCGGACGACCCGCCGCTCGAGGGCGGGGAGCTGGCTCCCGGGGAAATGGAACAGGGTGAAGATGGGCGCCTGGGGAAAGATCTCCGCCAGGACCTCGAGCACCTTTTCCCCCCCGCGCTGGCCGGTCAGCCAGTCATGGACCAGGGCGGTTTTGGCCGTGTTCATCGGGGGAGATTATAAATCAAAGGGCCCGGGGCCTCAACTTCGCCCGGCAAGGGGGATGGCTCCGGCCAACCGCGGGGAATCATTCTTTGGGCTTCAAGAGCCGGTGGTAGAGAGCTTCGTGCTGCCGGATCATCCGTTCCAGACGGAAACCGGGCGGGATGGCGTCCCGGGCCTGGGCGCCGAGCCGGGCCGCGAGCCCCTTGTCCAAGAGAAGCCTGACCAGCGCTTCCGCCAGACGCTCAGGGTCCGCGGGAGGGACGAGGATGCCTGTCCGGCCGTCCTGGATAACCTCGGCGACACCGTCGATCGCCGTGGCGACGATCGGTTTCCCGAGGCCGGCCGCCTCGACCAGGACATAGGGCAATCCCTCCCAGAGGGACGGCAGGACGAAGACATCCCCCGCGGCCAGGATCTCGCGGGCATCCGGCCGTTCGCCGAGGAAGCGGAAGGCTGCTCCCAGACCCCACCGCCGGGCCTCTTTTTCGTGCTCCTTTTGGAGCGGCCCGCCTCCGACGACCGCGAACTGGACGTCCGGCCGGAGTGTCAGGACGAGGGCCGCGGCGCGGATGAGGTGGACAAGGCCCTTCTGGCGGTGCAGCCGCGAAAGGGCCACGATGAGGGGACCCGGGCCGAAGCCCAATTCCTGGCGCTTGGCCGCAGGGTCGAAGGCGGCGGACGACGACGAGGGGTCCACGCCGTTGCGGATGAGGATGAGCTTCTCTCCGGGAACGAGCCCGAGGACAAGGGCCTTCAGCCGGTCGGCCTCCGACACGACCACCACCGCCGCGGAAAGAGCCGCGAGCCGCCTCTCCAAGCGGATGGCCGCCTTTTTAAGGAGAGGGTTCCGGTAATGGAGAAAATGGAGGCCGTGCAGCGTGTGAGCCGCCGGGATGCCGGCCCGCGCGGCCGCCCGCCGTCCATGCAGGCCGGCGACGCCGCCGTGCGTATGGACGAGTTCGAACCGTTCAGCCGCAAGGAGGGCGGCCAGGGCCTTGGCCGCCGGACGGAATGGCGATTTCGTCATCGCCAGCGCGAAATTCGGAATCCCGGCCCGGCGCAGCTCCTCGACGAGCGGGCCCTCCGGTTCCGTGATCACGCCCACCTCGAACGAACCCTTGTCCAGGCCGCGCGCCAGGTCGAGGACCGTGCGCTGGCCGCCGCCGAGAAAGGCCCGGTCGATGGCCAGCAGGACTTTCGCCCGGCTCACGGCGTCCTCTCCTTGAGGAGGGCGAAGAAACGCTCCCGCGGCGGGTCCGTCGCCGGCGTCAGCGCGCCGCGCCAGGCGAGGAGCCGGAAATCGAGCCGGAGGAACAGCCGCAGGAGGGCGCTCGATAACGGAGAGTTGTGTTTGCGGTAAAAATAGAGCTGGCTCTTCCGGTAGGCGTAACGGCTGCGCCAGGGCTGGGCGGCCGTAGTCGCCCCGCCTTCGTGCTCCGCCTCGGCGGTGGGGAGATAGACGACGTCCCAATCCGCCTCCCGCAGCCGGTAGCAGAGGTCGATGTCCTCAAAATAGAGGAAGAACTCTTCATCGAAACCGTGCGCGGCTTCAAAAGCGGAGCGGCGGACGAGAAGGAAGGCGCCGCTCACCCAGCGGACCTCGCGCCGCCGCCGGCGCCTCCGGAGCGCGCGGGCCTGCCGGGCGTTCAGGAAGAGCTTCTGAAGGAGCTCGCGGCCGAACGTCCGCCGCCCGCCGAACGAGACCTGGTATCCGCCGCCGGGCGTGCGGAGGGCGGGGCCGACGGCCCCGATCGACGGATTCCTCTCGAATTCGGCGAGGAGCTTCTCCAGGGTTCCGGACCGCAGGAAGACATCCGTGTTGAGGAAGGCCAGGACCTCCCCGCGGCTGGCGGCCGCGCCGCGGTTCATCGCCCGCGCGAAGCCGACGTTCGACGCGTTGCGGAGCAGCGTGAAGCCGGTGCGGGTCGCGGTGACGACCGCGACGCTGTCGTCGGTCGAGGCGTTGTCCACGACGATCGTCTCATGGGGGATCGCCTCGGCGTGCCGAGCGACGGCGTCGAGACAGGGACCGAGATGGGTCCGGTCGTTGAAGTTGAGGATGATGAAGGAAACCCGCGGCGCCCCTGCCTCAGCGTTCAACGCAGCCCTCCAAGAGATGTTCAAGTTTGCGCACTTCGGCCGTGAGCGAGAACCGCCGGCGGACATCTTGGGCCGCGCGGGCCGCCACCTGCCGGGCCCGCGCCGGGTCGTCCAGAACGGCGGCCATCCCCGCGGCGAGACGGTCAGGCTCCGGCCCGTCGACAAGAAAGCCGGTCTCGCCGGGCCGAACGATCTCGGGCAGTCCCCCTCGCGCGACCGCCAGGACCGGCACCTCCGCGGCCATGGCCTCCAGGGCCACCCGGCCGAAGGAATCGACGGTCGAGGGGACGACGACGAGGTCGAGCAGGGCCAGGATCTCGGCCAAGTCGGGCCGATAGCCGGCCAGGATGACGCGTCCGGCCAGGCCGTGCCGGGCGACCAGTTTCTCGATGGCCCGGACGTACTTTTCATCGGCCGGTGCGCCGACGAGAAGAAGCTTCAGTCGAGGGAACCGCGCCGCGAGCGACGCCGTGGCGAGGACGGCTTCCCGCTGCCCCTTGCCGGGAAAGAGCGTCCCGACGACGCCGACCGCCTGGTCGTCGGGCCCGAGCCCCAGCTCCCCCTTCAAACCGGGGCGCGGCGTTGCCCGGCCCGCGCCGTCCGGAAGGCCGTTGTACACGACCTCGACCCCCGCGCAGCCCGCGAAGGCGCGGCCCGAGGCCAGGGAGTTGACGACAACGAGCCGCGAGTGGCGGCAGATCATCCGCGCGAGGTGCCGGGGGCCGAGAAGGGAGCGGAGCATCGGACGGTCGCCGGCCAGGACCTCGTGGACGAACCAGACGTGCGGAACGCCGGCCCGCCGGGCGGCCAGCGCCCCGACGGCGACGGCGGCGGAGTTCGAAAAGACGAGGTCGACGTCGTGCGCGTCAATGAGCCGGGCGATCGTCCCGACCGCGCGACGGTTCCAGAGGCGGGCGAGGGGTTGTTTCCAGATCCGGGACGGTTCCGTGATCCACCACTTGAAGGCGACGACCGAAACGGGGACGCCCGCCGCGGCGGCCGCCTTCTCGAGCGGACCCCCCGGCCGCGGCACGACGAGCCGCGGCGCGAACGCCGTCCGGTCGAGCGTGCGCAGGACGTCGAGCAGAAACCTCTCCGCGCCCTTGAGCTCGGCCGAATGGGAGACGAAGAGAATGCGGGTCATTGCCGTCCGGCCACTTCTTCGTAGAACGTGAGCGTCGCCGCCGCGGTCTTCTCCCAGGAAAAAAGCGCCGCCCGCCGGCGGCCCGCGGCGCAAAGGCGGCGGGCTGCGGCCCCGTCGGACAAGAGCTCGGCGATGCCCGCGGCGATGTCCTCGGGGTCGCCGGGACGAACGTACCGGACGGCGTCGCCGCCGACTTCGGGCAGGGCGCCGGCCGCGGACGCGACGACGGGCACCCCCGAGGCCATGGCCTCCACCACGGGCAGCCCGAAGCCTTCGCTGAAGGACGGATAGACGAAAACCGACGCCAGCCGGTAGAGGTCGCGGATCTCCCGCTCCGGCCGGTAGCCGAGGAATCTCACGGCCTTCTCCAGGCCGAGCTCGGCCAGCCGCTTCCGGACGGCCGGGCCGTCCTCTCCGTCGCGTCCGACGACGATGAGCGGGACCTCCAGGCCCCGGCAGCGGAGGAGGCCCAGGGCGCTCAGGAGATTCGGCAGGTTCTTGCGGGGCTCGATCGCGCCGACGAAGAGCAGGAACCGCTCCGGGAGCGCAAGGGCCGCGCGTCGCGCCTCGAGCGCCTCCGCGGGCGGCTCCTCCCTGAAGAGCGCCCCGAGCCCGAGCGGGGTGGCCCGGACCTTCTTCTCGTCGAGGGCAAAGCGCGTCAGGAGGGCGCGGCGCGTGAACTCGGAGATGGTCAGGACGCCGTCCGCGTCCGCGAGCGAGGCCGCGATGCGGCGGGCGAAGACCCGCCGGGCCTCGCGGTCCGCCTTGTCCGGCTCGTCAAGGAAGAAGAGGTCGTAAACGGTGACGACCTTCCGGCCGCGGGTGGGCAGGGGGAGCGGCGTCGGCGAATGCGTGAGGTCGAGCCGGACCCCGAAGACGGCATCCAATGTCGGCCAGCGCCACCTTTGCCACAGATAGTTGACGGCCCGGACCGGGACGTGGAGGTCGCGGAAGCGGACATGGGCGAACGGGGGGATCTTCTCGGCCGCAAAGCGGTCCTTCCAGGACGAGGAGAAGAGGAAATACTCGTTCCGCCGGTCGAGGGCGGCCAGCTCGAGGAGGAGGTTCCGTAAATAGACCCCGACGCCGGTCTCTTCCTTGAGGAAGGGGCGGAGGTCTGCGCCGATGCGCATGTCGGCCTCACTGTATCTTGTCGAAGGGCAAAAATCAAGGCGGCACGGGGGCCGCGGCGGCTTGCTTTCCCCTGGGAAGGAGTGCTAAGCTGAGCCTTTCGCAAGGAGGCTTCAATGAGCGCTTCGGATGTCTTCCGGAAGGTCGCCCAACGCATCGAGGGGTTCCGCGACGCCATGGTCGACCTGCAGGTCAAGCTCTGCGCCATCCCCGCGATCGCGCCCTCAAGCGGGGGTGAGGGCGAGGCGAAGAAGGCCGAGTTCCTGGAGGCGTTCCTCAAGGAGAACGGGTTCGCCGACGTCACCCTCATCA
>Ga0316620_10001543_pt1 | contig 10034 bp, 5 predicted proteins | sample OWC_Aug_M1_C1_D5_FD_207651 | JGI IMG/M metagenome (GOLD analysis project Ga0316620, IMG submission 207651) | Wetland soil microbial communities from Old Woman Creek delta, Ohio, United States - OWC_Aug_M1_C1_D5_B | ecosystem: Environmental > Terrestrial > Soil > Wetlands | place: USA: Ohio...
GACCGCTGCGGCGATGCTCTTGCGGTCTTGGTCCGGGTTGCTCGGCGTGACCGCGTCCTGCTGCCACGACCCGCCGATGGTGATCTTGCAGCCCTCATGATAGAGAACACGGACCGACGAGCCGACGCGGTCGCGGATACCCTGCAACAAGGTGGTGTAATGCTTGGGCACGCCGCTGTAACCGCCCAGCATCTGGCGGTCGGCATTCGGGCCGATGACGGCGATGGTCCTGATCTTGTTCGGATCCAGCGGAGCCAGGCCGCCATCGTTCTTGAGCAGCGTGATTGTCTCGCGCGCCGCCTGGAGCGCCAGCGCGCGATGGGCTTCGCAGCCGACGATCCGCTCAGCGACCGCCGGGTCCACGTAGGGGTCCTCGAACAACCCCAGCCGGAACTTCCAGGCCAGCATCGGCGCCACGAGCTCGTCGATGAGCGACTCCTTCAGAATCCCCTTGCGTACGAGATCGACGAGATGCGGGTAGCAATCCGGGTCCGGCAATTCGATGTTGACGCCCGCCTTGACCGCAAGTTCCGCGGCTTGGCGGCCATCCTCGGCCAAGTGGTTGCCGAACAGCTCCGGCCGCTCATGAAGCTCGCGAATCGCGAAATAGTCCGATACGACGTAGCCCTGGAATCCCCACTCCTGGCGCAGAATGTCACGGAGCAGCCATTTGTTGGCGTGGGAGGGGACACCGTCGATCTCATTGTAGGAGGCCATTACGCTGATGGCGCCGCCCTTTTGCAGGGCCTGCCGGAACGGGTAGAGGAAGACCTCGCGCAGAATACGCTCCGACACGTTCACCGGGGCACAGTTCGTCCCGGACTCCGGCTGGCCGTGGGCGGCGAAGTGCTTGAGCGTGGCAATGATGTGCTTCTTGTCCTGGAAAGTCGCGTCGCCCTGGAATCCCTGCACGGCCGCGATCCCCATGCGGGAGACCAGATAGGGGTCCTCGCCGTAGGTTTCCTCGACTCGTCCCCACCGCGGCTCGCGCGCCACATCCACGACGGGCGTCAGCGCCTGGTGCGTGCCGCGGGCGCGGGCTTCCGCCGCGGTCATCTCGAACAACCGGCGTACGAGTTCGGGATCGAACGTAGCGCCCAGCCCGATGGGCTGAGAGAAGCTTGTCGCGTCGGTGGCGGCCTGGCCGTGCAGGCATTCCTCATGGAAGACGACCGGGATGCCCAATCGGGTGTTCTCGAGGAAGAACTTCTGAATGTCGTTGGTCAACACCGCCATTTCTCGGGCGTTGCGGCCGCCGCCGGCATCGCTGGGCCGGCCGACCTGACCGAGGCCGAGGCGCTCCTTGAAATGAGTCTTGGCTTTCTGCAGGTCAAACCGGCCCTTCTCGTCGACCATCGTGCTGCTCTTCTGCTGCCAGATGCAGAGCATCTGTGCGACCTTCTCTTTCAGCGTCATGCGCGACAGCAGGTCCTTGACGCGGCGTTCGACGGAGAGCTTGGGATTGCGATAAGCCGGCTCCGGCTGAGATTTCCGTTGGGGTTTCACGAGGACTCCTCTTCGATAATCCTGGGCACAAACACGACAAGACTAATTGCCCTGAGCGGCCTTCACCACCGCGAAGAACGCCTCTTTGGGTTGATAGTTCCGATCGAACAGCAGCGGCGAGCCGCCGATCCAGGAGGTCTTGTCACCGACACCCCAGAACGTGACGCGGCTGACGTCCTTCTTGTGTTTGAGCAGCACGGAGAAGATCTCGACGTACTTGTCCGCCAGCTTCCTTTGCGTCTCGGCGGTCGCAGCATTCGCGTCCTTCGTGCTGTCCCGATTGACCTGGCTGACATCCGCGCCGCGATAGCCGCGGGTTTGCGTGCGCAGGTCTAACTCCGTAATCATGACCTTGACGCCGGCAGCCGCCAGGGACGTGAGGGCGTAATCGAGACCTGCGGCGCTGGGGTACGTCAGCCCGCCGTGCAATTGAATGCCGACGCCGTCGATGCGCAGGCCCTTGGATCTGAGGTATTTGACGATCGCAACGGCGGCGTCGCACTTGGCCCTCGACATTTCCAGATTATAGTCGTTATAGTAAAGCTCGGCCTCGGGGTCGGCCTCGTGCGCCCACCGAAAGGCATTCTCGATGTAATCGTACTTCTTGTCTGGTGCACCTTCGCCAATGATGCGGAACCATGAGGTGTTTCGCATCGTGCCGCTGTCATCGAGTGCCTCGTTCACCACATCCCACCCCTTGATGCGGCCCTTGCAGTGGCCGACGACGGTCGTGATGTGGTCCTTCATCCGTGCCAAAAGGGTATCGCGCGTCAGGGCGTTGCCTGCATCGTCCTGAAACACCCATCGCGGAGTCTGGGCGTGCCAAACGAGGCAGTGACCGACGGCGAACAGCTTGTTCTTTTCGCAGAAAGCGATGAAATTGTCGACGGGCGCCCAGTTGTACTGATTGGGCTGCGGATGCACGAGCTGCCACTTCAGATCGTTCTCCGGCGTGGCCGTATTGAAGTGCTTCGCGGCGAGGGCGGCGGCATTGGGGTCCTTGCCGGTGACCAGCGAGCGGTTCAAAGCGCCGCCTATCAGGAAACTGTCCTTGAACACGTCTCTCAGCGCGGGCACATTCTGCCCGGCCAGGCACTGAGTCACACCGATCAACAGCATTGCCAAGCTCGCCACGGCAACTGTCTTCTTCATACTCACTACCTGCTCCTTTCACTATTGCTGCTGTTCTATCGAACTGTGGTATCCATCATTCTCAAAGATGCTGGCGTCGCGTGGCCAGTTCGTCCGCCATCTGCAGCGTCACACGCTTGTTGAGCTTGTAGGAGACGAGCAGCACCGTGCAGATCCCGAACAAAACGGCGATGACAAGGCCGCTGCACACGCGGAAGCCGTGCACCGCCTGGGGCAGCTCCGGATGCTTTACGTCATAGGCGAACAGCCCGCCCATGATCCAGAGGAAGGAAGCCGAGCCGAGGGCCAGGCCGGCCTTCAGGGCGAAGCAGATGGTGGCAAAGACAATGCCGGTGAAACGGCGGCCCGTCTTCCATTCCGAGTAGTCGGCAACATCCGCAAAGATGGCCCAGACCAATGGGATAGTCGGCGCGTAGCACATCGAGATGATGACCGACATGATAATCATCCCCCAGGCATTGGTCGGCTGGAGCAGATAGAAGGCCGCGGAAGCGACGGTCGTGAGTCCGAACCCGGCGACGGCCACTGCCTTCTTGCCGAAGCGCCGGGCCAAGTCCGGGGACAGCAGGATGACGACGATGGTGGTGGCAGTCCCGATCATGTTGTAGATGCTGTTGAACACGTCGGCCACGTTGGAATTCGCGAGATTGGCGCGGTCGCCATGCACGACGTAACCGAGCGTTTCCAGGAGGCCACCGGGGGCGGTTGTCCCCGGAGCCAAGGCCGGAGCGGTCAGATGCAGCGACTGCAGCCAGTCGTACATCGCGGCTTTGTCCGCATAATAATGGAAGTAGTTATACCACGCGCTGCCGCGGAAGGAGAGAATACAGAAATGAAACAGAGTCATGGCGAACATGACGATCCAGGGACCATTCTTGAGCAGGGCGGCAAAATCCTGTCGGATGTCCGATTTCTGCTGCGGCGGAGGCGTAATGCGCTCCCGCGTCGTGAGGAAGGTGATGAGAAACAGCACCAGACACAGGACCGCCCAAATGGTCATGGTCATCTGCCAGCCGTATTGCCGGTCGTGGCCGAGGGCGAACTTGGCCACCAGCGGCAGCGTGAAGCCGCCCACGATGAACTGCGCGGCATTGACGGCGACGAAGCGGTACGAGTTGAGCTTGGCGCGCTCGTCGACGTCGCCCGTCATCACGCCTCCGAGCGCGGCGTAGGGCATGTTGTTCATGGAGTAGATCGACATGAGCAGGACGTTCGTGATCGCGGCGTAGGCGATCATCGAACCCGTGCTCCAGCCTTTGGGCGTCGTATAGGCCAGGATCATGACGATACACCAGGGCAACGCGGTGAACAGAATCCACGGGCGGAATCTGCCCCAGCGCGTCTTGGTGCGGTCAGCGAGGATACCGACAATCGGATCGGCGACGGCGTCCCACAAACGTGCCGCCAGGAGAATGGCCGCCGCCGTGCCCGCCGCCAGACCGAACACATCCGTGTAGAAATTGGTCTGGAACAGAATCATCGTCATGAAGACGAAGTTCGCGGCGGCGTCGGCCATGCTGTAGCCGACCTTTTCCACGACGGAGAGCTTCTGCGCCGCGACCGGCAGACGGTCGGCGGCCTTGCCCAAGCCAGCTTGTCCGCCCAGGGGGAGTTCTGACGATTCGCCTTGCATCTCTAACTCCTTATTCGGGTCTATTCAGATTTCCTCAGCCGCGTTTCATCGCGGGCGCCGGCGCGCTGCCCGGCTTCTGCGGCGGCCAGATGCGGAACTGACCGCTGCAATGAAGCATACTCATGAGATATAACATCCCATCGTAGTAACGGTATCTCCCGGACGGAATCGGGGTGTTCCACAGGGCCGCGAGGAACTTCTTGGCGCGATCCTTGTCGGTGGCAGCCAGACCGGCTACGGCGTTCGTCGCGACGAGACCCGGCGAGTGTGAATTGCCACGCGGAGTCCCGTCCAACGTGAATCGATTGCCATAGGAGTCGAGCCCTTTGGCCTCGAAAAACGCTTGAATCCGATCGCTCAACGCCTGCTCCCGCGGGTCTTTCGCCCACCAGGACCAATCGACCGACCAATTCATCGCCACGCGCCAGGAATCGGCCTGGAAATAGTTGCGGGGCGAGCCGTCGTAATTGGCGTAGTCGGGAGCCAGTCCCGTCACGGGGTGCGTCACCTTCTGAAGGAAATCGCGGCTGGTCGCCGCGGCCTTCGCAAAGAAGGCTCGGTCCTCCTCGGGACCCCAGAGCGCCCACAGTTCGTAGAAAGCCGGCAAATGGTACGAGGGGTCCGTGAAGTTGGTATCCGGTGTGAAGCGAATCATGGCTTGCTCGACCTGGAACATCGGTCCGGCCGTCTTGGGGCCGCGTGACGTTGGTCCCGTGACGACCGCCCGATGCACCATGTCGGTCAAGATCCGGTCGGCTTCGGTGCGGTAGTCGTAGATCCCCGTGCCGTTGCCCCAGCGGTGCGCGGCGAAATACAGCGACATGACGAAGTACTCTTCCCCGTCGGGCGCCGGCATCTCGTCGCGGGGCGTGCCCTTGGTGTTCAGGGACCAGGAGAAGTAACCCCGGCCGGGATGACCTTCCCGGTCGCGATACATGAACGTCTTCGCCCAGTTCCACAGCGCATCGAACTCGGCCTTCTTGTTCATCTGCACCGCGATCATCATGCCATAGGACACGCCCTCCGAGCGGACATCGTTATTGGCGACATCCGTGAGATAGGCGAGCGGACCGTTAGCGTTGGTCCCGGCCGGATAGTACACGGTCTGTGTGTTCGGGTCGCCGTGGAACAACTGTTGAAAGGCCGCATCGATCTTCGCAGTCACCTGCTCCGGCGGATAGCCGGCTTCGGCAAACAGGTTGCGGTACTGGCCGGTCGCGAAGGCCCCTGTGCCACTGCCGCTATTGAGCAGCAACGCCGCCCCGACGCTGACTACGATCCACTGCACCATAGGATCTCCTTTTTGCCACGAGAAGGGAAGAGCATCCGACGACTGAAGTCAAATTCTAATACACAATAGAGCAAGATCAAGTCCGCTGTCGCCCCGCCAGCGCCCAACATGGCACAAGCAACAAGTGTCAGTACCATTTCTCTTCTCATGATGAAGCTCCCCTCGTCTTGAATCGAATGACCGTGATGGAATTGCCGGGGAAGGTGTGTTTCCATGTCGAGTTTGCGTCGTCGATCACGAAGTCCTTCGGGACGGTGTGGAACGGATTATCCACGGTGTTGGTGTCGTCAAGCTCACCCACCATGACTTGGCCAGAGGCGTTCTTCAGGATGTTGGCACCCGCGAACTCTACGGTCAGCGTTTGATCGATACCAAAAACGTTGACGACCTTGAGGATGATGTCGCCGGAGGCGTCCTCCTTGCTGGCGCACGCGAAGAGAGGCTCATTGGGGTCGGGACGACCGGGGCCGCGACCGCCGCGTCCGCCGGGGGCCGTGGCTGGGGGCACTGGCTCCGTGGGGAGCGTGGGAATTGTCTGGGGAGTGATGCCGGCAAGGGGGATCACCTGGTCGCCCCGGGCATTGTAGAACATCTTCTGGGTGTAATACGCCGGCGAGCCGTAGCTGGTCAGGGAGTTGTACCCGATGAGGTTGGTGCGCCACTGGCTGCCACCCTGATCCACGCGGGTAAACAACGGGGCGTAGCAGGACATGATGACGATGTCGGCGTTCCGCTGCAGGCCGGTGAGGAAGGCGGCATCGGACAGGGCGCATTGGAAGGTGGGCGTAAGGGGCCGTTGCCGCCCCTCAGGCCCGCGGACCTCCTGGGAGGCCCACTCGCCTTCCATGATCTTCGGCCCATCGCGGTTGGCCTTGTCATAAAGATGGGCGTTGCGAATGGCAGCGGCGGGAGGCATGTAGTGGTGATTGTCGATGACATCCAGCTTCACGCCCTCGCCGGGATTGACCGTGGCGACCACCTGGATGTGGGGGTACTTGGCCTTGATGGCGTTGTAGAACATGGCAAAACGGCCTTCCGGTCCCCGGTAGGTGGTGGTGCCGCGGTTGAGGAAGTCCTCATTGCCGATCTCGACGTAGGTCAGCTTGAAAGGAGCCGGGTGGCCGTCCTTCGCGCGGCGGGCACCCCACTGCGTCTTCACGTCGCCCGTGACGTACTCGATTTCATCCAGCGCATCCTGGATCAGCGGCTTGAGCGCCTCGCCCGTTTTCACGTCGCGGCCGTTGTCCAGGTTCAGGCCGGCGTACACCGCTAGGACCGGCTCCATCTTCAGTTCTTCACACCATTCGAGGAATTCCAGTAGGCCCAAGCCGTCCGAGGAGCGATAGCCCCAGGGGCTCATGTGGCCGGGGCGCTGTTCCCACGGGCCGATCGTGATCTTGAAATCAAAACGATTGGCGAAATTGGACCCTTCGACATAGTTGCCGCCGGGAAAGCGAAGAAATGCCGGGTGCATATCGGCTAGGAGTTGCATGATGTCGGGGCGGAAGCCGGTGACGGGCCGATCACCCACGGCCGCGCCGGTGCGTTCCTTGAAGACCGGCGGGAAGAGGGACACGAGGTTGAAGTGGACCGTGCCCTTCGCAGCGGCCCAGATCACGAAGCGGTTGTCGGCCGAGGGCGTGAGCTGTCCGGTCTTCAGCGTGACTTTGTAGCGTTGCCACTTATCGGTGATGGCAGGAACCGTCGCGGAGGCGTGAACGGTCTTGCCATCGTTCGATTCAATACCGACCGTCAATGGGCCGGTGAAACCATCGGAGGCTTTGGCGTAGAAAGAGCACTGATAGGTGCTGTTGGGTTTGGCGGGGATGCCCCAATAGCCGGTATTGGCCACGCCCACGCGCCCACCGGCGGGCGAGTGGGAAATGGTGAGCTGAAGGCTGGTCGTCAACGCGGTGGTGTTGACGGGATCGTTGGTATCGGAGACGGCGGCGCCCGTGGCGTCGGAGGAGGTTACGACGCGCCAATGGGGAACGCCCTCTATCGGCGTGGCACCCGCAAGTTCAGGGGCCGGGCCACGGCCTCGGGTGTTCCGGAAGATGCGGTTCTGGATCAACTCACCATACAAGCCGCCATCGTAGGAGAAATTGATTTCTTCGGTCATCAGGCCAAAGAGCATGGGATTGATTCTGGCTCCGGGTTCATCAACCTGCACGACAATTCTGCCGGGGTCGGCGCCGGAGGCGAGGGTGGTGAACACCGTGCCTACGGCCAGGACGGCCAACACCAGGAGGGGCTTGCGGACAGCACGATGGAAGAGAGAATTCATAGGTAACTCCTTAGCTAACGTTTACCGGGAATCGGCTGCGCAGCGGGCAGTGACTTCGCTGGTTTGCCAAAGACAGTGAATTCAATAATCCCCAAGGGCGTGGCCTTAGGCCAGTTCGTCAGGGTCAGTCGAGCAAAGCGGCACTTCACTGGGGGGATTTCCTCAAAGATCGTATTGCGCGAGACGGCGTTCTTGGTCTGGTCAAGGGCCGTGGTGTACGTCCGCCCATCCAACGACACTTCGATCCTGTATTGATAGGCATTGAGCGCGGGCGATTCTGGAGCCGGGGTCGTTGCCGGACGCTCTGCGGCCGGTGTGCTGCCGACGCTTTGTCCGCCGCGGCCACGCCCACCGCCGAAACCGCGTCCAACGTCGAACATCAGGCGGACGGAGTCAATCGTGAACAGTTGCACCGCATCAAAGCGGGTCGCGGGGGAAAGCTCGATCGTCAGGGTCGGCTGCGTGTCGGTCGGGGCGGGCTCCCACCAGGTGCCGCTGGAGTTGTCCGCGGCATAGGCGGCGTCGCGCCCCGGGTTCTGCGAGGAAGATTGCGATAAGGCGTTCATCGCGCGAACTTTGTTGATGGTCACTGGGATCGAGCCGCTGTCGCCTTGGGAGGGGTCATTGACCGCACCGGGAGCCCATTGCGGGGTGTCGGTGACCTTCACCGCCATGCGGCCGTCTTCGTCGAAGGTGACACGATCCATTCCAATGCGGCGTCCTCCGGGCGGGTTCGAGAGAACGATGGTGTAGAACTGCCAGAGCTTCTTATCGGGTCCTTCCACGATGCTCCCGTGGGCGGGACCGGTGACGAGCCCATCGGTCCGGCGGAGAAGCGGATTGTTGGGCGCATAGGTGAACGGGCCCAGCGGCGACTTCGCGGTGTAGTATCCCTCGGCATAGGTCTTCCACTGGGTCCCGGAGGCGGAGTATTCCAGATAGTATGTGCCCTTGTATTTTTGCAGCCAGGGGCCTTCGATCCACGCCACATCCGTGTACTCGTTCATCTCGCCGTAACGTTCCCAAACGTGGTCTCTGTTGAATGCGAAGAGATGCTTGGCCGGACCGGCGAATCTCGTGAGATCATTGGGGTCGAGCGGCACGACGTAGATGCCGTCAATCCCGCGACCGGGGTAATAAAGATACGGCTTGTTGTCGTCGTCGATGTAGATGTCCATGTCGAAGGGGCCTCTCCATCCACCGGCAACGTCGGGGGTGTTCTTCCAGGGGCCGATGCTGGTAAAGGGCCCCAGCGGGTTGTCCGCTTTGAAAACCGGACTGCTGTTACCGCACATGTAAAAGCTGCCGTCGTATTTGACGACGTGGGGTGCGACAGGGACATTGGTGACGTGCTGGAAGGACCAGTGGAGCAAATCGCTCGAGATCCAGGCGCCCCCGCCGGTGCAGTACATGTAATACTCGCCTTGTTCGCGGATGACCGTAACATCGCCGGACGCATTACCGCCCGGCGCCGTGACCATTGGCAGCGGGTTGCAGTAGCGGGCCGTTTTGCCGATCTCGGGCTCGGCCGCCCTGGCGGACGAGGCGACCAAGGCAGCGAAGACGAGCAGAGTAGCGAACGACATGCGTCTCATTCCACCACCTTCCATTGGAACTCAGCGCCGCTCCTGCGAGCGGCGGTGGGGCCGAGAGCATTGACCGTGACCGCCCCCGGGCTGTTGGGTTTGGTGGCGAGGTACTGATGGTTCGTCAGGGACATGAGCATCGTGTCGCCGCGCATCAGGTTGACCCACTGGAACGATTCGGCGGTGCCCGGCTTGGCGCCGGCCAGATCCTTGAGAACCACGCCGTCGGCACCGGCGGAAACCACCTTGCCGTTGGCGGCCTTGAGCGCTACGCGGCCCAAGCCCACATCGATAACCTGGAACTTTGCATTCTGAGGCGCCGCACCGCCCGCGTCGGCGGCCACATTCGCCAGCGCGTTGTTCTGCGTATCGGCGGCCAGGAAACTGCCGTCGGCACCGCTGGTCAGCACGATGGTCTTGCCCATGGGAATCTCGCGTTCGATGCCCCGCGCCCGCGGTTCGTCGACCGTGTAGTTGTCGAAGTCGACATAGCCCCCGGGCCGGCCGGACGTGTTGTAGTGGAACAGGGACGGCCGAACGCCCTGGAAGGTCGTCAACTGGAAGGTCATGGTGAAAGGA
>Ga0316620_10001544_pt1 | contig 10034 bp, 8 predicted proteins | sample OWC_Aug_M1_C1_D5_FD_207651 | JGI IMG/M metagenome (GOLD analysis project Ga0316620, IMG submission 207651) | Wetland soil microbial communities from Old Woman Creek delta, Ohio, United States - OWC_Aug_M1_C1_D5_B | ecosystem: Environmental > Terrestrial > Soil > Wetlands | place: USA: Ohio...
TCCCGCCGTTGAAGAAGTACGTGACGTGGGCGTATTTCTCCGTCTCGGCCGTCCGGAACTGGTTCATGCCAGCGTTTGACACCACTTCGCCCACGATGTTCGCCATGGACTGCGGCGGAAACGCGACCGGGACGTCGAAGGTGCGATCGTACGACGTCATGGTGACCAGCGTGAGCGCGGGCCGGTGCCCGGTGTCGAATCCGTCGAAGTCGGGCTGGGTGAGGGCGCGGACCATCTGCCGCATGCGGTCGGCGCGGTAGTTGAAGCAGATCAGCGCGTCGCCGTCGCGCATGGGCGCCACCGGCTGCCCGTCGCGCACGATCACCGTGGGCGTGACGAATTCGTCGGTCTCGTTTCGCTCGTACGCTTCCTGAATGACCTGGAGTGGATCGGTGCCTTCGGGACCGGTGCCCTGCACGGCGACGCGATACCATTTCGCGGTGCGGTCCCACCGCTTGTCGCGGTCCATGCCGAAGTAGCGGCCTCCGAGGCTCGCGACCTGGGCCCGTCCCTTGGCGTGGTCGAGCAGTTGGCGCATGTATCCGAGGCCGGACCGCGGCATGGTATCGCGCCCGTCGAGCAGCGCGTGGACCGCCACGCGCGGCACCTTCCGGTCGGCGCACAGATCGATGAGCGCGAACAGATGCTTGTCGATGGCGTGAACGCCGCCCGTCCCCATCAGGCCCATCAGGTGGACGGTTCCTCCGCTCTTCGCGGCGGCGTCGCAGGCGCTCGTGAACGCACGATTCTGAAAGAACGATCGGTCGCGGATCGACTGGCCGATCCGCACGAGGTCCTGCATCACCACGCGCCCGGCGCCGAGGTTGAGATGGCCGACCTCGCTGTTGCCCATCTGTCCCTCGGGCAGGCCGACGGCCAGTCCAGAGGCGTCGAGGAGCGTTCCCGGACGCGCGTCCACCAGCGCGTCCCAGGTCGGTGTGTTCGCGAGAGCGATCGCGTTTCCTTCGCGCTCGGGGCGGTACCCCCAGCCGTCGAGCACCACCAGTACGACCGGACGTTTCGGCACGTGTTGCGGATCTTGTGAAGGGCCGTGAACGAGATGCGCGGCGAAATCTATACGGAGCCGGCGCACGGGGTTGACGCATCGCCGAAGCTCAAGTCGCTCGGGCGATGGTAAAGCAAGCGCCGAGAGGGGTTTGCCATCGGCGTACCGCGGCTTATCATAACGAGGGCCGCGAACACCCCCCGCGGCGCCCTGTCCCCATCAGTGGTTCCGTCTCATGTTGGTTCAGTCCCGCCGAATCGCCGGCGGCCCATTGTCCGTCGCCTCGGCGGCCGCGTGACGCGCCCGTCGAATGTCTCCAGGCTGCCGCTCACGCGGCGCGCTCGGCTGGCCTTGCGCGGTGCCGCGCGCGGTGGCACCACGATCGTGCTCTCGCTGTCCGCGCTCGGAGTCGTGGAGTTCTACCGGCCGGCGCGGCCCGCCCCCACGGAGCCCTTTGCCGCGGTCGCTCTCGGTCATCTCGCGGCCGGTGCGTCGATCAACGCGTTCGGAGCGAGCCGCGAGGTGCGCATGCGCTTCGCGCTCCCCGGTGATGAGGTGGAGTTCCCGCTCGAGGTGAGCGGCGACCCAATCGCTCTGTCGTATACCTGGGTGTCGTCGCGCGACTCGATGCCCGCCGATTCGATTCGGCCGGTGATCGGCGCGTCGTTCACCGCGCCCGCCGCGCCGGGCTTTTATCGGCTGGCGATTCTTCGCGGCGCCGAGCGGCAGGTGATTCCCGAGCCGGCGCTGGCCGTGATGGTGCCATTCAGCCATCGCGTTCGCGGCGTGCTGAACGGCTATCGGATCGGAACCTACCTCGCCGATCGGCTCACGCATCACGACCACCCGTCCGGCTTCCTCCAGGTCGGCGCCGCCGACGTGGACCTTCGGGTCAGCACTCACCTGCGGCTGGGCGACTTCATAACGCACGACGCGCAGGGCGACGTCTGGCCCAAGTACGTCGCGCTCAACCCCCGGCTGCTCGACAAGCTGGAGCTCGTGCTCGCCAAGATCGACGCGCGCGTGCGCGTCGCGCGTCCCGATGCCGCGCCGGACGTGGCATTTGACGTGCACAGCGGCTTTCGGACGCCGGCGCACAATGCGGGCGTCTGGAGGGCGGCGCGCGACAGCCGGCACCAGTATGGGGACGCCGCCGACCTGGCGATCGACGCCAACGGCGATGGCCGGGTGACGTACGTCGACCAGTTGCTGGTCACCCGCGCGGTGGACCAGGTGGAACTGGAGCACCCGGATCTCGTAGGTGGGCTGGGCGTGTACACGAGCGGCAGGTATCACACGCCGTACGTGCACATCGACGCGCGCGGCACGCGATCACGCTGGACGGGTTGACCTCGGCAAGGGAACCGATGAACGAGCATCTGCGCGACCGCATTCTCAGAAAGCTGGAGACGCTGTCGGACGAGCGTGGGTACCAGGTGCTCGACTATGTGGAGTTTCTCGAGTCGCGCTACGCCGAGCGACAGTCGCCGACCGCCACCACGTTCACGCGATTCACCGAGGCCATCGAGGACAAGCTGCGCGCGGGCAAGGTATCGGCGAGCGCCATCGCCGAAACCGTCGGGTTCATGAACCGCGCGGCGAACGTGCTCAACAGCGCGCTCGAAACGGGGAAGAGCATGGCGAGCGAGTTCGTGGGCGGGACTCGCCCGCCGACAACGCCGCCGCCGGGACCGCCGCCGTCCACGCCGAGCGACGCGTCGTCGCCGGCGCACGAGACCAAGGAGCCCGGCGCCGGAGAGAAACTCTGATGGTCACGCGCGCCCGGCCTCCGCGCCCCCGTCCCGGTGTCGCCGACAGCCCGGCCGCCGGCCTCCCGCGGACCGGCGCGAGGCGGACGGTGTTGTACTACGTCCGGCAGCTCCCGCGGTACGTGCGACTGCTCGGCGGCCTCGTCACCGACCGCCGCGTCTCGATGGTGGACAAGCTGCTCGTCGTCGGCGCGATCGCGTACATCGTGATGCCGCTGGATCTGATTCCGGACTTCATCCCGTTCTTCGGCGAGATCGACGACCTCTATCTGCTGGTCCTGGCGCTGCAACGACTGGTGTCGCACGCGGGACGCGGGGTGTTGCTCGACCACTGGACGGGCGACCCGCAGGACCTGGCCGAGCTCAATCTTCGCGGGGCGCTCACGGCGGCGGCGTTCTTCCTGCCACAGCGAATCCGGCGCCGGCTGCGGGTGATCGGCAAGGCGTAGCGCGCCCGGCGCTCGCGCTGGCGCTCGTGCTGGCGCGGTCGTGACGCCGCGCCTACATTTCGCCATGGCGACCAGAACTCGACTTCCATCGCGGCCCGCGACCTCGGATTCATCGGGGAGCGGGCCTTCGCGTCTTCCCGAGCCCGCTCCGGCCGCGGCGACCCGCGTGCGCGAGGCGCTCGCCCTGACGTTCGACGACGTGCTGCTCGTCCCGCGGCACTCGCTCACCCATCCGAAAGACGTATCGGTGGTCACGCGCTTCTCGCGCGGCATCGAGCTTCGCATTCCGCTGGTGTCGGCGGCCATGGATACGGTCACCGAATCGGACATGGCGATTGCCATGGCGAGAGCCGGCGGGATCGGCGTCCTGCACAAGAACATGTCGATCGACCGCCAGGCCGCCGAGGTGGATCGCGTCAAGCGATCCGAGAGCGGCATGATCCTCAAGCCGATCACCCTGCGGCCCGGGGACACGGTGCGTGAAGCCACGGCGCTCATGCACCGTTTTCACATCTCCGGTGTTCCGATCGTGGACGACGACGAGCGCCTCGTCGGCATCATCACCAACCGCGATCTGCAATTCGAGCGCAATCTCGATCGGCCGCTGCGCGAGGCCATGACCGCCAAGGGGCTGATCACCGCGCGCGAGGGGACCACCCTCGACGAGGCCGAGCGCATCCTGGCCGAGCATCGGATCGAGAAGCTGCCCGTGGTGGACGCCCAGGGCGTGCTGCGGGGGCTGATCACGATCAAGGACATCCACAAGCGGCGGCAGTATCCCGACGCGAACAAGGACCGGTTCGGCCGGCTTCGCGTCGCCGCCGCGATCGGGGCGGCGGGCGATTTCGTCGCGCGCGGCCGCGCGCTCATCGACGCCGGGGTGGACGCGATCATCATCGACACGGCGCACGGACACGCCGACGCCGTGCTGGTCGCCACGGCAAAGATTCGCGAGACGTTCCCCGACGTGCAGCTCGTGGCCGGCAACATCGGCACGCGCGAGGCCGCGGCCGCGCTCGTCGAGCGCGGCGTGGACGCCGTGAAGGTCGGCGTCGGCCCCGGGTCGATCTGTACCACGCGCGTCGTGACGGGGGTTGGCGTGCCGCAGCTCACGGCCGTGTTCGACGCCGTCGAGGGCGCGGGCGACGTTCCCGTGATCGCCGACGGCGGCATCAAGTATTCCGGCGACGCCGTGAAGGCGCTCGCCGCCGGCGCCTCGAGCGTGATGATGGGCTCGATGCTCGCGGGCACGGAAGAGAGCCCGGGCGAGACGTTCCTGCTCGAGGGACGCCGGTTCAAGATGGTGCGCGGCATGGGGAGCCTCTCCGCGATGCAGGACGGAAGCGCCGACCGCTACTTCCAGGAGGGCGAGCTCTCGCCACGGAAGCTCGTTCCCGAAGGCATCGAGGGGCGCGTGCCCTATCGCGGTCCGGTGGCCGACGTGCTGTTCCAGATGGTCGGCGGTCTGCGCAGCGGCATGGGCTACGTGGGCTGCGCGAGCATCGACGAGCTGCGCACCGAGACCGAGTTCGTGCGGATCACCACCGCGGGGCTCCGCGAGTCCCATCCGCACGACGTGACGATCACGCGCGAAGCGCCGAACTACTCGGTGTAGCGCGTCTCGTCGGCGTCGAGCCAGCTCGCCTTGTCTCCGTGTACGGCCGGTGTCGCGCGCACCGGCCGTTCGCATGTCCGGACGGTTCTCTGACAGTCGTGTTGCTTGACATCACCGGCCGCGCGGACCAACTTCTGCCGCGCGACTGTATACAGTGTCAGGCGCGCCATGCCGCCCGCGCGGTCGCGCGGCGCGTCGAGACCCTGGTTGTGTTCCGCTCACCGGCGGCGCGCGAGTGCCGCCGTTCTCTTACGTCCGACGCTGGAGAATCCTGCCATGGGTCTGTGGTCCAAGAAGAGCATCTCCCTGCTCCAATCGGAGGCGGCGGCCGAAGGATCGGAGGTGACGCTCAAACGCGCGCTCGGCGCGCTCAACCTCACGATGCTCGGCATCGGAGCGATCATCGGCGCGGGCATCTTCGTGCTCACCGGCACCGCGGCGGCCCAGTACGCCGGTCCCGGCATCGTCTGGTCGTTCGTGCTCGCCGGGTTCGGCTGCCTGTTCGCCGGACTGTGCTACGCGGAGTTCTCGGCGATGATTCCGATCGCCGGCAGCGCGTACACATATGGCTACGCGACGCTCGGTGAGCTCGTCGCCTGGATCATCGGCTGGGACCTGATTCTCGAGTATCTGTTCGGCGCGGCCACGGTGGCCGTCGGTTGGTCTGGCTACTTCGTCGCGTTTCTGAAAGACAATCTGGGCATCAGCGTGTCCGACGCCCTGACGCAGGCGCCGCTGAACGTCGTCGGCACGCACACGCTCGTGCGCAACGCCGGCGGCATCATCAACCTGCCGGCGATCATCCTCGTGCTGCTGATGACGACGCTCCTGGTGATCGGCATCAAGGAGTCGGCGGGCTTCAACAACATCATCGTGTTCATCAAGATGGCGATCGTCATCCTGGTGATCGGCTTCGGGTTCATGTACGTCAACACGGCGAACTGGCACCCGTTCGTGCCCGCGAACACGACCGGCGAGTTCGGCCAGTTCGGCTGGACCGGGGTCGTCCGGGGGGCCGGCGTGGTGTTCTTCGCGTACATAGGATTCGACGCGGTATCCACGGCGGCACAGGAAGCGAAGAACCCACAACGCGACATGCCGATCGGGATCCTGTCGTCGCTCGCCATCTGTACCGTGCTGTACATCCTGATGGCGCTCGTGATGACCGGCCTGACCAATTACAAGAACCTCAACGTTCCGCACCCGGTGTTCGTCGCGATCGAGGCCGCGGGCCCGGCGCTCAAGTGGCTCACGTACTTCATCAACATCGGCGCGATCATGGGCCTGGCGTCGGTGGTGCTCGTGATGCTCATGGGCCAGCCTCGCATCTTCTTCTCGATGAGCCGCGACGGCCTGCTGCCTGCGGTGTTCGGCAAGGTGCATCCCCGGTTCCAGACGCCGTACATCACGACGATCGTCACGGGCATCGTGGCGGCGCTCGTCGCCGGCTTCTTCCCGATCGCGCTGCTCGGCGAGCTGGTCTCGATCGGAACGCTGCTCGCCTTCGTGATCGTGTGCTTCGGCGTGATGGCGCTGCGCTACGCGCGGCCGAACATCCCGCGCCCGTTCCGGACGCCGTTCGTGCCCGTCGTCCCCATCCTCGGCATCCTCATCTGCGGATACATGATGTACGGTCTGCCGCACGACACGTGGGTGCGGCTGCTGGTCTGGATGGCGATCGGGTTGGCGATCTACTTCTTGTACGGCATGCGCAACTCGCGCATCGCGAACGATCCGGCGCTGGCAGGCGACTGACCCGGGTTGCGGTTATCTTTTCAGCGGCGTCCGAGCGATCGGGCGCCGTTTTCCTTTGTGGCCGGTGCCGCGGCTTCGTCGCGGATGCCGGTATTCGGCCGCCGCCCGATCGGGCGCCGCTCTCGTTGATGCCGCCACCGCGTTCGATGCCTCATTCCGCCCGAGAATATCTCGCCATTCCCGAGCCGCGCCGCGCCTCGATCATGCAGCTCGACCGCGAGCTCGTTCGGGGCCGGCGCGTCGCGCTCTCGACCCACATGAACGCGGACGGCGACGGTTGCGGCTCGGAGGCGGCACTCGCGCGCCTGCTCGCGCAGCGCGGCATGGACGTGCGGATCGTGAATCCCACGCCGTGGCCCGACCTGTTCAGATTCCTCCTCGGGCGCGACGTTCGCGACCACACCGCCAAGGGCGCCGCGGCGCTCCGCGATGTCGATATGCTCGTCGTGCTCGACATCAGCGACGTGAAGCGGCTCGGCGCGTTGACCGAGGCGGTCCGCGATCTGGACGTGCCGAAGCTCGTCATCGACCATCACATCGCGTCGAGTGATCCCGCGGGAACCATCATCCTGACCGACGTCAGCGCCTGCGCCACCGGCGAGCTGGTCTACGATCTGGCCTGCGCGCTCGAGTTCGACATCGACCCCGCGGTGGCCGAGGCGCTGTATGTCGCGCTGCTCACCGACACCGGCGGCTTTCGGTTCAGCAATACCTCACCCCGGTGCCACGCCATCGCGGCCGACCTTCTGGCGGCCGGCGTGGACCCGGAGCAGATGTACGTTCGCGTGTACGCCTCCGCGCCGGCGGGCCGCGTGCGCTTGCTCGCCGAAGTGCTGAACACGCTCGGGGTGGATGACGGTGCCGGTCTGGCGTGGCTGTCGATGGGCGCCGGCGCGCTCGAGAAGTACGACGTGCGCCAGGAGGACCTGGACGGCATCGTGGAGCACGCGCGGTCGATCGCCGGCACGCGCATGGCCCTGTTCTTCCGCGACCTCGGGTACGGCAAGGTGAAGGTATCGTTCAGGAGCACCGGCGACGTGGACGTCAACGCGTTCGCCCGCCAGTTCGGCGGCGGCGGGCACGCCAAAGCTGCCGGCGCGCTCATCGCTGGCCCGCTCGCCGACGTCCGGGATCACGTGATCGCCGCGGCGCGCGTCTTCGTCACGACTCCGGCCATCGGCGCCACGCCGTAAAGGACCAGTCTTTCATGTCTGAGAATCTTCAACAGCGCATCGGACAGGCGCTCGCGCGGGTGCGGCATCCGCGAACGGGACGCGACGTCGTCGAGAGCGACGTCATCCGAGATCTCGCGACCACCACCACGGGGAAGGTCCGCCTCACGCTCCTCCTCGCCCCCGGCGACGATCCCGCGCTCGCCCGCATGGTGCGCCAGGCGGTGGAGTCGGTGGACGGCGTGACGGACGTCCACGTGTCGGTGGGCGACGCCACGGCGAGCGAGGCGCCCAGAAAGACGGCGAGCCGCGCGCTGCCGGTGATGAACGAGCAACCGGCGCAACAGCGCGTTCCCGCGCCGACGCCCGTCACCTACCCGAATCTCGGCCGCATCATCGCCGTGTCCAGCGGCAAGGGCGGCGTCGGCAAGTCGACCGTCGCCGTGAACATCGCCGTGGCGCTGGCCTCGACCGGCGCGCGCGTGGCGCTGATGGACGCCGACATTTATGGGCCGAATGTCCCGCGCATGATGGGCGTCAACGAGCCGCCGATGGTGATCAACGAGCGCATCGTTCCGCTCGAGGCGCACGGCGTCAAAGTCATCAGCCTCGGCTTCCTGATCGACCGCGATCAGCCCGCCATCTGGCGCGGCCCGATCGTGATGAAGATCATCACGCAGTTTCTGCGCGACGTGGCGTGGGGCGATCTCGATTATTTCATCGTAGACATGCCCCCCGGCACCGGTGACGCGCAGCTCTCGCTCGTGCAGGCGACGCAGGTGACGGGCGCGATCATCGTCACCACGCCGCAAGAGGTGTCGGTGGGCGACGCGCTGCGCGGCGTCAAGATGTTCGAGCGCGTCAGCGTGCCGGTGCTCGGCATCGTGGAGAACATGAGCTGGTTCGAGTGTCCGCACTGCGGCAAACCGTCGGCCCTCTTCGGCAGCGGCGGCGGCGAGCGGCTGGCGCGCGAGCTCGAGCTTCCGCTGCTTGGGCAGATTCCGCTCGAGCCGCGCGTCATGGCCGGCGGCGACGCCGGTGCGCCGATCGTGGTCACCGCGCCGGAGTCGTCGGCCGCGCGCGCGTTGCGCGGCGTCGCCGAGCGCATCACGGAGCGGTTGGGAGCGGCGGCCCGCCGCTGATCTCGCCTCGTGCTCGAGCCGACGCCGGCGCCGTCGCTTCCGGTCGAGACGCACGAGGGAATCGCGCCGGTCGCGGTCACCGGCGACTGGCAGGCCGCGCACCTCGTCACCGACTCGCTGCGCGGCACCATTCTGCGCGTCGCGCTCCCGGCGGTCGCGTCGTCGCTGCTCATGACGCTGTTCTCGTCCGTGGATGCGTTCTGGGTGGGCACGCGCATCGGCGCCGCGGGCCTCGCCGCCGTCTCCACGTCGTTGTTCTGGATCTGGATGGTCGTCTCGCTCGCCGAGATGATCGGCGTCGGCCTCACCGCCGTGGCCGCGCGCCGCCACGGCGAGCGACGGCCCGCCGAGGCCGCTGCCCTCGCGGGTGACGCGTTGGTGTTCGCCGCCGTGCTCGGCGCGATCGTGGCCGCGATCGGGACCCGGTACCTCGGCGCCATCTTCGCGGTGATGGAGACACCGCCGGACGTGACCGCGCTGGGCACCGCGTACCTGCGGACCTATCTGCTCGGCACGCCGCTGATCTACGCGTTCTTCGCCATCGATTCCGCGTTCCGCGCCGCGGGCGATACGCGCACGCCATTCGTGCTGTTGCTCGCCTCGGTGGCGGTGACGCTCGTGCTCGACCCCGTGCTGATCCTCGGGCTCGGGCCGTTTCCACGCCTCGGCGTCGCGGGCGCCGCGATCGCCACGATCTCCACGCGTGGCGTCGCGGCGGTGATGGGCCTGGTACTCGCGTCGCGTCGCGGGCTCGTTCGGCTGGGACGCGTGCGCGCCGGCTCGATCGCGCAGATCTGCCGCGTCGGCCTTCCCACCGCCGCCACCGGCACGATGTTCAGCGCGATCTACATCGTGCTCACGCGAACCACCACCCGCTTCGGCACGCCGGCGCTCGCGGCGCTCGGCATCGGGCACCGCGTGGAGAGCTGGCTCTTCATGATCGGCGTCGGTTTCGGCGCGGCCACGGCGGCCATCGTCGGACAGAACCTCGGCGCGGGCCGGCCCGACCGCGCCGAGCGCGCCGGGTGGATGGCGACCGGCTACTGCACGATGCTCGGCGTCGCCGCGTTCGCGCTCGAGCTGCTCTTCCCGCGACAATTCGCGTCGCTGTTCACCACCGACGCGG
>Ga0316620_10001546_pt1 | contig 10032 bp, 7 predicted proteins | sample OWC_Aug_M1_C1_D5_FD_207651 | JGI IMG/M metagenome (GOLD analysis project Ga0316620, IMG submission 207651) | Wetland soil microbial communities from Old Woman Creek delta, Ohio, United States - OWC_Aug_M1_C1_D5_B | ecosystem: Environmental > Terrestrial > Soil > Wetlands | place: USA: Ohio...
CCAGCATCGAGTTACCCGAGTCCCAGATGCGGCTTCTCAGACAGCTCCACGCTCTGGCCAAACCCATGGTGTTGGTGCTGCTAAACGGCGGCGCCCTGGCCGTCAACTGGGCTGCCGAGCGTTTGCCCGCCATCGTCGAAGCCTGGTATCCTGGCCAGGCCGGTGGCGAGGCCCTGGCCGACATCCTCTTTGGCGACTATAACCCGGGTGGGCGACTGCCGGTCACCTTCTACCGTTCCGCGGACGATCTACCGCCGTTTGAGGACTATGCCATGGAGGGCCGCACCTACCGCTACTTCCGCGGTGAACCCCTCTACCCCTTTGGCTACGGCCTCAGCTACACCACCTTTGCCTTCCACGACCTGCACCTGGACCGGCTGGAGGTCCCCGTTGGTGAGCAGATAACCATCAGCGTCCGCGTGACCAACACCGGCAGCCGGAGAGGAGACCAGGTCGTGCAGCTCTACGTCCGCCACCCCGATGCCAGCGTGCCCCGGCCCATCCAGGAACTGAAGGGCTTCAAGCGTATCAGCCTGGATCCGGGCGAGTGCAAGAAGTTGAGTTTTACGCTGCACAGCCATCAGCTCGGCTTCCACGACCGGTCGCTGCGTTATGCAGTCCAGCCAGGCCCGGTCGAGGTCCTGGTTGGCAGCTCGGCAGTCGATCTTCCGCTGGCTGGGCGCTTCCAGATCACCGGCCGGCCGGTCGAGGCCGCCAACACCAAAGTCTTTTTCAGCGAGGCGCGGGTGACGACAGAAGGATAAATCGTTCCATGAGCGAAGGCGCACGGTTACTGGATCCTGGGAATCTGCCGCAAGGTTCTAGTCTCCCTCGACCTATGGCTACGTCGCGCTCCAATCGGTCTCGCTGTTACAACGTGCTTGCACGGGGTGAAAGGCTCGCTGCCAAAACGCTTGTGCGGCGAAAAGGATGTCAGAAGGGTGTGCGATGGACGCTACCAGCGAAGACGGCTATGAGCTGTGGCTACGATACCGCAAGTTAGACGATCCCAGCCTACTGGGCCAATATCGCAATGCGATCCACTGCGCAACTGTGCTCGGCAAGAGTCCTATCGCCGACGCCATCAGAAGGGAGCTTGCGCGGGCCCTGCCGGCCATTCTGGATCAGGCGGTGCCGCTCTCAGACCGGACGCGAGCCTGCAATTCACTGGTAGTGGGGACCGCCGGCGAGCTCGACGCAATAGGTGTTTCGCTATCGCAGGCCGACTATCGCAGATTGGGCGAAGACGGGTTCACGATCCGTTCCCTTCCATTCACCGGGAACCACTGGATTCTGATTACGGGCATCTCCGGGCCGGCAATCCTGGTCGGTATCTTTCACTTCCTGCGCCTCCTGCAAACGCACCGGGATATCCATGCACTGGATGTCTCGGTCTGCCCCCGGATTCGCCATCGAATCCTTTGTCATTGGGACAACATCGACGGTTCGATCGAGAGAGGCTATGCAGGCGGATCGTTGTGGAACTGGGAGGAGTTGCCGGGGATCGCCGGCACCCGGCTCGTCGATTACGCTCGGGCCTGTGCATCGATAGGCATTAACGGGACAGTCCTCAACAACGTCAACGCACAGCCTGAAAGCCTGAGTACAGAATACCTGCGGAAAACGGCGGCACTGGCCGATCTCTTCCGGCCCTATTGCATTCGTGTATACCTGTCGCCACTCTTCTCGGCCCCTGTCCAGCTCGGTGGCTTGGGGACGAGTGACCCGCGGTGTCCTGAGGTCTCTGAGTGGTGGAAGAGGAAGGTGGACGAAATATATCGCCTGATCCCCGATTTTGGTGGCTTTGTCGTGAAGGCCAATTCAGAAGGCCAGCCAGGACCACAAGATTACGGCGCCAACCACGACGATGGCGCCAACTTGCTCGCCGCGGCTCTGGAGCCATATGGCGGAATGGTGTTGTGGCGGGCGTTCGTCTACGATGCCGCCACCGATGCGGACAGGGCCAAGTGCGCCTACGAGGAGTTTGTGCCGCTCGATGGCAAGTTCCAGCCCAACGTGCTCCTACAGGTGAAGAACGGGCCGGTTGATTTTCAGCCTCGGGAGCCATTCCATCCTCTGTTTGGTGCAATGGCAAAAACACCGCTGGCTCTGGAGCTGCAGATCACCCAGGAATATCTCGGGCAGTCGATTCATCTCGTCTACCTGGCCAGCATGTGGAAAGAGGTTCTGGATTCAGACACGTATGCCAAGGGTCCCGGCACGACGGTCGCCAGGATCGTGGATGGATCAGCGGGTGATGGCGCCACGTCGGCTATCGTCGGTGTGGCCAACACCGGCTCAGACCGCAACTGGTGTGGTCACCATTTTGCCCAGGCTAACTGGTACGCCTTTGGACGCCTTGCCTGGGACGCCGGCATCAGCGCCGAGGCCATCGCCGACGAATGGATCAGGATGACCTGGTCAAACGATCCAGTTGTGGTGGATGTCATCAAGCTGATGATGCTCGGCTCCTGGGAGGCGTGCATCGACTATATGACCCCCCTCGGCCTGCATCACATCATGCAGGAAGGTCATCACTACGGGCCAGATCCTGGTTTCGACGGCGCGCCTCGAGCGGACTGGAACAACGTTTACTACCATCGGGCCGATGCTGAAGGCGTGGGCTTTGACCGCAGTAGTAGCGGGAGCAACGCCGCTAGCCAATATCATAGTCCCCTGCGGGAGCAATTTGACGACATGGCTGCTTGTCCCGAGAGACTGCTCCTGTGGTTTCACCACGTCGGATGGCATCACCGCCTGCGATCCGGTAGCGTGCTCTGGGAGGAGCTGCAACGGCACTACGATGCGGGTGTCGCCTACGTGCAGGAGATGGTGAGGACTTGGCAGAGTTTGCAGGGCAAGATCGATCCCGAGCGCCACAGGCATGTCAGCGAGCGACTCGAACAGCAGCTGGAGAACGCTCAACTGTGGCGGCAGGTGTGCATCAGCTATTTTGGTCGCTTCGCGAGCAGCAAACCTCGGAGCAGGAGAACTCGTGCTTGACAAGCTCTCGCCGCTGTGCCACAAGATGGTACGCGTCTGATGTTGTCGTACACAGGCGACGAAAGCCTCCGCTGGATGCCAAAGGCCGCTGCTGCAATGGACTGCGGGCGTCAGGATGGGTGGGAGGGCAGCCGGATGCCTCAGACCAGGGGGGCGAGTGAGCCTCTATTTGGTCGAACCATAAGGAGACATGGGTGACTGGCCCTTGGGAGCAGCTCAAACTGGCAGCCCGGTTGGGTGAACCGGATTCGGTGCCCGTGGCCCTGATCGTGGACAGCCCCTGGTTGCCCGGCTACGCTGGTGTGGACACGCGGGACTACTATCTTTTTCCCGAGAAGTGGCTCGATATCAACGTCGGGCTCCTGGAGCGTTTCCCAGATGCCGTCTGGGTCCCTGGTTTCTGGGTAGAATTCGGCATGGCTGCCGAGCCGTCCGCCTTTGGGGTGATTCCCCGGTTCTATCCCGACCGGCCTCCGTCGATCCAGCCGCTCATAGACGACCTGGAGTTCTGGGCTGGTGTCGAGCCCGCCGAGAGGTGACGATGCCGTTACAATTCGATATGCCGTTAGCGCAGCTACAAACCTATATGGGTGTCAATCCGCGTCCGGATGATTTCGCCCAGTTCTGGGAACAGGGGCTGGCAGAAGTGCGTAGCCTCAGTCCTCAGATGGAGTTAAGGCCAGCCGGCTTTCAAACATCTTTTGCAGAATGCTTCGACATGTACTTCACCGGGGTAGCGAACGCGCGCATCCACTCGAAGCTGCTCCGTCCGCGCAACGGATCTGCGCCCCATCCGGCCATCCTTTTCTTCCATGGGTATTCTAGCAACTCAGGCAATTGGTACGATAAGCTTGGTTATGTAGCCCAAGGCTTCTCGGTCGCTGCGCTGGATTGCCGGGGCCAGAGTGGCTTGTCGGAGGATACAGGCGGCGTCGTAGGTTCGACACTACGAGGTCACATCGTGCGGGGCTTGGCTGGGCCACCAGAGAAGATGTTGTTCCGACAGATTTTCCTGGATGCTGCTCAGCTCGCTGGATTAGTGATGGAAATGCCTGATGTAGACGAGAATCGTGTGGGCGCTACAGGCGGCAGCCAAGGAGGTGGACTAACGCTGGCTTGCGCGGCTTTGGAGCCGCGCATCAGGAGGGCCGCTCCGGTATTCCCATTCCTATGCGATTACAAACGAGTCTGGGAGCTGGACCTCGATGTAGATGCGTACGCAGAACTGCGAGACTACTTCCGCTGGTTTGATCCCCTGCACCAGCAAGAGGATGCGATCTTTCGAAAACTCGGCTACCTAGACGTCCAGCATCTGTGTCCGCGGATCCGCGGCCAAGTGCTCATGGCAGTGGGCCTGAGGGACGAGATAACCCCGCCTTCCACTCAGTTTGCAGCCTACAACAAGATTGTGGCCCCAAAGTCGATGGCAATCTACCCCGACTTTGGGCACGAGGTCCTTCCGGGGCATCCGGATGCGGTCTTTCAGTTCATGATGGGGCTCTAGTGACAGATGCAGCGTCTAGGCATTGAACGTCACACACCGGACCCCTAGGCGCACAGTACCTGAAAGAGAAACGAAGGGGACGGAGATATGCTAGAGAACGTCGTAGCATTCCAGATCCCAACGCTAGTTTTCTTTGGAGTTGGGGCTCTGGAACATGTGGTGGAACAAGTCAAGGTCGGCGACCGACCGAAGGTTCTGATTGCGACCGACCAAGGGGTCAAGAGGGCAGGCCTGCTGGACATGCTCACCGCGGTTCTGGAGACGAGCGGAGTTCCTTTTGCGCTGTTCGATGAGACGGAGCCCAATCCGAGCGTTGAAACGGTGAAAAAGGCGACTGACCTGTTCCACCGCGAGGCGTGCACCAGCGTCGTGGGCCTGGGCGGCGGCAGCTCGATGGACGTGGCCAAAGCGTCGGCGGTGATGGCCACGAACCCCGGCTCGATCCGTGACTATGAAGGCATCGGCAGGATCGAGCAAAAGCCGGCGCCCGTAATAGCCATCCCCACCACCGCGGGCACCGGCGCGGAGGTAACCCCCTTTATCGTCATAACCGATGTGGCGCGGCGTTACAAGATGACCATCGGCGGCCCGCAGGCCATCCCGTCCGTAGCCATCGTGGACCCTTCGCTGATGGCTACCATGCCAGCCCACATCGCTGCAAGCACCGGCCTGGATGCGCTGACCCACGGCATCGAATGCTATACTTCGTTGATGTCCCAGCCCTTTACCGAGGCTCTGGCTATGCACGGCATTCACCTCATCGGCCAGAGCCTGCGCAAGGGGGTGGCGAACCGCGGCAACCTCAAAGCCATGGCCAACCTGGCTATTGCCAGCACAATGGTGGCGAGTGCCTTCGGCTTCACGCGCCTGGGGAACTGTCATGCTATGGCCCATCCCCTGGGAGGGTTCTACGACATTCCCCACGGTGTGGCCAACGCCATCTTGTTGCCCCACATCATGGAGTACAATGCCTTGGCTTGCCCCGAAAAGATGGGACGCGTGGCCCAGGCCCTGGGTGCTGACGTCTGTGGCCTGTCACCGCACAAGGCTGCGGCCGTTGCCGTGGAGGAGGTGCTACAGCTCAAAGCCGATGTCGGGGTCGTGGCGGGGTTACGGGAGCTGGGCGTGCAAGAAGATGAGATTCCGTCCATGGCAGCCGATGCCATGAAAAGTGGCAACATCGCCGTGAATCCACGACAGACCAGCCTCGAGGATATCGTGGCGCTATACCACGCTGCGATGTAGCTTACCCGGGCCTGAGATCCGCAGTTTGAGAGCGGTTCTTGGAGCTTCGGTGGAACGTCCGTGCGGTGGGCAAGTCCCTCCGCCAACATTCGGCAGATCATGTCTGCGCAGGTACGATCGAGCCTGTGCGCAAGGAAGGTGCAGATGACAGGAAAACTAGGCGGCAAAAAGGTTGTGATTATCGTAGCCAACGAGTTCGAGGACATCGAGCTCCTCTATCCAGTGTTGAGGCTCAGCGAGGAGGGGGCTGAAATCGCAGTGGTGCCGGTGAACGAGGGGCTCCATCCACGTCCCTATATGGCCGGGAAACCGGTCACGGGTCGATTCGGCCATCCAGTCCCCATCCCGGTGATGGCGGAGGGTAATCGATACAGAATAAGCCACCTCGAGGAAATCGATGTCGAAGAGATAGACTGCATACTCTTTCCTGGAGGGTATTCACCGGATGCCTTACGATTACATGAGGGCACGCTTGAACTGGTGCGTGAGTGCCATCGGCGGGGCAAGGTGTTGGCTGCCATCTGCCATGGTCCATGGGTACTGATCTCAGCGGGGGTAATGAAGGGTAAGCAGTCCACCGGCTATGTTGCGGTGCGGGATGACTTGGCGAATGCGGGGGCGGACTATGTCGATGTGCCAGTGGTGCGGGATGGCAACATTATCACGGGTCGCGTGCCGGATGATCTACCCGAGTTTTGCCAGGAGATCATCGAGGCACTATCCGCCTAAACTGGACGCCAGGCGTTCGCCGCCCGACAGGTCGGTAGTGCGACCCATCTGCCAGGAACTACCGAAAAGCGGGGGGAAGAACGGGAGAGGACGGACATCAGCCCAAAGCAAGATCACGAAATCTGAGGAGGTTTCACCATGGCTCAAACTAATGACCCAGTAGCGTTCACAGGCTTCGAGTCAGGAACGGAACTCGGCGCCGAGCAGACTGAGACCAAGGCGCACGAACTGCTGGCGCAGCTTACCCTGGATGAGAAAATGGAGATGATGGATGGCGATCTTTCTTTCTGGTCTGGGGTAGTGGAGATGATGGCCGGGGGATACGCCGATCATCCGTGGAATGCGGGTGTCATTTCCCGCCTGGACATCCCTGGTATTCGCTTTGCCGATGGTCCCCGTGGCGTGGTAATGCAGGGCGCTACCACATTCCCGGTTTCCATGGCCCGAGGTGCAGCGTGGGACGTATCTCTTGAAGAGCGCATCGGCGATGTCATTGGGCGCGAGCTGCGCGCTCTGGGCGGTACCCTATTCGGTGGGGTTTGCATCAACCTGCTCCGTCATCCAGCCTGGGGACGCGCTCAGGAAACCTATGGCGAAGACCCGCACCATCTGGGCGAATTGGGCGCCGCACTCACTCGGGGCGTGCAGCGACACGCTATGGCATGCGTGAAGCACTATGCGCTCAACTCGATGGAGAATGCCCGTTTCAGGGTCGATGTGCGCATCAGCCCCAGGGCGCTCCACGAGATCTACTTGGCCCACTTCAAGCGCGTAGTGGACGAAGGGGTGGCGGCGGTGATGAGCGCGTACAACAGCGTCAACGGCGAGTGGTGCGGGCAGAACAAGGTCTTGCTCACTGACATCCTCAAAAACCAGTGGGGCTTTACAGGATTCGTGTTGTCCGACTTTATGTTCGGCCTGCGCGATGCCAAGAAAGCGGTATTGGCCGGACAGGACCTGGAAATGCCCTTTCAAATGCACTATCATCAACACTTGAAACACCTGGTAGAGAACGGCCAGGTCCCGCCGGATCGGATTGATGATGCCGTGCTGCGCCTCTTACGCCAACAGCTGCGCCTGCTCGGCCCTGACAACTACCATGTGGCAGAGGTCGGCAGCGAGAGCCACCGGGCGCTGGCGCGAGAAGCGGCGGAAAAGTCCATCGTGTTGCTGCAAAACGAAGGAGGTCTCCTCCCGTTCCGCAACCTGAGGAAATTGGCCGTGATTGGCCGGCTGGCCAATACGCCCAACACTGGCGATACCGGTTCCAGCGGCACCCGTCCTGCCTACGTAGCGACCCCGCTTGTTGGGATTCAGGCCGCGCTGAACGGGCAGGCAGAGGTGCTGCATGACGACGGCAGCAATCTCGAGCGAGCCGTGGCCACAGCCCGGGATGCCGACGCGGTCGTGTTGGTGGTGGGCTACACCCATACCGACGAAGGCGAGTTTCTTGATCCGAACACAATGCAGGATCTGGCTTCGCTTTTCCCCCCTCCTGCGCCGGAGGAGACGTCGATTGCCCAGGGGTTCATGCAAGGTATCGCTACACAGCCTGCCGATGCATTCCTGACCGGCGGCGACCGAGAACGGCTCGCCCTCTCCCCTGAGGACGAGGAGCTGATCCAGGCGATCGCAGCTGCGAATCCTCGGACCATTGTCGCGGTTATGGGCGGCAGTAGCGTGCTGATGGAAGCCTGGCGCGCCAGTGTGCCGGCCATTCTGATGCTCTGGTATCCTGGCATGGAGGGCGGCTACGCTCTGGCCGATATCCTGCTCGGTCGGGTCAACCCAAGTGGCAAGCTACCGTTCGTCATTCCCAGACGGGCTGAAGACCTGCCCGTCTTCGACAAGGATGCAAAGGAAATCGAATATGATCTATGGCACGGTTACCGCAAGCTTGAGCGCGATGGCAAGAGACCAGCTTTTCCCTTTGGTTTTGGCCTCAGTTACACCCGCTACCGCTACGCCAGCTTGGAACTCGCACGGAACCAACTCGGCGCGTCAGAAACGTTGAAGGTGAGCCTGGATGTCTCCAATGTCGGGGCACACCCAGGTGAGGAAGTGGTGCAGCTCTACGTCTCGGCCATTGGGTCAGCAGTGGAGCGGGCCCCCAAAGAGCTCAAGGCGTTCACCCGAGTTGCCCTGCAGCCCGGTGAGACCAAGACCGTACACTTCGGTGTGCCAATACAGCGGCTGGCTTACTATGATGAAACACGGGCGGATTTCGTTGTGGAACCGCTCGAATATGAGGTGTTCGCGGGAGCACATTCTCTCGATCCACATGCGTTAAGAGAGCGGTTTGTGGTTCGCAGCGAATAGTCATATCCCGGTGGCTTGAACAGAGCTTTCGAACCAAATCTGGAAGGAAACTTCGTCGAGCTTGGTTCGCTGAATCGAGGGGCCAGTGGTGAAGGCTGACCTCCAGGTCGACTTTTCTCCACACCCAAGCCGACCAGATCTGCCGGGTCATCGTCGACACGCACGACGAGGATTTCCACCACCTGCTCCTCGATCCACGTGATGGCTCTGGCAAGCTGATCCCCAGCGTCTACCACCAGAGCAACACCCAGGGCGTGGGCCTGATGTACCGGATCATCGATGTGCCCGGCATCTTTGACCTGCTCGCAGAGCACAACTTTGGCGGCCAGACCTGCACTCTCAAGCTGACCATCGATGACAGCTTCCTGCCCGAAAGCGCTGGCAGCACCCTGCTTCGCTTCGAGGAAGGTTACGTGCAACGCCTGGACGCTGGCCAGCCCGACGTTGAGGTCCGGCTCGCGATCGAAGATTTCTCGTCGCTGTTAGCCGGCACGGTGAGTTTTTCGAGCCTGTACCACTTTGGCCTGGCAGAGATCTCTGACATCGGTTATGTCAAAACCCTCTATCGCCTCTTTGCTGTAGAGCACAAGCCGATGTGCATGACGCACTTCTAGGTAGAAGTCGTGCTCTCGCAGCTCGTGATTGACAAGGCCAGCAGCAGCGTGGTGCAATAACCCAAGTTGCTACCTTGAGCAACGAAGTTGAATGTCCATGGATTGCGCGTATAGTTGTGGGTGCTCAAACCTGCAACGCAACGGAGGCAATCCATGGACGATCAGATTATAGCAGTATTCTGTCTTTGTGACGACTTGCTGAAGGCCATGCGTCATCAAGAAGACCCGCAGTGCCATATGGGCGATGCCGAGGTGATGACCACCGCGCTCATCGCCGTGTTGGAATATGGCGGCAACTTTGAGAAAGCCTGCCGCACTCTCGATGCTCCACACTATATCCCCAGGATGTTGGATGCCAGCCGTTTCAATCGCCGCTTGCATCGCATCAAATCGATGTTCTTGACCCTGTTTCACGTCTTGGCCGAGGTCTGGAAGGACCTGAATGCAGACGCTATCTACAGCCTTGACTCCTTCCCGATTGCCGTCTGTGACAACATCCGCATTTCACGGGCCAAGATCTACCATGACAACCGCTATCGTGGTTACATCCCGAGCAAGAGACGCTATTTCTACGGGGTGAAGGTCCACCTGATAGTCACAGCCACCGGCCAACCGGTC
>Ga0316620_10001547_pt1 | contig 10030 bp, 3 predicted proteins | sample OWC_Aug_M1_C1_D5_FD_207651 | JGI IMG/M metagenome (GOLD analysis project Ga0316620, IMG submission 207651) | Wetland soil microbial communities from Old Woman Creek delta, Ohio, United States - OWC_Aug_M1_C1_D5_B | ecosystem: Environmental > Terrestrial > Soil > Wetlands | place: USA: Ohio...
GGTCTGGAAGCCGGCCATGCGCACCTTTGCAAACGGAGACACCTGCAGTTCAAGCCCGATCTTCGGATTCCACCCGGTGGAGTGGAATTGGCTCTGCTCGTCGCTCACATCGTCGTAACTCATGCCCAGTGTCCAGATGGCGGGCTTCGGGAATGGGAAGTTGAAGTATCCATAGCCGTTGCTCTGGCGGCGGTTGAAGTTTCCGCTCGGACCGGGAATTACAAATCCTGGAAAGGGTATCAACTGCACGGCGGTATCTTCGCTGACCTCGTAGTTACCGGCGCCGAGCACTGCGGTGCCGAGGCTTCCCTCGAGCAGCGATTGCACCTCGCCCAGATATCCGCGCTGCAGTGAGCTCTGTGTGACCTCCAGGCCGCCGGGGATGAACTGATCAGAATCGATCGTGTCTTCGACGTGCGCGAATGATCCGATCAGCGTTGCTCCCGGTGCGAGAGATGCGCGCGCGCCCACCCGCGCCGTATCGAGCCTCTCCTTGTTTCTATTATTCGGAAAGAAATTGTTCGGGTCGAAGTTCTGCGCAATGTCGCCGTTCTGCGTGTCGCGCCGGCGGAACTCGGCTTGCAGGCTGATCTCCGGAGACGCCTCCAATTGGATGAAGCCGTCATAGAGATCGTGCTGCAGATCCGCGTTCTGCCTCCATCCTTCGGTTTGATAGTGGAACTGCCCCAAGCTGCCGGACACCGGACCGGCCAGGCCGGAAACCACAAGCTGGTCGCCGAGTGTTTCATGGTTGCCGCCGAAGCCGGAGGCGATCACTTGCAGCCCGTTGCGCTCCAACAACGCATCGTTCTGATCCAGCCGCGAAGACCCGGTCAGCGCGGTCGGTGCGATGTTCAGGCCGGTGAACGCAGAGCTGGGCAGCACCGGGGTGAGGCTCTGCGGCTGCAACAGCTGCGTCTGCAGCACCTCGCTGGATTGCGAGATCTCATGCCGCGAAAGGCCCTGATACGCATCCGACAAAAAGCGGTGTGCCGAAGCATTGCTCGGGCTCGTGCTCAACGAGGATGATGCCTCGACCGCCGCGCGCTCGTTCAAGCCCAGTTGATCATATGAACGGGCAACGCTCACTTCTCGTGCTGCGCGGTCCTGATCAAGCAGCAGTTGGGAGCGATATATTGCGCGGTTGTCGTTGAGCTCGATCGATCTGCCAAGGTCGGCAAGCGCTTCGACCGGCCGGTTCTGGCTGTCTTTCAGAATGGCGTCGTAGTACCACGGCGTCGGATCTTTCGGATCGAGTTGCTTGGCCAATCCGAACTGGCTCGAAGCGAGCTGATTTCGCTCTTTGGTGTCTTCCTCGTAGTAGGCCTTGCCGACGTAGCTTCGCATCAGCGAGCTGGTCGGATCCAGCATGACTGCGATCTCGATCTGCTCGCGCCCAGCCTTCAGATCACCGCCGCGGATGATCGTCAGACCGAGTCCCAGCCGCGGGAGCGGATCGCTGGAGTCGCGCTCGATGGCGGCCGCGAAGTCGGCGCGTGCCCTCTTCGTATCGATCTGCGTCAGATGAGCGAATCCGAGAATCGTGCGCGCCCGACTCGCATCAGGATTGGCATCGACAGCCGCTTGCGCCGTGCGCTCGGCCGACCTGACGCGGCCGAGCGACAACAGCAGCTCGGCGACCCGAGTCTGCGCGGTGGCGCTGGCGGGATTGATGGCCGCCGCGCGTTCGGCGCTGGCCAGCGCGTCCTCGAGCGCGAAGCTGGCCTGCTGAGCGTACGACAGCGCAATCCACGCGTGCGGCGAGTTCGGGCTGGTCTGCGTGGCCTTTCCCGCCATCGCCAGCGCTCTGGCCTTGTCGTTCTTGACCAGGCTGACGATCGAAAGCAGCGCATCGGCGTCGCTGTTGTTGGGCAGGAGTGTGAGCGATCCCTCGATATCCGACTGAGCTTCGTCTACGCGGCCGACCCGCAGGCGCTGCTCGGCTCGAATCGTGAGGCACCTGCTCTTCTCGTTCGCGCCGGCCTGATCGCAACTCTGGTCCGGGCCGGCATCTGCCCCGGCCACCTCGAGCGGCGGGTAGTAGAGCACCCACTGAACAGCGTCGAGCGGCTTCACTGTAACTTTGACAGTGGGCGGCTCGGCGGCGCCCGCAGATGCGGTTTCGCCGCTCTTCAACATGACGCGCTCGCCGGCGTTCGCAGGCGACTCTGCGCTGACCTTGCCCTCGAAGACCGAGACCGCCGCGGCCTCGCCGCTCATGCTCACCATGAACTCGGTACCTTCGACGGCTGCATTCAGATATCGAGTGTTGACTTTGAATTTGCGCGGGAAGCGTGTGATGAAATAACCTGAACCGCCTTGCGTGAGCTCCACCACTGTTTCGTCGTCCTTGACGCTGATGGACAACGTGGAGCTCTGATCGACGCGTATGAATTTCTCGGGCAGGACGACCAGCGCGGCGCGGGACGCAGAGCCGGTGCGGATGAAATCTCCCTGACATAAAGGCGTGTCGAGCCGTTTGACCGCAATCCAGGACTGCTGGCCGGCGCGCTGCACGTCGACAGTGCCCTGCACCGATACGATGCGGCCCACCGGGGTTGCGCAGGCCGATGTCGCGTCGGCATCCGCGGCCTGGGCTTCAGCGCAAAGAGCGCCGAGCGCTGCGACCAGTGCGAGCGCCGGCCGGATTCGCGCCAGACGGAGTCGTACCGGTGTGCCATGCTCAGACATCCTTGCGCCTCCTCCCGTGGCCCACTGTCACCTCGACGGCCGGCCGGAAGCTAAGGATGACGAGCGAGTGCCAGTTCGAATGTATAACTTTTTTCGATCCGAATGCAACTGACTTTCGGCATAGTGCGTGCGACGGATCGCTCGCTGTCCGCGTCGAGCCGAACCGGCGGGCGCGACTCATTGCGGAATGGCGGCGGGGCTCGCCAGCGTATTCGCAGTGAGCCATTGCATGTAGAACGCGGTCGGCCCGTCTTGCGGATACCGGTCGTGTATCGCACGGAAGCGATCGAGCGCGTTCTGGCGCCGGCCGCTGCGCAATGCGTCCAGCGCAAGCGCGAACTCCAGGCACAACTGCAGCACGTGCGCGCCGGCGTTCTGGCGCTCGCTGATGATTTCGTAGACCGTCGTCGGGACGGTCTTGCCGCGCAGCAGGAATGCGCCGAGATCGCGCACGAGCAGCGTATCGACGCCGCGCACCGCAGCCTCGGTCGCCAGAATGCGCGTGCCCAGTTGTTTGTTCAGCTCCTGCAGCCGCGTTGCCGTCACCACCGTGTCACCGACCGGCCGGAACTCATAGTGGTTGACTGCGCCGACCGGCGTGGTCGAAACCGGGCCTGCGGAGATGCCGATGCGCGTCGGCAAGCGCGCGGCCGGCGAGGCTGCGTTGAACTGTTCGACCGCAGTCATCAACTCGAGCGCCGCGCCGGTCGCCTTGAAGTGCAGTGAGCGATCCGTCTCCACTCCGGTCCATACGGCCAGCACCGCGTCGCCGACTACGTCGACGATGTCGCCGCCCTCCTCGGTGATCGGCGCGAACACGACCTGGAAATACTGATTCAGGAAGCGCGCGAGCTGCGCCGGATGCATGCTTTCGGCGAGCGTCGAGAAGCGGTCGGCATCGGTGGCCATGCACACGCTGTGGACCGGCTCGGTGACCGTATCCAGCTTTTCGCGATTTTCCAGCAGCGCCTCGATCACGCGCTCGGGAACGAACTTGCCGAACAATGTGCGCAGCTCATCGCGCTTACGGCCCATCTCGCGGAAGTGGTGGACGAGCGCATACACGACGCCGGCCGGCGCTTGGATGATCAACGGCACGAGCACGGGCAGCCACAATGCTTCGAGCCGGAACAGCACCAGCGCCACCGAGAGATAGCCGGCCAGGAACACGCCGGTGGCTGCGAGGCCGCGCAGTGCGAGCGGTACCAGAAGAAGCAGACCGAGCGCCAGGCCGAATGCCGCGGTGATCACCGCGCGCAGTGCGGGTGGTGGTGCGATGATGCTGGTGCGGCTTGCGAGGTTTGCGATGGCGGTCGCTAGAATCTCCGTGCCGCTGAGCTTGACGCCGTCGCTGGTGGTGTAGACCGTGGGATAGTGGTCGTCGCGTTGCGACGGTGTGAAGTCGACATAGCCGACAACCACGGTCTTGCCGCGCAATTGCTGCAATACCGGTCCGCCGCCTCCGGTCGCGGCTTTGAGAAGGTCCGCGTAACTCACGCTCGGGAACGTTCCAGGGTAGCCATAGAAGTTCAGGTAACGCAGCGCGTCGCCGGCATACAGGTCGACGAACGCACGCAGCGCTTCACGGTGTGTGGCCGGCACTTCGGCACTTTGGCGCCCGTCGAGGGATTCGCGCAATGCCGAGGCGATCTTCGGATCGGCTCGTACCAAGTACCGGATCGCCAGCGAGGTCGCTTGCAGCGGCCGCGCTCCGATCAGCTCGTCGGTTGTACGCGGGAGCAGCTCGGCGTTTTCGGGGCTGAGCTTCACGAGCAGCCGCACGAAGTCGGGATGGACGTCGGCCGCGGCCAGATGGAACGCGAGCGCCGGCAGGCTCGCGATCGGGACTTCCTCCTCGCTAAACGCGGCGAAGCTGTTGACGCGTCCCGACAAGCCCCATGCGAGGCGCAGAGGTGCGGCGCCGAGCGCGGCCGATGCGATCAGCGGGCTGATTCGTGCCGGCCGCTGCAACGCTTTTCCGCCGACGCGTCGGCGGTTCAACTCGATTGGATCGAGCCATTGCGCGAGCAGAACGTTGCCCGCCGATTCGATGGCTTGGGCCAACACGCGGTCCTGCTCATCGTCGTTCGAATTCGTGTCCGACGGCGACGAGGAAAACGGACGAAACGAAATGTCGAGCGCGATCACGCGTGCACCGGCACCTGCCAATGCGCGGACCGCACGTCCATGCAGACAGCGCGGCCAGCGCATCACGAGATGGGGCGGCGGCAACCGTTCGTAGGAGGGCGGGGCCTCTCCGACCTTGAGATCGAGGCAGCGCTCGCGCGCCTCGGGATTCGCGGGCAGTGCGATGCGGTCGGACGACTGCTGGTCGATCGTGACCAGCACGATATCGTCGGGCGGCGTTCTCGGGCCGCGCAGCTTGAACAGCACCCAGAGGTCGAAGCTCTCCTGCAGCGGCCAGAGCCACGGCGGCGCGCTCAGCGCGGCTCCGAGCACAGCCATGCCGAGGCCTGCAATGAGACCATGCTTCCAGGCCGGCCACGGGGCCCCCAGAACGGCACGCGGGCTCATCCAGAAGCTCTGGGCGCGCGCGCTTTGCTGCCGGTTCAGTGCAAGCGCGTTTGATCGTCGCGCAGACGCCGCGAGATCAACTGCATCACGTGGTACGCGAACTGAGGATTCTCGAAGAACAGGCGCTTGGCCCGCTCGGCCGTCAGGCAGAACAGCTGCGCATCGGTCTCGCAGCGCGCCGTGCACGTGCGCGTTTGCTCGGGCACGAAGATTCCTATCTCGCCGAACAGCGCGCCTTCGACCATCTCCTTGCGGATCTCGGGGAGCGCCACCGTACCCTGCTGGATGAAGTACAGCGCGCGCGCCGGATCGCCTTTGCGGAACAGCACTTCGCCCTTGCGATGCGACTCATGCGACATGTGCGGCAGCAACCAGTCGCGCAGCGACGCGCCCTGCTCGGCGTCGTCCAGCTCCATGTTGCGCACCTGATCGAGGCGCTCGACGATGCGGATCGCCTGTGCGCGGTTCTCGACGCCGAGCTTCTTGTACGAGTTGCTGAGATGGATCTTCACCGTGCCCTCCGTGATGCCGAGGCGCTTGGCGATGTTCAGGTTGGAGCGGCCTTCGCAGACTTGAGTCAACACTTCGAGCTCACGGCTGGTCAGGCTGTACGGGTTACCGCCGCCGCGGCGGCTGCGCTCCACGTCGGTTCTCGGCGCGGGCTCGTGCGCTTCCGGCATGCCGGTCGCCGCTTCGGACTGCGGCCGATGGCTGGCGCCCTGGAGCACGACCTGCAGCACGCCGAGCGCCTGAACCTCGCTATAACTCTTCGGGAGGTACGCCTGGGCGCCGGCATGCATGATGGTGGCGATGAAGTTCTCGTCGAGCGCGCTCGCGAGCGCAACCACCGGCGCACTCATGAAGCTCGTGTGGAAGCTGCGAACCAGATTGACGGCTTGACCAGGGACAGCATCGGCGTCGACCAGCACGAGACAGTAACCGTTTGCCGGATCACGCTCCTCCAACCGGTCGGGATCGCAACGCTGGACCTCGACTCGAGATCCGAGCTTGGCAAGCGAGCCGCTGAACGCATCTGCAAACAAACCCGGATGAGCCGCCAGCAAAACCTTCATGAGTCCCGTCCCCTTGCGTGCCGCGGACATCTTGCGCCGATTTTCGGACGCTGTCATGGGGCTTGCGCTCACTTTGGGGGGCGGAAAGGGCAGCCCCGCCAGCAGATAGTTGCAGGCTGGCTCGGGGGCCGGCGTCGCTTGCTCGGTATCGTCTACCACTGGGTCGTAGGAGGGGAGCATGGGTGCCTCTGCGGAGGATCTCTTTGCGGGAATTCGGAAGCGCTCACCGCGGCTTTGGGCGGGCGGGATCAGAAAAAAGGACAGATGGTCCGGCGGCCGGAGCCATCCGGACCATCTGCAATGGGAGGGGCCTGATCGCGCTCCCTCCCCCTCAGGAGATTCGAAGACGGTGAACTGCGCCGGAGTCCGGCGGCTATAGGAGAAACGGAGACGGCTGCCAGCGGCAGAAGGCCGGGAGCCTGAACCGACGGGGTGCTGTGCATCGTCGTCTCCGTTTCAAGTGCAACATTTACTTGACCGCGAAGATACGCACAGCGAGTTATAGATTGAACCCTGCGAAAGTTATAGACGCGGCCGGGCCTGGCGATGGCCGGATGGAGCCGTGCCCGGCTGCCTGATGGAGGGAGCGGACTACTTGAACGTCTCTTTGGCTACTTTCTTTGTCCTCGCCGCACTCTCTTGCATGGCGTGGCCGATTTCTTTCACGGTCCTTTTCGTGCCCTCGCCAATGGCTTTACCAGTCTCCTTGGCCGCATGGGCAGCCTGTTGTGCCGCAGTCTTCGCATCGTGTCCGACGACCTTGGCCGCGTGCTTGAAGCCGTTCTCCTTCTCGGCCGGGGGCTTGGCCTCATCGGCGGCCGAGGCAGGCAGCGCGAGGCTTGCGATCACAACCGAAGCTGCGATTCCAAATGCGATAACGATTTCAGATGTAACAGCCGGTTTCATTGTCTGGGTCCTCATTTGAGAGCAAAGTCCACGCGGCTGGCGGCTGGCTTGGCATCGCCGCTGGCCGGCTGCACCTTGGGCGCCAGCAGAAACACGCGGTCCACCGTCACCTGGCCGTCGCGCGTGAGGAAGTCCTTGGCGACTTGCGCGCGTTGATTGGCGAGCTGAATCAGGTCGTCGTCGGTCACTTTGATGTTGGCAAGCATGAGCTTTTCCATCTCTTCCCTGGGCAGATCCTTGGTGAAGCCAAGCAAATTGCGTGGCTTTGGAAATTTCGCCTCCTTGTAGGCGCGCTTGAGATAAGACTCGTATTCGTCCGGTTCGATCTTGATGTCGTCCAAAGACGACGTCACGGACGCCCCCTTCTTGACCAGATCCTTCAGTTTCTGCGCTTTTACGAGCTCGTCGAAGCGATGTTGGCGAAGGCCTTCCCGGTCCTTGTCCGGGTCAGCGTGCCCGGTGACGTCGAGCTTCAGCTTCGGCCGGTCGACCAGCGCTTTCTGCAGCTTGTTCATTTTCTCGTCCCCGCCCCCCGCGAACACGGCGCGACCGGTTTCGAAGTCCACGTACGAGAGCTCCTGTCCGCCTTCGCCGAACATCGAGCCGATCAACGCGAACGGAGCGGTGACGGCTTTCTCGATCAAATTGAAGATGATCTGCAGCACGATCCCGCCGATGCTGAACTTCGGATCGTCGAGCGAGCCCGAGATCGGCAGGCTCACGTCGATGACGCCGTTGCGGTCGGTCAGCAGTGCCACGGCGAGCAGGACCGGCAGCTTGGTGGCGGTCGGGCTTTCGATCTTCCCGCCGAACGTGAGCTGGTCCAGCACCAGGCGGTTGGTTGCGGAGAGCTTGCGGTTCTCGACCTTGTACGCGACGTCGAACGACATCTTGCCCTTCTCGATCGCGTAGCCGACGTATTTGCCCGAATACGGCGTGAACGGCCCGAGCTCGATGTCGTGTACGTTCGCCTTGATGTCGAGAAACAGGTTCTTCACGAGCGGGTTGACCTTGCCTTTTATGAGCACCGGCGCTGTCTTGGCGAAGCGGCCGCGCAAATCGACGTCGGCGGTCGTGTCGAGCTGCGACGAAAGCCCGGTGACCGAGCCGCCGATCTCCGTCAGATGTGCGGAGTAGTTCGGCTTGATGAACAGATCGGTGAAGCTCACGTCGCCGCCTTGCAGCGTTACCTTGCCTATGGTGATGGGAGGCGGGGGAGCGTTCGCCTGAACCGCGGCCGCTGGCGGCGGTGTTGGCGCCGGCTTGTCTTTGGGCGCCGTCGATTTCGCTGCTTGCTCGCCGGGAGCTGTCTGATCGGCAGGCTCGGCTGCGCTGTCCGGGGCCGTGATGGTCTGCAGGTTCAGCTGACCGGTCGGATAGATGATGATGCGCGAGTAGAAGTCGGTGAGCGCGATGTCCTGGATCCGCAGCGCGAACGGTTGCGTGGTGGTGTCGATGCCGCCGAAATGAAGCGTCCTCCATTTCAGGAAATCCTCCGCCTTGGCCTTGTCGACCGACGCGAAGCTGTTCACGCCGGCTTCGCCTTTGTACGTGACGGCGAGCGGCCCCGCATCGGGCAATTTGACTCCGAGGTCTCCGCGTACTTCCACGTTGCCGCTCGTGACGAGAATGTTGACCTTCTCTCCGAAGTACGGCTGCAACGGCACGAGATCCACGCTTTGTACGTCGAGAGCCAGATCGGCCCTGACCGGATTGATCCCGACCGGCCCCGACGCCACCACCTTGCCGGTGCGATTGACGCCGAGCTCCAGCGCCACCTTCGCCGTCGAGTCGCGCCGGTTCGACAGGTTCTCTACCGCAACTTTGATCGGCTCGACGGCGTGCGTGGCGGCCGGCGTCGGCATTTGATCGTCGAACGTGACGCCGTAGCGATCGAGCGTGATCTTCTTCACGAGCCAGCGCCAATCGTCGCCGGACGGCTTCGCGGCATGTGCCGGCGGCGTCGTCGACGTCTTTTTCGTCTTCTCGGCCGTTGGAGTCAGGCGCGTGAGATCGATGGTGCCGTCCTTCTCGCGTACCGCACGCAGGCGCGCGTCCTTGCTCGACACCTCCGCCACCTGCACGGAACGTTTGTCGAGATCCAGGTCGACGCCCTTTATCGCGAGCGCCGGCAGCGACAGGAAGTCGTCCTGCGCACCGCGTTTGCGCAGCCGCAGCTTGGCGAGCGATGCGTCCAGTCCCGAGATCACGGCCGAAACCTTCTGCTCGTTCTGCGTGGCACGGAAGTGCGTCGACAAGCTGAGCGTCCCGTCTTCAACGTCGAAGAGAACGAACTGGCTGTAGTAGGGCGCATAGTTGCGCGGCTTCACGCCGGTTATCTCGAGGCTTCCATCGACGTTGAGCGGTGTTACGAACAGCGTGCTGGCGTGCTTCGCGCTCTCGCCGAAGCCGGTCTCGAATCCCAGCTCGACCAGCGCAGGCTCGGTCTGCGGCAAGGCGAATTTCTGCACCGATGCCTGGATACTCTCGATATCGGTCTTGAACGGCTTCGGTGTCGCGTGATCCTCGAAATGCACCTGTCCCTTCTCGAGCTTCACTTCAGCAACAGCAAGCTTGAGCGGCGTAGTCTCGTCCTCGGCAGGTTTTGCCGGCGCTGTCTGCGCTGCCGTCTCCGACGACTTCGGCAGAATGCTCATCCAGTTCAGCTTCCCGTCGCGCTCACGCCGCACGAAGATCTCCGGCTCCTGCACGAGGACGGTCCCGAGCTTTGCGTCACGCGCAAAGACTTTGACGGACTCCACTGGTATGTCGAGCTTCGCGAGGTTCGCGAGAGCCCGGCCGTCCCGCTCCGTCATCGCAAACTT
>Ga0316620_10001549_pt1 | contig 10026 bp, 10 predicted proteins | sample OWC_Aug_M1_C1_D5_FD_207651 | JGI IMG/M metagenome (GOLD analysis project Ga0316620, IMG submission 207651) | Wetland soil microbial communities from Old Woman Creek delta, Ohio, United States - OWC_Aug_M1_C1_D5_B | ecosystem: Environmental > Terrestrial > Soil > Wetlands | place: USA: Ohio...
GGTCGAGCAGCACGGCGCGCGCCGGCGCGGCGAGCGCGACGAGTCCACACAGGACGGCGACGCAGAGCGCGCGCCTCACAGCGGCCCCCTCGACCACGGACCGCTGATCGCGAACGTGACGCCCGGGCGCTGCACGTTCGCGAAGAGCCAGCGCCCGCTCGGATCGAAGCACGCGCCGCACCACTCGTAGCGGCGATAGTCGCCGCGCGCGATCGCCGGCTTGCCGGGGATCGCCGCGTCGATCTGGATGCGATTGCGCGCGAACTCGAAGGAGGCGCCGTCGCGCGTGAAGCCCATCAGGCGATTGCCGGCGGTGTCGCCACCGTCCTCGCAGCAGACGATGCCGCCGCGCGGCGAGAGCGTGATGTTGTCGATGTTGTTCGCGGCCGAAGCGGAGTCCGCCACGAACCACGCCTGGAGCGTGCCGGGCGCGCCGGCGTCGGCGCCGGGCTCGTAGCGCCAGATCACGCCATTGCCGTCGGCGCCGCCGGTGGTGTCCACGAACCAGATCGAGCCCGCGAAGTACCAACAGCCTTCGAGCCGCGCGAAGCGCGCACCGCCGCGATCGCGTCCCTGGAGGTACGGGCCCGACGGGCCGGTGTAGAGCAGCTGGCCCGCGGCCTCGGGCGGGATCATCGTGGGCTCGTCGATCGGCACCCAGTCGACCGGGTAGATCGCGCCGGGCTCCGGGACGTCGAGGTCGGCGCCGTCCGCGCCGATCACGCGCAGCATCTCGAGCACGCCGCCGGCTTCGAGCGAGCCGACCCGCCCGGCCGTGTCGTGGGGGCGGAAGCGGTAGAAGCCCGCGTGCGGGTCGCTGTCCTCGGTCTCGTAGACGAAGCCGCTGCGCGGATCGACCGCCGCCGCCTCGTGACGCATGCAGCCCATCTCGACGATCGGGCGTGCGCTCGCGGTGCCGGTCGCGGGCACCTCGAAGACCCATCCGTGTGTATTCGTGCCGAGCAGCGAGCCGTCGTTGATGATCTCTTCGCAGCTGAGCCAGCTGCCCCACGGCGTCACGCCCCCGGCACAGTTGACCGCGGTGCCGCCGAGGCTCGGCGACACGGAGAGCAGCGCGCCGCGGCGGAACACCAGGGTGGTCGTGCCGCCGCCGAGGAAGCTCGCGCCGGCGGGCGACGCGTCGTAGACCGGCGCGTCGACGCCGCCTCCGATCCACGAGCCGAAGGTCACCTCGTGGTTGCGCACCAGCACGAGGTCGCCGGCGCGGCCGGGGAGCACCTGCGCGACGCCCATCCCGTCGAAGAGCAGCGGCGTCGGGCGGCCATCGCTCATCGGGTCGCCGGCCCAGTTGATCGTGCGATACGTGAAGTCCGGCGGCAGCGAGATCAGCGCGAGGCCCGTGGTCTGGTCGATGGCGGGAACGGGCTCGCCGTAGGGATTCGCGACGGGACTCGCGACCGCGCGCGGCCTGCCGGCGCTGGCACTGCGCGCGAACAACGCCTGCAGCGCCGCAGGGACGGCGGCGGTGCCGGCCCAGGCCGTCGCGCCGTGCAGGAACGAACGTCGAGAGAGCGTCACGCCGCGGCGGCTCCGTTGGATCTCCCTGGGTAGTGGACCCCGACCTCCGCGCGTGGCGCGCAGGACGCGGTTTCTCTACTGGGGCGAGTCCTTCGGAGGCAACTGGTAGCGCCGCTGCTCTTCGACCGTCTCGACGCCCGCGACGTCGCCGAGCTGCGCCAGCCGCGAAGCCGCGATCGACCCGGAGACGGTGCCGATCGCGGCCTCGACGGATGCGACGCGCAGCCCGGCGGCCTTCAGGCGCTTGACGACCTTTGCGACCGCTGCCTCGGCCGTGTCCGCGAGGAGCACGGTGACCTCGATCTGGTCTTCGGGCGGCATGCGCCGAGGGTAGTCGCGCCCTAGGGCGCGAGCACCAGCCCCGAGCCGACGTCGCGGACCGGCAGCGGGAGGCGGCGCGCGTTCGAGACGAGCGCCTGCCACAGCGCGCGGGCGCGCAGGCTCTTGTCGCTCTCCGCATAGAGCGCCGCGATGCCGGCGACGTGCGGGGTCGCCATGCTCGTACCGTCCATGCGGGTGTGCATCCGCGGCCTCGCGACGCTCGAGAACACGTCCACGCCGGGGCCCGCGATGTCCACGCCGCCGCCGTTCGGGTTGATCCCGCCGCTCGAGAACCGCGCGATGCCGAGTCGCGAGTCCACGGCGGCCACCGCCAGGATCGAGCGACAGTTCGCCGGACGGCCGACCGGGGCGACGCGGCCCGGCCGCTGGCTCTCGTTGCCCGCGGCGGCCACGATCAGCGTGCCGGCGGCGAGCGCGCGCTGCGCGACGGTCTCGTAGACGCGGCTCGGGGGCTCGCCCGGCGCGACGGACGCCCCGAGCGACATCGAGATCACGTGACACTTCGCCGCGACGGCCCAGTTGATGCCGGCGAGGATCCCCTGGTCGGCGCCCGAGCCGCCGTTGCTCAGCACCTTGCCGATGTAGATCTCGCCGCTCGACGCGCAGCCGTGCGCGCGAACGCCGTTGTGCACCGAGCGCGGGCCGAGGGCTGCGCCGGTGCAGTGCGTGCCGTGCCCGTGGCGGTCCTGCGTCGGCTCGTTCGCGATGAACGAGCGATGCGTGATGCGCCGGCCGGCGAAGTCCGGATGGCCGAGATCGAGGCCCGTGTCGAGCACGGCGACGCGGATGCCGCGCCCGGTCCAGCGGGAGGCGAGCACGCGCGTCGCCTGCAGGCCCCAGGTCGACTGCGCGTCGTCGGCGAAGGCGGCCATCGGCTCGACCGCGCCGGGGAGCGCTTCGGCAGCCGCGCCGCCGAGGAGCCGCCCCGAGAGGTGATCGACGGCGTCGCGGTAGCCGCGCAGGTAGCTCGCCGATCCCTCGCCCTCGTCGGGCGGGAGCGCCGCGATCGCGTACATGACCTGCTCCGGCTCCATCGCGAGGATCGGGCCCGCGGCCTCGGCGCCGAGCGCGGACACGGCGGCGGCGCCGTCCGGCGCGCTGATCACCGCCGCGCCGATCTCTTCGAAGTAGGTCACGTCGGCGGCGTCGGCCTGTGCGATGTCGATCGCGCCGGACTCGAAGTCCGCCGCCGCGCACACGCGCTTGAGACCGGCCTGCTTGCCGAGTGCGCTCAGCGCGGCGGCATCGGCGCCCTCGCGGAACACGCAGATGTAGCGGGTGGTCGCCGGTGTCGCGTCGCCCGCCGACGGGACGGCGACGCCGCCCATGGAGGCGCGGGAAGCGCGCCGGGGCCGACGGGGAGTTCGAGCTCGCGTTGCCATGGAGGGTCTCCTCGGGTGGGTGGACACCGAAGAGTGCAACGCACGTGCCTACGCCGGGACGACATCCGGTCGCTTTGCGGCCTGCGAAGTGTCCAGCGCGTTGGACGCGCGGCCCGACGGATGCCGTCCCGAGTGGACGGTGCCCGGCTACACGAAGCGCGCGAGCAGGTTCTCGAGCAGCTCCTGCCGCCCCGAGACCGGCTGCGGCTCGAGGTCGTTCGCGAGCACGTGGCCGGCCAGGTCCTCGAGGCTCTGTCCGCCGGCGCGAATCTCGCGGCCGAGCGCGCCCTCCCAGCCGTGGTAGCGCTCGGCGCGGAAGCGCTCGAGCCGCCCGTCCTCGATCACCGCCGCGGCGGCCAGCAGCCCACGCGCGATCGCGTCCATGCCGCCGACATGGGCGTGGAAGAGATCCACCGCGTCGACACTCTGGCGGCGCAGCTTGGCGTCGAAGTTCATTCCGCCCCCGTGCAGTCCGCCGCCGCGCAGGATCTCGAGCCACGCGAGAGCCCACTCGCGCGGGTCGTTCGGGAACTGGTCCGTGTCCCAGCCGAGGCGGGGGTCGCCGCGGTTGGCGTCGACGCTGCCGAAGATCCCGTTGGCGACGGCGTAGGCCACCTCGTGCGCGAAGTCGTGCCCGGCGAGGGTCGCGTGGTTCACCTCGATGTTGAGCTTGTACTCGCGCTCGAGCCCGTACTTCTGGAGGAAGGCGAAGACCGCGGCGCAGTCGAAGTCGTACTGGTGCTTGGTCGGCTCGAAGGGCTTCGGCTCGACCAGCAGCGTCCCGCGGAAGCCGATGCGGTGCTTGTGCTCGGCGACCAGCGCGAGGAAGCGGCCGAGCTGGTCGGCCTCCCGTCGCAGATCGGTATTGAGCAGCGTGTCGTATCCCTCGCGGCCGCCCCACAGCACGTAGCTCGCGCCGCCGAGGCGCTGCGTCGCCTCGAGGCAGTGCTTCACCTGCGCCGCGGCGTAGGCGAAGACCTCGGGATCCGGGTTGGTCGCGGCGCCCGCCGCGTAGCGCGGATGCCCGAACAGGTTGGCCGTGCCCCAGAGCAGACCGACGCCGCTGCGGTCCATGTGCGATGCGACGCGCTCGAGCAGCCGGTCGAGCAGCGCGTTGCTCTCGCGCAGCGTGGCGCCCTCGGGCGCGACGTCGCGGTCGTGGAAGCAGAAGAACGGGACGCCGAGCTTCGTGAAGAGCTCGAAGGCCGCGTCGATCTTCTGCTCCGCGAGCTTCACGGGATCGCCCGTGGTCGCGAACCACGGCCGATCGAAGGTGCCGGCGCCGAACACGTCGGAGCCCGGCCAGCAGAACGTGTGCCAGAAGCAGACCGCGAAGCGAGTGTGCTCGCGCATCGGCTTGCCGAGCACGACGCGCTCCGGATCGTAGTGGCGGAACACGAGCGGGTCGTCGCTCCCGGGCGCATGGCGGATGGGATCGACCTCGGGAAAGAAGCTCATGCGATTCCTCCGAACGAGGCGTGGAACGAGTCGCGCAGGCGCTCGTAGAGCGTTCGCCAGCGCGGCAGCGCAGCAGCGTAGGCGTCGCGCAGCGCGGCGTCGGGCGACACGACGCGCGCCACGGGCGGCGCGGTGCAGACGTCCTCTGCACGTTCGCCGGTGCGCGCGAGCCGCGCGAGCCGCGCCGCGCCGCGAGCCGGTCCGAAGTCGGCGCCGGCGCGGTAGATGAGCGGTCGATCGAGGACGCTCGCGAGGATGCGTCCCCAGAGCGCACTGCGCGCGCCGCCACCCACGACCGAGATCTCGCCGATCTCCGCGCCGGCTTCGAGCAGCACCTGCTGCGCGTCGGCGAACGCGAAGGCGACGCCCTCGAGGACGGCACGCGCGAGCTCCACGCGATCCGTCTCGTGCGAGAGTCCGAAGAAGACGCCGCGCGCGGCGGGGTCGTCGTGCGGCGTGCGCTCGCCGGAGAGATAGGGGAGGAAGAGCAGCGCGCCCGCGGCCGGTCGATCCCGTGCCTCGACCTCGGCGAGGAGGGTTTCCTCGCTCGCGGCGCCGACCAGTCGCGTCACCCACGCGAGGCAGCTCGCCGCCGAGAGCAGCACCGACATCTGGTGCCAGCGCCCCGGCAGGCAGTGGCAGAACGCGTGGACGGCGCGCGCCGGATTCGGCCGGAAGCGATCGCCCGCAACGAAGAGCACGCCCGAGGTGCCGAGCGCGAGCGACGCAACGCCGGGCTGCACCACGCCGACCCCGACGGCGCCGGCCGCCTGATCGCCGGCCCCGGCGGCGACCGGCACGCGCGCGAGGCCCCATGCGCTCGCAACCTCCGCGCGCAGGACGCCGGTCGCCTCGCTGCCTTCGAAGACGCGCGGCATCGCGCGCTCGTCGAGCCCGCACGCCGACAGCATCGCGTCCGACCACGCGCGCCGTCCGACGTCGAGCCACAGCGTGCCCGACGCATCCGAGCAGTCGGTCGCCGCATCGCCGGTCATCCGCAGCCGGAGCCAATCCTTCGGCAGCAGCACGCGGGCGACCCGCGCGAACAGCGCCGGCTCGTACGCGCGCACCCAGAGCAGCTTCGGCGCCGTGAAGCCCGGCATCGCGCGATTGCCGGTGATCGCGCGCGACGCGGGCACCGCGCGTTCGAGCGCTGCGCTCTGCGCGGCGCTGCGTCCGTCGTTCCACAGGATGGCGGGACGCAATACGGCGTCGGACGCGTCGAGCAGCGTCGCGCCGTGCATCTGGCCCGAGAGACCGAGCGCGCCGACACTGCGCCATGCGCTCCCGGCGCGTTCGCGCAGCGCGCGCATGGCCGCGTCGGCGGCGCTCCACCACGCGGCCGGGTCCTGCTCGGACCAGCCCGGCTGCGGGCGCGCGACGTCGAGCGGCGCGGACGCGTGCGCGATCACCCGATCGTCCGCGTCGACCAGCACGATCTTCACGGCGGAGGTGCCGAGGTCGAGGCCGAGCGAGGAGGCGGCGGACACGTTCGGCATCTAGCACTCGCGAAGAACCGGCTTCAACCGCTTTCTCGCGCCGATCGCTCGGGTAGACTCGCTCAGCCCGTCGGAGGAATGAAGATGGCCCCGCGTCGTCACGCCGCCCTGCCCGCGATGCTCCTGACCCTGTGCATCGCCGCGCTGCCCGCCGCGCCGGTGCGCGCGGACGAGCCGAGCACCGCCGAGGGAGAGATCACGGCGCCCGCGCCCGAGCCCCCCGCCATGCCTGCCGAGCCGGCGCCCGAGGCCATGGCGGACACGTCGCCCGCGCCGCCGCCCCTCACCGCCGAGCCGATCGAGGCCGTGCACCGCCCCGGCGGCATCTGGGGCCCGGTCGCAGTCGCCGCCGATCTGCTCGTGATGCGTCCGATCGGGCTGGTCTCGCTCGCCGCGGGCAGCGCCGCCTTCGTCCTGGTCTCGCCGGTCGCCGCGGCGACGCAGACCCTCGGCGACCGCGCCGATACGCTCCTCGACCGCGCGAGGAACGTCTTCACGCGTCCGCTCGGCGCGCTCTAGTCGGTTCCGCGCGTCACGCCGCCGCGAGCGGCCGCATCACCTCTTCCGCGAAGCGCTCGACCTGCGCGAGATCCTTGCCCTGGATCACGATGTAGGAGAGGCCGGTCGCCTCGCGGCGCGCCAGCAGCCGGTCCTGGATCTCGGCCGCCGTGCCCGTGAGAAAGAGCGGGCAGTCCGCGACCTCCTGCTCGCTCATGCCGGTGTTGCCGGCGAGCGCACGGCGCAGCGGGCTCGGGTCGTCGGTGAGCGCGAGCACGAACGACAGCGACTGGTACTCGAGCGAAGCGGGATCGCGTCCCGCCTTCTCCGCCGCGGCGCGCACCCATCCGATCTTCTCGCGCACGCGCGACGGCGTGAGGTCCGCGGGCGTGGTCGGCAGGATCTTGCCTTCGGGCAGCGACGGATTGATGCCGACGATGTCCGCGTAGCGGCCCGCGACCGAGAGCAGGCGCTTGCCGCCGCCGCCGACCAGCAGCGTCGGCCGTTCGCCGGGCGGCAGCGCCGCGGCCTTCGGCACCGCGCGGATCGTGTAGTGCTTGCCGGGGAACGAGAAGGTGTCCTGGCTCCACATGCCGAGCGCGATCTGGAGCGCTTCCTCGAGGCGCGCGATGCGGGTGCCGGGCGAGTCGCAGGCGATGCCGGCCTGCTCGTAGTCCGTCTCCATCCAGCCCGCGCCGAGCCCGAACTCGTGACGGCCGCCCGAGAGCAGGTGCAGCGTCGCGGCCTGCTTGGCGTAGATGACGGGATGGCGGTAGTCGACGCCGTAGACCAGCGATCCGACACGCAACCGCGTCGTGACGGACGCCGCCGCGGTGAGCAGCACCGTCGGATCCCACTGCGGCGAGAAGTGGTCCGGACAGAACACGGTCGAGTAGCCGAGCGCTTCGATGCGACGGACGTAGGCGGCCCAGTCGGGGGTCGGGAGGTGGATGCACTGCACGCCGAAGCGGAACGGTCGCGGCTTCACGGGAGCTCCTTCGCGTCGGGAACGAGGCAGGCTAGCAGTCGCGACGAGACCGCGGTGCGCGCCGTCAACTTGGATCGAAGAAGGGATTCCAGGGCGCTGCGCGCGCGGCGAGCACGTCGTCGACCGACGGCCCATGATCGCGACCGGCCTCGAGCGCGGCGCGCGTCGCGGCGCGGTTGTTGCGATAGACGGCGTCCGCGTCACGCGCCGCGGGGTCGACCCAGACGGCCGCGATCAGCACCAGCTCGCCGCGCGCGCCGCGTCGGACGATGCCATCCGCCACGGCGTCGGCGACGCCGCCCGCGACGCCGGCCTGCGCCGCGCCCCAGGTCAGGCGCGCATGCTCGTCGCTCGCGATCGCCGCCTTGTTCACGAAGAGCGTCGGCGGCTGCACCGGCAGGCCCGGTCGCAGCACGACCAGGAACGGCGCGTGGCCGGCACTCGGCGTGGCGAGCGCCGTCGCCCACGCCGCGCCGACGGCTCCCTCGCGCGGGCCGAGCACGGTGTTCAGGTGCGCGGCTTCCGCGCCCTCGCCGACGAAGCTCTCGCCGATCTCGATCAGCCCCGATGATCTCGCCGCTCGCCTGCGGCTCGCCACGCGGGACGCGGGCTGCTTGCTTCGACCCGAGCGCGAACTCACCGCGTGACCACGTCGCGCCCGTAGCGCGCGCGGCGCAGCAGCGGGGTCGACACCGTATCGGGACGCGTGTCGTAGGCGAGCAAGGCGACCAGCCGCACGACCGAGCCCTCGATCGGCGTCACGCGATGCAGCGAATCGCGCCCTTCGAAGAGCAGCAGCGTGCCCGGCGTCATCGGGATGGTGCGGACGAGCGAGCGGTCGCCGTCGAGCACGCGGCGCACGTCGTCGTGACGTTCGTCGTCGCGGCTGCGGATCCGCGGTGCGTACTCGAAGTCGCCGCCGCGTTCCGCGTCGCGCAGCGCGATCGAGACCACGAAGTCGGTCTGGTCGAAGTGCCACTGCAGCTCGTCGCCCGCCTTCATCGCGGCGACGTTCAACGCGCCGAGAGGATCCGCATAACGGTGCAGGCGCTCCTTGCCGAGCGCTGCGGCGACGAAGCGCATCAGGCCGTCCCACTCGAAGAGCTGGCGCAGCGCGTGCGACGGCGGAACCAGGTCGTAGGCGATCGCCTCGACCGCCGAACGCCCGCCGACGCGTCCGCGCGGGTGGCCCTCCGGCAGGCCGGGCTCGGGGATCTCCAGGTAGACCGTGGCGCGGGTCTCCGCGAAATGTCCGGCGCCGACCAGCGCGTCCGACTCCTTCGCCATGCGCTCGGTACTCTCGGGACGCAGGAAGCCCGGAAGCTCCGCAGCACCCGTCGCGGCGAGCTGCGTCCGGCAGCGCCCGATCAGCGCACGCGCCGCGGGGGATTCGAGGTCGAGGATCGGATACGTCGCGAGATCGACGAACGCAGCGGGATCGGTCACCGGACGGGCTCCTCGACGACGGCGCGCACGCTAGCTCAGGCCCGCGCGGCGAGTCCCTCGGACGCAGGCGAGAGCGCGGGGCAATGACGCGCGAGCGCAGCGAGGAAGCCCGCCTTGTCGGCCGGCGAGACCATGAGCGTGCGCTCGCCGCGGGTCGTGCGATACGCGATGCGCAGGCGGTCGAGCGAGCACGCCGGACTCGAGAGCGGACTCCCGGTCGGGGTGACCGACACGATCGCGTCGAGCTCGATCCGCCACCGGAACGGGCCCCCGCGGACGACGAGCTGGCGCCCTTCGATCCGGTAGCCGGTGCCGTAGAGCACCCAGAGCGCGAAGCCCGCCGCGATCCCGTGCAGCAGCGCGAGCGGAACGCCGAGCACGCCGAACGCCCCCGACTGGATCGGAACCGAGGCCGTGGCGAGCAGCAGCGCCACCGCGGCCCAGATCACCGCGACGAGCCACGGGTCGCGCTTCGACGGGAACTCGAAGGCCACGACGGCGAGCGTACCGTCCACGCCGGACGCACGCCGCGCCAGGAGATCGACCCAAGATGGGAAGCGGAGTCCGGGCGCCGAAGCGCGCCTAGGCGCGCCGCCGCAGCCAGCCGGTCAACGCGAGCCGCTCGCGGCGCGCGGCGAGCACCTCGTGCGGCAGCCCTTCGGAACGGAAGGCGGCGAGCGCGCCGCCCTGCGGCAGCACGTCGACGGGGCCGCCGTCGCAGTGCAGGCGCAACGCGCCGCCGTCGGCTGCCGTCCACGCCTCGTTCAAATAGAGCACTAGCGACACCACGCGCGCGCGGCCGCCGCGCGGCTGGTCGACGTGCCGCGCGTAGGCTGCGCCCGGCGGGTAGAGCGCCCAGTGCAGCTCGAGTTCG
>Ga0316620_10001550_pt1 | contig 10023 bp, 6 predicted proteins | sample OWC_Aug_M1_C1_D5_FD_207651 | JGI IMG/M metagenome (GOLD analysis project Ga0316620, IMG submission 207651) | Wetland soil microbial communities from Old Woman Creek delta, Ohio, United States - OWC_Aug_M1_C1_D5_B | ecosystem: Environmental > Terrestrial > Soil > Wetlands | place: USA: Ohio...
CGATGTATGCTCGCGCGCAAGGGAGGACTCGAAGTGGCAGGCAAGCTCTCGGGCAAGGCTGCGCTCGTGACGGGCGCGGCGTCGGGCATCGGGCGCGCGAGCGCGATTCAGCTGGCCAGCGACGGCGCGCGCGTCGTGTGCGCGGACGTGAACGCCGAAGGCGCGGAGTCAGTCGCGAAGGAGATCACGCGCGCGGGCGGCGAGGCGATCGGGCTTCGGCTCGACGTGACTGACCCCGCCGACAACCAGCGCGCGGTCGACGCCGCAGTGAAACGCTTCGGCCGGATCCAGCTCGCACACTTGAACGCGGGCGTCGCGGCCACGTCGTCGGTGCTCGACACGACGCTCGAGGAGTGGAACCGCACGATCGCGATCAACTTGTCCGGCGTGTTCTACGGCCTGCAGGCCACCGCGCGCGCGATCCGGGACGCCGGCGGCGGGGCGATCGTGATCACTTCGTCCGACGCCGGGCTCCGCGGCGGCGGCGGAATGGGGAGTTACTGCGCCTCGAAGCACGGCGTGCTCGGGCTCATGAAGTGCGCCGTCGCGGATCTGTCTCAGCACAAGATCCGCGTGAACGCGATCTGTCCCGGAGTGATCGACACGCCGATCCTCGGGCCGCTGCACAAGAACAAGGTGTTCACCGAGGGGCCGCTCGCCGCGGCACATCCGCTCGGGCGCGTGGGTCAGCCGGAGGAGATCGGGCGCGTCGTCTCGTTCCTGCTCTCCGAGGACGCGTCGTTCATCACGGGCGTCGCGCTCAGCATCGACGGCGGCCTGAACGCGGTCTTCGGCGCGTTCGGAAACCAGGGCAGCAACGTGCTCGAGAAGATCAACGGCTAGCGACCGTGACCGCGCGCGCGGACGAGCACGAGAGTCTCCGCGCCGAGGTGCGCGAGTGGATCGGCAGGAACCATCCGGGCGATCCGGGCTGGAAGCTTCCGCAGAGCGCGCTGGAAGTCGCCGACGACCGCCAATTCGGTTGGCTGCGCGACTGGCAGCGCAAGCTCTACGACGCGGGCTGGGTCGGGTCGGAGTGGCCGAGCGAGTACGGCGGCGGCGGCAAGCCGCGCGGCACCCAGCGGATCGTCGACCAGGAGCTCGCGCGCGGGCGCGCGCCGTTCCTGCTGAACCTCGTCGGTCTCTCGTGGGCCGGCCCGGTGATCCTGCGCTACGGCACGGAGGCGCAGAAGCGGCGCTTCATCCGGCCGCTCCTGCGCTGCGACGAGATCTGGTGTCAGGGGTTCAGCGAGCCCGGCGCGGGGAGTGACCTGGCGTCGCTGCGCACCCGCGCCGTGCGCGCGGGGTCGGACTGGCTGATCGACGGGCACAAGGTCTGGACGACGCTCGGGCGCTACGCAGATTGGTGTATCCTTCTCGCGCGCACCGACGAGTCGGCGGTGAAGCACGCGGGAATCTCGTATTTCCTCGCGCCGATGAAGGTCGCCGGCGTCGAGGTGCAGCCGCTGGTCAAGATGACCGGCGAGGGCGGCTTCAACCAAGTCATCTGGAGCGACGCGCGCATTCCCGGAGACGCGCTGATCGGCCGCGAGGGCCAGGGCTGGGAGATCGCGATGGCGACCCTCCAGTTCGAGCGCGGCGCGGCCGAGGGCTCCGCGGGCGGGCAATTCGTCGGCGGTCCCGGGGAGCAAGTCGCCGATCTGGCGCGTCTCGCCCGGTCATTCGAGCGCGACGGCCGCCCCGCCCTCGCGGACCCGGTCGTGCGCGACCGACTGACTCAGTTCTGGATCGAGGAGACCGCGCTGCGCGCGAACGCGGCGCGCGCGCGCGTGCCCGGCCTGGTCGCCGATCGGCCCGAGGCGCTGCCGCTCCAGTCGAAGCTCGCGAGCTCGGAGCACGGCCAGGCACTCGCCGACTTCGCCTGTGAGCTCGAGGGAGCGGGCGCGGCGCTCTGGATCGGCGACCCGAACGCGCCCGCGAACGCCGAGTGGCAGCGTTCGTACCTGAACTCGTTCGCGACGACGATCGCGGGCGGGACGAGCGAGATCCTGCGCAACATCCTCGGCGAGCGCGTGCTCGGCCTGCCGAAGACGCGATGAACGCGCCGATCCGCTACGACGAGGAGCACGCGCTCCTGCGCTCCGAGGCGCGGCGCTGGCTGGAGGAGCGCTTCCCGATCGCGCGCGTGCGGGCGCTCGCGGAGAGCGACACCGGCGAGGATCCCGCCGATTGGAAGGAGCTGGCCGCGCTCGGCTGGCTCGGGCTCTGCGTGCCCGAGAAGTTCGGGGGCGCGGGGCTCGGCGCCGTACACCTTTCGGTGTTGATGGAGGAGACGGGTCGGAGGCTCCTGCCCTGCCCGCTCCTGGCGTCCACGCTCGCGGCGCTCGCGCTGGCGCAGAGCGGATCGGAGTCACAGCGCGAGCAGTGGCTGCGCCCGCTGGTCGCGGGCGAGCTGCGGGTCGCGCTCGCGACCGCGACCGAAGCCGTCTGGGGCGGGGAGCGCGCCGACGCCTTCGTCGCGCGGCTCGGCGACCGCTTCGCGCTGGTCCCGGCTCGCGCGGCGGGCGCCCGCGTCGAGCGCGAGGTCGTCCTCGACCGAACCCGGCGCAGCGCCCGGCTGACACTGGATGGTGTCGAGCCGGAGAGCGGCGCGTTCCTGCCCGCGAGCGCGCAGGAGGTCCTGACTCGACTCACGCCGTGGGCCTGCGTCGCGCTCGCCGCCGAGATGGCGGGCGGCGCCGACGCGCTGCTCGCGCTGACCTCCGCCTACGCCGCGACGCGCGAGCAGTTCGGCAAGCCGATCGGGTCGTTCCAGGCGGTGAAGCACCCGCTCGTGAACGTGCTGATCGGCGTGGAGGGGCTGCGCTCCCTGGTCTACGCCGCGGCGACGGCGCTCGACGCGGGCGACCCCGACGCGGAAACGCTCGCGCGCATGGCGAAGGCCAAGGCGTGCGACGTGTACGTGTTCGCGGCGTCGCGCGCCGTGCAGCTCCACGGAGGCTTCGGCTTCACGCTCGACTGCGACGCGCACCTGTACCTGAAGCGCGCGCAGACGACGCGGCCGGCGTTCGGCGACGCGATGCACCAGCGCCGCTGGCTCGCCGAAAAGCTGCTCGGACCCGCGCCGTGACACAATTCGGCTCACCACGGAGGTCGCGATGAAAGCTGCAGTGATGCGCGCGTTCAAACAGCCGCTCGAGCTCGAGGACATCGACATCAGCCGGCCCGGACCGCGCGAGGTGCTCTTGCGCACCGTCGCGACCGGCGTGTGTCACAGCGATCTCCACGTGATCGAGGCGGGCTTGCCCGTGCCTCCGCCGCTCGTGCTCGGTCACGAGCCCGCCGGAGTCGTCGAGGCGGTCGGAGAGCTCGTGACTCACGTGCAGCCGGGCGACCACGTGATCGGCTGTCTGTCCGCGTTCTGCGGCACCTGCGAGTACTGCCTCACCGGGCGTCCCGCGATGTGCGGCGGCGCCGCGACGATGCGCAAGCCGGGCGAGCCGCCGCGGCTCTCGAAGGGCGGCTCGCCGATCAACCAGTTCGCGCATCTCTCGTCGTTCGCGGAGAAGATGCTCGTGCACGAGAACGCGGTGGTGAAGATCCGCAAGGACATGCCTCTCGACCGCGCCGCGCTGATCGGCTGCGGAGTCACGACGGGCGTCGGCGCGGCGCTGAATACCGCGCAGGTTCGCGCGGGCAGCACGTGCGCCGTGATCGGCTGCGGCGGCGTCGGTCTCGCCGCGATCCAGGGCTGCCGGATCGCCGGCGCGAGCCGGATCATCGCGATCGACACGATGCCCTGGAAGCTCGAGCTCGCGAAGACACTCGGCGCGACCGACGGCGTGAACGCGAAGGAGTCCGACGCCGTGATGCAGGTGCACGGGCTCGTCGCCGGCGGGGTCGACTACGCATTCGAGTGTATCGGCACCAAGCAGACCGCCGCGCAGAGCGTCGCGATGATCCGCAAAGGCGGCACCGCCGTCTGGGTCGGCATCGTGCCGATCGGCCAGACCGTCGACCTCCCGGGCCTCGACGTCGTGATCAGCGCCAAGAAGATCGTCGGCTCCATGATGGGCGACAACCGCTTCCGCGTGGACATGCCGAAGTACGTCGACTTCTACCTCTCGGGTCAGCTGAAGCTCGACGAGATGATCTCCGCGCGGCTGAAGCTCGACCAGGTGAATCACGCGTTCGACGAGATGCGCAAGGGCTCGGCCGCCCGCAGCGTGATCGTCTTCGACGCCTGAGTCCGCGCGGGATGGCGAACACCTCGATGACTCGCGCCGAGCGCGAAGCCTTTCTCGCCGGCGTGCGCGTCGGAGTGCTGAGCATCGCCGACGGCCAGCGCGGCCCGCTCACGGTCCCCGTCTGGTACGGCTACGAGCCCGGCGGCGAGCTGTGGTTCGTGACCGAGCGGGACTCGCGCAAGGGGAAGCTCCTCCTGCTCGTCGACCGGATCAGCCTGTGCGTGCAGACCGAGACCGCGCCGTACAAGTACGTGTCGGTCGAAGGCCCGATCGCGGCGATCGAGCGCGCCGACCTCGAGCGACACCGCCGCGTGTTGGCGCACCGATACCTGGGGAAGGAGGTCGGCGACGGCTACCTCGCCGCCTCCGGAGCGTCCGACGAGGAGAACATCGTCGTGCGGCTCCGCCCGGAGCGCTGGCTCAGCGTCGACTACGCGAAGGCGTTCGCCGGCTGAGCGCGCCCCCGGGGCGCAGGATCGGGCGTTATCCGCCTGCGGTCGCGACCTTTTTTTCAGAATCACGGGGTGACCGCGCAGTCCTGTGATAAGCTCCGCCTCGGTGGCCTCCATTTCGGAGGTCTTTGCAAGGGCTCCGCCGCCGAATGCCGGCCAGGGAGTCAAGGCGAGTAGGGTGCCGTCCCGGTCCTATGGAGGACCCGGCACCGAGGAAACTGTTTTGGGTAAGAAGCTCTACGTCGGGAACCTTCCGTACACAACCAACGATGCGGACCTCCGCGCGCTCTTCGAGAAGCATGGCCGAGTCGAATCGGCGAACGTGATCTCGGATCGCGAGACGGGTCGATCGCGCGGCTTCGGCTTCGTCGAAATGGAAAACGACGCAGCCGACACGGCGCGCAACGCGCTCGATGGTCAAGACTTCGGCGGCCGCAAGCTCCGCGTCAGCGAAGCGAACGAGCGCCGTGGTCCGGGTGGTGGTCCCGGCGGTCCGCGCGGCGGTGGTCCGCGTGGCGGCGGTGGCGGCTTCCGCGATCGCGATCGCGACCGTTACTAGCTGATTCGCGCGGGCGGATCGCCCGCGCAACGCATGAACGCCCGTGGCTCCGGTCGCCCGAACGGCGGCCGAAGCCACGGGTGTGTCCGTCAGCGGCCCTGGAACTTCGGCTCGCGCTTCTCGAGGAAGCTCTTCATTCCCTCGCGGAAGTCCTGGCTCTGGAACAGCGGCAGCAGCTGCAGATAGACGTGGTGCACGTGGTCGTCGAACTGCTCTGCGAGCGCCATGCGCATCATTCGTTTCGCGCCTTGCACGGCGAGCGGCGCGTTCGCGGCGATCTCGTTCGCGAGCGCCCGTGCTTCGGCGAGCAGCGCATCGTCGGCGACGACCTTGTTCACGAGCCCGAGCTCGAGACACTGATCCGCGTCGAGCGTCCGGCCGGTGAAGATGATCTCCGCGGCCTTCGCCCAACCGACGAGGCGCGGCAGCAGCCAGGTTCCACCCGACTCGGGCAGCACGCCGCGCTTCGTGAACGCTGCGGCGAGCTTCGCGCGCTTCGCGGCGATCCGGATGTCGCAGCCGAGCGCGAGGTCCATGCCGTAGCCGGCGGCTCCTCCGTTCAGCGCCGCGATCACCGGCTTGTCGAGTGAGTGAAGGACCGTCGGCGGAGCGGTGCGCAGATCGAGCGTCGCCGGCATTCCGCCGCCTCCGCCGCCGATTCCCGCGCCGCTGGTGGCGTCTTGGAGGTCGAGCCCCGCGCAGAATCCGCGGCCCGCGCCCGTGAGAATCACGGCTCGCACGTCGCGATCGCCGTTCGCCTCGATGAGCCGCTCGGAGAGCGCGGCCAGCATCGGGCCCGAGATCGCGTTCAGCCGGTCGGGCCGATTCAGCGTGATGGTCGCGATCGGGCCGTCCTTCTCGTACAAGAGCTCGCTCATGAGTTCCTCCCTTTGCGCTCGACTCTACCAAGTCGCTCGACCTGCCGTCCGCGAGTTGGACTTTCGCTTCATGTTCGCCTAGGCTGCCGCCATGGGCCGCTACCGAGAGCCGATCCGCGGCCGGGGCACGCAGGCCGCCCCCCCGAACCGCTTCGAGGGCGCTGCCGTCGAGCCGGAGCCCGAGACCGGGTACGACGACGAGCTCGCCCCCGACCCGCGCACCCAGTATCTGCGCGACGCCTCGCGCTCGGCGATCGCGCGCAACCAGAGTCCCGACGTCGGCTTCGACGTCAGCATCAACCCCTACCGCGGCTGCGAGCACGGCTGCATCTACTGCTACGCGCGCCCGACTCACGAGTATCTCGGGTTCTCGAGCGGGCTGGACTTCGAGACGCGCATCCTGGTGAAGCACGAGCTGCCGGAGCTCTTGCGCGCGCAGCTCGCGCGGCCGAGCTGGCGCCCACAGGTGATCGGCATCTCCGGAGTGACCGACGCGTACCAACCGATCGAGCGGAAGCTGCGACTGACGCGGCGCTGTCTCGAAGTGCTGGCGGACTTCCGCAACCCGTGCTCGCTGATCACGAAGAGCCGGCTCGTCGCGCGCGACGTGGACGTGCTGCAGGAGCTCGCCCGACACCAATCGGTGTCGGTGACCCTGTCGCTCACCTCGCTCGATCCGGACGTGGCGAGGCTCATGGAGCCGCGGGCGGCGCAGCCGCGCGCGCGGCTCGCGGCCGTCGAAGCGCTGGCGCGCGCCGGCGTGCCGGCGGGCGTGAACCTCGCGCCGATCGTGCCCGGACTGACCGACCACGAGATCCCCGCCCTGGTCGCCGCGGCCGCTGCGGCCGGGGCGCGCTGGGCCGGCTGGCAGATGCTGCGCCTGCCCTACTCCGTGAAGGATCTGTTCTCGGCGTGGCTCGCCGATCACTTCCCCGATCGCCGCGAGAAGATCCTGCACCGCATCGAGTCGGTCCGCGACGGCAAGCTGAACGAGACACAGTTCGGCGTACGTCACCGCGGAGTCGGCATCTTCGCCGACCAGATCGCCGAGCTGGTCGCCCTGTCGCGCGCACGCCACCGCCTCGAACGCCACGGGCCGGAGCTCTCCGTCGCCGCGTTCCGGCGACCGGGCGGCGCTCAGCTCGCGCTGCTCTGAGGCACGGGCGACTCAGGCCGCGGCGTCGGCGGCCTTCGCGCTCGCTTGCTCCTCGGCTTCGTCGCGGCGCATCAGCGACGTCGCGACCCCCGGCCGGAGGATGGAGTAGAGCGCCGGCACGAGCGTGACCGCCGCGAGCATGTTGATCGCCATCAGCACGATCAGGAGCTGAGCCATCTCGGCCTGGAAGCGCAGGCTCGAGAACACCCAGAAGCCGATCCCGCCGACGACGGTCGTGCCCGTGAACGTGACTGCCATGCCGGTGGTGCGCACCGCCGTGCGAATCGCGTCGTCGAGATCGCGGCGCACGGCCATCTCCTGGCGGATGCGGTCGACGATGTAGATCGCGTAGTCGACGCCGACGCCGACGCCGACGGCCTGAACCGGCAGCGTGTTGATGTTGAGCCCGACGCCGCGCACCGCCATGTAGGCCAGGGAGAGGAGCGTCGCGGTCGCCAGCTGCAGGAAGATGATCCCGCCGCTCGTCGCGGAGCGATACGTGACCGAGTGCAGCACGAAGATCACGAACAGGATCAGCGAGATGTTCGCCAGGTGGCCGCGCTCGACCTCGTCGTTCACCGCCGCGAGCGTGCCCATCGCTCCGCCCGCCATGATGAACTGCACGCCGCGCGTCCACGACTGAGTCGGCTGGTAAGTCGGCGCGGAGCCCATTGCCTTCTGGTCGTCGACGAGCAGGTCCTGGGTGTTCACCGCGACGGCGCGGATGCGCAAGTCGTCGTTCTCGAACCACTGGTCGACGCTGCTCACGTCCCAGTCCGCGAGGCGCGACGGCCAGGTGAAGGTGTGACCCGGCTTCACCGACTTCTGCTCCTTCGCGTACTTCGCGAGCGCGCGCTTGTGGAAGTCCTCGATCCACGGCGGCAGACCGTCCACCGCGGTTCTCTTCACCGCGAACGGCACGTAGTGCTTGTCTTCGCGGCGCAGCACCTCGAGGGTGTGCGCGCGCGCCGGGAGCAGCGGGCCGATCATGTAGTAGACGAAGTCCTTGATGCGCTCGCCGTTCCAGAACGGCGCGCCCGGCGCGGCTCGGTTCTCGTCGAGCCGGATCGAGATCGCGCCCATCGGATTCTTGGCGATGAACTCCTCCGCGACCGACACCGCTCTGCGTATGGTCGGGCCCTTGTGGTCGGGGTAGATCGCCATGACCTGCGCGACGCGGCCGTTGTTCGTGATGATCGAAGACAGCGCGCCCGGCGGACTGTTGAAGCGCAGGAAGATCAGAATCGCGCGCGCCGCCGAGCCCTCGGGGATGATCTCCTGCTTCGGCTCGCCGTAGCGGAAGGTGCGATTCGCGACGCGCACGAGCGGGACCGGAGACACCACCGCGATCGCGCCGGTCTCTCGCTTCAGCGTGCGTTCGAGGTCCTGCATCTTCGTCAGCACCTCGTGCTCGCCGACCGATTCGTCGCGATCGCCCTCGGCGAAGATCACGAGGTTGTCGGCGCCACCGAACTTCTCGCCGATCTTCCCGATCGCCTGGTTGAACGGGTGATTCGGCCAGAAGAGCGGGATGCCCGGCTTCGCCTCGCCGATCGTCGACCACGCCGCGACCGCGGCCGCGGACCCGACGAGGACCGCCGCGAAGATCCCGACGACGACCCAGCGGCCGCGCGGATCGGTCACGACGTCGCCGAGAAAGCCGACGACGCGCCGCATCACGTTCGGCGTGTAGTGATGGAAGTCCTTGGGCGCGGGCAGCCAGCAGATCAGGATCGGGTGCAGGATCTCGACGGTGACCACGATCGACGCGACCCAGAACGCGCCGAAGACGCCGAGGTCGCGCATCTGCGGGATCGTCGTCACCAGGATCACGAGCAGCCCGGCGACATCGGTCAGGATGCCGAGCGTTCCGGGCACGATCAGCTCGCCCATCGCGATCGCCGCGGCCTCGAGCTTCGCGCGCTGTGCGTCGCCGTAGATGGGATACAGCCGCTCGTAGTCCTCGAAGAAGCGCTCCGCCATCTGCACGGTGTGAGACACTGCGCGCGCGGTGATCAGCATCGGGATCACGAGCACGAGCGGATCGAACGCGATCCCCGCCCAGCCCGTGAAGCCCGTGCCCCAGATGACGGTGACGAAGGCCGCCACCATCGGGATCAGCACGCCGTGCCAGCGCCGGAAATACGCCCAGAGCAGCGCGAAGATCGCCGCGACGGCGCCGAGCACGGAGAGACCGATCTCCCAGGAGTGCGCGAGCAGATACCCCACCGCGAGCGGCGCGCCGGTGATGTACACATGATGGTGTTCATCGGACTCGCGCTTCTGCAGCGCCATCAAGTGGTCGAAGACGGCGCGGTAGATCTCGAGGCTCGAGAGCCGGTCGGTGACGAAGCCCGCGGTGATGAGCGCCGCCTTCTCGTCCTTCGAGACGAGCAGGCGCTTCGTCTCGTCGGGCATGAGCTCGTTCGCCTTCCGGCGGATCTCGTCCGCTTCCTTCTGCGTCTCCGGCGGCGCCTCCATGAGCAGCTGCGCCGCGAGGCTTCCGTCCTTCTCCATGATCACGACGCGGGTCGAGAGGTGAGTGATCGACCGCACCTGGTCGTGATTCACGGGATACGGCGGAAAGCGGCGGTCGAGCTCGGCAGCGATCTCCTGCCGCGTCTTCCCGCCGGCCTTCTGCAGCCGCTCCTTCTCGGCCTTGCGCTCGTCGACCCGAGCGTCGTAGTCCCAGCCGTCGAGTGACTTCGTGATCGCGTCGATCTTCGCCAGGTTCTCGGGCGTGTAGATCGTGCCCTCGTCGACGGTGAAC
>Ga0316620_10001551_pt1 | contig 10019 bp, 11 predicted proteins | sample OWC_Aug_M1_C1_D5_FD_207651 | JGI IMG/M metagenome (GOLD analysis project Ga0316620, IMG submission 207651) | Wetland soil microbial communities from Old Woman Creek delta, Ohio, United States - OWC_Aug_M1_C1_D5_B | ecosystem: Environmental > Terrestrial > Soil > Wetlands | place: USA: Ohio...
GAGCTTCCGCACGCCGATCGCGATCCTGCTCCCGATCCCGCTCTCGCTGATCGGCATCCTGCCCGGCCACCTCCTGTTCGGGGCGTTCTTCACCGCGACGTCGATGATCGGGTTCATCGCCGGGGCGGGGATCATCGTGCGCAACTCGATCATCCTCGTCGATTTCATCGAGCTGAAGGTCCGCGCCGGCATGCCGCTCGAGGAGGCCGTCGTGGAGGCGGGGGCCGTTCGCTTCCGCCCGATGCTCCTCACGGCCGCCGCGGTCGTCGCCGGATCGGCCGTGATCCTCTTCGACCCGATCTTCCAGGGACTCGCGATCTCGCTGATGATGGGAGAAGTCGCGGCGACGCTGCTCTCCCGGATGACGGTTCCCGTCCTCTATTACGTCCTCACGCGGAAACGGCCGGCTCCCGGCCCGGCGGCGATCGCCGCCTGAATTCAAACAAGGAGGTCACCATGAAACGAAGACTCGCTCCTCTCCCGCTCGCGGCCGGAATCGCGGCGCTCTTCGCCGCCGCCGTGTTCGCGCAGCCGCCCGCGTCGTCCCCCGGATACGACGCGTCCCGGGAAACGAAACTCGCCGGAACGGTGGAAGCCGTCACGGAGATCCCGGGCGGACACCGCGGCGCGGGTCTCCACGTCACGCTCGCGGTGGGAGGGGACAAATGGGACGTCCACCTCGGCCCGTCGAGCTTCGTCCGGGGCACCGGCCTCGATCCGGCGAAGGGCGACGCGTGGGACGTCACGGGATCAATCGACGAGAAGCAGAAGATCGTCGTCGCCCGCGAGGTCCGCAAGGGAGACAAGACGTACCGGCTGCGCGACGCGCAGGGCTTCCCCCTGTGGTCGCACGGCCGGCGATGAACGATCACACGGAACGGAGGAAAACGATGAACCAGGAACGGGCTCTTCGCGGAATCGGCGGCGCTTTCGTGCTCGCGAGCGTCGCCCTCGGATGGTGGGTGCACCCCGCCTTCTTTCTCTTCACCGCCTTCGTCGGGCTCAACCTCTTCCAGTCGGCGTTCACCGGCTGGTGTCCGATGATGTGGTTCCTCGGCAAGGCGGGCGTGCCCCGGCTCGAGCAGCCGCGGCGGGCGGCCTGACCCGGCGAGACGCCGTCCGGCGCGGGCGATAATCCCGGGATGACCCCGCCCGCGCCGGACCCCGGCCTCGACCGGGCCGCCGAGCACTTCGCGCGCAACCAGTACCGCGACTGGGTGATCTATTCGGTCCTCGCCGAGCGGGAGACGAACGCGGAGTTCAAGCGCATCCTCGAGGAGCTGATCGGCCACGAGCTCGAGGACTATGGCTTCTGGCTCGCCCTCTCCCCGCGGAAGCGCTTCCGGATCGGCCCTTCCGTCCGCGTCGCGTATCGCGCCATCCGCCGCCTCTTCGGCCTGACGTTCACGGCCAAGCTCCTCGAACGGCGGGAAAAGGAGATGATCCGCCAGTACCGCGGCCTGCTCGCCGAGGTGCGGGACGAGGGAATTCGCGCCGCGATCGCGGGGATCCTCGAGCACGAGAGCCTCCACGAGAGCCGGCTGATCGGAGAAGTGCGCGAGCGGAATGTCGAGTTCCTCTCGAACATCGTCCTCGGGCTCAACGACGGCCTCATCGAGCTGACCGGAGCGCTCGTCGGATTCTCGTTCGCGTTCCGCCGCACGCCGGTCGTCGCCCTGGCCGGTGCGATCACCGGGATCGCGGCGACGCTCTCGATGTCGGCCTCCGCGTTCATGCAGGCGCGCCACGAGGCCGGGGGGAAGGACCCGCTCAGGGCGGCGGCGTACACGGGCGGCGCGTATCTCGGGGTCGTCGCCCTGCTCATCCTCCCCTACGCGCTCATCGGGTCCCTCTATCCGGCGCTCGCCGCGATGGGAGGAATCGTCGCCGCGATCGTCGCGGCCGCTTCCTTCTATTCGGCCGTCATCCTCGAACGCCGCTTCGCGACGCAGATGATCCAGATGACGCTCTTCTCGGTCGGCGTCGCCCTCGTCGCGTTCCTCCTCGGGCTGCTCCTCCGGTCCGCCACCGGCGTATCGCCGTAGCGTCTCGCGGCCCCCTCAACGCTTCGCACCGGCCTCCCGTTCGTCGATCAGGCGCAGCATGCGGACGGCATTCGCGTTGCCCGGCTCGAGCGCGAGCACTTCCCGGTAGCAGTCCCGAGCCCGCGCCGAGTCGCCGGAGGCGAGGTACGCCTCCCCGAGACTGTCGCGGGCGTTCGGCGATTTCGGATACGCCTCCACGTTCAGCCGGAAGAGCGCGACGGCGATCTCCCGCCGCCCGTCGCGGAGCGCGTCGTAGCCGAGGTCGTTCATCTCCGCCTCGATCGGCGCTTGCGCCGCCACGGGATCCGCCCGGAATGCGCGCCACGCGCGCTCGACCGCGCCGGCGTCGTTCGATTCGATCGCCGGCCGGAGCGCCGCCGCGATCGAGCGATACTGCGCGATCGCCTCCATCGCCGGATCGTGGCCGTCGCGGTACGCGGCGAACGAGAGCGGCGCCGGAATCCGCGGCGCGGTCCACGCTCGCGGGTCGGGCTTCGTCCGGTCGGGCCAGTACATCGTCGAGACCGCGACGGCCATGCCGGTCCGCGGGAGCCGGACGATCTCATGGTCCCCGTACTGGCTGGGGCGCGACCCCGTCGGCTCGCCCACGAACGTGGGCCGCGCGAACCGCGAGAGGTCGTTGACGAGGTTCTGGGCGGCGGAAAACGTCGACCGGCCGATCACGACGAAGAGTTTCCCCCGGTCGTCGAGGTGCGCGCGGAGGATCCCGGCGACGACGGGAGCGTTCAGGAAATTGTTGCCGCCCGAGTTCAGCCGGATGTCCAGGACGAAGCGATCGACCGGATGCTCGCCGGCGAAGCGGAAGACGCGGGCGAAGAATGCCGCGATCGATTCCTCCGGCTTGTCGGCGACCCCGTTGTACTGGACGTAGAGGACCCGCGGACCGGCGAGGTACTCCATCCAGTACAGGTCTCCGGGGCTCTTCAGCCAGAGCGGCGCCGGTTTTCCGGAAGCGCTCCGCGCGTCGATCCACCCGGGCGGATCGATGAAGACGGAGCCTCCGCCGTGCCCGTGCGCCAGCGGAGAGACGCCGGGGAGCTCTACGGAGAAGCGGCGACCGTCCTTTTCGAGTTCCCACCTCGCCGTTCTCCCGTCGCCGAGACCGAGCCCGCCGAGGATTTCGGGAATGCCGAGATACATCGGCACGACGAGCCGCAGCCCTTCTTCGTTGTCGTGCGACACGACCTCGGCGACCCGGCGGAATGCCTCCTCGACCGGCACGCCGCCGACGCCGACGAGCTTCGCGCCGACGAGCTCCCGATGCCCGCCATCCGCGGATCGGACGAAGATTCCGTCCGAAAACGCGTACAGCCGCGCCCCGGCGGAATGGAAAGAGACGGCGTCGCCGCCGAGGAAAAACGGGTTGAGGCTCGTGTGCCCATCCCCGATCCGAGCGACCAGCCTCATGAGACCGACCGCGATCGCGTTCGGCGTCATCGTCGGAATCGCGCGGTCGAGCGCCGCGACCTCGCGGCCCCATTCCTCGCGGGAGACGGCGTGGAACGCGTCGGCGTGGACCCGGGGAAGCTGCTCGGCGAGCGTCCTCAGGTCCTCCCGCCAGGCCTCGGCGGTCGGATCGGCGGCCGCCGGACGGAAAGCGAAGGCGGCGGCGAACAGGGCGAGAACGATCCGGGTCGGAGTTCGCATGAAGTCTCCTTTCGAAAACGACATCTGTCGATATCCAGCCCGGGCGGCGGCGCGGGGACGGATCGGCCGGCTCATCGTCGCGAGGAGACGGGGGCGGCCGGGCGCGCCGGGGGCGGCGCGCCCGGGTGGACGCCGGGAAGGACCAGCACGGCGGCCGCGGCGATCGCGAACGCCCCCGCGACGCGTCCTCCCTTCCCGCCCGGCCCTTCGGCGATCCGGCGCAGACGGCGCTCGAGATGCGAGCGCGATCCCGTCGCGGCGACGGTTCCCGAGCGCCGCGCTCCGACCGCCAGCGAGGCGACCGAAAGGAGCGCGAGCGAGTACTGGCGTCCGCGCCCGGCCGCCGAGCGCAGCACCTCGGCGTCGCACCGCTCTTCGCGGAGCTCGCGGCGCCGCTCGACCAGGAGGCGAAGGAGCGGATTGAACCACCACAGCGACGCGACGAGCGATTCCGCCGCCTCCACGAACGGATCGCGGCGGCGGAGATGCGCGAGCTCGTGGGCAAGGATCAGCTCCCGCTCCGGCTCGGGAACGCACTCGAGCACCCGTTCCGGCAGCAGGATCGCCGGCCGCCGTCCTCCGAGGGCGCAGGGAACGGGAACTTCGCGGGAGACGCGGAGCTCCGGGGGCCGGGAAAGCCCCGCCCGCCGGGCGAGCTCGGCGAGGCCCGGCGCGTCGACCGCCGTCGCCGCCCGGCGAATGCGCCGCATCCGCCGGCGCTCGCGCGCGAGTCGCAGGAAGGAAGCGGCGGCGCCGGCGACGTGGACGGCGGCGATCGCGCCGAAGGCGGCCGACCGCGGCGCTCCGAAGAACCCCGCGGGAACCGCTCCGAACCGGCTGAAGAAACCCGTCGGGAACGGGAGCATCGGCGGAACGACGAATTTCAGGAGGGCGACCCCCAGGAGAGCGCTGCGGAACGCGGGACTCGACCGGGGAATCGCCGCGGAGACCGCGAGGAGGAGCACCGCCGCAATGCTTCCCTGCGCCGTGAAATGGATGAGGTGAAGCGTCCATTCTCCGGCGAAGGCGGCCGCCGCGGTCACTTCCGCCCCCCCTTTCGCCGGCCGTGGAGCTCCTCGACGAGACGCCGGAGCGCGTCGATCTCTCCCTCCGTCGCCGGCGACGAACGAAAAAGCGTCGAGACCACCGAGAGCCGGTCGCCCCCGAAGACCCGCGAGACGAGGCGGCGAAGCACGCCGTCGAACGCCCCGGCCGAGCGCTCCGAGGCCCGATAGAGGAAGGCCTTTCCGACGGCGGCCGGACGCCGGGCCACGAGCCCCTTCGCTTCGAGCCTTCGAAGGAGCGTCACGACCGAGGAATGCGACAGCGGACGCGAGGCGCGAAGCAACGCGCCCACCGAACGGGCGTCCATCTCTCCCCGATCGTGCAGACAGGCGAGGATCTCGAGCTCCGCTTCCGGCGGCGTCGCCGCGGCCGGCCCGCCGCGCCTCCTCTTCGGCGCCCGCGCGCCGGGTCTTGATCTCGACATCTGTCGATATACGACGGCGGGAGCCGGAAAAGGTTTCGCGGGTCCGCGCGTCATCCGGGGAGGACGGAGGCCGCCGGCGCGGAAGTGCGCACCCGGATCGCGCCCGGAACCACCGAGAAGGCCGCCGGGAACTCGGGCCGCCGGATCTCGCCGTCGGCATGCGCGTAGAGCGGCCGGTCCGCCGACAGCGTGAAGGATGGGCCCCGCGCGAACGTCGCCTTCGGGTGGTTCCGGTGGCCGCCGGTGAGCGCCTTCGGGAGGTTCGCCAGCGTCTCGAGGCGTCCCATCGCGCCGAAGAGACAGGCGTCGAGGAGGCCGTCGTCCGGCCGGGCGTCGGGCGTGAGGAGGAACCCCCCGCCGCACGACGGGCCGTTCCCGATCGCGCAGAGGAGGGCCTTCTCCTCCCGGCGAAACCCGGCCCCCTCGAGACGAAGGACCGGCGCTTCGAACGTCGCGATCGTCGCGACCGCCGCGAGCAGGTACGCCGGAAGGCCGCGCAGCCGGGTGAACGCCTTCGACCGGGCCGCCGCCGCGCCGTCGAGGCCGACGCCGACGCCGTTGAAGAAGAACTCGCCCGCGAAGAGCCCGAGGTCGAGCCGCTTCTCGGCGCCGCCGCACGCCGCGTCCACGGCGCCGTCCAGGTCCTTCGGCGAGCCGATCGTCCGGCAGGCATCGTTGCCTCCCCCGCCGGGGAGGAACGCGAGGACCCCGCGGCCGGCGCTCGCGCCGAGCGCCTGGACGACCTCGTGCACGGTGCCGTCGCCGCCGAGGACCGCGACGACGCCGTCCGCCTCGGCGGCCGCGAAGTCGCGGGCGAGCTCCGTCGCGTGGCCCGGCGCGAGCGTCCGGACGATCTCGAACTCCGCTCCCCGCTCGCGCAGCCGCCGGGCGACGGCCGCGGCCTCCCCCCGCGCGCGGCCGTTCCCCGCGGCAGGGTTCAAGACCACACGGATCGGGGATTTCATTGAGATATTCTTCGCTTCCCATGATTCTGAAGGTTTCGAAGCTCGGCGTCAAAGTCCTGCGCGAAGTGGCCGTCGACGTCGACCCGAAAGCCGTCGCCAGGGGGGCGTTCGAGCCCTTCGTCGACATGCTCCTCGACACGATGCGCGAGTACGACGGCACCGGCATCGCCGCGCCGCAGGTGTTCACGGGTCTGCGCGTCTTCCTCTACGAGGTCGTCCCCGAGCGTCGCAACAAGAAGGAGAAGCCGGTCCCCCCGACGGTCTTCTTCAACGCCCGCTACGAGCCGGTCGACGACGCTATGGAGACCGACTCGGAAGGGTGCCTTTCGCTGCCCTTCCTCTGGGGGGGCGAGGTCCCGAGGTACAGGAAGGTCCGCGTCCGCGCGATCGACCGGAAGGGAAAACCGGTCGATTTCGAGGCGGAGGGGTTCCATGCCCGCGTCCTGCAGCACGAGATCGACCACCTGGACGGGATCGTGTACGTGGACCGGATGAGGGACCTGAAGTCGCTCGCGTATACCGTCAAGTTCGGATAATCAAAAATCGGCGCGGACCATACGCGCCGTTATACGGGACGCGGGCGACCCGCATCCCGTCGGGCTCGCGCCTCCCCGCGCCTGACCGAGCTGACGGAACTCGCTTTCGCGCGGGTGAATCGTGAGGCGCGGCCAGACGTGCCGGAAGGTGGGCGTCGGGAGCCGGTCGGCGGCCGCGGCGTACCGGAGCGTACGTTAAGGCCGCCGGCCGGTTCCCGGCGTCCGCATAACGGTGCGTATGGTCCGCGCCCGCTAAATCAGATGACGGTGTTCCACCATGATGCACTTGTTCATCACGACGCCCAGCCCCGCGGCGCGCGCCTTCTCGGCCGACGCGTTGTGGGCGAGGCCGAGCTGCATCCAGACCGCCTTCGCGCCGGCCGCGATCGCCTCGTCGACGATCGCCGGGATCGCATCGACCCGGCGAAAGACGTCCACGATGTCGATCGGCACCGGCACGCTCGCGAGGTCGGGATACGCCTTCTCTCCGAGGACCTCCCGGACCTTCGGGTTCACGGGAATCACCCGGTACCCGTGCTCCCGGAGATACGCCGCGATCCGGTGGCTGTCGCGGGACGGGTCTTCCGACAGCCCGACCACCGCGATCGTCTTCGCTTCCGTCAACAGCCGGCGGATCTCGTCGTTCGACGCGTTTCGTTTCGGCAGCTCGCAGACCGGGTCGTTCATCGGGCCCTCCCCGCTCCCGATTCTGCGGCCTCGGCGGAGGAAACGCCAGCGCGCCCGTTTCTTGTGACGCTCCGCGCGCGGCTGATATATTCGGATCGATGACAATTCCGGGAGGGAAGACGCTCCCCGTGGCCGGCCCTCCGGCCCGTCCGCTCGACTCGATGCCTTCGGGCTCGGCCGACTTCTTCACCACCCGCCTCGACAACCTCGTCGCGTGGGCGCGAAAGAATTCGCTCTGGCCCCTTCCTTTCGGCACGGCCTGCTGCGCGATCGAATACATGTCGATCGTCTCCTCGCATTACGACCTGGCGCGCTTCGGCGCCGAGGTCGTTCGCTTCTCCCCGCGCCAGGCCGACCTCCTGATCGTCGCCGGCACGGTCGTCGACAAGCTCGCGCCCGTCCTCCGGAAGATCTACGACCAGATGCCCGAGCCGAAGTGGGTGATCTCGATGGGCGTCTGCGCGTCCTCGGGCGGGTTCTACCGCGCGTACCACGTCGTGCAGGGAATCGACGAGATCGTTCCCGTCGACGTCTACGTGCCGGGATGCCCGCCGACGCCCGAGGAGCTGATGTTCGGCATCCTGAAGCTCCAGGAGAGCATCCAGTCGGGACGCAACTCGCGGGACGACCGGTCGGCGCGGTTCGCCGCGTCGCTTCCGGCGGTCCCCTCTCCATGAGCGAAGCCTCCGTCTCCGCGCTCTCCGCTCCCGCCGAGCGCGTCCGGGCGCGCCTGGCGGGCGCGTTCCCCGACACGCGCGCCTCGGTCGCCGGCCTCGACCTGCCGACGATCGAGACGGACCCGGCCGGGTGGCCGGCGGTCGCCCGCTTCCTCCGGGACGACCCGGAGATGCGCTTCGACCTCCTCGTCGACCTGCTCGGCGTCGACAACCTCCGGCGGCGCGGCCGACCGACGCGTTTCGAGCTCGTCGTGCACCTCTATTCGACGGTCCGCGACGAGCACGTCCGCGCGCGGGTGCTCCTCGACGGCGAGAATCCGGAGCTCCCCTCCGTCGTCGACGTCTGGCCGGCGGCGAACTGGTTCGAGCGCGAGGCGTTCGACCTCTTCGGCTTCCGGTTCGCGGGGCACCCGAATCTCCGCCGCATCCTCTGCCACCAGGCGTTCGTCGGACACGCCCTGCGCAAGGACTACCCGCCGGGCCAGCGCTGGATGTGCACCGAGGAGGACCTCTACGTCCCCGGTCTCGTCGCGCGCGAGCACGAGGAGGCGGACCAGTTCGAGACGGTCGTCGTCAATCTCGGCCCGTCGCACCCCGCGACCCACGGGACCCTCCGCATCGTCGCGCGGCTCGACGGCGAGCAGATCCTCGAGGCCGAATCGGAGATCGGGTATCTCCACCGCTGCTTCGAGAAGATGGCCGAGACGCACACGTGGAACCAGGTGATCCCGTACACGGACCGGCTGAACTACTGCTCGGCGTTCCTCAACAACGTCGCCTACTGCAAGACGGTCGAGCGGATGCTCGGCGTCGAGGTCCCGGAGCGCGGCGCGCTCCTCCGGACGATCCTGTCGGAGTTCTCCCGGATCATGGACCACTGCGTCTGCATCGGCGCGAACCTCGTCGACACCGGGGCGCTGACGAACTTCTGGTACCTCTTCCAGCCGCGCGAGGAGATCTACGGCCTGATCGAGGCGTGCTGCGGCGCGCGGCTCACCGTCTCCTACGGCCGCGTGGGCGGCCTCTCGCGCGACGTCCCCGCCGATTTCGTCGACCGCTGCCGCTCGCTGCTGCGCTCGATCCCGCGCTTCCTCGACGACGTCGACAAGCTCGTGAAGCGGAACCGGATCGTCTGGGACCGGTTCCGCGGCGTCGGCGCCGTCACCCGCGAGCAGGCGATCGCCTGGGGCTTCACCGGCCCGTGCCTGCGCGCCTCCGGCGTCGGCTACGACGTCCGGAAGGCACGGCCCTACGACTTCTACGACCGGTTCGACTGGGACGTGCCGGTGCACCGCGACGGCGACAACTACGCGCGCTACCTCGTCCGGATGGAGGAGATGCGGCAGTCGCTCTCGATCATCCGGCAGGCCCTGGAGATCCTCCCCTCGTCCGGCCCCGTGAGTGCCGCGGACTGGCACGTCGTGCTCCCGCCGAAGGACCGCGTCTACCACGACATGGAATCGCTCATCTACCACTTCAAGTGGGTGATGGAGGGCATCCCGGTCCCCGAGGGAGAGCGGTACGAGTGGTTCGAAGGAGCCAACGGCGAGCTCGGCTTCTACGTCGTCTCGACGGGCGGCGGCTCCCCGTACCGGATCAAGCCGCGGCCGGCCTGCTTCCCGCTCATGGCGGCGTTCGAGAAGATCATCGTCGGCAGCCGCGTCTCCGACGCGATCGCGACGCTGGGGACGCTCAACATCATCGCCGGGGAGCTCGATAGATGAAGCAAGCGACGGCGATAGCTCGAGCGAATGCCATCGCGCTGGCGCGCTCGGCGATCGGCGCGCGCGGCGCGGTCGCGCCGGCCACTTCGCGGCGGATCCGCCGTCGAACGGCGGATCGCGCTGGATATCCGGGCGCGTGCCGTCCGCGAGACCCTGCGACGTACGCTTCCGGTACGCCTCGGGATCTCGCGGCCGACCCGCATCCCGTCTCGCTCGGCTCTCGCCGCA
>Ga0316620_10001552_pt1 | contig 10011 bp, 1 predicted proteins | sample OWC_Aug_M1_C1_D5_FD_207651 | JGI IMG/M metagenome (GOLD analysis project Ga0316620, IMG submission 207651) | Wetland soil microbial communities from Old Woman Creek delta, Ohio, United States - OWC_Aug_M1_C1_D5_B | ecosystem: Environmental > Terrestrial > Soil > Wetlands | place: USA: Ohio...
ACTACAAGGCGCCGACCGAGTGGGCGGGATTGAAGCTGGACTGCATAGTCAATCCGATTGACACGAATTGAACGATCTGTGTAGAGGCGACGTCGCCGTCTGCGAGGGCCCTTGCAGCGCTCGCACTTCGCGCCCTCTCTCCGCGGCGTTCACGTGGCAAATCTTATATATGACGCTCGCTCATAGGTTTCTGCTCTCCAAAGCAAGGGCAATGCACCATAGAAATGATGGCATCCCTTTTTTCGCTTGGGAGACTTCACGTGCACCCGGGTCGCCGCGAGACGATTGCGGGGAAGGGTAGAGAACACTGGAGGGGACTGAGACCGTCTCCGATGTACAGCGTTCGTTGATACCAATCATATGCAGCCTGGACGTGTGCTAAGCCGACAGGTCAGCGGCTAACTCCACTGTTTGGGGAATGGCTCGGCTCGGGCGCCGATGAAGGTCGTGCCAAGCCGCGATAGGCGCCGGGTATGCGCATGGAACATTTGATCCGGCGACTACCGAATGAGACTTCTTGCCCTTCGGGGCATTGGGTAACCAAAGGGAACCCCCGGGATCGAAGCATCCTAGTACGGGGAGGAAAAGAAATCAATCGAGATGCCCATAGTAAAGGCGATCGAACTGGGTACAGGGCAAACCGAATCCCCTCATGAAAGTGAGGGGAGATGTGGTGTTTGGACTCCGGCACTCCCTACCGCGTCAACTCAAAGTCCACTGGAACGTGGTTCCATAGAGGGTGACAGACCCGTAGAGGTAAGCGCGGACGGAGATTCGGAGTATCCAGAGTAGCGTGCGTTGGATATCGCGCGTGAATTTGGGAGGCATAGACTTCCAACCCTAAATACGTCCCGAGACCGATAGCGCAGTAGTAGCGTGAGTGAAAGCTGAAAAGTACCCCTGACGGGAGGTGCAAAGAGCCTGAAACCAGACAGTTACAATCTTTCAAGGCGGGAAAGCGAAGAAACCCGCAAGGGTGGAGCGCCGTCTTGAGATCCGTTGTGAATAACGGGCCAGAGAGTTCTGATCAGTGGCGAGGTTAACCCCTTTACGGGGGAAGCCGCAGCGAAAGCAACAGGTCCGCAGCGCCGCAAGGCGCGAGGGACGTCGTGTGCTCGCGAGGAGTCACTGGTGTGAAACCCGAAGCCGGTCGATCTATGCCTGGGTAGGTTGAAGTCCCCCGAAAGGGGGATGGAGGACCGAACCTATGTTGATGTGCAAATCACTTGGATGACCTGGGCATAGGGGTGAAAGGCCAATCTAGGCCGGGGATAGCTGGTTCCTCTCGCAACCAGTCGCAGCTGGACCTCCGACGAGGCAGACTATGGGGTAGAGCTACTGATTGGGCATTTAGGCGGAGAAATCCGTCGGTGCCCTGTCAAACTCCGAACCTGTGGTCGCCGTAGACTCGGGGAGTCGGGCTTCCGGGGTAAGCTTGGGGTCCGAAAGGGAATACGCCCAGCCTGTGGTTAAGGTCCCAAAGTACCGACCAAGTGCAAAATGGAAAGGAGTTCGCTGTCTCAGACAGCTGGGAGGTGGGCTTAGAAGCAGCCACCCTTCAAAGATAGCGTAACAGCTCACCAGCCGAGACAACGGGCCCTGAAAATGGACGGGGCTAAGTCGGTCACCGATACCATGGAACACCGCAAGGTGATTTTGTAGAGAGGCGCCGTGCGCGATGAGAAGTTTGGCCGTGAGGTCAAGTGGATCGCGTTCGGATGAGGATTCTGGTAGGAGTAGCAGCAAAGCACGGTGAGAATCCGTGCCGCCGAAAGGGCCAGGGTTCCTCGGCAATGTTCGTCAGCCGAGGGTTAGTCGATCCTAAGCGCATCCTTAACCGAGATGCACGAAAGGGAAGCTGGTTAATATTCCAGCACCTAGCAAGCCCCTGCCCACTGTCGTAAGCATCGAGGTAGTCCGAGTGCTCTAGCCAGGGCATTCAAGCGTCTAAACCCGCGGAGGCCGTAATGGCGAGAAGCGGGCGAACGCGCGAGTAGGGGGACGAATGTCCTCTTCGGCTTATCCTTGGTGTCAGTGAAAGCTTCAGTGGGGTCAGCTTGTTAGTTCGTACCTAGAACTGACACAGGTGCCCCTGGGTGAGAAGCCCTAGGCGTGTCGGCGATAATCTAGGCGAGGGAATTCGGCAAATTAGCCCCGTAACTTCGGAATAAGGGGTGCCAGCCTCGCGAGAGGCTGGTCGCAGTGACCAGGGAGCTCCGACTGTTTACTAAAAACGTAGGTGACCGCTAGATCGAAAGGTTTTGTATGGTCGCTGAAGCCTGCCCAGTGCCGGTATCTGAAAGCCTCTTTCAAGGGGACGAAGGACCGGTAAACGGCGGGGGTAACTATGACCCTCTTAAGGTAGCGATTCGTTGCCTTATCGAAATCCGGCTATATGCTGGGAAACCTGAGAATCCCACGTTACTCGGGTACTTTCAACTGCCCCCTTACACAAGGGATATGTCGGAAGGTGCCAAGTGACAATACGATGGGTGCAGGAAATCAGCAGGAAAGGCTGGATGCGCAGTGGATAGTCGGGTTCGTTGACGGGGAAGGTTGTTTCCACATTGCTCTCAATCGCCAGCCGGCGATGAGAGTTGGATGGCAAGTCTTGCCTGAATTCCGCGTAGTTCAGCACGAAAGGAACGAACGGGTTCTGACGCAATTGAAGTCGTTCTTCGGCTTTGGTACGGTCACCGTGAATAATGGTGATCGAAAGGAATTCAGAGTGCGTGGGCTCGAGAACTTGACTCGAGTTGTTGAGTTCTTTGTGGCTCATCCTTTGAAAACGACGAAGCAAAATGACTTCGAGACGTTCTCCAAGGTGATACGCCTCATGCAACGAGGCGAGCACCTTACGAGATCAGGACTTGTCAATGTGGCTCGTCTTTCCCTCGCAATGAACAGTAGGCGAAACACTTCAGCATCTAGAATCCTCAGAGACTGTACGCAGGATGCCGCTAGGATGCGGTAAAGATACAGTCCGACCCTCACGGCGACGTGAGGAGGCTGTGAGAAATCTCAGCCCGCCTTCGAGTGATCGAAGGTCAAGGAAGCAACAGATGTGAGCGTAATACCTTGTCGCTTAATTGGCGACTTGCATGAAGGCCCAACGAGAGCTCTACTGTCCCCGCCTAGAAGCCGGTGAAACTGATGTACTGGTGCACAGTCCAGTATCTTCCACCCGATAGCGAAGACCCCGTGGAGCTTTACTGCAGCCTGTCGCTGCCGTATGATTCCTGATGTGTAGTGTAGGCGGGACTCGTTACAGAGTGCCTATCGCTAGGTAGGCAATGAGAGAACAATGAAACACCGCCCTTTGGGGGTCGTACGGCTTACCTCTTCGGAGGGACAACGGTAGGTGGGCAGTTTGGGTGGGGCGCCACGCCCTCAAAAAGATAACAAGGGCGCCCAAAGGTTGGCTTAGGTGGGTCAGAAATCCACTGTTAACTGTAAGGGGAAAAGCCAGCCTGACGTGGACTTGCCCAACGAGAGTCCACGACACGAAAGTGGGGCCTAGCGAACCAATGAACCTCATTTATGGGGGTCATTGATATCAGAAAAGTTACCCCGGGGATAACTGAGTTGTCGTCGGCTAGAGTTCCTATCGACCCGACGGCTTGCTACTTCGACGTCGGCTCTTCCTATCCTGGCGGTGCATGAGCTGCCAAGGGTGGGGTTGTTCGCCCATTAAAAGGGATCGTGAGCTGGGTTTAGACCGTCGTGAGACAGGTTTGTTGCTTTTTGGTGGAAGCGTTTTGGTGCCTGAGGGGCAGGAACCTTAAGTACGAGAGGAACGAGGGTCCGGCGCCTCTAGTTCATCAGCTGTCTGGCAAGGCATGCTGAGCAGCCACGCGCTACGTGGATAAGAGCTGAAAGCATCTAAGCTCGAAGCCACCCCTAAGACTAGGCACCTTACAACCGCCATAATTGATGGCGTTGATAGAGCTCGGGTGTACGCCGGAAGCCTTCGGGCGACCGGTTCAGCCCGGAGCTACTAACAGTTGTAGCCGCTACAGTACCACGTCGGTGGTGCAAAGACGGCTTAGCCGTCAAACAGGCTGCATATGACCTATATTTTTCTCGCAAACAGAATGATGAGCGAAGCTGCCGTCTGGCACGGAATCATCCAGACTGGCGCCCTGTGAGTCTCAGAATCCAGAACCACGCCAAAGGGCTGAAATATGGTATAGAAAGGGTCAGCTTCCGGAGCGTGGACTCCCATGAACAAGAACATGAGCATCATAGCGGCGGCCATCTTGGCAACGACCTCGCTCGCGGCGATTTTCATGATCGTCCCGGGCCCGGCGAACGCATTGACGGGCGGCCCAGACGCCTACGGCTACACGTACGACGACACAGCGCCGTATCTGTGGATTCCTGCGGCGGGCAACATCGTGGCCAACATGCCGACGAACTGCGATAATGTCCCTGGAGGCAATGACTTCCAGTTCGGATCGTTCACGTATTACGGCGTCGCCTACAACAACGTGATGGTCTGCCCCAACGGATTCGTCAAGTTCGCTGGAGCATTGAACTCGGGCACAACGCCAAGTTCCAGCCTCCCCAGCGGCGGCATACCCAACTCCGATATCGTAGGCTTCGGCTACACAGGCCTCGATCCCACGCTCCCGGGCAGCGGCTTGATATACTTCGACAAGCAGCCGACGCAGAGCGTCGCGACATGGGATAATGTCAGCATCTCAGGGACAGAGCGAGCCCAATTCCAAATCATCATGACCGCCACCGGCGTCATCGACATCCAGTACAGATGGATTCCAAGCGGCTTCTCCTCAATCACATCCGGAATCGAGGGTCAGCAGGGCGACATGGGTCTTCAGTATTCGGGCTATCCTGCACCCGGAACGCTCAGGAACGGGGTCAACGTCCGCTATACTCCTCCAACGCCAGCTGTCGCCGACGTCCTTACTGTCACGGGACAGAACTTCGCTCCTGCCAGCGCCATGCAGACCGAGACGGTCCTCATGGAACGATATGTCATGACGGCGGGTTCCGGTGCGATTGGTCTCAGGATATTCAGGATTCAGAAACTGGGCACCATAGCCGACGCGAATGTATACATCCGCATCTACAACGACACGAACGATGACTCGCGACTCGACACATCGGTCGACCAGATGATACTCAGTTCGACTTCCCCGACAGCAGGAATCGTGACACTGACCTACACCACACCGCTGATCATCACGCCAGCCAGTACGCAGCGCTGGCTGATCATTTTCGACTGCCAATGCAAGGCGATCCCCGGAGATACGTTCGGGGTACGTATTTCTGACTTGATCCCATCCATATCCTTGGCCGGAATCGACACAGTCAGTTACGCCCCCGCAGCTCCAATCGACTCCAGCTTGACGACCGTGGCCGTATTCCCGACGAGCACGCTCACCATGTCATTCGCCAGCCGCGCTCCCGCCACGGTGACTCAGGGCGAGAGGAGCGTCGTGATGCTGGATATGAATGCCTCGGTGGACACCGGCTCGGTCAGGCTAACGCGAATCAACGTGACCATGACGGGGACGCCGCCTCGCGACGCTGACATCCTTCGCGCTTACCTCATCTCCGACAGCAACGACGACGGTTTCTTCGAGCCGCTGGTTGACAAGGAATTAGCCAACTCGGTTTTCACCACAGGGATCGCAAACTTCTACATTTCGACGGTCATCAAGGCGGGAGCTGCCAACCGCCAAAGATACCTGGTGGTCTTCGACATCTCACCCGGAGCGATTGCGGGGGATACAGTCGGCGGCACCGTGACCGCGGAGACCGAGATGATGACGGACACTTGCAACGCGATCATTGCATCGGCCGGTTTCCCGGGCGTATCCGGCGATGCCTTGATTGTGGCGGGGACGCCTAACACGCTGAGCATAGCCTCTTGGAATGACAGAGCTCCCGCCACGGTTTACATCGGCGACACGGACGTGATCATGGCGGACTTCACGATGGCGGTGGACTCCGGCGTCGCGAGGTTCGACACAGGGGACTATCTGAACATCACGCTGACGGGAATCCCGCCCAACGCCGCGGACATGGGATTCGGTCCGATGGGGCAAGCCGGGCTTTGGGACGACACTGATGGCGACGGCTTGCTTGATCTCGGCACGGATCTCAGGGTCGCTGGCGGTTGGTTCTCCGGTGGCCCTCTGTTCGGCTGGGTGGCAAGGATGATGCCGTTCATGGGTCCCATTGAAATCCACGCTGGTACTCCGCGTAATTTCATCTTGACCTACCAGATCAGCACGATGGCGGTTGCAGGGGACACCGTCGGAGCTCGAATCGACAACGTCACCTCGATCCATACCCAGACGTTCACAGTACTCTCACCGACAAACATACCGGCGCAGTCCACCAACTCCCTCATCCAGATGAACGCCTCGGATGCGCTCACGATGACGATCACGGACTTGGCTCCGCTGACCGCGGCACCTTTCCAGATGGGCGTGGTCATGGGCAAACTCGGATTGAGCGTTCCCGCCGGCCCGGGTAGCAACTACGTCGAGGTGAGGGGACTGGGGATCGAACGCACAGGGACATCTTCTGATCAGGATGTCCATTCGGTCGGGGTGTACCGCGACTCAGACGGGGATTCCTTGCTTGACCGGTTGACGGACCAGTTCCTGGGCGCCGGCACGTTCGCCGGCGGGACATCGTGGATTAATTTTGATCCGATGATGGCATGGAACGGCCTGCGGATCTATGGCGGCACGACCGATTCGATGCTGCTAGTGATAGACCTGTCACCGACCGCCACGCCGCTCGCGACGATAGGCCTGGCTCTAGCCTTGCCGACGGACGTCAACATCGACATGATGACGAGCGACAGCGTATCGCCACTGAACTTCCCGCTCGCCACCGGCATGCTCACTGTCCGCGGCATCGCGGCGGTTCCAACCTTGAACTCTCCCTGGACAATCTCGCCGCCGAGCATCGATGGCCAGCTCTCTCCGAGTGAATGGTCGGACGCCCTTCAAGTCGACCTCCGGACTGTGACGGGAAACCGTCTCTCCAACTTCATGCTGGTCAAGAACGACGCAACGAACCTCTATATCGCCTACGATGTCGTCGGAGACCACACATCTGATTTTGATGACTTCGCGGCCATAGCATTCGACACAGGCAACGACGGTGTGGCGACCGAGGGAATGGAGCACATTTTCAGCGCCGGTGGTTGGGGCGAGTTATACCAGAATGATAGGGTCTACAACGCGACATCAGCGACTTGGGTAGTGGAGGATGCGCCATTCGAGAGCGGCCTGCCGAATCACGGATCTCTCGACTTGCAGCGTGGCTTCGCGCAGACACCCCTGGAATCCCTCGATCATCCAGTCATTGAATTCCAAGTGCCGCTCGCGCTCCTCGGCGCGGTCCCCGGGGACACGCTCGGTTTCGCATCGGGCGCACCCGCGGGAGTGTCTCAAGCCGGAGTATCAGATTCATGGGGTTTCGGATACTTCGCCTCATGGCCCTTCGCCTTCGGCCCGACGATGGGCGCGCCGACTCTGGAGGAATACGGCGACCTAGTGCTCGGTAGCGCTCCCATGGCTGACGTCATGGCCACATGGCTCGACTGTGCGCCTGCAGTGGTCGTGCAGGCTCAGAACGACGTTGCCATGGCAAGCCTGACCCTAGACGCGACGATTCCGTCAGTCAGACTCGACGCATTGAATGTAACCGCCACGGGCACCGGCGTCGATTCCGATATCGCCGGGTTGAAGCTGTTCGACGATACTAACGACAACGGGATCTACGATCCCATCATTGACATCCAACTGGGCACGACGACGCAATTCGTAGGGGGCTTGGCGAGCTTCACAGGTATGGCGAAGAACGTAATTCAAGGAACGCCCGAACGGTTCCTGATTACCTACACCATAAACGCCGCAGCCACCTATGGGGCGACCCTCGGGGTTCAGGTGGCCGGCGCGAGCGACTTCGCATTCGCTGGCGGTGCGTCCGTGAATGGCATTTTCCCGATGCAGTCATCGAACAGCCGGGTCAACACTCCGCCGACCGCAGGAGGACTCACCGTCAACGGATTCGCTGCATTCACCGCCGACATCATGCACATAGTCACGCCTCCGGGTGATCCGCCTCTCGCCTGGAACTATGGCGACGGCGATGGCGATCCGCAGACCGGGTACAGGGTTGAGGTTTGGACCGGGCCTTTGGGCTCGGGCGTACTCATGTGGGGTCCACCGGATGGTGTCGGGGCAGCCACCTCAGTCAATTACCTCGGATCCTCGCTGGTGGACAGTATAACCTACTATTTCCGTGTGCAACTCTATGACGGAATCCAGTGGGGTGGTTGGTCGGAGGTCGAGTTCCGCATCAACACGCCGCCTATGGCCCCGAATGTCCCAATCAGCCCGACTGATGGTGCGACGATTCCGGCTTCCGTTGCGCAGAGTGTGATCTGGGAGTTAGAAACGGACATGGAGGGCGATCCGATCACCTACGCATGGGAGGTCGAGGAGAACGGGACGTGCACATACGCATCCGTGATGGCCAGCGGCAGCGGATCGTCGAACGTGAGCGGAATATTCATCACAAACATCAGCAGCACATATTGCTGGCATGTCAGCGCCAGCGACGGCTGGGAAATTTCTGGATGGAGTGTTGATTGGGATTTCACCACGAACGCCGTTGTCAACACAGCGCCAGTTCTGGGCTTGGATTCCGTGGCTCCTCTGACAGGCAGCACATCCACGTTGTTCACCTACTCCGTTCGCTATGCCGATGCAGATAATGACGCACCGGCGCTGGGGAGTCCCTCACTCTCGATTGAGAAGACCGGCGTGCCTATCACGGGTTCACCTTTCGTCATGACGCCCGGGGCATGGGTCGGGGCTCCAGGCGACTACGTCGCCGGCAGGGACTTTACTTTCGGATTGACGCTCCCCGCCATGGGTTCTGACTACACATTCTACTTCACCGCTTCGGATTCATGGGGCGCGAGTGATTCCACGGTGCCCGTCGACGCCCCCGATGTGTCCAACTCGGCACCCACGCTCGACTGGCTTGGAACAGGCAACTATGCAATGGACGGTCTGGATGTCGAGTTTGGCACCACCTCCACGGTATTCACGTTCAAGGTGGTCTACTCCGACCTCGAAAACGACGCACCTGCAAGCATCGACGTTGTTATCGAGAAACCTTCAGGCACCGCTTGGGGGACTCTGCCATTGGCGGTGGAATCGTGGATCGGTGCATCAGGGGACTATGTGGCAGGCGCGGTTTACAGCGCGTCGACGACGCTGGCGCCATCCGGTCTGGACTACACCTATTACTTCACAGCCTCCGATGGCATGATTGGGGCGACGGGATCCCCGACTATCCCGATTGACGCGCCTGACGTGGACAATCCGCCGTTGGCTGATGCGAGAATCTGGCCCGCAACGAACGGGTTCAGGGACACAGTCTTCGTCTACGACGCAGCCAACTCCACGGATGATCTTGGCCTTACGGCGTGGCTCTGGGAATTCGGTGATGGCCTCTCGGATAACGTTGAGAGAACCTCGCACAGCTATGCCACCGTCGGCACCTTCAACGTCATCCTGACGGTCTGGGACTTGTCAGGTCAGAGCGACAGTGACACCTTCACGGTCACCGTTGACAACAGGCAGCCAATCGCCCAATTGTCAGTTTCGCCCTCGACGAGTGGCTATGTCACCACTATCTTCACATTCGACGCAACCAGCTCAAGTGACTCGGACGGAACGATCGCGTCCTACTCATGGGACTTCGATGATGGCAACATCGATACTGGAGCGATAGTCACGCACTCCTACTCATCCAAAAGGTCGTTCAGCGTGACGCTCACCGTCACCGACAACGATGGCGCGACAGACCAGACCTCAACGACCCTCTATGTGGCGAACAGGGCTCCAGTGATTTCCTCTCAAACTCCCGCATTTCCGGTCGTCAACCTGAAGACAGGGATTTCCCAGACATTCAGCGTCGTCGCAAGCGATGCCGACGGAGACACTCTCA
>Ga0316620_10001553_pt1 | contig 10010 bp, 6 predicted proteins | sample OWC_Aug_M1_C1_D5_FD_207651 | JGI IMG/M metagenome (GOLD analysis project Ga0316620, IMG submission 207651) | Wetland soil microbial communities from Old Woman Creek delta, Ohio, United States - OWC_Aug_M1_C1_D5_B | ecosystem: Environmental > Terrestrial > Soil > Wetlands | place: USA: Ohio...
TGACACCTTTCTTGTTGAGCGACTTCGCCAGCGGCGCGGCTATTTCTGCCTCAAGCGCTCCCGGCAACACATTGCCAAGAGCTTCAACAAGGGTGACAGAAAGCCCCCGACTCGAAAGTACGTCCGTCATCTCGATGCCAATGAGTCCAGCTCCGACGACGACTGCTTTCCCGCCTCCGAGCGCATTAACCCAGGCCAATATTGCGTCGGCGTCGGTCACGTCTTTCACCGAAAAAATGCCGCCCAATTCGCGCCCTTCCAGCGCCGGCTTCACCGGGTTGGCCCCCGTGGCCAAGACGAGTTTGTCGTAGTCTATTTTCGAGCTTTGCCCGGTCGACAGGTTCGTGAGGTTCAGCCTATGACCGGCGCGGTCTATTGATTCGACCCTCGTCTGCAACATTACGTCGATGTCGCTGATACTCTTGAAGTCCTGCGCCGACCGTACGAGGAGCGCATTGCGTTTCTGGATCAGCCCCGAAACGTAGTAGGGCAAGCCGCAACTGGCGTATGAGATTAGGTTCCCTTCCTCGATGACAGCGATCTTTGCAGATGGATCGCAGCGGCGCGCCCTTGCCGCCGCCTTAGGGCCACAAGCGACCCCACCGACGATCACGATTCGATTCTTGGAATTCACTTTCGTCTCCTGCGGAGTGTTTGACTTGAAGATTGTATCATTTGTATGGCTAAGAATGACATGTTTTGGGTTGCGCCACCGAAAAAAGGGGCTGCTCAACGCGCCCCGATCTCCTTGCTCTTGCCCGCCCACGGCGGGCACTTAACGCCCTCAAGTATTGCACCTAACAAACGCTTCAAACCCAGCCACAACCTGAAAGTTCTGGCAGTCACGCTCCGCCCAATAGCGGCCGGGCGCAATCTCTGCTCCGGGTAAAGAAAGCGACCAAGCGCTGATTCCAAAGCGCAGGTTAGTTACTCGATACCCGAGCACGCCCAGCAGCGCCGTAACCTGGGCACCGGTATGCCCTGTGGCGCTGTGAACGACTATCAGCCTGTCGGGAGGAAGTCTTCTGAGATTCTCTATCTTGAAAACTTCCTTCCGCTGGACATGCAGGCTTCCTGAGACGTAACCGAGACCGCGGGGTTTGCTCTCCCTGACGTCGAGCAGGAAAGGGAATTCTCCATGAGACTGTTCGTTGCTGCCAGGCGGACAAAGGAAATGGGCGTCCTGTCCTGCGTACAGCCGCCGGTATAGCTCCGGGCCCGAGATATTCGGTGCGTGGCAACGGTCCAGGTACCGTCTGGCAGCCTGCAAAATAACATCGGACTCTTCACCCGGTGCAACTGCCTCAGGAAAAGGGTATTTCTCCTGGTGTTCGTCGGCCAGCGAGCGGGCTCGAAACGTGGACCGGTCGCTCGTTACGGTCCGGTGCGCTGATCCTTCGTTCCATATCGTATCCCTGAGAAGGCTATATCTTCCCGGAGCCGCATCGGTGTCGCTCGTCCACGACCCAATTCCCCATTTCAGGTTGGCCACATCATATCCCAGGATTCCCAGAATTGCCGCCGCTTGGCCGCCGGTCTGGCCGTTGCTACTATACACGACTAACTTGCGGTCTTTGGGCAGGCATGCCAGCGTTCCCGTCGCAACTATTTCTCGCCAAGGGACATATATCGCCCCCGGGAGATGCCCGGCATAGTATGGATCGGGCATCTCAGAGTCGGCGGTACGCACGTCCAGAATTATCGGCCCAGAAGTGTACCGGGTTGGATTATAGTACTTGATGTCGTCGCCGGAATAACCGGACGCCTCCACGATTTCCTCGTAATGCTGCTTAGCCGTGATGTCAAGAGGCCTTTCTCGATTGAGGTAAGCATCAGCGGCGAGCCGGCACGCTTCGAATGAAGGTGTACTTGAATTGCGCTTCAAGACTACCTTAGCCATCGCCCAATGTCCCGCCTCTAGTCCTTTGTCACCCGGCAAAGCACAGACTTGAAGCCGATGAACGCCGTGACAGGGTCAGTCTCGGAATCGGAAGTAAGAAGATTCACATTCGCATCCGACCAGCCGTGGGGTACGCTAACGACACTCGGATGCACGTCATCGGTGAGTTTGGCTTTAAGCCTGATGATCCCACGAGGCGACTCGACGGTGACCATATCCCCGTCAGAGACACCGAGCTTCCGAGCAGTCTCCGGATTCACGTCAACCATTGGTTCGGGGTAGCGCTTCCGTACCTCGGCCAGGTTACGATACTGGGTATGGTGATAGACGTGGTTTCTGGTCCCCGTAAGCGTGATCAAGGGGTACTTCTCGGCCAATTCAGGCTTCGTAATCCAACCTTCGCCGGGCTCGTGATAAGTGGGCATGGGGTCATAGCCGAGGCCCTTCATGTACTCTGAGTAAAGCTCCACCTTGCCCGAAGGCGTGTTGAAGCCGTTAGCCCGGTAAGACCGATCTCTGGGGTCCGGCTCGAAAGCGACATTCTGAGGGCTCTGGGCAAAGTCCGAAAGCTTTACGCCCCACGGTGTCAGGAAATGTTGGAAGTATTCGTCGGGCGTCGTCCATGGAAAATCGGACTCATAGCCCATCTTCTTCCCCAACTCCGTCCAAAATTTCCAATCGGGCCAGCACTCTCCTCGAGGCTCAATTACGTTAGGCACGATGAGGAAACTTGGAGGGTTAGTGCCGTTTTCCCTCAGATGAGTGACCTCAAGGCAATTGGCAGCAGGCAAGACAATATCGGCTAGTTTGGCCGTTTCCGTCATAAACAAGTCCATGACCACCAGCAGGTCCAGGCTTCGCAACGCCGAGCGAGACTTGCTGGTGTTCGGCATCGTCAATGCAGGATTGGCGCACTGCACCAGGAGCGCCTTCACGGGATACGGATCTGCCCTTGTGACAGCATCAGGGAACGGAACGATGGTGCTCTCTCCGCAGATCTTGGCGAAGACCGGATACTTGTAGCCGATGGTCTCTTCGAAGGCTCCCTGGTCCGCATTCCGCTGGTCTATTAGCCGGATCACAGGGAAATTGCCCCCGTCGGTCTCGTAATTGCCGCAGATGGCGATCATGATAGCCAAGGCCCAGTTCGTCATAGCGCCGTTCGTGCAATGGTCCAATGCGATGCCGGAGCTAAGGCAGGCAGGGCCGTTGGTAGCGTAGGTCCGCGCGATCTGGCGGATCGTATCAGCCGGGACCCAGGTTATCTTGCTGACGCTCTCGGGAGAATAGCTCTTTACGTGCTCAGACAGCTCCTCAAACCCGTGGGTCCATTTCTCCACGAAGTCCTTGTCGTAGAGCTTTTCGCCAATGATCACATTCAACAATGACAGGACCAGGGCACAGTCCGTGCCCGGGCGGATGGGGGCATAGATATCCGCGTTCTTCGCGAGCGGGATCACTCGAGGATCAACAACGATGAGCTTGGCACCTCTGGCTTTGGCGGCAATGATTCGTCTTTCGCTGGCACGGGCGCTCTCAGACGGGTTGTGGCCGATAACCAGAATGCATCTGGTCTCCTCGAAATCGGTGTTGGCAGCCGAGTCGCCGATACCCAGAGCCAGCGTGTGTCCGATGGCGCGGCTCCAGAAGCAGAAACTGTCGCCAGAGGTGAAGTTGGGCGTCCCGAAGGCCTTCGCGAATCTCTTGGCTGCCCTTCGGTTCACATTCCTGACCAGGGCTTGGCCGGTGTTTATCACGACCGCCCTGGCCCCATATTTCTTCTTGATCAGCTCGAGTTTCTGTGCAACGAATGAGAGGGCTTCGTCCCAGGAAATCTCCTTCCAGCCGCTGCTTTCCCGCTTAAGAGGTTTGGTCAGCCTATCCTTGGAGTATTCCCATTCGAGTAAACCGTCGGTCCTTTCACATAGCCCGCCGGCAACGTCATCGGGATTTACCTTGATCTCAACGATGCGGCCGTTCTCGACCGCCACGTTCATCCGGCATCCCAGTGAATTCAAGTTGCAGCTCGTCTTCAGCAGAGTTGATCTAGATGAGTCTCCGTTGACCTCAACTGACCCGGAGGCCTCGCTCAGTTCATTCGTCTTCGCTTTTGCCATCAATTGCCTCCTGAAATTGCCCGAATAAGGCCAAGATCATGGCGGGGGCGTCCGTTCGAACGCCCCTGTTGATTTCGCCCGTATTATGATCCGCAGGGAACGAGGTGTCTACCTCCAGGCATCGATACTGTAGACGGGGTAGATGCCCGAGAAAAAGCCGCGGCCACCCAATTCCAGGCAAACTTCGTCCGGCCCGCCTCCAACGATTATGCAGTTGTCGAATGCCTTCTGTCCGAGAGCAGGGACCATGTAGTCATCGGGCAGGTCTTTCCACCGCTTGCCAGATGTCTGCTGTATGCCAATGCCTCCACTAGTTTTGGCATCATACCAACCGTATTTCCTATATTCCTTTACCGGTATAAAGCTCTTCTTCCAGAGCCAGTCCAAAACTTCCTGCTTGGAGTTGAACCCGTAGTCCTTCAGGTCCTGGGCCATCCTCGGGGCCATGAGGAAGGTCATGGGCGTATCGGCGCGGTTGGACCAAAGACCCGGGATAAGATACTCCATCCAGTTGTGGGGGCCCTCTTTCCCTTCCACCCCAAGCCTCGCCGCCATCCCGCCGTAGCCGCGCCCCTGGAGGCCGCGATAAGCGGACGGGGCAAACTGGCTGCCCTGGCAGCACACTGCCGGCTCGCACACGATCATGGCCACGCTTTCATCCTTGCGGTATCCCATCTCCTCGTTGAGACCCTTCCAGCCCTTGGGCAGACCATCCAGGTTCTCGGCAAAACACATGCCGCCACGGTTGAAAGGACTCCCAATCGCATTCATGCGATTGACTCCGGGAATGGCGCCGCCGAGGTTGATCGCCATGAGCTGATAAGTGCGGCCTATGGTGGAATTCGCGGGATTGCCGCAGTCCAGCATGCCCGTCCCAATGTTCTGCCCGATCTCTTTCGAGATCGGGCCGCTAACGCAGACCCACTGGCTCCAGTGGGTGGTCGTGGCGGTCGTACAGCCGGACTCTGCGATGGCAAGGACGACTGGTAAGTACTCGGGTTTGCAGCCGGCCATGACGGCGTTGATGGCCACTTTCTCAACAGTAGCCGTCCAGTTCATAGGCGTAAACTGAACGACGGTGCCCTTTGGTCGAATCCTCTCTACACCACCGGACATGACACCAGTCGGTCGCGACGAGCTGTCTTGGCCCCCCCGGTCGGACTGGAGAGCAATCACCTCGTCCGGCTTGTGGCTGGTGCCGGCGAGCATTTCCTCCACCAGTTCCTGAGTTGGGACGATGATGGGCAGGCCGTCCGTATACCTGGCGATGGGTGCCCTGCCCGTGAGCAGGATCGGCTTTGTCTGTTGGTAGAAAGCCTGGGCTTCCTGCAGCGTGCCTTCGAACAATACCCTTTTCTGAGCCGGAGGGACATACCTGCCCTTGTGCTTTTCTTCGTCGGTCAAAGGGTCGGTGAGACACTTGAGCATCGGCTCAATAAAGGCATTTACCCGCTGTGCGCCGGGTCCGAAGCGCGGAGCATCTACGTAGCGAATCTGCGGTACCCCGCTAGACAAAGCGGTCTGGTGAAGCATTTCCACCTGGTCCTCGAACTCAATGAGGACCGTTGCGATACCGTTCTTTTCAAGTTGCGCTGTGTAGGCAGCCTGCCTCCATACTGCGCCGCTTCACCACGCGACGCCTTGGATGACGGCGTCTGTAGTCTCCATCTCCTCTGGTGTCATCGATATTGAAGACGTCTCGTGCGAGTCCTTGACCCGCCAGTTCACCTTCGGGAAGTCGCTCTTCAGCCTTTCCACGAGCGCCGGCATGATCACCGGGTCGGCTTCCTGAGCGCTGATCAATATATTCTTACCGTCGAGTCGGTCCAGACGGGGGGCAAGGGGTTCGACATCTACCGGCTCCTGGATGCCGGTTGGGTTCAGGCATTTGTAGACTCTGTCTCTTGGCATTTGTATCCTCCTCATCGATCGTTCGACTTTTCAGGCATCTTCCTGTGACGGCTCGGATCTCCCTGGACCGCGACTCGGCCAACTACTTTGCCGCTTTCATTCGCCGTTTCTGCTTCTTGATCTCGTCGAGACAGGCGAGTTCGAGGCTGGCGATTGACTTGAAATCGTCATCCTGCGCATAGAAGCTGCAGGCTTGCTTGAACAGCCCGGTATAGGTTTCGTCGCTGTCCAGATTGAGCGCGGCCATGTTCTCAACCACAGTCTTGAGTGTGCCGCGAAAAATGGCCTGCCTGGTCTTCGTATTGCCCTTGGGCAGGTTCGCCCCGTCATGGACCAGCCAAATGACGGCCGGTATTCGGGCAACGGCCGTATGAACTCGTGCCCTATCAGCATCCGCCCCCCTTCCCAGTTTGACAAGCATTGCCTCCAGGTCACGGTAGGGCGCGAGGTCAAAGGCAGTCTCACTTCCGTTCAACGCCATGGCCAGACGCTCGGCAACAAAGCCCCCAACCACAGTCTTTGCCTTCAGACGCAAGAGTAGCCTGTCGCTGTCTACATCGTCTTCGAGGGCCGCCCCGGCTACGCTCAACTTTGCTGCCGCGCTCTTCTTCAAAAACTGGTCGACGACGCTCTCCCCTATCTCAACATAGCGCCCGTTCACCGGATAGTGGATGCCGCTTCTTATCCCGGCAAAGTACTCATTCGTGTCAAGGTGGACAGTTCCGGACCCGGAAGGGTCGATCTTCTCCGATTCCCCGATCTCCACGATCTGAGTTTCGTTCAGGCCACACTCCTTCCAGGCCTTGATTGACTCTTCGTCTCTCGGAAGCTCAAAGCCTTCGGCTGCGAATTTCTTGAACCCTGCCCCTTCACTCGCGGGACCAAGTCCAGCGCCAGAGAGTTTACCGCCCTTCCAGACACTCACCTTGAGTCTGGCAGGATCGAGCCCGATTTCCTCTATGAATCCTAAGTTATCCTTGATGGCCTTGCGCCTGTCGAACATATTCCATCCCACGTCCTCAAGCGACATGAAAAAAGGAGGCTGGCCGGGAGTCGCCATCTCACTCATGCACCGCGCACAATGAGAAAAAGCCTCGGAACTCCAGGGGTCCCTGGTCAGCCTTCGCGCGAACCACTGGCTATAACCGTTCAACGCGAAATGGTCGGGGGACGGGAAATCAACCAGCTTGGTTGGTCTTCGATTAATCCAAACGGGAGGGTGCTCTCCCATGTACTTCAAATAGGCTGTCTTGAGCTCCAGTACGTTCATTCGGTTCGGTCCTCCGTGCCAAACTCACATCAAAGTCCTATTTGCAGCCGGGTCATCTGTCCCGGCGAGGACCCGAAACGGGAACAAGATCGAACGGCCCACTCGACATGCCAGACCGGCGCTGCGTACCGGGACCACGCCGCGAGGCTAGTGCGCCTGCCGGCATGATCTGCAAATGTGGATCAATTATATAATCCCGGTCTTCGTCTGTGTCAACGCAAATCGTTTTCTTCGGCTGCGGGTTGCCATATCTTGACTGCCGCAACTTGCCAAAATCAAAGCGGAGTAGAGCCTGCATGCCGTATCTTGTAGGCTGGAAGGACTATAATCTAGTTCGCATCGCGCGGTCGGTCCTATCGGCATCTCCGGCACTCCACTACCCCGACCGACGTGCGTTCGCCACGTCTTATCGGAAACAGGAGCATGAAGACACCTTCCACACTTCTTGCGCGAACACGTTTCAGACTGCCGCTCTGGGCAGCGATTGTGGTATGCCTGGCAGCAACTGTCCCCGGCAGTATCGCTTCTGCTGCCCCAACTGAGCAAAAGGAGTTGAACTTTGTCTTTCTTCACGGCATGGGGGCGACGAGCGCCTCGATGCAATCATTGGCAGACGCCATCGAGGAACGTGCGCAATCGCACATATCGTCCTTCCAGCTGGCAAACCCCACCATCGCGGTCAAAATTCACACCCTTCAGAGGTCCTATCCAAATAACGTTGATGTCGAAACATGGTCCGGCAACGTTGCCGACGCGGTGGACAGGCACTTCACCGGAAAGAGCAATCTAATTCTGATAGGACACAGCATGGGAGGCAAAGCCGCGCTGTACGGCGTCGCCCACAACACCCACGGTTTGGGCGATCTCACTGAGATGGTGGTGACCATCAACAGCCCGGTGAAGGCCCTCGATTCATATCATATCGTCGGGGGCGGAAGCGTGACCGAATATATACGCACAAGCAGGGTGATATCCGATCAGGGAGTTGCTGCATCACTTGGTTCTTACGACAGTTCCGACGATGGCCTGCAGGTGGGCACAAGCAAACACTGGCTAGCACTGCTATCATCTGAATCTGCGCCGCTCAGTCCCCAGTTCGATTTCTCAGGTCTGGACCCATATCCGCAGGACATGGATGACGGTCTTGTCCCTATCTCAGCGCAATACGCGACCGGCGCCGACGCTGTGTACTACGGAGAACACGGCCACAGCGACTTCGGCGATGATCCGAGCGTAACCGTCGCCGTAGCGGACCAAATCTTGAAATACGTCTTCGGTGGCACGATAGCGACGTCGGTCGAATATTCGAGAGGGGTCTTCGAACACCATGCCGGCCTCCTCCCCTTCACATATCGCTGGAACGACAGTCTAGGCGAGAACGTCGGTGCCTCCGGCGTGATCTCGCATACAAACGGCTCGCTGTTCAAATGGCAAACGTGGCAGGACCTGGTGGGCACCTGCTCTCCCGGCAATCGCGCCAGTTCGTACCGCGTGAGCATCACCTCGTTTCCGTTGTTCACACGGCTGGGCCGGACCGGCTGGGCGAACGCGGGTGATCCCACCGACTGTGCACTTAGCATCGAGAGCCGGGCCGCACCGAAGAGCCACGTCGTCGTGCGCTGGAAGATTATCGAGTACAGACCTCTGGCGGAGGGACTCAAGCGAGACCACTACGAAATAAGCGTGACCGAGGGGACCCCCGTCGTGGGAATCACAAATGCTTTCTGGCTCACGGGCGAACTCGGTGACGTCCGGATAGGTGCCAGTTCGCAGGCAGAAGGCCCGTTTCGCTGGTTCAAAGGGGAATTCAAGGTCTATTTTCAGCAGAATGTGGAGAGAAACGTAATTGACGAAATTCCCCTTTATCCCGCCAACCCGTAGGGGCACTTCGTTCGAGGCTTGGCGCCAGGTCAAACTCTAAGGCGCGCCCTGACTCTCGCCAGGCGGAGGATACCCTCGCGAGCCACGATGCCGACCATCTTGTCTCCCTCGACGATCGGTATGCGATCAACCCTGAGGTTGTCCATCGCTTCCAGCACGTTTGCCGCCGAGGACCTGGCCGAAGCGGTGCCAAGGTACTTGGGCAATCTCATCACCTGGCCGGCGGACGCGGAGTCCCAGCGGTTCTTTGGCAATCGCTGGATCTCTCGAGCCGTCACAATCCCTAGCAGCTTGCCCTGGTCTGCAACAGCGAAATAGTCCTGCCCATTTACGAGCACGCGTGCGTGCACCATCTCCGCGACGCTCATAGAGGGACCAACCATGGGAAACTCCGTCGACATGATATTTCCTGCCGTGGTGTGCTGTAGAGCGTGCAGCAACGCCCCGCGCCGCATGCTCACCAACGCCGCTCCCTCCAAGGCCCAGCCAACGAACACGAGCAGCAGGCCATTTGTTGTCTGCCCCCCTGCGCCGAACAGTCGGACCAGCCCCAATATGCCGATAGCTACACCCAGGACAACTCCGGTCCTGCCCGACCACCGAATCGCCCTGAGATAGCTGTTTGTCGACTTCCATATGGCAGCCGTCAGAATCCTGCCGCCCGCAAGGGGGAATACGGGCAAAATGTGCAAAATCGCGAGCATGTACCAGAAGAATGCTAGCCATTGCAGCAACGGAACAAGCATCGAATCGCCGGGGGTGGCTTCGCGGACATAAGCCCAATTGAACAAGCCGGCAGCCACGAAGTTGAGCACGATTGTCGCTCCCGCCATCATCGCTTCTCGTCCCGGCTTCGTTCCGTCCTCCGGCACGACGGAAACGCCCCCAAAAACAAAGAGGGCGATATTGCGTACCCTGACTCTGGCGAGGA
>Ga0316620_10001555_pt1 | contig 10004 bp, 8 predicted proteins | sample OWC_Aug_M1_C1_D5_FD_207651 | JGI IMG/M metagenome (GOLD analysis project Ga0316620, IMG submission 207651) | Wetland soil microbial communities from Old Woman Creek delta, Ohio, United States - OWC_Aug_M1_C1_D5_B | ecosystem: Environmental > Terrestrial > Soil > Wetlands | place: USA: Ohio...
CAATGTCGGAGCATTTCAGTGGGCGGCCGATGCCGGCTACCGGGTGTTTGGCTCGAACCTCCTGAGTTTCAAGCCCCAGTATTACCATTTCGGCTTCGTGCTCGGGACCATCTTTCTGACCATGCTGGTCTTCAACCGCTTTATCACCCGCTTCTGGTGCCGGGGCGTGTGCCCGCTGGGCGCGCTTATGGGGGTGTTGTCGCGCTTCTCGATCTTCGGGATGGAAAAGGACCACAGCCGGTGCGATGACTGCAATCGCTGCCTGCTTCATTGCCAGGGCGCCTGTGATCCGCAAGGGAAGGTGCCGTGGCGGCAGGCGGAATGCCACCTCTGTTTTAATTGCGAAGTCGCCTGCCCGACGGATGTCATCCGTTTCAAGTTCTTTCCGAAGACCGATGCCATCAATCCGCTGCCCGATCTGAAGCGGCGCCGGGCCCTGGAGAGCGTGGCCGTCGGCGTCGTTGTGCTGCCGATCGTGCGCGCCAGCACGGGCATGGCCAAGGACTACAACGCGGGGGTCATTCGACCCCCGGGGTCGCTGGAAGAGCAGGATTTCCTGGCCAGGTGCATCCGCTGCGGCGAGTGCATGAAGGTGTGCCCGACCAACGCGATCCATCCTGCGCTTTTTGAGAGCGGCGTGGAAGGCCTGTGGACGCCGATGCTGAAAATGCGGGTCGGCTACTGCGAGTACAGCTGCGTGCTTTGCAGCCAGGTCTGCCCCACGGGGGCCATCTGGAAGCTGACCGAGGCCGAAAAGCTGGGGAAGGCCGAAACCGGAGGGGATGGAACAGGCAGGAAGAGTTCCGGCCCGGTGAAAATCGGCACTGCGTTTTACGACCAGGGAAGATGCCTCCCCTGGGCGATGGCCACGCCGTGCATTGTCTGCGAGGAGTTCTGCCCGACATCACCGAAGGCCATATGGGTTCAGGCGGAAGACGTCACTCGCCACGACGGCTCCACGGTCACGGTCCAGCGCCCGCGCGTGGATGTCGATCGCTGCGTCGGCTGCGGAATATGCGAGAACGTCTGCCCCGTTCAGGACCGGCCTGCCGTCTATGTGACCAATATCGGCGAAACCCGGTCGCGCAGCAATCAGATCCGTCTCGAAAGCGGGGCATATCGATAGATTTGTGGAGGTTTGTCATGAAGAGATACGGGATTGTATTCATCGGCATCGCTGCCTTCTGCCTGTGCTCGTGCGGCAATCGGGAAACCGGCAGCCAAGAGGCCAAAGACACTGCAGCGCCGACGGCGACAGCCGAGGCATCGCCGCACCTGCTTGCCCTGCTTCCCGCCGACAAGGCGGTTCCCGGCTGGTCGATGTCCCAGAAACCTCGATCCTTCACGGCAGGGAACCTCTGGGAATTCATCGACGGCGCGGCTGACGGATACCTGGCCTACGGCTTCCAGGAGGTTGTCAGTGCCGACTACGCCCAGGAAGGGACCGGATATCAGGCGGTCGTGGATGTCTATCAAATGAAGGATCCGCTAAACGCCTATGGCATTTACGCGCAGGAGCGCAGTCCGGGGTCACAATTCCTGAAGATCGGCAACGAAGGCTATTCCGGGGGGACCTCCCTGAACTTTTGGGCCGGCCCCTACTATGTGAAGATCACAGTCTTTGAGGAAAAGGCGGCGATCCAGCAGGAGATCGCCAAGCTCGCGAGTGCTGTCGCGGGCAAGGTGAAGGCGCCGGGCGCGGAGCCCGCGGAAGCGGCCTGGTTTCCGAAGTCAAACCAGTTGCCGCATACGCTCCTTTTCATTCCCAAGGACGTGCTGGCGCAAAGCTACCTGGCCAACGGGTTCGAGGCGAAATACAAGGCCGGAGACAAGGAATACAAAATGGTCCTGGTGTCGCTGGCGAACGCGGAAGCGGCACAGGAGGCCATGGCGCGCTACCGGCAGTTCTTCATGACTGGAGGGAAGGAAGTCAAAGATCTGAAAACGCCCGGTGACGGTGGTTTTTCGGGCAAGGACAGCTATTACGGCAACATGGCGGCGGTGCGCGCCGGGAAAAACCTCGTGATCGCGCTGGGAGCCCCCGCGGAAGATGCCACCAGGAAAATGATCGCGGAGCTCGTCGGCAACATTAAGTAGACGAAGATTGAACCCGGAAGGAGGAGAACCATCATGGCTATCTGCGGGAAATGCGGAAATCAGCTGGGAGAAGGCGCCGCCTTTTGCACGGTCTGCGGTACGGCCGTCGGAGCAACTCCGGATGCGGGCCTCCCTCCACTGCCACCGCCGATTCCGGAAACGGCGGGCAACAATCAGGTCAACATTACTGAGACACTCTTCAGGCCGTTCCAGGACGCCCGCTGGCTGCAAAAGCTCCTGCTTGGCGGCGTAATCGCCCTGATTCCTCTCCTCGGCGCGTTGATCACTCAGGGTTATACCTGGCTCTATTGCCGCCGGGTCATCGGCCGCAATTTCGCGCTGCCGGAGTGGGACGATTGGGGAGAAATGCTCGGCCGCGGTTTCGGCGTTTTTGTCATCGGACTGGTGTACGCGATCGTGCCTCTGATCGTGGGGCTGGCACTCGGGCTTGCGGGCGGCGGGATGGCGGCCTGGATGCGGGATCCGGCGGCGGCCTTGACCGGTCTTTTCGGCAGCTGTCTGGTGCCGCTGTTGGTCGTGTTGGTGCTGAGCCTGTTCTGCTTTTTCTTTTATCCCATGTCCCTGATGCGTTATGCGGGAACGGGAGAATTCGGCGCCGCATTCGAATTCGGCCGGCTGTGGGACGTCGTCAGCGCGAACTTCGGGGAATACCTGATGTGCTACCTTGCCGTCTTCGTGGCGGCAGTCCTGATGTTGCTCGCTGCGAGCCTGGTCTCGGTCGCGCTGGGCATGATCCCGTGCCTCGGCTGGATCGCCATGATTGTTCTGATGGGCTCGTTGGGCCTGGCGCTCGGCACGATGGCGACTTCGACCTTCGGCGAGTTTTATCGCCTCCGTTCAAAATAGGAACGTGCTGCCGGCGGCTACGATGTCAGATGTCCGCAGTTCAGGCAGGCTGGAGCGCATCCAGGCTGCGGCTGGCAGGCTGGTGGCGGGACTGATCCGCCATTGGCCGCTGACGCTCAGTTCTCTCGTCGGCTCGATAGCCATTGTCGCCCTTGCCGTCCCGATCCTTCCTGATACGTACCCCACCGGCTGGATTCGCGTCTTTTACGGCCTGCTCTGCCACCAGAGGCCGGAGCGGTGCTTCTTCCTGCTGGGCCGGCAGGTCCCGCTGTGCGAGCGATGCCTTGCCCTCTACCTGGGCTTCTGGCTTGGCGGCACCACTTTCGTGCTGTCGCACCGCAAGGCGGGGATAACCCGCGCCTGGGCGCCGGTTGCCGCGTGTATCCCTTTGTTTGTCGACGGCGTTACCCAGGGATTCGGATTTCGTGAAAGCACGCCCGTTCTGAGGGTATGCACGGGAGCCCTGGCCGGTGCCGTGCTGGCTCTCTTCACCCTGCAGCGCATCAGCGAAAAGATGGATCAGGCAGCGTGTACCGTCCGCAGGATCTTTCTCACGGATCCAGGTGCGGACTGACGAGCACCGCCTCCGGCAGGCAATGCTCCGCCCCGCATAATGCTTTGCGCTTTTGCGTCCCGGCGTCTCCGCGGTGCCTTCCCATGAAAACCACCGGGACGCACAAACTCGCAGACTCCAAGTATAAGATCCTTATAAGCAGAAAACGCCCGAGTGTTACCGGGCGAACCCGTCTATATTCATTTATTGAACAAATAGAACAAATCATGTCTGCCGGTACTTCTCCGACAATGTCTTTAAACACACCGGGACTTGGTTTGAGTGCATTGCCCTTTTAACGGGTAAATATCGTGCTGATCTTGGATTTGCGGGCGAAATCGCTTGCTTGAAAAATGCATGAGCGCTAGAATAGCAGCATTGGTAAATGTTCTTCTGAATTCGGTGTGTGTTTGTCAAGGTGTTGTCATCAATATTTCTGAAATGTATTGGTATACGAGATGCACAAGGTGTGCACGTGAAACTCACCGCACACGGCCATTGTCGTTCTGGCGACAAATGCATTGATGTGCACAAGACGATATCGCCGTGCGATATGACACGGTTGAGCGGGCAGCCTGGATGCGATGTTTTGAGGTGTACACGGACAAGCCGGGCCGACATTAGGATGGCAGCGGCGCGGTATCTCGATCCGCAGCGGACGGGCTGAGAAGGGCGGGTGCGATTGGCGGCCATTACCATGGATGCAGCCGAGATCCAGAGGCTGATCGTCAGTTTCTTGAGTTCCGCACAGCGGGAAGTGGAGAATATCAAGCCGTGGCTGCAGGCCTACCTTACGCTTGGCACCCAGGCGGATGAAAAGGAGCGGCACACCCAGGAAATGAAACTCCTGCTGGAGCGCCGCACCCGGGAGATCAATCTGCTGAACGAGCTGGATGATCTGCTCCTCAGCTGCCGCAACAGCCGGGAAGCCTACGAGGTAATCCAGCAAAAGGCGCAGCAGATTTTTCCGGTCAAGGTCGGTGCGCTTTATGTCAGCGCGGCCAAAGAGGGAGGAATGCTCAGGAGAGAGGCGGTTTGGGGCGAATTGCTCCTGGCCATCCCGGAGTTTGCTCCTGAAGACTGTTGGGCATGGCGGCGCAACCGAATCTATCGCATCCGCGATGCCGCCAGGGGAATGCTCTGCAAGCACGTGCCCTACTCTCCTGCGAACGGTTATTTTTGCGTTCCCATGATGGCGCAGGGCAGGACACTCGGGGTCGTGCACCTCGTGCTGGCCGACGCCGAGGATTCGGGTGCGGAAGGAGAGCAGTTGGCCACGTTCCTGGGCGAGCACATCGCCCTGGCCCTGGCGAACCTGATGAAACTGGAAGACGTGCTCCACCAGGCCATGCACGATGACCTGACAGGGCTGTACAACCGCCGTTTCATGGAGGAAACCCTCAATATCAGGTTGAATGATGCCTCCCGTTACAAGCGTTCCCTGGGCGTCCTGTGGTTTGACATTGATCATTTCAAGGATTTCAATACGCGCTTCGGTTCCGCCGGCGGCGATGCCGTGCTCAAGGAAGTGGCAAGGCTGCTGACGAAGAGCTTTCGGGGGCACGATATTCCCTGCCGGTACGGAGGGGACGAGTTTGTTGTGATCATGCCGGAGGCAAACGAGAGAATCATCAAAGAGCGGGCGCAACACCTTTGCGATGAAATCAGGCGCAAGCAGATTTATTTTCAGGGCCAGCTCCTGGAACCGATCACGGTGTCAGTCGGTGTGGAAGTATTCCCCGGTCACCGCCTTACCGAGGAACAACTTCTGACGACGGGTAATGAACTCCTGCGCACAGCTGAAAGGGCATCCACGGAGAGCAAAGGGAAAGGTGGCAACTGCGTCACCACAGCCCCGCCAGCGCAGGAAAACCTCTGGTAGCAAAAAGCACCGTGCGCAATCCGCGGCGAAGTCGTACATGCCGGAGGCCGGCAGATCCCCTCTCATACCGCGTCATATCCCATTCTGCCGTGCTGCGTGTTCTCGCGGATCTCTTCCAAAGAGTTTTGAGACGGCCGCGGCGGCCGGGGCCCACATACCATAAGACATGCAGGGCTGAGGTCGGATGCCGGAGGTCTGAGGTCGATATCTTCAGAGCAGGTCGCCGGTCTGCGCAGGTTCCATGACGAAGGCTGGCTTGAGAAACGCTCATGTCTGATAATAGACACCCAACGGTCCGGCGACAGAATCCCGTCTTCACGGCTTCTCCGTCGGCTGGAGGTTTGCGATGAACTGCAAGAGTCGTGTTTGGGGCAAGGTGCTGGCGGCTTTTGTGGCCGCCCTTGCCGGCTTTGCCATACCACTGTTTGCCGGCGGCCTGTATGATCCTGTTGCGGATTATATGCCGATTCCGGCAGCGGAGTCGCACTATGCGGGGGCCACGATGGAAGATTCCTCCGCCATCGTTTTCCCGCAGATCGCGGACGGTGGGGGCTACAGGACCAGCATGCTCCTCACCAACGGTTCGGCGACCAACACCACGGCAACTGTGCGTTTCTATTCCAGCACAGGTGCGCCGCTTTTCGTTACGATCGGCGGGACGTCCTCCAGTTCGTTCCAGGTCCTCATATCGGCGCGTGGCTCAGCCAAGCTGACGACCTCCGGGAGTCCTGAGACCGCTGTCGTGGGCTGGTCCAGCGTCACTACGTCTCCCTTCGTTCTGCTCAATGGCAACGCAGTTTTCCAGTTTTTCTCGGGACCGGTCCTGTTTTCGGAGGCTTCCGTGGCTGCCGTCATGCCTGTCTCAGCCGTCGATTTTTACGCCGATGAAGAGGGAGGGTTCCATACGGGCTTCGCGCTGGTCAATCCCGGCCAGACTGCGGCGCTGGGGACGCTGTCGCTGCGAAGGGGAGACGGCACCTTGTTTGACACGTACCCTGTGTCCCTGGAACCCGGCCATCATGTGGCGATATTCTTATGGGAGATCCTGAAGGACGCTCCGTCAGGCAGAGCGGAAATCAACCTTGCCTCGGGCTGCCTGGCCGCCACCGCGCTGCGCTACCACACTTCCTCCGTCTTCAGCACCGTTTCCATCGGGCAGCCGGGGTTTGCCCCTGCCGGTGCCGCGGCACTATTTTCCCCGAACGGGGGTGTCAGAGAGCGCCTGGTCGCGGAGATCAGGAGGGCGCAGTCGACCCTGGACATAGCCATCTATTCCTTTACCGCGGATGAAATCCGCGATGCGCTGATTCAGGCCCGCAGTAGGGGCGTGCAAATCCGCATTCTGGCGGACACAGGTCAGGCCGGCAATCAAGGCCAGGGAGGAGAAATCCCCACGCTACAGGATCTGGGATTCAATGTGAGGCTCCTGGCGGGACTGCAAAACGGAATCATGCACAACAAATATATGATCGTCGACGGCAGGCTGCTGGTTACCGGGAGCTACAACTGGTCTGTCAGCGCAGAGAACTACAACTTCGAGAATGCCGTCCTCGTCCAGGGATCGGCATTGGTTCAAGCCTATATTGAGGATTTCAACAGGATGTGGTCCCGGTAATGTTACCTCACGGAAGGGATCATGCCGCCAGTTTGCGGAGCGACTGGAGGATTCGGGTCACCTCCCCGTCGTGGTTGCAGATGTGGAAGGAGACGCGAATGCAATTGACACCCCCTTCCGTTACGCTCCGGACGCGAATCCTTTCCCTGGCTAACTGTTCGTTGATCTTTGTGAATTCGTAGTTCTTCATCCGGAAGGAGATCATCGCGGAACGGTAAGCCTCTTCCCGGGGCGACACGATCTCGATCCCGGGGATTTCCTGCAGGCCCTGGTAAAACCGTTCGGCCAGAGCGTGGTTGTGCTGCCAGATGCGGCCGGGCCCGATCGTCTGGACAAAATCGATGGCTGTTCCCAGTGCGAAGAACAGGGCATCATTCTGCGTGCCGTATTCGAATCGCTCGACTGCCGGGCTCAGGACGAACTCGTTCTTCCGGATATCATAACGCGCCGAGGATCCCGCTCCGACCGTCAGCGGGCGCACGGTGTCGAGCAGTCCCTGGCGCACATAGAGGAAACCGGTGCGCTTGGGCCCCATGATCCACTTGTGGGTGCTGCAAGCGTAGAAATCGACGCCGCAGTCGACAATGTCAAAGGGAACGCAGACCGGAGCCTGAGCCCCGTCCAGTGCAAACCAGATCCCCTTTCCCCGGGCGAGTTTCGATATCTCCCGCTCCGGAAAACGCTGGCCGGTCGTGCACGTGACATGGCTTATGAAGATCAGCCTGGTGCGGCTGTTGATCAGGCCGGCGATGCGCTCGACGTTGTCCAGGGCCTTTTCCCGGACCGGTTCGAAGAGACGGATCACGATGCCATCTCTCTGCATGCGGTTGAGCAGCGCTGAGTTGAGGGCCACATGCTCATGGGTGGAGGTGATGACCTCATCCCCGCTCTTGAGTGGCAGGCCGTTGACGATCATGTTGATCCCTTCGGTGGCGGTGCTAATCAGTGCCAGGTCCTCTTTGCGGCACGTCTTGCCCAATATGCGGGCAATCCTCTCCTTGACGGCATCCCAAAGCCTGGCATCATGGCCCGCGCTGGGCGCCCGCTCCTCGCTCCGGGTCCATTCGTTCAAGCTCTGTATGACGGGTAGGGGGCAGGAACCCAGTCCGCCGAAATTCAGGTATGTCCATTCGGGATCGAGCACGAACTGATCACGCACCAGCTTCCAGTACTGCTCTTCATTGCTTGCTGCCGCCTCCTGGAGCCGGCTGCGAAGACCTGCCCACGAGGAATCTCCGGCAAAGGCCAGGCCGCCCAGAAGCGCCGTCACCCGCTTCAAGAACTCTTTGCGTTCCATAAACACATCTCCCAGGGGTGGAATTTCGGACACAGGTGAGACTGGGAGTGCTCGCCTTGCTTGCAGATCAACCGGCGGTGCATGCCCATGTGCGATAGCAGAACAGATATGCCTTCCCGGAATCACCCGGAAGGCAGGAGCTCAGACCTGCGGCGCCGGCTGGCCATATGCAGCCCACTCCTCCAATGCCGGACCATAGATGCCGGGAACCTTCAAGCCGGCCTGCCGCAACAGCACCGTCATCTGGCCCCGGTGATGTGCCTGGTGCATCAATAGCATGTTCAGTGTCACCCCGCGCTTCCAGGTTTGACCGTACATGTTGTCTTCGATTTCGAGCGTGCCGTCATGCCAACCGGCTTTCATGGCCTCGACGAGCGACGCGCTCGCGTCATCGTAAGCCTTCTTGATGGCCGCGACCTTTTCCGGTACCGGCGCCTCCGGATCGGCTCCTGCGACCGGGAGCCCGGTGTGGCTCATCATTTCCGTGATGCTCTGCGCCAGGTGCCACGCGAGCCGGTCCAGGGTTCTGTGCCCGGGCGCTATCGACTGACCGCGTACGGCCTCCGTCAATGAGCCGATGATCTTGCTGGTGCTCGCTGCTTCGTATTCCCAGTTGCACAGAAAATCCTCAATGCGGCGGTACATGCGTGGTTCCTCCTCGAGAATGGTTTCCTGGAAAAAGATCAGTCAGACAATGGTCGCAAGTTGCCTTCTGCCATCGTCCCGCCCGCGTTGCGCCTGCTTGTTTTCCAGTCAAATATGGCAGGATAGGCAAAGATCTGCAACGAGCTTTTCGTTCGAAGTCCACCACTCCGGCTTTTGATGATTTGTTTTCCCACTTGCAGCTTGGCGATTCCGCAGGGTCCAGGCGAGCGGCTCAGGGTGCAGGGATGCGTTTGACGACTGTGACGGTGATCTGGGACGGGAATTGGCGCGAATGGTGCACGGCATTATGCGCCACGACGCCCTGCACCTCATCGTAATTGTTGCCGCCGGTGTTCAGGTTCCGGTCAAACCGCGGAAAGTTGCTGCTGGACACCTCGATGCGGATCCGGTGGCCGGGCTCGAAATAATTGCTAGTGGTCATGGGCTGGAGCGTTACTTTATATACCTTGCCCGGTTCCATCCAGGCCAACGGCTTGTCATATCCGTCGCGGTACCGGAGGCGCTGAATGGTCTCATCCAGGTTGTAGGCCGGCCCGTCAGGATAGACGTCGAGCAGCTTCACGGTGAAATCGGTGTCCTTCGCATCGGACGATACGTAGAGCGTGACCTCGACAGGTCCGCTCACTTCGATTCCTTCCTTGAGAGGCTCGGTCGTGTACACCAGAATGTCGGGGCGCATTTCATTCTTTCGCTGGTCGAAGGCGCCGCCGGCGACGGCGTTGCCGGTGCAGCAGACATTGCCGCCGTAGGAAGACACCGGGTTCATCGGATCGTAGGTGAATCGGTCCGGGCTGTCCGAGGCCGGAGGGGCACCGGCCAGCGTGCCGTCGCCGTCGAGCGAGTTTGCCTTGCCGCCGCTTGAGAGGAAGAAGGTCATCGGTAGAGCGCCCCGCGGGGGCCAGGTATCGGAGGCCTGCCACTTGTTGATTCCCATCGTGAAATAACGGACTTTGGGCAGAGTATCGAGGATGTGATTGTCCTCTCCCTTGAGAAAGTGATCGAACCAGCCGTAGGTCATGGCATCGTA
>Ga0316620_10001556_pt1 | contig 9999 bp, 7 predicted proteins | sample OWC_Aug_M1_C1_D5_FD_207651 | JGI IMG/M metagenome (GOLD analysis project Ga0316620, IMG submission 207651) | Wetland soil microbial communities from Old Woman Creek delta, Ohio, United States - OWC_Aug_M1_C1_D5_B | ecosystem: Environmental > Terrestrial > Soil > Wetlands | place: USA: Ohio...
CGCGATCGCAGCGAGCCTCTCCTTGAGCATCTCGACCCGGCGCCGCTGCGGCTCGATCTCGGCTGCCGCCGGCCCGGCGTCCAGGATCGCCGAGGCGAGATCCTCGCCCACGGCGGATCGGAGCGCGCGCAGGAGGTCGCGCGCCTGTTCGCCGAGGCTGTCGAGCGCGAGGCGCATCCCGAGACCGAACTCCGCGTTGTCCTCGAAGAGCGAGTTGGACCAGGCCGGCCCGCGGCCGAGCGCGTTGGCCGCATAGGGCGTCGTCGGGAGGTTCCCGCCGTAGATGCTGCTGCAGCCCGTCGCGTTCGCGATGAGCGTCCGGTCGCCGAAGAGCTGCGTCAGGAGCTTCACGTAGGGCGTCTCGCCGCATCCGGCGCAGGCGCCGGAGAACTCGAAGAGCGGCTCGAAGAACTGGCTTCCCTTGACGTCGAGGACGCGGAGGCGCGAGCGGTCCGGCTCCGGGAGGCCGAGGAAGTATTCGAAGTTCTCCTTCTCCGCCTCGCGCAGCGGCGCCTGCCGCGTCATCTCGATCGCCTTGCGGCGCGGGTTCGCCTTGTCCTTGGCGGGACAGAACGAGACGCACAGCGAGCAGCCGGTGCAGTCCTCCGGCGCGACCTGAAGCGTGTATTTCATCCCGGCGTAGTCCGCGGCGCGGAAATCGACCGACTTGAAGGTCGCCGGCGCCTTTTCGAGGAGGGCCGGGTCGAAGACCTTCGCGCGGATGACCGCGTGAGGGCAGATCAGGACGCACTTGTTGCACTGGATGCAGAGCGCCGGATCCCAGACGGGGATCTCGGCCCCGATGTTCCGTTTCTCGAAACGCGCCGTCCCGACGGGCCAGGTGCCGTCGGGGGGGAACGCCGACACCGGGAGCGCGTCTCCCTTGCCTTCCATGAGCACGGCCGTGATGCGTTTCACGAAGTCGGGCGCGTCGACAGGGACCGTCGGCGGCTTCGGCCGGCCCGTCGCCTCGGCCGGGATCCGCACGAGATGGAGGTTCGCGAGCGCGGTGTCGACCGCCGCGAAATTCCGCTTCAGGATCTCGCTCCCCTTCCTCCCGTACGTCTTCTCGATCGCGCGCTTGATCTTCTCGATCGCGTTCTCCTGCGGGATGACGTTCGAGATCGCGAAGAAGCACGCCTGGAGGATCGTGTTCGTCCTCCCGCCGAGCCCGGCCTCCCGCGCGACGCGGTTGGCGTCGATGACGTAGAAGAGCGGCTGCTTCTCGAGGAGCGTCTCCTGGACCTCCCGGGGGAGCTGCTCCCAGACCTCGTCGGGGCCGTACGGGCTGTTGAGGAGGAATTCGCCTCCCGGCTCCAGCGCCTCGAGGACGTCGGCCCGCCGGACGAACTCGAACTGGTGGCACGCGACGAAGCTCGCCCGGCGGATGAGGTACGGGGAGCGGATCGCGCCCGGGCCGAAACGCAGGTGCGAGACCGTCGCGGCGCCCGACTTCTTCGAGTCGTAGACGAAGAATCCCTGCGCGTGGTTGTCGGTCTCCTCTCCGATGATCTTGATCGTGTTCTTGTTGGCCCCCACCGTGCCGTCGGCCCCGAGGCCGTGGAAGATCGCGCGCATGACCTCGGCGGGCTCGATCTCGAACTCCGGGTCGAACGGCAGCGAGAGGTGCGTGACGTCGTCGACGATCCCGACCGTGAAGCGCCGCTTCGGGGACTCCTTCGCGAGCTCGTCGAAGACCGCCTTCACCATCGCCGGAGTGAACTCCTTCGACGACAGGCCGTACCGTCCGCCGATCACGCGGGGCGACGCCGCCGTGAGGCCGCGCTCCCTCGCTTCGGCGAGAGCCGCCGCGACGTCGAGGAAGAGGGGCTCGCCCACCGCCCCCGGCTCCTTCGTGCGGTCGAGCACGGCGACCGAACGGACCGTCGGGGGAAGGATCTCCGCCAGCCGCTCCACCGAGAAAGGACGGAAGAGATGCACCGTGACCGTCCCGACCTTCTCTCCCCGGCTCGCCAGGTGCCGCGCGGTTTCGGCAGCCGTCTCGGCCCCGGAACCCATCGCGACGACGACGCGTTCGGCGGCCGGGTGCCCCGCATAATCGAAGAGGCCGTAACGGCGCCCCGTCAACTCGGAGAACCGCGCCATCAGGGTCTCGACGATCCCGGGGACCGCGTCGTGGAACGGGTTGGCCGCTTCGCTCGCCTGGAAGAACGTGTCGGGGTTCTGCGCCGTGCCGCGCAGGCACGGGTGGTCGGGAGAGAGGGCGCGCCGCCGGTGCGCCACGACCTGCTCCTCGTCGACGAGCGCCCGGAGGTCGTCGTCCGAGAGCGAGGCGATCTTCGCGACTTCGTGGGACGTGCGGAATCCGTCGAAGAAATGGAGGAACGGGACCCGGCTCGAAAGCGAGGCCGCGTGCGCGACGGCCGCAAGGTCCTGGGCCTCCTGGACGGAGGACGCCGCGAGCATCGCGAAGCCGGTCTGCCGGCACGCCATGACGTCGGAGTGGTCGCCGAAGATCGACAGCGCGTGGGTCGCGACCGTCCGCGCCGCGACGTGCATCGTGAACGGGGTGAGCTCCCCCGCGATCTTGTACATGTTCGGGATCATCAGAAGGAGCCCCTGGGACGCCGTGAAGGTCGTCGAGAGCGCGCCCGCCTGGAGGGCCCCGTGCACGGCTCCGGCCGCGCCGGCCTCCGATTGCATCTCGGTGACCTGGGGCACGGCGCCCCAGAGGTTCCGCTTCCCGGCCGCGGACCACTCGTCGGCGAATTCCCCCATCGGGGAGGAGGGGGTGATGGGGTAGATCGCGATGACCTCGCTCAAACGGTGAGCGACGGAGGCCACCGCCTCATTGGCGTCGAGAGTGATCCAGCGTCCGTTCGGCATGCCCGGACGGTAGCTTTTCCACAGGCATCCAGGCCTGATGAGGATGAATCATTTGCGCCGTTTGATCTGTTTCCCGTCGCGGGACCTCCGCTCGATTACTTCGCGGAGGGTCCCCTGCGATGCGATCGAGCCCCGCTGGTATCGGCGTTCGTGCTGCGTGCACGCAAGGTTGAGCTATCCCGAGGTCTCGTCACCGGCGTGAATGGGTTCGCGCGTGAGAAGGCTTCGAGATTCGGGAGGACGGTCCCGACCGTCAGGCTCTCGAGGGTCCTTGCAGGTTCGCGGGGCGAGACGCGAGCGAGGTGGGATGCGGGCGTCCGACCCGCGGCCGCGGCGTACCGAGAGCGTACGTTAAGGCCGCGGGTCGCGGCGCACGCGCCCGCATCGCTCGATGTATCGGCGCGCGTCTTTACTTACATGAAACCAAGCGTGAGTTTCGCGGCCTCGCTCATCATGTTCGGCCCCCAAACCGGCTCCCACACGAGCTCGACGTCGGTCTCGACGACGCCGGGAACCGACTCGATTTTCCGCTTCGCGTCGTCCGCGATCGCGGCGCCCATGCCGCACCCGGGCGCCGTGAGTGTCATCTTCACTTCGATGCGGAACCCGTTCGGAACCGGCTTGACCTCCATGTTGTAGACGAGACCGAGCTCGACGATGTTGATCGGGATCTCCGGATCGAAGACGGTCTTGAGCTGCTCCCAGACCGCCTTCTCGACGCCCTCGGCGGTCGACGTGTCGGCGGACGCGGTCGCTTCGGCCGCCTTCTTCGCCTCCTCCGGCACCTCGACGCCGAGCGCGTCGGCGTCCTTCCCCTCGATCCGGAAGAGTCCTCCGAGCGAAGGGACCTCGACCGTGAAGTTCCCGCCGAGGGTCTGGGTGATCCGGACGAGAGTCTTCGACGGCAGGGCGATCCGCTCGCCGGACGGGATCTGCATCGCGACGACGTCGCGGGAAAGGGACAGAATGGACTGGGGATAACCGGGCATTTTCGAGCCTCCAGCTCGATTCTATCGCCGGAGCGAGGAGCGTTGCGGTCCCACACTCCTCATCGGAGAACGAGGACGAGGCGCGGCCAGACGTGCCGGAAGGTGGGTTCGGCGGGCCTGGCGGCGGTGAAGGCGTACTGAAAACGTACGTCGAGCCGCAGCCAGGCCCGACGGACCCGCTTAACGGTGCGTATAGTCCGCGCCCGATGTCATCGACGCGCGCGCGAGCTCCAAAACGTCGAACGCGGGCGGCCCCTGCTGGATCTCCTCCTTCGCGTTGCCGATCATGACCATACAGAACGGACAGGAGACGCCGACCTTGTCGGTCCCCATCGCCGCGATCTCCTTCATGCGGGTCTGGTTGATCCGCTCCCCGAGCTTCTCCTCCATCCACATCCGGCCGCCGCCGGCCCCGCAGCAGAGCCCCTTCTCCTTGGAATGCTCCATCTCGCGGAGGGTCACGCCCGGGATCGACTCGAGGATCCGCCGCGGCGCGTCGTAGACCTGGTTGTAGCGGCCGAGATAGCAGGGGTCGTGGAACGTGATCGATTCGGGAAGCTCGCCCTGCATGCGGATCCTTCCCTGCGCGATCAGCTCCGCGACGAGCTCGGTCCCGTGGATCACCTCGTAGTCGCCGCCGAACTGCGGGTATTCGTTCTTCAGGCAGTTCAGGCAGTGCGGACAGTTCGTGACGATCTTCGTCACACCGTAGCCGTTCATCGTCTCGACGTTCTGCTGCGCCAGCGTCTGGAACAGGTACTCGTTCCCCATCCGCCGCGCCGAGTCTCCGTTGCAGGTTTCTTCCGTGCCGAGGATCGCGAAGGAGATGCCGGCCTCGCGGAGGATCTCGACGAGCGCCTTCGACACACGCTTGGCCCGGTCCTCGTAGGAGCCGGCGCAGCCGACCCAGAAGAGGTACTCGACGCTTCCCTTTTCCGCCTCCGCCATCGTGACGACCGGCAGGTCGCCGACCCAGTCCGCCCGCGACGCCGCCGAGATCCCCCACGGGTTGCCGTTGGTCTCCATCCCGCGGAACGCGGTCTGCATCTCCTTGGGAAACTCGGCGCGATCGAGCACCAGGTGCCGGCGCATTTCGACGATCTTGTCGACCGCCGGAATGATGAAGACCGGGCAGGCCGTCGTGCAGAACCCGCACGTCGTGCAGGCCCAGATCGTGTCCTCCGAGATCCACCCGCCGACGAGCGGCTTCGTCTCGGCGGCCGGACCGTTCCCGCGGCCGGAGGCTTCCGCCAGCAGCCGGGGCGTTTCGGCGTAGAAAGCGTCGCGGAACGTCGTGATGTGGTTCTTGGGGTCGAGCGGCTTCCCGGTCAGGACCGTCGGACAGACGACGCGGCAGCGCCCGCACTCCGTGCACGTGTAGCCGTCGAGGAGGGCCTTCCACGTGAAGTCCTCGACCTTCGACGCGCCGAACGTCTCGCTGTTCTCCAGATCGACCGTCGCGAGGCGTCCCATCGGTTCGAGCTTCTGGAGGAAGATGTTCGGGATCGCCACGATGATGTGGAAATGCTTGGAGTACGGGAGGTAGTTGCCGAAGAAGAAGATGTCGAGGAGGTGCGCCCACCAGCAAATCGCGAAGATCGACGCGAGCGCCGCCGGCGCCATCCCCGCGAGGACGGCCGACAGCGGGCCCGCCACCGGGGACCACCACCCGCCCCGGGCCGGGTCGGCCGCGATGCGGGCCGCGTCGGCGACGAGGTCCGTGACGATCAGGAGGTCGATGAGGAACAGGATGAGCCAGGCGTCGAACGAGGGGTCGAGCCGCTTCGGCCGGGCGAAGAGGCGCCGCCACGCCGCCATCGCGACGCCCACGAAGACGAGGAGCTCGACGACGTCCTTCACGAAGTTGTAGGCGTGCCCGATGCCCCCCGAAAACGGCGCGAAGGAAGGGACGAAGCCCTCGACGACGAGCGCCGTCGTCCGCACGGTGAGGACGACGAACCCGGAAAAGATCAGGATGTGGAAGGTCCCGGCGTACGGGTCCCGGAACATCCGGAGCTGCAGGAACGCGTACTCGATCGTCTTCCAGAGACGGGTCGGGATCCGGTCGAAACGGTTCTCGCGTTTCCCGGCGGTCAACGCCTGGAACCGGCGGGACGCGGAATAGGCGAAGGCCAGGATCGCCGCGAGGACGAGGAGGGCGAAGACGGCCGTCCCGGGGACTCCCATCCATGTCCCCGCCGTCGGGGCCGCGAAGGTTTTCATGCGGGGCAATTTGACCACATCTCGAAACCTTCCTTCCGCGGAAACGTACCGGACAATCGGCATGGACGCCTCTTCCGCCGCGCGCTCGACGGCCCCCGCCCGGGACGTCACGGGAATCGCGATCGACTGGCTCTTCGAAGGCCCGACCGTCCGCCTCACCCGCTGGGCGTGCCTCGTCCGCGACCGCGGCGTCACTTCGGAGCGGCAGCAGTTCTGGCACGTGATCGGCTTCCCGCGCGCCGGCGCGTACCTGCTCCACGCGGAGGGGGACGCGGCGCTGATCGACGTCAATTCCGTCGCCTTCTTCAACCCGCTCGGCGTGTACCGCACCAGCCATCCGCACGGGTGCGGAGACCGGGGCGTCGGCCTGGTCGTCCGGCCGGACGTCATCGCCGACGCCCTCGCCGACGCGGGAGTTCCGAGGGAGACGGACGGGGCGAGCTTCCCGTTCCTCCGGGGGCCGAGCTCTTCCCGCGCCTACTGGATACAGCACGCGATCTTCCTCCGCGCCGAACATCCGGTCGATCCGATCGAGATCGAGGAGGGCGCCCTCGCCCTCGTCGCCGAGACCGTGTCGGCCGCGTGCGCTCCGCGGAGCCGCCCGGACGGCCGGCGGCCCGTCGCCGCCCGGCGGCGCCGGGAGAGCGTCGATGCGGCGCGGGGTTATCTCGCGCAGCGGTACCGCGAGCCGGTCCGCCTTGCCGACGTCGCGGCCGCGGCCGGCCTGTCGCCGTTCCACACCTGCCGGTCGTTCAAGCAGGAGACCGGCGTCTCCGTGAACCGCTTCCTCCACGGCCTGCGGCTCCGGGCCGCGCTCGACGTCCTGCCCGACTATCGGGGCGACATCACCCGCCTCGCGCTCGACCTCGGATATTCCAGCCACAGCCACTTCACGTACGCGTTCCGCCGGGAGTTCGGCGCGCCGCCGTCCGCGGCGTGGAACCGCGGGACGCGCCCGCTTCCGCGCACCTCCTGCGGAAACTGACGATCTCTCCCCGGGGCGGGCCGCGGGACGCGGGCAATCGCGTGATAGCGAGGCGCGGGCTGCGCCGGTAGAAAGGCGGAGGAAGGAGATCGCCGGATGAGCTCTCGCCGAATCCCCCTCGCCTTCACCCTCTCGCTCGGCGTCTCCGCCGCCCTCTTCCTCGCCCAGGGACACGCGTCCGCGCCCCCGCGCCCGGCCGACGCCGTCGCCGATCCGCTCTCCTGGACGGTCGGCCGCTGGGAGGGCACGCGGACCGAGACGGCGACCGGGAGCGTCGCCCGGCTTCACTCGACGATCGAGAGCGTTCTCGCCGGCGCGGGCACCGAGGAGCGGATCGAGGTGGACGAGGGAGCGCCGCACTACCACGGGCTCTACCTCCGGGTCTTCGATCCGAAGCTCGGGAAATCCGTCATCGTCTACGTGAACGCGCGCCGCCGGAACTTCTCCCGGCTGGAGGGCGCCGCGGGCGACGACGGCGGCGAATGGACCTCGGTGACCGCCGTTCCCCCGCACGGCTCGCGAATGCGGATCGAGCGCTCGGGAAAGGATTCCTGGCGCCGCACCCAGCTCGTCTCCGAAGACGGCGGCCGGACGTGGACCCCCCTCTTCGTCGACGAGATGCACCGGCGATGAAGGCGGTTCGGAAAGGAGAATCGATGAAACGCGTCGTCGTCCCCTGGAGGACCGCGGGAATCGCCGCCCTCGCGAGCATCGCTCTCGCCGCTTCGACCCCGGCGGAGGCGGCACCGACGCCCCCGCCGCGGCCGTGCGCCGGTCCCGAATGGAAGCAGCTCGACTTCTGGGTCGGCGAATGGGAAGCGACGTGGCCCGCGTCGCCGGGGACTCCCGCCGGCAAAGGCACGAACCGGATCGAGAAGATCCTCGGCGAGTGCGTCGTCTCGGAGAACTTCGCGGGCGACGGACCCGGGGCCCTGGTCGGAAAGAGCTACTCCACGTACAGCCCCCGCCTGAAGGAATGGCGTCAGACATGGGTCGACAACCAGGCGTCGTACCTCGAATTCACCGGCGACTTCTCGAATCCGAAGGAAAGGATCTTCGCGATGGACTCGATCGCGCCCAACGGCAAACGCCTCAAGCTGCGGATGGTCTTCAAGAACATCACCGCCGATTCGTTCGACTGGAGCTGGGAACGTTCGGCCGACGGCGGAAAGGCCTGGAACGTCCAGTGGCCGATCCACTACACGAGAAAGAAGCCATGAGGCCGGCGGCGATGATCGGTCTTCTCGCCGCCGCGGCGATCGCCGGTCCGGGCGGCTCGGGACGCGCCCTCGCCGCCGAAAGCGGCTGCGCCGCGCGCCCCGAAGCCGCGCAGTTCGACTTCTGGCTCGGCGACTGGGAGGTCCGGCCGAGCGACGGGCAGCCCGACGACGGGACCCGGGCCTCGAGCCACGAGGAGAAGATCATCGGCGGCTGCGTCCTCCTCGAGAACTACGAGGAGCCGGGCGGGTATACCGGAAAGAGCATCAACTTCTTCGACCCGGTCCTGAAGAAGTGGCGGCAGATGTGGGTCGACAGCGCCGGGAACACGAGCGAGTTCGAAGGCGACTTCCGGGACGGCGCGATGCGCTTCGAGGGCGAATCGCACGCCGCCGCCGGCAAACGTATCTTCCGGCGGCTCACGTTCACTCCCCTGAGGGGCGGATCGGTCCGGCAGCGCTCGGAGGCCTCGCTCGACGGGAAGACCTGGAAGGTCAACTACGACTACACGTACGTGCGCCGCCCCGGAAAGTGACCTCCGGTCGAGCGGGTCCGGGCCCCGGCCGCAGCCCGGGTCACAGGCCGCCCCGAGCGATCGCCGGCGGACGACGCGCTCGCCCGGAAATCGAGTGCTGCATTCTGCGATCCGCAGACCCCCCGGCCGACCCCGTTCCGAGGCTCCTTCGCCGATAATCCGCTCATGCGATTCGCGATTTTCGGGGCGGGCGGCGTCGGCGGGTATTTCGGGGGGCGGCTCGCGGAGGCGGGAGAGGACGTCACGTTCATCGCCCGCGGCGCCCATCTCGAAGCGATCCGGAAGGAAGGCCTCGCCGTCGAGAGCGTCGCCGGCGATTTTCGCGTATCGCCGGCGAAGGCGACGGACGATCCCGCTTCGATCGGCCCGGTCGACGTCGTTCTCGTCTGCGTCAAGGCGTGGCAGGTGAACGAAGCCGCCGCCGCGATGCGTCCGATCGTCGGGCCGGCGACGGTCGTCATTCCGCTCGAAAACGGCGTGGAGGCGCCGGAAGAGCTCGCGGCGGCGCTCGGAGCCGGCCCGGTGCTCGGCGGCCTCTGCAAGATCGTCGCGTTCATCGCGGCGCCGGGCGTCGTCCGGCACACGGGGGTGGCGCCGTCGCTCGCGTTCGGGGAGATGGACGGTACCGAGAGCGGACGAGTTCGCCGGCTGCGAACCGTCTTCCGCCGGGCGAAGAGCGTCACGGTCGAGGAGCCGCGCGACATCCGCGTGGCGCTCTGGCAGAAGTTCGTCTTCATCTCGGCGATGAGCGGCGTCGGCGCCGTGACCCGTGCCCCCGCCGAAGCCGTTCGGGCCATTCCCGAAACGCGGCGGCTCCTCGAGGCCGCCATGCGCGAAGCCCAGGCCGTGGGGCGCGGGCGCGGCGTCTCGATCCCCGAGAGGACCGCCGACCGCACGCTGGAATTCTTCGACACGCTGCCCGAGGGCTCGACGGCGTCGATGCAGCGGGACATCATGGAAGGCCGCCCCTCGGAGCTCGAGTATCAGACCGGGACGATCGTGCGCCTCGGCCGCGCGGCCGGAGTGCCGACGCCGGTCAACGACTTCCTCTACGCGGCCCTCCTGCCGCAGGAGAGCAAAGCCCGATCTATTTCCGGAAGCTCCGGGTCCAGTTCGTCACGAGCGTGATCGTCGACGACTTCGGTTCGCTCTCCGCCGCAACGACGAAGAGAAACCGGTTCCCGTCGGGCGACACGTCGTAG
>Ga0316620_10001558_pt1 | contig 9994 bp, 8 predicted proteins | sample OWC_Aug_M1_C1_D5_FD_207651 | JGI IMG/M metagenome (GOLD analysis project Ga0316620, IMG submission 207651) | Wetland soil microbial communities from Old Woman Creek delta, Ohio, United States - OWC_Aug_M1_C1_D5_B | ecosystem: Environmental > Terrestrial > Soil > Wetlands | place: USA: Ohio...
GTTATGGGAGGTACCTCCTCGACTTGAAGGGCGGGGGGAGGCTGTCGCAATAAGCTTTGTTCCTGCTCCGGTGGCAGGGAGAACTCGACGGCATACACAAAATGAATCCGGTTCTTCCGGCGGGCGTCGAGGGATTTCTTTATGATCCGGAAATCCCGAAGGTCATTTAAAGAAACCTGGAGGATCTCTGCGGTCTTCTCCGGAAGAACAGATTCCTCCTCCGCCATAGAAAGATTGAGGGGGAAAACCCGGACGGTCATTTGACTCCTAATACAAATGAAGGAAATACAGTTACCGTCATTGCGAGCCCGGGGGGCACGGCAATCTCGCCTTTGTTTGAGATTGCTTGGTCGCTGCGCTCCTCGCAATGACAACTTACTTATTTGGTGTCTATTAATTTAACACATTTCTTGGAACGGGTGCCATGAGAAAGGGGGTTCCCAGGGCCATGGAGTTTCTTTTGGGTAAACGCCCGGCTCCGCGGGGACTCATAGAGCATTCCGAGAAGCTTGGGTTGTGGCCCGGGCCTGGCACTGGGGGGTTTGAACTTTCATGGACCCTGTGGTATGAAATACCTAAGCACAAATTTGGGTTTTCTCCAGGGGAAAGGGGGCGGTTCTTTTTTCCCGATGGCTGAAGTAGTCCTGAAAAAAGTACGTAAAACCTTCGGCAAGACGGTTGCCGTTCACGACGTGGATCTCCATGTGGGCGACAGGGAGTTTGTCGTCCTCGTCGGGCCGTCGGGGTGCGGGAAGAGCACGACCCTGCGAATGGTCGCGGGCCTGGAAGACCTCTCCGCCGGGGAGATTTATATCGGCAGCCAATTGGTGAACGACATGCCCCCCAAAGACCGGGACGTGGCCATGGTCTTCCAAAACTACGCCCTCTATCCCTACGCCACGGTCTATGAGAACATGGCCTTTGCCCTGCGGGTCCGCAAATATCCAAAGGAGGAGATCCAGCGGCGGGTGGATGCCGCGGCTGAGACGCTGGGAATCAGCGATCTCCTTGAACGGCGCCCCAAGCAGCTTTCCGGGGGACAGCGGCAACGCGTAGCCATCGGCCGGGCCATCGTGAGGGACCCGAAAGTCTTTTTGTTCGATGAACCGCTGAGCAATCTGGATGCGAAACTGCGGGTGCAGATGCGGACCGAGATCAAGCAGATTCATCAGAAAGTGGGAACCACCATCCTCTACGTGACCCATGATCAGGTGGAGGCCATGACCCTGGCGCAACGGATCGTGGTGATGAATGCGGGGAAGATCGAGCAGATCGGCACGCCCCAGGACATGTACGAGCGGCCCCAGAGCCGGTTCGTCGCCGGTTTTATCGGTTCCCCCTCCATGAACTTTATCCCCTGTTGGCTCATCGAATCCCCCGGGGGGCTGGCCGTGAAGATCGAAGACGGGCCGACCCTCCCCGTGCCGCGATCCCGCACGGATCGCTATCGAGCGTACGCCGGAAAGGAGGTCGTCCTGGGGATTCGGCCGGAGCACTGCGGGGAAAATCGCCCGCACGAAGAGAATTCGGGCATGGCTGAGTTCCAGGCCCGGGTGGAAGTCGTTGAGCCCCTGGGGATGGATACCATGATCCATTTCAAGTTCGGGGCCCGACAAATTTCCTCGCTGGTGGATCCCTATGCCGCCAAAGAGGCGGGGGAAACGATGCATTTCATGATGGACCTGAGAAAGATGCATCTCATCGACCCAAAAACGGACAAGGTGGTGTGATATGGGGAAAAGATCTTTACCGGTTGAAACGCTCCGCATCGGGATGATCGGGAGCGGCTTCGTGGCCAAGTTTCATCTCCAGTCCATGATCGGCGTCCGGAATGTGCGGGTGGCAGGGGTTTGGAGCCCCACGGCAAATCACCGGAACGCGTTTGCCGACCGGGCCAACAAAATGGAGGTGGGCCCCTGTAAACCTTATTCTTCTCCGGAGGCCATGATTGCTTCGCCGGAGATTGATGCCCTCTGGGTCCTCGGCCCGAACTATGCGCGGCTGGGGAACTTCCAGCTCATTCATGACCTGGTGAAAAGAGGAAAGGCCTCGCTGCTGGGGGTGGCCTGCGAAAAGCCGCTGGCCCGGACGATCGGGGAAGCGCGGGAAATCGTCCGCCTGGCCAAAGACGCCAAGCTCAACCACGGCTATCTGGAAAACCAGCTCTTTGCGACGGCGGTGCAGCGGGGAAAGGAAATCATCTGGCGGAGGGCGGTTCCGATCAGCGGCCGTCCCTACCTGGCCCGGGCCGCGGAGGAGCACGGGGGTCCCCATGAGCCCTGGTTCTGGATGGGAAGCCAACAGGGCGGGGGGGTCTTGTCCGACATGATGTGCCACAGCGTCGAGGTGGCCCGGTTCCTGTTAACCAAGCCGGGCGAGGCCCGGTCCTCTTTGAAGCCGGTCAACGCCAGCGCCACCATCGGCTTTTTGAAATGGACCCGCCCCGATTACGTGAAGAAGCTGAAGAAGAGCATGGGGAAGGCCGTGGACTACGGCAAGCGTCCGGCGGAGGACTTTGCCCGCGGCACCCTCGTCCTGAAGGATCCGGAGGGGCGCGAGGCGATCATCGAGGCGACCACCTCCTGGGCTTATGTGGGGGCGGGTTTGCGCCTCCAGCTGGAACTTCTGGGCCCCGAGTATTCCATGGAATTCAACTCCCTCAGCACGGGGCTGAAGATCTTCCTGTCTCGGGAAGTCCGGGGCGCCCAGGGAGAGGACCTGGTGGAGAAGCAGAACGCCGAACAGGGGCTCATGCCCGTGCTGGAAGATGAGGCGAGTGCCTACGGGTATGTGAACGAGAACCGGCACATGGTGGAGGCTTTCCGCAAAGGGATCCGGCCCATGGAGACCTTGGAGGACGGCTTGGCGGTGGTGGAAATGCTCATCGCCCTCTACCGCTCGGCGGAAATCGGACAGCTGGTGAAATTCCCGGTGAAGGGATTGGAGAATTACGTCCCCCGGGTGGCGCGGAAGAAATAGGGAAGGGGGAGAGAATCATGAACCGGCGGAAAATGATTCGCGGGGAAAAAATCCCGTGAGAATGAATCAGGAAAAAAGGAGGAAACAAAATGTTTAAGAAATGGAGAGCAGCTCTGATTTGCGGTCTGTTCCTGATGGCGGTTACCGTTCCCGGAGCCTATGGCGCCGCCACGGTCAAGATTGCCTACCCGGGATGGGACAGCAAGGACCAGGAGAAAGAGGTCACCAGCATTTTTGCGGCCTGGGAGAAGCAGAACCCCGGCGTGAAGGTGGAAATCATCAGCATCCCCTTCCATATGATGAAACAGAAACTAGTCGTATCTCTGCGCTCCGGCGATGCACCGGACATGGGTTACGTGGATGGCCGCTGGCTGCAGGAGATGCAGGCCGCTGGGTTCCTGGCCGATTTGACGGACTACTCCAACAGCCTGGACAAGAAAGACTTCTTTGAGCTTCCCTGGGTGACGGCCACCGTAGCCGGAAAGATATACGCCGTCCCGGACCGGATCGACCCGTGGATGTTCTACTACAACACGGATATGTTTAAGGCGGCGGGCATCAAGGAATTTCCCAAGACCATGGATGAACTGGTGGAGGTGTGCAAAAAGATAACCGTGCCCGGAAAACAATACGGGTACGGCATGGTGGGTATCAATGACGCCACGTTCATCGGCCGCTTTCTCAACATCCTTTACGCCTTCCACGGGGATTTCCTGACCCCGGACGGGAAAAAGGCGGCCATCAATAATGATGCGGGAGTGGCGGCTTTCCAGTTTTATGGAGACCTGCTGAATAAATACAAGGTGGCCCAGCCTTCGGCCATCGCCAACAGCAACGCGGATGTGCGAAAACTCCTGCTGACCAGCCAGGTAGGCATGATGATCGACGGGCCGTGGGCGACCGGCACCCTGCGTCAGCAGAACCCCAACCTGAACTGGTACGTGGGGCAGATTCCGCGGGTGAAGGACAAAAAGCCCCGGTTCACCATGAGTTCCTGGTACTACGTGATCTTTTCGCAGAGCAAGGTCAAGGAAGACGCCAAAAAGTTCGCCACCTACATCCTCAGACCCGAGAACCAGTCCCGCAGCGTAGTCACGATCCCCGGGCGGAAATCCGCTGCGGCCATGCCCCGGTTCCAGACCAAAGACTGGAAACCATGGGTGGAAGCCGCCCCCTACGGGGAACCCCTGCCCATCACCGGCAAATTCAGCCAGATCGCGGATATCGTGGGCAATGCGGCGCAGCAGGTTCTCTCGCAGAAAGCCACGGCCAAACAGGCGGCCGATCAGGCGGCGGAGCAGATCAACCAGATTTTAAAGTAGGGGCGGGTTTGAAACTCGCCCCTACAGGGCGATCTTTCGGAGTGGATGAATGGATCGGGATGTTCGGATCGCCATGCTGGGGACCGGATTCATCGCTGAATTTCGGACCCGGGTGTACAAGCGGCTTCAGGGGGTGAAGGTGGTCTCCGTCCTCGGGCGGGACCCGGAACGCACCCGGAAATTCGGTGCGGAAAACGATATCGGTGAAGCCGCGACTTCCTTTGAAGAACTGTTGAAAGGGCCGGACTTCGACGCCGTGGACCTCTGTCTGCCCAATCACCTTCACCTGGAGGCGGCAGTGCAGGCCGCCCGGGCAGGCAAACACATCCTCTGCGAAAAGCCCCTGGGCCGAACGGCGGAAGAGGCCAGGGCCATGCTCGAGGCGGCGGAGGCCGCGAAAATCATTCACGGCTACGGGGAAAACCTCCTCTTCACCCCGGACATGCAGGAGATTCTCTCGATCGTCCAGCGAGGGACGATCGGTGCTCCCTTGTGGATGCGGGGGCGGGAAGGTCACTTCGGGCCCCACTCCTCCTGGTTTTACGAGCATAGATATTCCGGGGGCGGGGCCCTTCTCGATATGGGCTGTCACGTGATCGGGGCGTTCAATTTCATGAGTCAGGAAAAGGCCCAGGCAGTCTTGGCTCACACTCCGACGCTCCATCACCGCACGGATTGCGAGGACAATGCCCTGGCGATCGTTCGCTACGGCGAAAAGCTGGTGGGCCAGGCGGAGGCCAGCTGGACGCAGCGGGGGGGAATGGCCGTGGTTTTTGAAGTCTGGGGGGACGAGGGAATGATCACCTATGATCGTTCCGGCCTCTCCCAACCCATCCGGGTCTTTTCCAAGAAGCAGACCGACGCCTACTTCAGCGAAAAGGTGGAGCACAAACAGGGATGGCTGTTCCCCACGGTCCAGGAGTACTGGAGGTACGGCTACTACGATGAAATCAGCCATTTTGTGGAGTGCGTGCGGGAGCACAAGAAACCGATGCTGACCTTCCGGGACGGGCTGGAAGTGAACCGGATCATCGACAAGGCGTATGCCTCAAGCCGGTCGGGGAAGTGGGAATCCCTGGATGAATCCAGGTGAGCGATGCGTTCGGGGAACGCACCCACCATTTTTGATGCCTGGATATTCGCGGGCTGGTGACGGATTTCGATATTCGGATTTCGGATTTAACGTAAGCTCGGTTTGATTCCTGCGGTGACAAGCTAGGATAAAAGATTGTTTAAGCGTCGCACCAGATTCATCAAAGGCTACCTCTTTGCCGCCCCCCTCTTGGTGGTTCTTGCCGTGGCGGTGCTATTTCCCGCCCTCTACAACCTGGGGATTGCTTTCTCCAATTTCGACCCGATGAGCAACGTCTGGCAGTTCTCGGGGGTGCAGAATTTTGCCAAGCTGGGGAATTCCCCCTTCTTCTGGAATTCCTTCAAGGTCACCCTCCTGTGGGTTGTGGGAAACGTATCCCTGCAGCTGGTCATAGGCCTGGCCATTGCCCTGGGGCTGAACTCTATCATCCGGTTCCGCGGGCCTTTCACCGGGATTCTCCTCATCCCCTGGATCTCTTCTTTCGTGGTAGTGGGGATTCTTTTCATCTGGATTTACGACCCCCAGATGGGGGTGCTGAATGACATCCTGCTGCGCCTGGGCCTGATCGAAAGGCCCGTTGCCTGGCTGGCTTCTCCGCAACTCGCCCAGATCTCCCTGATCGTGGCCAACACCTGGAAATTTTTCCCCCTGGTCATGATCACTCTTCTGGCCGGCCTGCAGGACGTATCCCCGGAACTCCTGGAGGCGACCCAGGTGGATGGGGCCAACTGGTTGGGGACTTTCCGAATGGTCATTCTCCCCACCATTCTCCCGAGCATCTCCACCGGGGTCCTCCTCTCCACCATCTGGGCCTACAACTCCTTTACCCTGCCGATCGTCATGACCGGCGGAGGTCCCCTGCGGGCCACGGAGATCTTCGGGCTGCATATTTTCAAACTGGCCTTTGACGCCTTTGATTTCGGCGCGGCGGCCGCTGCGTCGCTGGTCTTGTTCACCCAGATTCTGATCGTCATCCTCCTGTACCTGAAGGTGGTGGAAAGAGATTAAGATGTCCCTGAAGCTTTCGAAACGGGCGCGCCGAAGACTGACCAAGGGATTCGTCTATGTTTTCCTGGTTGCGGCCTCCGCCGTTGTGATTTTCCCTTACCTGTGGATGGCTCTGACCAGCTTCAAGCCCATCGAGGAGTTCTTCACCTACCCCCTCCAGTGGTTTAGCAGGAACTGGACTCTCGCGCAGTACGCGGGGGTCCTGGAGGACCCGAAGTTCCTGACCTGCCTGTGGAACAGCCTCCTCGTCTCTTCCATCGTCACCGCCGTCAGCCTGGTCCTCTCCATCCCCGCGGCGTATGGCCTGACCCGGCTGCGGGCTCCCGGGGGAAAATCCATTCTGGTGGGAATCCTGAGTTCCCAGTTCTTTCCCCCCATGATCTTTTTCGTGCCCTTTTACATCATCCTCTCCAAATTCAAGCTGCTGAATACGATTTCCGGTCTGGTCTTCGCTTACCTTTCGGTGACCCTGCCCATCTGCACCTGGATGGTGGCCACCACCTTCCGGAACATTCCCCGGGAACTGGAGGAGGCGGCCAGAGTGGACGGATGCGGGGATATCAAGACGATTTTCGAGGTCGTACTGCGCATGTCCCTGCCCGGGATCCTCACCGCCGGCCTCTTTGCCTTCGTGCTGGCCTGGCAGGAATACATCTTTGCCCTGCTGTACACGACAACCACTGCGGCCCAGACCGCGCCGGTCCTCCTCTTCTACTACCTGGGCCAGCATCAGATCGACTACGGGCGCCTCATGGCCGCGGCCATCCTGCTCAGCCTGCCGATCATCTTTCCCTTTGCCTTCATGCAGAGGTATTTCCGGCAGGGGAGGGGAGAAGGAAGTATTAAAGGTTAAAGTCAAGGGTAAGGTCAAGGCTAAGGGTAAGCAGAATGGATATTATCTCTTACATAAGAGAACAACCCCGGGTGATCGATCGAGTCCTGAAAGAAATTCCCGGCGATCTTTCCGGGATCCCGAAGATGTCCGGGGCAAAGACGATCTACCTCCTGGGATCCGGAACCTCGATGAACGCCCTGGTGGCGGTCGAACCTTTGCTGGCCGCGTCGGGAAATCAGCGGATTCGAATTCGGGGGCCCCTGGCATTTATGGCTGAGCCCGATGGAGGAAAGGGCCCGGATTCCCTGGCCCTCATCCTTTCGCAGACCGGCACCAGCACCACCACGATCCAGGCGGTTGAACATGCCCGCCGCTGCGGGATGAGAACCCTGACCCTGACCGCGGAACGGGAAAGCCCGATCGCCAGGGTCTCTCCGGAAATGCTGGTCATCCCGGCTGGATCGGAGGCGGTGGGACCCAAAACGAAAGGATACACGGCCAGTGTATTGGGCCTTCTTCTGCTGATCCTGGGGCAGGCCGGAAGAAGGCTTGAGGCCCCCCGTTTTACGACCGAGTTTTCCAATTTGATCGAACATTGCAAAATGGCCTGCGGAGAAATGGCCAGGGCGTTTCGGGGGACGGATTTTATCATGGTGATGGGGCAAGGAAGGCATTATGCCACGGCCCTGGAGGGTTCCCTGAAAATCACCGAGATGAGCGGGGTCCCGGCAGCCGGGTTCGACACCGAGGAGGCTTTCCACGGACGGTTCCACGGATTGAGCGGGAAAAGCCTTGCCCTGTTCGTTACCGCCTCCCCGGATCAGCAGGAGATGGCCGTCAGCGGCGCCGAGGTTCTCTCCGGACTGGGGATCGGGGTGCACATTTTGAACCTCGGAAGCGCGCGATCGTCCCCCTTTGATTGTCATATGCCCTGGGCGACGACGGACGCTTTGCCCGAGCTGGACCTTTTGAACGCCATCGTCCCTTTCCAGCTCCTGGCCTGGCATCTGGCCAGGGAAAAGGGGATCGTCCCGGAAAAGATGAGATATGCGGGTCTTTCGCAAAAGCTTCACATCAAGACAAAGGGTAAGCCATGAAGGCCATTTCCGGGATCGACGTAGGGGGAACGGCAATCAAGATGGGGCTGGTTTCCGACCAGGGGGCCGTCCTTTCGAAAACCAGCATTCCCTATGACCCCCGAAAATCTTTTGAAGATTTAGTCGAATCGGTCTGCGGGTCCATCCAATCACTGCTCTCTTCCCAAAAAGCTGATTTGAAAGCGATCGGAATCTCTACCCCCGGTTATGCCGAACCCGGCACGGGGATTCTTATCGACGGGGCGAACAATGTCCCCGTGCTGCAAGGACAATCACTCCCCGGCGCTCTAGGCAGACGGTTCGGGCTCCCCGCCTTTATCGATAATGACGGCACCTGTGCGGCGACCGGAGAACTCCTTTTTGGCGCCGGCCGAACCTTCCGGAACTTCGTGCTCATCACCCTCGGCACGGGCATCGGCGGCGGTGTCGTGATCAACCGCCAGCCGGTTACCGGACGGGAGGGACAGCCTCCGGAGATCGGGGCCATCTGCCTCGACCCGGATGGCCCGGTGAACTACAGCGGGGTCCCCGGGTCCTTTGAACGCCTGGCCTGCGCTTCGGGGTTCGTGGAACTCTACCGCAAATTCGGAGGAAGAGGAGATGAGAGGATGACCGCCCAGGGTATTTTTCGGCGCGCCGGGCAGGGAGATCCAGCCGCCGAATCGGCGATTGACCAGGAGGGAAGATACATCGCTCAGGCTTTTGGGGTCATGATCAACCTCCTCAACCTGGAGGCCTGTATCATCGGCGGTGGGATATCCGCGGCCGGCCAACCCCTGCTGGATGCGGTCCGTAAACATCTCCCCTCCTTTACCTGGCCGAGGCTCTACCGCCATGCCCGGGTGGTTCTTGCCCAACACGGAAACGATGCCGCCATAATCGGGGCTGCGGCCATGGCTTCCCAGCGATTGGTATCTAAATAACTTCCAAAACCATCCCCTTTCCCCCATCTCCCTTTGCTCGTTCCCAGGATAGAAGATCTCGAAATCGGCAATTGAAGATCAAATCCTGCTGGATCCTCTCCCATGCCTTTGTCTCCGTCAGGGTCCGCCGGCTGGAATAAGTTCCATAAAAATATGGAAAATGATCCATATCGACCCCTCCGTAACCTTTGCTCGGGAAGCCCCCTGCATTTTCCCGCCCGCTAAAACCCTATTTATATCAATCCGTTATGAATTCATTCTAGGAATACACACCCGGCATGGATTTCGCTCCCTTACTCCTTCAAATATCTCCTGAATTGTAAGGAAAGGGAGGTCTTAAGGGGCAAAGAAAGCAGAATGACGGTTTATTTTACGGGCAGGATTTTGAATCTTTCCCCTGATAGCATTCTACCACAGGTCTTATCGGCAAATGGTTAATGCAGTCTCGGCATGTACGACCTTCTTTCCGGGAGAGGAATTAATTCTCTATAAACATCCCTTCCTGGAGAGGACTGGGTGGGCGGTCGAAACACCTTTCGAAGAACCCAGGATATACCCACAGCCGGAAGAGAATGCCTGCTTCTACGATCGCCAAGGCCATTTGCATCGTCCTGAGAAAAAAGGGTTTTTCATTAATCTTTGTTATTAAAAGCGTTGGGGGAGAAGCGGGCGTAGGATTTGCCGAAATCAGAAACAATGGAAAGGAACTACGCCCCCTCATATGGTTAAAGATTTTT
>Ga0316620_10001560_pt1 | contig 9992 bp, 10 predicted proteins | sample OWC_Aug_M1_C1_D5_FD_207651 | JGI IMG/M metagenome (GOLD analysis project Ga0316620, IMG submission 207651) | Wetland soil microbial communities from Old Woman Creek delta, Ohio, United States - OWC_Aug_M1_C1_D5_B | ecosystem: Environmental > Terrestrial > Soil > Wetlands | place: USA: Ohio...
GACTTAAAATCCCCAGGCTGAAAGGCCGTGCCGGTTCGACTCCGGCCCCGGGCACTACCTCAACCAACCGCCGTCACGCGGCGGCCAGTTCTACCCGTACGCAGTTGCGGCCAAACACGTAGGCATATTCTCGAGAGGCGGCCATGCCTTTGGCCAGCAAGAGGCCGAGACCTCCGATAGGGCGGTGCTCAAGGGTGGCCGCGAGCGGGGCGTCCGCGACCGCAAAGGGGTTGAAGGGAGGCGCGGTATCCTCGAAATTGATCGCCACGGCGGACTTGTCGCCGGTCAGGGTTACCCAGACCGGCGCACTGCAGTCACCGCGATGCCCGTGCCGTACACAATTCGTGAATAATTCCTCCAAAATAAGGTTGAGCCGGAGGCAATTGTCCCGCCCCAGGTCCACTTCTTTACAAAATGTCCCGAGGAACTCGCGTACGCTTTGCAGTGAGTCCAGGCGAGCCGGAAACATCGAGGAGCGCGTGGTCATCGCGGTTGCATTATAGAATGTCCCACGGTTACGGTCCGAAGGAGGGCTTTATGCGAGTCGCAGCGATACTGACCACCCTGGCCTTGGCGTTTCCGGCTTATGCCGCCGAGTACGTCGGGCAAGTCAAGACGGCTCATGGCGACGTCCATCTGCAGCGCGACGGACAGACCCTCGCCGTCACCCCCGGGATGGGCGTGCAGCAGTCCGACACCATCCGTACCGGCGCCGATGGCGCGGTAGGCGTCACTTTTACCGACAATAGCCTGCTGTCGGCGGGCCCGAACACGGTTCTTGCGATCGACCGGTACGCGTTCAACAGTACGACTCATGCGGGGCAATTCGACGCATCGGTGGGCCAGGGCACTGTGGCGGTAGTGTCGGGCAACATCGTCAAGCAAACGCCCGAGGCGATGCGTATACACACGCCGGCCTCGATCATGGGCGTGCGTGGAACCGAGTTCGTGGTGCGGGTGAACGACAGCGGCAACTGATGGGCGCCGCAATCCTGGCGGCGCTGTTCGCCATCTTTGTCGTTTTCGGCAAGGAGGCGCCACGGAAATACGACGAAACTGTCATCATTCTGCCGCCCCCGCCGGGGAAGAAAATCGGTGGCGTGGTGGTGAGGCGCGACGGTCAGGAGCAGGTCCTGGCCGCGCCGTATGCATCGAGCCAAATTCGCGGAACGGGTGAGTTGCGCGCCACGCAAGCGTCGCAACAGGAAGTCAAAGACTCATATTCAGACGTAATCGCGGCGCTGCCACCGCGACCCGCGAAGTTCATGCTTTATTTCATCAGCGGCACGGATGCGCTTACCGACGAATCAAAGGTCGAGCTGGAGCGGGTGCTCGACGAAATGCGCAAACGTCCGGTTCCGGACGTGGTCGTCATCGGGCACACCGACACGCAGGGAAGCATCGAATCGAACGACCAGCTTTCCCTCCAGCGCGCGGAAACGATGAAGGGATTCCTGGTGGGTATCGGCGTACCGCCGGAGCGGATACGCGTCGCCGGTCGCGGCGAGCGTGAGCTGCTCGTGCCAACCCCGGATAACGTCGACGAGCCACGCAATCGCCGCGTGGAGATCAACGTCCGCTGAGCGGGTGGCCGTGCCACTTCAGGCATAGGAGCGTGAGATCGTCGGACGGGTCTGCCCCGTCGACGAAGCGTGCCACCGCATCACGCACTTCGGTCACGATCTGCTCCGGAGTGGAATCCGGTGTCATGGTGTCGAGCACGGCTTCGAGGCGCTTGGTCCCGAACATCTCCCCCGGGGAGCTCATCGCTTCCGTCACCCCGTCGGTCAATACGCAGAGCCATTCGTTTGGCGCAAACGACCTGTAGCGTGTCCGATACGAATGGTCCGCCAAAACGCATAACGGCGGCCCATCTGCCAGTTCGAAACGCTGCACGCGATCGTTCGGTCGCTTCGAGTAAGGGGGCTGATGGCCCGCATTGCAGTATTCGAGCTTTCCGGTGCGCGCGTCGAAAATTCCCGCGAACAGGGACACGAACAATGCCTCCGGATTTTCGCGGCCGATCTCGGCGCTGGCCCGGCCGAGGATACTGCCGATGTCCGTCGGGGGACGCAATGCGGCGCTCTTGAGTAGAGTTTTCGAGAGTGCCATGAATAGGCTCGCCGGAAGGCCTTTGCCAGAGACATCGGCGACGACGAAGAACAATCTGTCGGCATCGAGCATGAAGCAATCGTAGAAATCGCCGCCAACGGTACGCGCTGGCTCGAGCAGCGCAGATATTGCGAAACGCTCGTCGCGCCCGAAAAGCTCGACTGGCATGGGAAGCAGGCCCATCTGGATGCGACGCGCCGCCTGCAACTCGCCTTCCATGCGCTCGGCCGCATCGCGCAAGGCGCGACGTTGTCGGTCGGCTTCAGAGAGAGTCGCGGCCAGAACCGTCCCGTATACGAGCGTCGCGCCGACCGCGGGGGATGCGATGTCGATCAGCGATCCAAGATGGAAAAACCCCAGGCCGATCGCGGCCAGCGCAATCACTACCGATACGAACAAGACGGCCGAGGCCCAGGCGCGCAGGATCGGCACGAAGATGATCATCAGTGCTCCCGCCACAAGGAGGAGGGCGGCCTCGACGGAGCGTGCGTGCACGGGTCTGACCAGATAACTTCCGTCGACGATCTGCTCCAGCAGCTGCTGGTGCAGCTCTACTCCGGGAACCGATTCCCCTCGAGGCGTGGGCTTTTGGTCGAGTAGCCCGAGCCCGGTCAGTCCGACCAGGACTACCTTACCCTGCAAGCGCTCGCGGTCGACTCGCCCTTCCAGAACCGCTTCCGCCGAGATGTGACGCCCCGCTTCGTGTGGGCTGAAATGCAGCCAGATGCTTCCGTCCCGCTGCATGGGAATCGAGAAGTTTGCGAAACGCAGCGCAAGCAGACCGTCCTCGCGGCTTGCCACCCGCAGCTCGGGGACCCCGTGCGCCACGCGCAGTAGCTCGACGCCGAGGGCAGGAACGTAAGTATCGCTCACGCGCGCGACCAGCGGCACGCGTCGAATGACGCGACCGCCACTATCCGAATTCAGAAGGCCGTGTCCCGCCGCTGCCTCGTCGATTATCGGCAGGCTCTGCAAGTGGCCTCGGAAGTCTTGCAACGCGTGCGGGGGCGGTACGGTCCACAGGAATGGCGGGGCATTCGGTCGTGCCGGACCGGTCGCTTGGCGCTCCGGAATGCCAGCGACCCCCAGCACGACCTTCCCGCCAGTCATCGCGCGCGCCAAAGCCGCATCACCGGAGCCGTCCGCCGCGAAGTCGGCGAACAGAACATCGACCCCGATTGCCGCAGGGCCGAGCTCTTCGATCCGTTGCAGCAGTTGTCCGGTGAGCGCCCGGGGCCAGGGCCACTGGCCGCGTGCCGCCAACGCAGCCTCGTCGATGGCCACGACCACCGCAGGGTGGCTTCTAGGCAATCGGGGCAAAGCCCGTTGATAGCCGTCGAAGAGGACGTTGCGCAGCGCTCGCACCGGAAAGGGATCTAGCGCGAACAGCACTGCGAGAACGAGCAATAGCCCGGCTCCCGCGTACCGCCGCGCGCCGAGCAGCTTCAGAGATCGATCTCCAGGCCATCGTACGCCGCAATGACCTCGAGCCGGTGGTCCGCGCGCGTCAACTCCTCGAAGCGCTTCGTCTCAGCGAAGATTCGCTCCACGGCCATGTCATCGTACGCCGGTTCGTGATGAAAGAGCGCAAGCCGCTTGGCTCTCGCCATCTGGCATAACTCGACACCGATTACGTTGCTCGAATGTCCCCAGTCTGCCTTGACCGAAACGGCGTCGGCAAGCGAATACATCGCGTCGAACACCACAAGGTCGGCGCCGCGGAAGAATTGCACGAATTCGTCCGTCTGGTAGCGTTCCTCGAGTTTGTGTTCGGAATCGGTGGTGTAGATCAGCGCCTTGCCGTTCGCCTCGAAGCGATAGCCGTAAGAGGCACCGGAATGTTGCTGCAGCTTTGGCGTCACCCGCACGCCCGATACGGTCGCAGTCTCGCCCGGGGTGAGTAGAATGAACTCGATATCCGCCGCGAGCTGGTCGAAGGTCACCGGAAAGCAGGGCGGATCCTGCTGCAGCCGGAAGGCGTGCTCGAGTACCGCATGGCAGCCGTGAACCCTGATCGTTGTTCCCGGAACGTAAGCCGGCCCGAGAAACGGGAACCCCATGATGTGGTCCCAGTGCATATGTGACATGAACACGTTGATGATTGCCGGCCGTCCGGCCTGGCGCGCGAGTACGTGGGCCCCGAAGGCTCGCGCGCCGCTTCCCATGTCGCACACGAAATATTCGTCGCTGCCGGGCTCGAATTCCACGCAGGCGGAGTGTCCGCCGAACGTGCGCGAGAGCGCAAAGCCCAGGTGCTGATCGGCGAACGCGCACGCCTTCTCGAACGTATCCAGTGACCTTCCGTTAGCCGCGACCAGCGCCTGAGCAAGTCGATCGCGGACATCGCGCCAGGTGAGGGATACCGGGATAGATCCGCGCGTACCCCAAAACCGGACGCGCACGTCAGTCCCGCCCGTAGGCGGCGGCCGATTCCGGAGAAAGCGCGTTCAGCGCCTCGCGCACCGTCGGAAACGTGTCAAACACGAGGTTGAACCGACTGATTTGGAAAATCTCGGCCACGACGGGTTGCATGGCGGCGATGAGAATCGTGCTGCCCAGCGTCTTGGCTTCCTTTGCGGCAATCATCAGGCAGCGTAGGCCCGCGCTGGAAACGTATTCAAGGGTCGACAGATCGAATACGATGCCGCCCCCCAATTCGCCACCCTCCTGCAGGTACGGCTGGAGCGCTTCCCGGAACGCTTCGCAATTGTCGTGGTCAAGCCGGCCCGTCGGGGTCAGGACCATTGCCGAAGCATAGTTGTGGCGCGTTAGGTTCACGTTAGTCATCATGAGCTAAGTCGCATTTTAACCGGCTAGGCAGCGTCCAGCATTCGTTTCAAGTCGTGCTTCTGGACCTTGCCCAAGGCATTCTTTGGCAACGCGTCGACGAACACGATGCGGCGCGGGTGCTTGTAGCGGGCAAGCCGGTCCTTAAACAGCGCCAGAACGTCGCCTTCCGCAATTTGCGCGCCGCGGCGGCGCACTATGCAGGCGCAGGCCGCTTCCCCCCACTTCGGATCCTCGATGCCGATGACGGCCGACTCGGCAACGCCGGGGCATTCCGCGAGCACGTTCTCCAGCTCGGCCGGGTAGATGTTTTCTCCGCCAGAGATGATCACGTCCTTCGAGCGGCCGGCAATCCAGAAGAATCCGTTGTGATCGCGGCGAGCCAGGTCCCCGGTCCTGAACCAACCGTCGCGAAACACGTCCCGGTCGGCCGCCGGATTGTTCCAGTACCCGCGCATGACGTTCGGGCCGCGGACCCAGACCTCACCGACAACGCCAGGCGCAGCTTCCTCTCCGGACTCATCCTCGACCACTTTCGCCTCGCAATGCAGCGCGGGCTTGCCCGCGCTTCCCACCATGGCCATGGCGTCCTCCCTGAGGAGAACGGTCGCGATGGGCGCGGTTTCAGTACAACCATAGATCTGTCCGACGGGAACGCCGCGCCCATGGAACGCACGAATCATGAATTCGGGTACGACCATGGATCCCGTATTGATCATCTTCAGCGACGACAAATCCGTATTGCGCCACGTCGGGTGGGAGATCACGGCCTGCATTGCGGCGGGTACCAGCAGGCTGATCGTCGGCCGATGTGCGGCGACGTCGGCGAGCCACTGGCCGGGCTCGAACCGTTGCTCGAGCGTCACGGTAGCTCCGGCAAGCAGGGCGGGGAGGGTCTGGTTGTTCAGCCCGCCGACGTGGAACATGGGCAGGGGGCTCAGCACATGGTCGGCTTGGCCGAGGTCGTGTGCATGAATCGAATTGAAGCCGTTCCAGAGCAGGGCGCTTTGTCTGAGCACCGCGCCCTTCGGCTGGCCCGTGGTTCCAGACGTGTAGACCAGCAGCGCGTCGTCGCCGTCATCACCGGCAATCTGCGGCCTGGCATCGCCCTCGCGCCAAGTTCCATCGAAGATCACGACCTCGGCTCCGAGCCCTTGCGCATGCGCCGCGAATTTCGGCTCCGCGTACAGCAGCTTTGGCGCACAATCGGCGATCATCGCCCTGTGCTCGGCGGGGGTTAGGCGCCAGTTGAGCGGAGCCAGAATGCCACCGATGCGGGCGAGCGCAAAAAGCAGCACCAACATCTCCGGATTGTTGTAACCGAGGAACGCGACGCGGTCTCCGCGCCCAACTCCACGGAACGCCAGCGCGCGGGTCGCCTCCTCGATTCGCTCCCAGAGGCGCGCGTAGGAGTAGTCGGTATCGCGATAGCGAATGGCGACCTTTGACGGACAGTGCTCCGCCCAGCGCTCGACGATGCGCGACAGGTTCACCTCAGTCGTCCGTCTCGCCCGGCTCGTAGAGTGCCTCGCGGCCAATGCGGTCGAGGCACAGTTCCGCCGTCCAGGGCAGCATGAGCGATCCGCATCGGGAATCGCGATACAGCCGCTCTAGCGGCAATGACTTCAGCATGGACTGACCGCCGCAGGTCCGGATCGCAAGGCGACATAGGTCGTTGGCGTTTTCCATGATGGTGTATTGGGTGGCATAGGCACGCAGCCGCGCGTCTTTCGGCGGGTCGACACGCGCATCGTCGAGCATGCGCAGGAATAGCGCCCGGGTCTGCTCGAGCTTCACATGCATCTCGGCAACTGCGATCTGCTTGGTCGGGTACATCCGGCGCTTGACTGGCGGCATACCTGGAATCTCGCCGCGCAAATACTTCACCGTGAACTCGTACGCCGCGCAAGCGATTCCAAGATACGTGGGCGATAGCGTGGTGAACATATGCGGCCAGCGGCTGGCGGCCTGAAAGTAGACGCCGCGCGGCATCATTTGCGCGACGTCGGGCACAAACACGTCGTTGAACACTAGAGTCCGGGAAACCGTGCCGCGCATACCGAGGGGATCCCAATCTCCCGTGACGCTGAGCCCCGGCGCATCGCCGGGGACCGCCAGGTACAGCGTGTCCCGTACGCTGCGATCGGGCTTGTCCTCGGTGCACAGCACGCCGTAGTAATGCGCGGCGCCAGCGAGGGACGCAAATATCTTCTTCCCATTGATCGACCAGCCGCCTTCCATCTTGGTAGCTAACGTGCCGAACGGCGCCTTGCCGGCTGCTGCGGCGCTGCCTTCCGAGAACGGCTGCGCGTAGATCGCGCCGTGCTTGACCACGCGCTCGAAGTGAAGCGCACGATGCTGCTCATGCTCCTTCCTCTGCGCCGCCGTCATGTCGAGGTCGTCGGCCAGGATCCCCGGCCACAGCGTCGAGCAGGCGTGCATGTTGAAGGTGAGGGCAGTGGCACCGCAATACCTGCCCAGGGTCGCCGAAACGATGGCATAGGTGCGCAGGTCCGCGCCCTTGCCGCCGAAATTCTCGGGCACGCAGAGGGCAAGCAAGCCGGCCTGCCGCAGGTCGTCATAGTTTTCAAACGGGAAGCTCGCATCCCGGTCATAGCGTTCCGCACGCGCCGCGAATCTCGGTCCGAGGGACTCGGCGATCTCCAAGAGCTCCCGCTGTTTCGCATCGAGCGGGTAGCTCGAACCGATCACCGAGTAGCGCGCGTCGACAAGGCTCGTCTTGATTGCGTTCATCGCTCGCCTCGGTGCACGCGGCGCTCGAGGAAGCTGCGGAGCGCCTGGTTGAATTCATCGGGTTGATCCATCGGCCCCAGATGTCCGCAATCCGGCAGGACCGCGTGCTCGGCACCGGGGATCAGATGCGCCATGCGCTGCATGACGGAAGCGGGTGCAGTGCGGTCATCGGCACCCGCCAGGACCAGCGTCGGCACCGCGATGCGCGGCAGAAGTTCTCGCCGATCGAAGGTGGTGAGCAGCGCGGCCGCCTTGCGGTAGGTGGCGGCAGGGACGTTCGCCATGACCCGCTCGGCGTGTTCCAAGCCCCCAGCTTTCGATCTCGCGCCACGCATCGTCGGCATCAGCCTGGCCGCGATGTCGGCCATGGTCTTACCTTCGTCGAGCGGCGCGATGCGTGAGGCGATGAACTGGCGCTGGAACTCTCCGCCGGCGCCGCCGAAAGCGGGGCTGGTGAACGCCAGAACCAAGGCCTTGACCAGGTGGGGGTAGCGTCCATAGGCCTCCTGCGCGACGAATCCGCCCATGCTGTGACCGACCAGCACCGCCGGAGGTCCGCCAAGCTGCTCCAGCAGCCTGCGCAGCGCGCCGGCGACGTGCTCAAAATCGTAGGGATCCACCATCGGGCTCGCGCCGTAGCCTGGCTGGTCCCAGGCGACCGCACGGTACCCGCATGTGCCGAAGTAGGGTAACTGATCCTTCCAGGCGGCATGGCCGCCGCCGAGACCATGCAAAAACACCAGAGTCGTGTCGCCAGAGCCTTGTTCGACGTATGCTGGGGTCGTCACGCGAGCTCGCCCTGCAGCCTGCCACCATCGACGATGGTTTCCCCGTCCAGGCGAATCGTGCAGTGGCGCAACGGCAAATCATAGTGGCCGAGGGTGTAGCGGCCTGCGACCTCGTTCGCGCCCGTCGAGTACAGAAAATTACCTGCGAAGGCACGCTGCTCGGTGCCGTTCACGTCGCGACGGTCGTACATCACCAGCGCATCCCAGCGAGCGCGCGGATTCATGCCCCAGCCCACGTGCGAGACCGCGTAAGCGTCCCGCTCTCCCCACGCGGCGAAATACTCCCGCATCAGCTCGGCATCTAGCGAATCGCCGTCGATCGCCACCACATAGTCGTTCTCGATGGTCAACCGCACCGCCGATTCGAGATAGCGCTTGAACGTCAGGTTCAGATCGCCCGGTGCCATCACCAGGGTGCCGTTGACGCTCCCGGATCGCGGAAAGCAAAGGCATAGGCCACCAGGCCAGTGCGACAGGGTGCCGGGCTTCTCCGTGTAGCCCCATACTCCCCCCACTCGCGCGCCTTCGACGCGGACGCTGAGCCGTGTGCCGGCTGCGGAGGTCACGTCCATGGTTTTCGCCTCGCGCAGGCGCCGCATGCCCGCCCTCACCTTCTGCTCGTCGGCGGGGGAGGGGACGAGGCGCTCGAGGACGTCGGGGTGCTCGTTCGAGATGTAGAGCACCCGCGCGCCGCCCTTAAGGACCCGGGGCAGCTCAGGAGCGTGCATGAGGCCCTCGAGCGTGCAGTCGGCGACGAACACGCTTGCGCTAAGCGCCTGAACGGCCGCGTCGAAGCCTTGAAGCACGTTCGAAGCACCGGTCGAGCGGATCGGCACGGGGGCAGTCTGGCGCGGCGTCGGCACCACGACATGAAACGGCTTCGCGCCAAGGCGCAGCAGTGCGAGCTCGGCGAGCCGCACATTCAGGGCACGGGACTGGGACTCGGACAACACCGCGCACTGATCGCCGGTCCCAACCTTGCACCGCGCGAAAACGTCCGCGAACAGGTCGATCCACTTTCCCTCGATTCGATCGGCGAACATTTCCTTCCCGTGCGATGGCGGCGTCGCAGGGCGATAGTACCTTCACTACCTGCTAAGATCGCACACATGATCGTGTTCGATTTGCTGTGCGGCCAGGGGCACCGGTTCGAGGGGTGGTTTGGCTCGGCGGAGGATTTCGGCTCTCAGCGCCAAGGTGGGCTCCTCAGTTGCCCGAAGTGCGGCTCGGCGAGCGTTGACCGCGTCCCTTCTCCGACCCGGATCAACACCCATTCCGCCGAGCCTGAAAAGAGCCCGCTCTCGACATCGGAACGGGATATGGCAGGGAAGGATCCTTTCGCGATCGCCCAAGTGCTCTATTCGCGCCTGCTTGACGAGATCCTCTCCAAGACCGAGGACGTGGGAAGCGAATTTCCAGCCGAGGCGCGGCGCATTCATTACGAGGAGGCTCCGGCGCGTGCCATTCGCGGCAAGGCTAGCGCGGAGGAACACGATGCCCTCGTTGACGAGGGCATCCCCGTTGCGCGGCTGCCGTTACCGCCGGGTCAGC
>Ga0316620_10001561_pt1 | contig 9992 bp, 7 predicted proteins | sample OWC_Aug_M1_C1_D5_FD_207651 | JGI IMG/M metagenome (GOLD analysis project Ga0316620, IMG submission 207651) | Wetland soil microbial communities from Old Woman Creek delta, Ohio, United States - OWC_Aug_M1_C1_D5_B | ecosystem: Environmental > Terrestrial > Soil > Wetlands | place: USA: Ohio...
ACGCTACAGGAAGGATTTCGCTGTTTTGAGATCGATGGGCACGCCGCCGAAGACTATCCTCACGAGCGTTCTGCTGGACGCTGCAGTCAGCATAGCGATGGCTGCAGTCATAGGATGTCTTGTGGGATTCGTCCTCAGCGGCTTGGTACTAGCAACTCCGCTCCTCCATGCGGCCGGCTCCATGACTTTACCTTGGAATCGCCTGCTCATCACCTTGGAGCTGCCTGTCAGCTTCCTCTGGCAGTTCGTGACAGCAAGCTTTCTTCTGCCCCTGATTGCGACCTATGTGGTGGCAAGAAGAGGTCTCATGTCACGCGTTGCTGACGAGTTGAGTAGCTCGGAGTGAATTCCGCTGCAGAAGAGAAGGACTACTTCTCCGCCCAGAAGACCACCAGACCCGGTAGCGTTTCGAGGGCCCCGCATGCACTGAACAACGATTCCATCAAGGATGCGACGTCTCTTCCTTCGACAACACCAAGGTCAGGCAACAAGTGCACAGCAGTCACTCTGATGAACTCGTCCACAGTGGGGCGTTCAGGTTCCCCGAAGTAGGCAAAGGGCGCGATGACCCTGAGCACTCCTCCTTTCGCAAGGACCCTCTTGCATTCCGAGAGTGCTCTCTGCAGGTTCTCTCTGAACGGTACACCAGAAAGCCAAATCTCCGCGTACTTGTCGTTCGAGGCGGGGATGTCGACGATGTCTCCTTTCAGTTCCTTTGTCTTGATTTCCTCGCCTCGGAGGAAGGATGTATCTCCCAGTATGTCAATGCCTGATCCGTTGTTTCGTTCTGCCAGGAAGCGTATTATATCCAGTTCTTGGCTCCTTAGCCAAGGAATAGCCGCAAAGAGCGTTCTGCCCTCTACCCGTTCTGGCTTCATGTCCTTGAGTATCATGTAGAGCTGGCTGCCAACAGAGTATCTGTAGGCATCGTAGAAGTGGAGGACTGTCTCGATTGACTCCTTGAGGAGGTCCCTCAGCCTGTTCTCGCCGCGAGGACCGAGTCTGTATATTCGCCTGTCTGGACCGTGCGGTCCCGGTCTGATGTCGCTCTCGACATAGCCTTCTGATTCCATTGTGTGAAGCCATCGGTAGAGCGTTGTCAGTCTGAGGTCATTCAGTTCTTTGGGCAACGACTTCAGCAGATCATAACCGTGGCATGGCCTTTGGTCCAGAGAAAGGAGAATGCGATTGCGTATCCATGACTTCGAGCCTTTCACGCTGGTTCTCCAGCTTGTATCGTCGCATGGGCACCGGTAATATAACCTCTGTTCCAAGCCACGCATTGCGCTATACGACAAGTATACTCCAGCTTACGACTATCACTTGAGCTATAGTCAGAACCTAGTATAGAGGAAGGTGGATTGCCGCTTATTACGGCATCATCCAGCTGACTGAAGCGGACCTTGGCTGGCGGACATGGGAAGTGAGTCCTGCGGATTGCCCTCAGTGGCTCAGGAGTTTCCCTCGGCACGATTCAGCCGTGGCTCCTAGGCTTGGGTGTTCAGGAGAGCACACAGGTCGTACATGGCTGTTCAAGCCCGTCGGCCTCCATGGTCCCCCAGGTTCCGACTTCGCTCGGTTAAGGAGATAGGATACCAGTTGAGCAGAAGGTCAGCAGTACATCCGCTTTGCTCGGCAGTGGTGGTCCTGCTGATCGTCATCTCAGTCCTTCCTGCGATTGGTTCAGGGCAAGAAACTGAAACCAACACGAAACTGGGACCGTTCATTGACAAGCTTGCCTTCAAGGTAATCCAGTCCGCGGACAGTCGGGCTCTCGCCTTGCAGAACGACGAGATAGACCTCATTGACTCCATGGTTGACCCTGCCTTTATCCGCGAGCTTGAGCCCGCGAGTGATATTGAGCTCGCGAGCAGACTGAGAAACGGGTACGGATACTTCACAATCAAGACAGACAAGTATCCATTCAACATAACCGATTTCCGCAGGGCCATCGCATTTGCACTGGACAAGAGGGCCATCTCCGACAGTGTATGGGACGGCCTTTCGCTTCCGCAGGACTCCCTGGTTCCACAGGTGAATCCTTTCTCCATCGAGGGGTACTTGCCGTATACCTACTATGAGGCAAACGCGGAGCTGGGCAATGGGCTTCTAGACCATGCTGGGTTCGCCGATGTGGATTCCGACGGTCAGCGCGAGTCGCCGGACGGGTCTGAGCTGGAAGTGACTGTCGAGTGTGCTCAGAGTTCTAGTGCTGCAATTGAGGTCGGGCAGTATGTCGTGGCAGCGCTGCATAACCTGGGAGTCGATGCGAAGTCCAAGTCGACAGACTTCTACGAATATCTTAGCAGGCTGTTCTTCCATGGCGACTATGACATCGTCTTCCTGGGTGCAGCCTTCACGAACTTCGATGTGGACTGGTTGGCCTACGAGTTCGGGTCTGCCTACGCTGACAAACCCTATCGCAATATACCATGCTGGCGGAATGCCACGTATGACAGATGGGGCGAGCAGCTACTTCACTCCATTGACTATGATCTGGTCTATGAGGCAGCAATCGAGATGCAGAAAATATGGATCCATGCGTGCCCTGAGATCATCTGCTATGAGAACATGGCCTTCTCTGCTTACCGCACAGATAGGTTTGAGGGCTTTGTCAACTCGGTGGTTGACGGTGTGCCCAGCTGGTGGACCAACTATGGAGTTCACCTGAAACTGTCTGAGACCGGTCCATTCGGAGGCACACTTCGCTGGAGCAACTCAATGGATGTGGAAACATTCAACTTTATGGCAGCAATGTCCGCCTACAGTGCCAATGTCAACCAGATGATGTGGGACTGCATGATTAGACTGGGCCCCGACGGCAGCGACGTTCTCTGGTTGGCAGAGTCCTACTTGATTGAAACGAATGATGAGAATCCCGCCGTTCCTCCGGGACATACCCGGTTCACGTTCAATCTTATTCAGAACGCGACATGGAGCGACGGTGTGCCGCTGACCGGAGAGGATGTCGCCTTCACGCTGAACTTCTACCGGGATGCTATTGGCAACCCCTACGGCACGGACTTGGGAGATCTCACAGCCGCATATTCACCGACGACATATGCAGTGATTGTGGAAGTCAGCGCTGAGTCCTTCTGGTATTTACACACGATTGGGTTCAAGCCGATTCTGCCCAAGCATGTCTTCCAGAACATCAGCGCTGCTCAATGGAACGAGTGGAATCCTGCTCCACAGAAAGACGCATTAGTGACTTCCGGTCCCTTCGCTGTATCAGACTACGTAGCGGGTGAGTTCTGCGAGCTCAAGAGAAACCCGAAGTACTTCTTCAGAGCTCCCGGCGAATCAAACAGCACTGTGGAGCCAACCTTGCTTGACGACCCCGTTATTCTCTCAGGTATAGCCGGGGTGACGTGTGCTGTGCTCGTGGTCATAGGCAGCTATGTGTCTTTGCGCCTGAGCTTCGACCCCGCAGGATTCGTTCCATATCATGTACCGGCACGAAGGACTCGCCGCTATTCTCACTCTCACGCATAGACGCTCAGACCTAGCCGATGATGTAGTCCCCCTTATTAGCAGTGCAGGGCTGTCCATTGCCCGTGGACCTTGACGGACGTGATTGTCCTAAGCAAGGTTTCTCTCCATGATGACCACCATTCGACGGTTTGGCTCAAAAGGAAGATTCAGTACCAGCACAACCGCTAAGCATATTCTCGCAGGCCGGCGAATGGTGGTCGCAAGCACCCGCACGATCGTTCGTCCGTTCTTGGTCCACCTAGTTCTTGCTCCACACTACTGCCCGAAACCAATCCTAGCGCCGCTCGGATTCCCGATTTGAGCTAGTACGTCGGAGTCGTCACAGTCTTCTTCTATTCACACTCCGGACTATAGACTGGTTTGCATCTTGGGTGAGACACTTGGTAGCTGTCCATTTCTCCTTATTAGAGGACGGAAGATGTGGCTGTTCGTGAAACCGGGAAAGCGTACGGGTGCACAGAGTTGTTCGCGTTCCGAAGGGTCGTCATTTTTCATCCTTCGTGCATAACTCCGCATGGTTCTCTACATTCGAACGGCCCGAGGAAGACGGACCAACCCGACGGCATGCGTACGCCGGTTCTCCACGGTATCACTCCGACTCACGACTCAGCAAACGGAGCAAATGAAGAACGATGATCTGCAGAAAGAAGATGCTCGCGATTGTGCTGACTTCTGCCTTCCTATTCATGGCGGTCTCGCCCCTACTTGGAGAGGCTGTTGCCGTACCTGGCGGCCTGAAGAATGGGCCGTACATCGACAAGCTTGTCTTCAGAGTGATGACAGGGGAAGACCAGCAGGTTCTTTCTCTGTTGAACGATGAGATTGACATCATCGATCAGCAGTTGGATCCTGTATTCCTGCCTCAGTTCGAAGGCGTCGACTACATTGATGTCGAGAACGTCCAGCGCAACGGGTATGGCTATCTCACAATCAACTGTGCGAAGTATCCATTCAACATAACGGCATTCCGACGTGCCATTGCATTTGCAATGGACAAGGAACGAATCTCAGATGATATCTGGGAAGGGCTCGCAAGTCCCCTTGACTCATGCGTACCAGCTGTGAACCCCTTCTCAATCGAGGGTCAGCTGCCCTACACATACTATGAAGCGGACACAGTCACTGCAAACGCATTGCTTAATGCCGCTGGTTTTCTCGACGACGACGAGGACGGTGTGAGAGAGGCACCTGACGGTTCCGATTTCGATGTGACTATCGAGTGTAGCCAGGACTCCAACATTGCACTACAGTGTGGTCAGGTCATGGCTGAGTGTCTAGTCGGAATAGGAATTGATGCCGAGGCAATCCCGACCGACTTCTATGAGTACCTGAACAGGCTGTACTTCCACGGTGACTACGACATAGTCTTCCTTGGATCTGGCTTCAACAACTTCGATGTAGATTGGCTCGCGTACGAGTTCTGGTCTGAATACGCCGATGAGCCGTACTGGAACTTCCCCAACTTCCGCAACTCATCGTACGACTCTTGGAGAGACCAGCTTCTCCATGCGACAAGTTACGACGAGGTCTACGAAGCGGCGATAGAGATGCAGAGGATATGGGTATATGAATGCCCGATGGTCATCTGCTATGAGAACCTCCTGCTGTCGGCCTACCGGGTCGACGACTTCGAAGGTTTCGTCAACTCACCGATCGATGGTGTGCCAGGTTTCTGGACAAACTACAAAGTCCACAAGATTGACGGCACCCAGGGAGGAACCTACCGATGGTGCAACTCTGAGGACATCGACACCTTCAACTTCATGGCGACCTCCTCTGCATACTCTCAGAACATACTGAACATGTTGTATGACTCACTTGTCACGATCGGCCCCGACGGACACGATGTGCCGTGGCTTGCTGAGTCATGGGTGATAGAAACACATGCAGACAATCCTGCAGTGCCTGACGGGCACACTCGCATCACCTTCAACATAATCGAGAACGCTACTTGGAGCGATGGAACGCCGCTGACTGCACTTGATGTGGCGTACACTCTGAACTTCTATCAGGCAGCACCGGGCAACCAATACGGGTCTGACCTCGACGATTTGACCGCCGCATACGCCCCAACGACGTACACGGCAGTTGTGGAGTTCGCGACGGAGTCATACTGGCACCTCCATGTTGTCGGCTACAAGCCGATTATCCCTGCGCACGTCTTCACCAATATTGGTGCTGACAACTGGCAGACATGGAATCCAGACCCCACGGAAGACTACGTGACATCCGGACCCTTCAACGTGTCCGAGTATGTCCAGGGTGAGTTTGTCGAGCTGACTAGGAACCCGAACTGGTTCTATGCGCCCCAGTGGCCGACTACTTCCACATCGACTACGACCACCACAACAACGACAACTGATTTCACGTTGGCATTGGTCGCCGGCGCAGTTGGTGCAGCAGTCGTGATCCTTGTTGGAGCCTACGTCGTGATGAAACGCAGATAGTAGAGTACAAGGCAGGGGACTAATGTCCCCTGGCCCTCCTTTCTTTTTCTTTGAAACTAGTTCGACAGGCAATTTGGGTCGAAGTATACCAACCGGATTCTCTCGGCTAGCCACCGCTTGATGCGCGCAACTCGTTGCTTAGTTGACGACCCTTAATATAGTAGGTGGCCAGTACTATTACAGGTGATTGAAACAGTGGCTACAAGCAGGCCCATTCGCAAGGCATCATCGCTAGGATCAGCGGACCCAACGCACCAGCTGGATCACAAGGGCTTCAGCTATGTTTCATCCGACTACGTAGCTTCTTCGAAGGATGACATTCGTAGCAGCATACTCCAGTTCTGGTCCTCGAGACAACAGACAGCGAGTACTCAGGTTTAACCTCTCCTCACAGTAAGTGATATAACCCCAAGGCGGGCTGAGAGCCTCTGAAGTCTTTGCTCGTCTTGGGGTCCGACTATGGAGCCGTCAGTGTCCGAGAGTCTCCGACTGGCACGAGAAGCCTACTCACAGGAGAGGTATAGCGAATCAGAGAAGCTTCTGAGAGATGCCATCGCATCGTACCCCGACGTGCTGGAGTTCCACGTCGAACTGGGAATCGTGTTGGTGGCACTGGGAAAAGAGAATGCGGCTGAGAAGACGTTCAGCCAAGTTCTCCAGAGGGACAGAACGAACGAGCGGGCTGCCAGTTCGCTCGGACATCTTCTTGAGAACTCGCTCAGGTGTCCTGAGGCCGAACGGATCTACCGAGGCGTATTGCAGCTCAAGCCCCGAAGGCACCTCGTACTGGACGACCTGTGTGCTTTGCTGTATAGCGATGGCAGGATCGATGAATCTCTGACTCTAGCGCGCCATCAGGTCGAAGCATTCCCACAGGACTTCCCAGCGTATGATGCGCTGAGACGCGTTCTACTTCGCCTTGAAGACGACGCTGAGTCGTCCTCGGAAGAGGATGACTTCAGTCCGAAGTCCACCCAGCGTCTTGCGAAGAACCTTCTTGAACAGCTACAGCTTGTGAAGAAACTCGTAGGCACTGTTGACAAAGCGCAGTTCAACGACGATAGAACGACCGAAATTGATGAGGAATTAATCCGATTGAAGGGCGAGCTGACTGAACTCATGCGTAATGCGAAGAAGCTGTCTGTTTCGATACCGAAGGCGCTTGAGTCTGCCATCCGTGAGGCCATTGGAAGCCCTTCACGGTGAGAGTCATTGCCACATGTACCCTGAGAAGTCCGGCTCGGAAACCTTGCTGTTCTTGCTCAGGTAGACGACATGTTGGTCCGCATCCATGGCCAGCCAGATATGAAGTCCAGTGGCGACGAGAGCCTCAAGCATCTTGCCACGACCATCTGGGGGAAGTCCCATGATCTTCAGAAGACTGCCAAGGCTGACAACCCTGTCGAGGTTCTTCATGGCAGTGGCCAACACGCGCTTGGGCGAGCCCGCCTCTGTAGCAAGAATATCCCCGTCACGAAGCACAGCCTTGATTCTCATGGTCGCACATCCAAGTCCGAGTGGTTCCCGCCCGAGCCATACTCTGCTCGAGCTGTCCAGCATGTCACGATGCCCTAGTCGATGAGATAAACTGCGCGGTTCTGAGAACCCGGCTTTCAGGAAGGCAGAGCAATGCACTGCCTGCAAGCCTGTAGTAAGCTCTGCCGACTAGTGTCGAAAGAGTTGTGGCACGAAACTAGTGACATTGCTCCCCTTGATGACTTGGTAAGAAGGCTCAAGGAGATAGGTCGTCATGAAGATCGAGTATCTTCACGCCTCGGAGTATGGAAATGGAGCCATGGACATAGAGGAGTTCAGGAAGCAGATGGCCTGCAAGAGGATCATCGTCAACGTCCATCGCATCCGGGATGGCAAGCCAAAGGAGATGCCGTCGGCGGATCTGTACGTGTTCACTGGGGCGCATGGGCAAGCACATCGGAGGCATGCGCCGTTTCCTAAAGGATACAAGGTTGCCATCGGGAACGAAGTACGCCATCCTGACCACCGAGGCCGCACCCAAGCCGGACAAGAGGACGGGACGAATGCCCACTGAAGAGGAGCAGGCCAAGTGGCAGCACGTAGTCCCTATCATGAACGAAATACCGCAACAAAAGGGTCTGGTCAAGGTTGCCCAGGGCAAGATTCTGGTGACCTGCCGGAAGGGGCCGCTGGAGCACGGCTGGCAAAAGAGAGAGGAAGCCTTTGCTTCCCAGATCCCATCCTGACACAGAGTCGTCACAGGCAGATTATGTGCCAATCTTGCCGATATGGTTTTAAACAGCCGAACACCAGCTCGACAGTGCGCATGGCCATGCGCAGTCTGCCGGTCTGGCGGAGCAGCTTACGCGAGGGACTGCAGATCCCTTCTACGGGGGTGCAATTCCCCCGGCCGGCTCCAACTCACTTCCGAGTGCAATGCTTCTGCAAGACGCTCGATTTGAGTGTGCTCTCTTTTTCCCCTTTCTCGTCGTGTATATACTCAGACGTGGGTATTATAGCTGTGAAGGTCAAAGAATGTAATGGAGGCCACAGGATTGAGTACCACAAGCGAAGAAACCTGTCTGTTGTGCGTTCAACAGGAGGCTGCAAGGCTTCTATCAATATGTCTGGAAATGGGTCTCGATCTCAAGACGCGAGAAGACGTGATGAATCTCATAGCCCTGAGTTGTTACTCCTATCTCTGTAAAGACCCGGTATTTGTCGAAGAGGTCGTTAATGCATTCTTGGCGCAAGTATAGTCTTCTGATCAATACTACTCACCACCAGTACGAAACACACGCAGCGGCCCACTCTCTGACCTTCACGGCCGGCCGTCTATGCATGCTCTGTGATGAGCGCCTCTGCCACAATGTCCTCTTCCTTAACACCCATCTTCTCCAGAGTGCTCTTCAGGTCAAGTACGAATGGATCTGGCCCACAGATGTAGAACTTCTGATTCAGGTCTTTCACGTGCTTCTCAATCATCACTCTGTCGATTCTTCCGTGTTCGTACCCATCTGCATCGTCACGTGTGAGCGTTAGAATGAGCTGGTCACCAAACATCTGACGCAACTCTTTTTCCAAGATGATATCCTTGGTTTCCTTGTTTGAGAAGAACAATGTATTCCCCTTTAGCTGATTGGTCTTCTGGAGATGCCTGAGTATCGCAATGAAAGGCGTAATTCCTACTCCACCCGCGAGAAAGACTCCTCTCCCCTTGTACTGTATTGTGCCGAAAGGCGAATGAAGTACAATATCATCGCCGGGCTCAAGTGTATGAATCTGTTTCGTGACGCCATCGTGGTCAGAGTATGCCTTGATTGTGAACTCAAGAACTCTGTCTTGGTTCGTGGAAGTGAACGTAAACTCCCGGAACTCTTTCTCCCACCTTGGTCTGGGAATCGATAGAAGTGTTGCTTGTCCGGGAAGGAACTCATATCCCTTTGGCTTCTCCACGATGAACCGCTTGACATCATGAGTGACGAACTCCGTCATCAAGATCTTCACTTTGATCGGGTGTTCCTTCGTTGGAAGCCTGCGAACATTCGATTCATCATGTACCATCTCTATACCATCTTCTTCCTCGAACAGATATCAGCTGTGTTCTTGTCAAGTGATTGACTTCAGTAATCTCCTCTAATAAAACGTGACATGTATCCACGGTCTTTCGCAGGTGCTTTTTGGGTTCTCTGTGAGCCATAGCGGGATTCGATTCTGCTACAACCTACATCGCATCTATCCTTATCAATCCCCGAAACGATTCGCAGGCACCGCGTGTCGAGAATCTCGTTTTGAGCAAGACTCAAGCGAATCGCTTGGAGTGAGTTGTGTGCAGGACATCCCGTTTCTGGACGCTCTGCTCAGGGACACCTTAGCAGGGACGACGTGGATAATAGCATTCAGTCTGGCGATGATGTCAATCACTCTGTTGAAGAAGAGTCATGGCCAATTCTCAACCACAACCGGCCTTGCGATATACTTCCTCTCGTTTCTTTTCTTCACAGTCTCAGCCGACGTTAGTTTTCTCTACCGTTACTACCTGCAAATCGTCTTCCTAGACTCGAATCTTCCCGA
>Ga0316620_10001562_pt1 | contig 9988 bp, 8 predicted proteins | sample OWC_Aug_M1_C1_D5_FD_207651 | JGI IMG/M metagenome (GOLD analysis project Ga0316620, IMG submission 207651) | Wetland soil microbial communities from Old Woman Creek delta, Ohio, United States - OWC_Aug_M1_C1_D5_B | ecosystem: Environmental > Terrestrial > Soil > Wetlands | place: USA: Ohio...
GCACGACCGCCCGATAGTTCGAATACGTGCCGGCGTGGAGCGAGCGCAGGCACTCGAGGGTGTCGTCCCGCCGATTCGTATTGAGGATCAGGCAGTAGACCAGCGGTGGCGTTGCCATGGGAGGTGCGTCCTGAAGGGGTCAGTGGATCGCAGGCAATCAGCGTGTCCAGATCTCGGGCAGCTTGTGCTTCACCTCGATCTCCTCGAACGTCTTGCCGCGCCGCGCCCCCTGAGCACGGGCCCCCGCCACGAGGCCGCGTCGGCAATCGACCCCTGGACGAACTCGGCCCCCGCCGGAACGTTGTCCGGAACCCCCCCGCTCAGGTCGTCGAGCACGACGACTCGATGCCGCGGCGCAGCAGGACCTCCGCCACGTGCGAGCCGATGAAGCCAGCGCCACCAGTGACAAGTGTGTTCATGCCTTCCCTCGATGTGTCTCGATGCCGACACTGCACCCGCCCGTCGGGACTTCGGTCCCCGAGCGTCCTCTGGTGACCCCCCTGTAGACCGTTCGGCCACTTCCTGTTCGATGGTCTTGACGGCGGGGATACCCCGACCCGGCGACGGACGCGTGAAATCTCGGACGGGCCCCTCTATACGGCGCTGACCAAGGACCCGTCAATTGACGCGGGGCTCACCCACGCCGTCAAGGCTGTCCCTTGGTGGGGAGCGTCAGCAGAGGCCGACGGGATATCCACGACACTGCTCTGTCGAACCGATCCGGCGAGTGACGAGAGCATCGCCTCCCGGCCCTGCCGCGTCACGAACGGTACCCCGATTGACGGGTCTTCCGCCGATGTACTTCCCAACGGTGGTTTACTCGGCCTCCTGCCCTGGTATGGTTTCTATTCGCTGCCCGCACGCGGCGGAACAACCATGATGGCAACGCACAGCGGTCCGCCCCTGAAAACGAGCGGCGCTGCCTCACCATCGCCCACGCTGCAAACTTCGGATGTTTGGCACGCCCTTGCCCCCGATCGGGTGCTCGAAAGTCTGGGTACGACGGTCGAAGGTCTGCGCGGCCCAGAGGCTGCGCAACGGCTGGCCCAGCTCGGTCCCAACGTGTTGGAACGAGCCGCCAACGACGGGTTACTGGTGCTCGTGTGGCGCCAGATCAACAATCCGCTGGTCTGGGTGCTGATCGGCTCGACCGTGCTGGCCGTGGCGCTCGGGAAGGTGGCGGACGGCCTTGTCGTGCTCGCCGTCGTCGTGCTCAATAGCATCATCGGCTTTGTCCAGGAGCACCGTGCTGGGCGCGCCATCGCGGCGTTGAGCGCCATGGTGCCGGAGAACGCCACTGTGCGTCGCGACGGGCGTTCGTCGACCGTGCCCCTTGCCAAGCTGGTGCCGGGAGATGTTGTCCTGCTCGCCGCGGGCGACAGGGTACCGGCCGATATGCGTGTGTTGGCGGCGAAGAACCTTCGTGCCGATGAAGCTGCGCTGACCGGCGAATCGGCGCCAGTCGAGAAGACGGTCGCCGCCGTGGCGACAGATGCGACGATCGGGGACCGCACGTGCATGGTGTTCGGGGGGACGTTGGTCACCTACGGCGCGGGCACGGCGGTGGTCGTTGCCACCGGCAACCGCACGGAGCTCGGACGCATCTCGGCGATGCTGCGGGAGACCAGCGACCTACAAACCCCGCTGACAAGGGCGCTGGCCACCATCGGGACCTACATCACGCTCGCCATCACCGCGACCGCTCTGACTCTTCTTGCGGTTGGGTCCGGGCGGCTCAGCGCGTACGGGGTGCCGTTCACTACGGCGCTCAAGGAGACGATCGTCTTTGCCATCGCCTTGGCGGTGGGAGCGATTCCGGAAGGAGTACCGGCCATCGTCACCATCGCTTTGGCAGCCGGCGTGCGCCGTATGGCTGCGCGGCGGGCCATCATCCGCAAGCTGGCGGCGGCAGAAACCCTCGGCAGCACGACCGTGATCTGCTCGGACAAGACCGGCACGCTCACGCGCAACGAGATGACGGTGGTCGCAGCGTGGACCCCGGGCGGCCGATATGAAGCGGCAGGCATCGGCTACAACCCTGTGGGGCATTTCGATCGCGACGGAAGGATCCTCGCCGAGATCCCAGCCGACCTCCGTCAGCTCTTGCTCGATGCGGCGCTGTGCAACGACGCCAGCCTCCACCACGAGGGCTCCGGGTGGTCAATCACCGGTGACCCGACCGAGGCCGCATTGGTCGTGGCCGCCGAGAAGGCAGGCGTCCGCGTCGATGAGGCCCGTGGCAGTCATGCGCGACGCGACGGCATTCCCTTCGAGTCGGAAAACCAATTCATGGCCACGTTGCATGCGAAGCCGGACGGCAACCGGATCGTGATCATGAAGGGGGCCCCCGAAATCGTGCTGCCTCGCTGTACAACAAAGGCGGGCCTCGAGGTCGACACGGCCTCCGTCCAAGTGGAAGTTGAACGAATGGCCGCACGCGGAATGCGTGTGCTCGCCGTCTGCGAACGGGAATGGGAACGCGCCGACGATGAGCTCATGCTCACGGATACCGGCGATGGCTTTCGATTCATGGGGCTGATCGGCATGATCGATCCGCCACGCCCGGAGGCGATCGAGGCGGTGCGCGCCTGCCAGCGCGCCGGGATCCGGGTCAAGATGATCACCGGCGACCACCACACGACGGCTCGAGCGATTGCAGCACAGCTCGGCCTCCTCGATGACGGGCCTGCGGTGACGGGCCGCGAGCTGTCCGCGATGACGGAAGAGCAGCTGCAGACTGCCGCGCGGGAGACGCACGTCTTCGCGCGCGTGGCGCCGGAGCACAAGCTGCGCCTGGTGAAGGCCCTGCAGGCGGCCCGCCACGTGGTCGCCATGACCGGCGATGGAGTCAACGACGCCCCCGCCCTCAAGCAGGCGAATGTCGGTGTTGCGATGGGTATCGCAGGCACTTCTGCGGCCAAGGAAGCTGCCGATATCGTGCTGACCGACGACAATTTCGCCACCATCGTGGCCGCTGTCGAGGAGGGGAGGCGGGTCTATGACAACCTGATCAAGTCGCTTGCCTTCGTCCTGCCGACCAACCTCGGCCTGGCGGTCATCCTGATCTGCGCGGTCCTGTTCTTCCCGCTGGACCCTGTCACCGGTCAGCTCTTGCTCCCGATGCAGCCGACGCAGCTCCTGTGGATCAATCTCGTGTCCACGGTTACACTCGCCCTGCCGTTGGCGTTTGAAGCCAAGGAATGCGACATCATGTGCCGTCCGCCACGCCGCCGTGACGAGCCGATCCTGAACCGGTTCGTGCTGAGACGGACGATCACCGTGGCGCTGCTGATGGCGGCAGGCGCCATGGGGCTCTTCTACTGGGAGTTCTCCCGGGAACTCCAGGCGGGGCGACCGGAGCCTGTTGCGCTCGCCGAAGCCCAGACGATGGCGGTGACCAGTGTGATCGTCTTCCAGATCTCTTACATGCTGAACTGTCGTTCGCTGAGAGAGTCAGTGTTGGCAGTCGGTGTCTTCGCAAATCGGACCGTGCTCGGCGGCATTGCCGCGATTCTGGTCTTGCAGGCCGTTTTCATCTATGCACCGTTCTTGCAGGGCGTGTTCGCCACCCATGCTCTGCCGCTGGCGGATCTCGGCACCGCGGTTCTGGTCGGCACCGTGATCCTGCCGGTCGTTGCTGTCGAGAAGCGATGGGAAAGTCGCGCAACCAGGTGAATGGCCACCATCATCAAAGCGCTGGAACGCGGAATCATCTTCGCCCTGACTGCGATGATGAGCGTCGTCATCATCTTTGCGACCGGGGAGCTGGCTTGGATCATCTTCGAAGACCTCACGACGCCGCCCATTCTTGTCTTGGAAATCGATCAATTGCTCGACATCTTCGGCTTCTTTCTGTTGATCCTCATCGGCATCGAGTTGCTGGAAACCATCAAGGCCTACCTGGTCGAGCACGTGGTGCACGTGGAGATCGTTCTCGAGGTGGCTTTGATCGCGATCGCGCGCAAGGTGATCATCCTGGACGTCAAGGACTATCCGAGCGTGACCTTGCTCGCGGTCGCGGCGCTCATCGCCAGCCTGGCGATTGCCTATCATCTCGAACGGAGGGGCCGTCGCCTCGCGCCGACCTCCCGCCCCCCAAAAGGGGATTGACGAGAGAGCCGAACTCCCTCGGGGCGCGACGCCCCCACCGTGGAGTCCGGTGCCCAGACCTGCTTCACCTTCCGCTGCATTGAGATCCCCTCTCCCGACGCCGCTGTGCGCGCCAGGAGAGGGGTCGAGGGTGAGGTCCGTTAGGACTTGCCCGGTCCGCCCTTGATCTTGACCTCCTTGATGGCGGTGTTGTTGACGGTGTTCGCGTCCGCAGTGGTCGAGCTGACGTCCGCCCGGTTGCTGATCACCCGCACGCTGCCGCGCACGTCCACGATGATGTCCACCGATGCCATCGCGTTCGCCGGTAGCATGCCGAAGTTGCAGGTCACCTTGTGGGTGGTCTTGTTGTATTGGCACTTCCCGTTCCCGGTGTCGAAGACATAGGCGACCTTCTTCGGATCCAGGGGCAGCGTGTCCACCATCACGACGTTCTGCGCCTCCGAGGGGCCGAGATTGGTGACCACGACCGTGTAGGTGACGCGCGGTGCCGGATTGCTGACGTTCAGGCTGGCGTCTTTGGTGATGCTCAGGTCGGCCTGCGCATTGACCGTGGTCTGGGTCGTTGCGGTGTTGTTCGCCGCGTTCGCATCCGGCGTTGCCGCCGCGACAGTCGCCATGTTGCTGATGAGGGTGCCGTGCGGGGTGGACGGGTTGACCAGCACCGTGAACACCACGCGCACCGACTGGCCCGCCAGCAGGTCATTCAGGTCGCACGACAGGTCATCCGTCGAGCCCGGCAGCAGCGAGCAGGTACCCGTGCCGTTCGACACCTGGTAACCCTGGTACGTCACCCAGGCAGGCAGGACGTCTGTCAGCACGACATCCACCGCACTAGACGGGCCGTGGTTCGTGACCTTCACGTCGTAGGTCAGCACGCTGCCAGCCAGCACCGGATCCGGATAGTCGCTCTTCTCGACAGACAGATCGGCGCTGCCCTGGACCAGCGTCGCCGTCGTCGCCAGGTTGTTGTCGTTAATCGGGTCGTAGGTATCGCTGGACACGCGAGCGTTATTGCCCAGCGTACCCAGGAAGGACGGGTCGACCTTGACGACGACCTGCATGGTCTTCGTCACACCGTCGACCATCGTGTCGAAGGTGCAGGTCGTCGGGACAGCGGCGTTCCCCGGGATACCAGCGTTGCAGGTGCCGCCGGGTGCGCTGACCGAGACGATCGTGACGCCTGCAGGCAGTACGTCGCTGATGGCCACGTTCAGTGCCGTGGATGGCCCGTTGTTGGTCACGGAGAGGTCGTAGGTCAGGTTGCTGCCGGCGACCGCCGGGCTGGGGGTAGCGGTCTTGGTCAGCGCCAGGTCGGCCGCGGCGATGAATTTCAGCCCGTCGCTCGCGCTGTTGTTGGTGGTATTGGGATCCGCCTGGTCGGCCGTCGCCGTGGCCGTGTCGTTGATATCCAACTCCTCATCTGTCGAGACTCCCACCACCACGGTAGCCTCAGCCCCGGCGGCCAGGTCGCCGAGATCGCAAGTGATAGTGCCATGGGTTGCCACCGGGTTTCCCGGGAAACTACAATCGACGGCCCCGCTGCCCGGAATCAGATTGAAGTAGCCCGGCTCGGACATGTGCACGTCCTTGAGGGCGACGTGAGTGGCTGTGGCAGGCCCCCAGTTGTGGACGCGGATGGTGCAGAGCCCGCTGCCGCCCGCGGGAAGCGGGCCGTCTGGCTTGCAATCCTTGAACACTTCGAGGTCGGCCGGCGCGGTGAAGTTCAGCTCGTCCTCGGCCACGTTGCTGGCCTGGTCCGGGTCTGGGGTTGCGCTGGCGACCGTGGCGCGATCATTGATGTTCTGCGGATCACTCGCGCTGACGGGGATGGTGATCGTCGCCGTCGCCATTGCCGCCAGCCCGCCGATGTCGCACGTCACGGTGGGCTGCCCTTTTTTTGGGTTCGGCGTGGCGTTGCACGTGCCCTTCGTGGTGACGACCGCACCGATGCTGAAGGTGCCGCTGTTCAGGTAGTGGTCCACCACCTGCACGGCCATCGCCGCGTCGGGGCGCAGGTTCTCGACGGTGATCGTGCACGTGCCCGTGCCACGGGCCACCAGCGGGTCGTCCGGCTTGCAGTCCTTGGACAGGCGCAGGTCGGCCGTCGTCAAGGCGGCTACCGCCGCGTCGAGCTGGATTCGCGGCTTGGTCAGCCCGGTGGGGTCGCCCGCAGGGTTGGGGGGGGCGCGCATCGGTGACGAGCACGCCGGTGGTCTCCAGCAGCGTTTCGATGTCGTCCACGCTCATGCTGGGCTTGATAGCCTTCAGCATGGCGAAAGCGCCGGTCACGTGTGGGGCGGCCATGGAAGTACCGCCATGGTTGGCGTAGGTGTCGTCGGGTACCGATGAGTCAATGCTGGCGCCCGGCGCCAGCAGGTCCACCACCTCGTTCATGTTGTAGATCACGTCGTCCGCCGGGTCTGTCACCGCGCCGACGGTCACGGCTGTGGAGATGCAGCCGGGGGCGCTGATCTGATCGGAGTCGTAGGTTTTGACGCAGGGTGGGTTGTTGTCGCAGCTGGCATTATCGTTGAAACGGGTGAACACCTGGATGGCGATGATGGTCGCTTCCGGCGCGATTCCGCTGTAGCCGGTCGCGCCTGCCCCACCGGGGTCGCGCCCTGCCGCGATCCCCGCTACGTGGGAGCCGTGATCACAAATGCTGGACCCCCCGCTCATGTACTGCGCGGTCAGCGCGTCGGCGGAGCCGGGGCCGGTCTGCGAGTTGCCGCCGCCCGGACACAGCGTTACACCGGAGCCCGCGCCGCCGGCGTTCGACCAGCACGCCTGCCAGTCCACCCGCCCGCCATAGAAGGGGTGATCGGCATCAATGCCGGTGTCCAGGATGACCACCGCTTGGCCCTGGCCGCCGAAGTCGGCGGCCCAAGTGCGGTCCGCGCCGATGTGCGCGGTGCTGCTGGCCAGCGTGGGCGAAGACAGCTTGTCCTCCTGGATGGAGATCACATTCGGGTTGGCGGCCAAGTGCGCCAGCGCCGCCGCGTCGACCTTCGCCGCAATGTAGGGCAGGGACTCCCACTGTGCTACACCTTGGCGTTGTAGCCCTTGAGACTGGCGATGAGAGCTCCGCGGCTGGCCGCGATGGCCGCGCGCTGTGCATCCGCTTCCGCGAGACTCAGCAGGCTTTCCGGTTTGTACTTGGCGCGGGGAAGATTCAGGCCGACGATCACCAGAGCGTGACCTTCCTCCTTGGCTTTTGCTGCGAGCGCCGCAACGTCTGGCGCCTGCGTCCCCGGTGCATCGTCGGGCGCAGCCGCCGTCACCACCACCGCGAACGCGCCCAGCAAAATTACCCTGCAGCCGCGCCCGTTGTTTTCCATAGGTAGTTCTTCCTTTTCATTTTCTATTCCCCTGTTGGGTTCTGCTAGGCGAGCCTTCCTGAATGGGGGAAGCTAGAGCGGCTGGAGCGCGGATACCCGGCTCCCTCACGGCAACCGGTTTACCCTTGTCATCCTTTGCCATTGCTCTTCCTGAATTCGGCGGGTGTGGTCGGGCTTCTATGAAGCTGGCGAGGCCCCAGGTCGTTGAGAGACCCGCCCGAGCTCGGCGTGCCTTTAACAAGCATCGACTGTGCCGCGACTGGCCGGCAACGCGACCAGCGCGTGCAATTGTCGGCTTGTTGGATCTGGGAAGAACGGGCGCACCCCGCTCGCAATCGTTGCAACTACCGCGTCTACGTCGGCGAGCGTGTGAGAGAGCCGCGCCGCCACGCCGAACGCAACCTCCTGGGTGCGTCAGTCGTTCCAGGGGCTCGTCAATGTCACACGAACCGGGTAGCGCACGGTTTCATCGTCCCTGGCCCCCGAACGGAGTTCCTGTCGTTTTTCATCTTGGGAGCGGGGAAGACCAGTTCCTGGAGGCGGGCCGTTCCTCTTCGTCCCGTACCCGAACCACTCTCGAGGCAATGGGTTGGGCTAGTGCGCCATCGCAGCCTGGGATCCCTTTGCCGAGGCCGCCAGAGTCCGGGGCGAAGCCGTTACGGCCGTCGGAATGCCGCGTCGCTCGCGTACCGCTTCACGGAGGAGCTCGGCGTCGATGCGGCCGGTCAGCCGGGCTTGGCGCGCGAGCTTGAACGCTTCGCGCTGCAAATTGCGGATGCGGTGGTACGGGTCATCGTGCACTTCCACGTAGATCTGGCCGTCGGATTCGCCGAACTTGATCGGTTGATAGACGAGCTCGGCGATCGTCCCGCGGTGGACCAGGCGAAACAACTCTCCGATGTCCTCCGGATAGAGCCGAATGCAGCCGTGGGTCGTCAGCCGGCCGATCGACCAGGGTGTGTCGGTACCATGGATCGAGTACAGCCCTTTGGACAGTCGCATGCGATAGTCGCCCATCGGGTTGTCCGGGCCGGGCGGCACGACGCGCCGCTTCGGCGGATCCATCGTACGGTAGATCGAATCGGGAACATACCACGTCGGATGCTTGTCCTTCGCGGTGACGCGGAACGCCCCAAGCGGGCTCGGCGTCTCATCGCTGCCAATGCCGACCGCCCACGTGCGCACGGTGACGACCTCGCCGGGCCTGGTGTTCTGCGGGAACAGGTATAGCCGCATCTCCGGGATGTTGACCACCACGCCACGGTAGCGCGAGCGCGGTAGGATCCACTCCGTCGGAACCGCGACCTCCAGGCCCGCGGGCGGAATCCAGTCGTCGACCGAACGGTTGGCTTCCTTTACTTCGTTGAAGCCGAGCCCGGCGTCGCGCGCGACGTCGAGCAGCGTCTCCTTGTCTTCGATGCGGTGGTGTTGTATGCGCCCGACCACTCGAGGCAGTTGCCCTTGGCGCGGAATCTGTGTCCGCACGGTACTGATCTTCTCGAGTTGCGGCGCCGCGGACGGCGTCAGAGGGAGGTCCATGCGCCGTGCCGAGCAACCCGCGCACCAGAGGGCTGTCGCCAGCCCGATCGAGAGCGCTACGATCGGTGCCAGCGGGACAACGCTCCACAGACTCCTCCCGCTAAATTTCGTCACCGTCACAGCGACCGCCACCGTCGGAGAACACCAATCGATCCAGCGCAGCAATCGCCGCACCAATCGGAGGCTGGCTTTGCGGTGGTCGCTGCGGCCAATCTTTCCGCCATTGGCCGCGGAGCATTTGCAAACCCGATTGTAACTACGGCCGTCGCCAGGGAGGGTGCGCGCCGGGCGGTCCGGCGGTGGACACAAGCACCTCCATGCCCAAACATGAAGACCCCGGCTCCAAGGGGCCATCTCCTCGCTGTGGTTTCCCATCCCAGCCGATCCTTGACCTGCGCGCCCACCTGAGGCAGCGAAGGCGGGAAATGCGGCAGCACCAGGATCGAATCCCAAAGGCCAGCCGAGATGGAGCAGCGATGAACACGCAGACGCATCACGCCCCCGCCCGCCACGCCGCTCGCACCCCGCGCGTTCTTCTCATCGGCGCCGGGATGTCGGGCATCCTCGGCGCCATCCGGCTGCGGGAGGCCGGCCTCGACGACATCGTCATCTACGAGAAGGCCGACCGCCTCGGCGGCACGTGGCGCGAGAACACCTATCCGGGGATCACCTGCGACGTGCCGTCGCACCTCTACAGCTACTCGTTCGCCCCCAACCCCGACTGGAGCCATCGCTTCGCGCCGGGCGCCGAGATCCAAGCCTATTTCGAGGACGTCGCCCACCGTTACGACGTGGGGTCGCTGATCCGATACGGCCGGGAGATCACCCGCTGCGCGTGGGAGAACGGTCGGTGGCGGATCACCGCCGCCGACGGGTCGACCGACGCCGGAGACTTCGTCATCGCCGCGACGGGCGTCCTGCACCACCCCAGCTACCCCGATATCCCCGGCCGCGACTCTTTCGCCGGGGCGATGTTCCACAGCGCCCGCTGGGACCACCGC
>Ga0316620_10001563_pt1 | contig 9988 bp, 6 predicted proteins | sample OWC_Aug_M1_C1_D5_FD_207651 | JGI IMG/M metagenome (GOLD analysis project Ga0316620, IMG submission 207651) | Wetland soil microbial communities from Old Woman Creek delta, Ohio, United States - OWC_Aug_M1_C1_D5_B | ecosystem: Environmental > Terrestrial > Soil > Wetlands | place: USA: Ohio...
CAAAGGCGGCGCATAAGAGCCGCACTCCAAGGGCGGCTTCGCCGCCGCTTTCATGGGGACTACGGCGTGTCGGTGGGGCGAAGCCGCAGGGCCGGTGAGTGAACAACGCCTTCTGCCAGGGCGTGGGCGCCGGAGGCGCCTTGGAGTGCGGCGATCATTCGCCGCTTTGGGGTGTGGCGGAGAGGTAAGGCGAAGCCGCAGGGCCGGTGAGTGAACAACACCTTCTGCCAGGACGCGGGCGCCGGAGGCGCCTTGGAGTGCGGCGATGAATCGCCGCTTTGGGGTGCGGCGGGGAGGTAAGGCGAAGCCCGAAGGCGGCGTATAAACACCGCGCTCCAAGGGCGGCTTCACCTGGGGATCTACCTTGCTTTGAGGATATTCAGCGGGGTCAGGCCGGGCTTGCCGGAAGGGGCCTCCAGCGAAATGAAGACTTCGGATGAAGCCTGCAGCTCAAACATGCCGGCATAGCCGTTGCCGTCGAACTGCAGGCGGAGCAAATAGTTGTCGCGCGGCAATCCCCGGATCTCAAACCTTCCGTCCGTCGTCGTGAACGAGCACGACTTGGTGTATCGGTTGCTCGCCGAAAGGAGGCTCAGGACGAATCTCCTGACCGCGGTGCCGCGTTCGTCGCTGATCGTGCCGCGCAGTGCAATTCCGGAATCAAGCACCAGGGTCTGCAGCTGGGCGGACGGCCGGACACGCGCGGTGAGATCCACGTAATCACGGTGTGAAATCGTCAAAAGATAGGTCGCGTCCCGCAAGGCCGAGATCAGAAACCGGCCCTCCTGATCCGTAGTCATGACCTGCGGCGACGTCCCCCGCCGGCCTTCCTCGGCCGTACAGGCCACGAGCGCCTGCATCACCGGATCGCCTTTCTGGCTCGCCACCAGGCCGCGGATCTGCAGGCCGGGTTCCAGCGAAAAATCGAGTCTGGCTTCCTTGCCGTTGTAGATCGCCACTGCGCCCTGGTGGGAGGGGGATTCGGTAAAGCCGTCGGCAGAGCACCTGACGACGTAGTAACCTTCGCGCATGCGGGCGAAACGATACACTCCCTGAGAATCACTCTGCGCGCGGGACAAAGGCCTGCCGTCGCCCGCGCCAAATAACGCGATCGTGGCGCCCGATACCGGCCGGCGGGATGTATCGGTGACCGTGCCGGCCAGCGCCCCGGAGGTGCGTGCCGGCCGCATCCGTACCGTGACCTCGCCCTGTGCCGGAATGGTGGCCACCGCCATCCCCATCGTGTCGTAAGCCGGATGATAGGCCTCGACCCAGTAGCGCCCTTCGCGCGGGACATCCGTGAAGACGAAGGACCCATGGGCGTCGGTCGACGCCGAAAGCGTGCCGGGGGAACGGTCAGCCTCACGCCGGAGCGTCACCAGGGCATCGGGAATCCCCGCCGACTGCTGGTCGACCACTCGGCCGCGCAAAGCCGCGGCCGGCGTGAGCAGGATCTGCATTTCGTAGCTCGGCCGGGTGATCGAGAGCGACTCGTCGTGGTAGGGCCTGAAGCCGTCAGCCTCGGCAACCACCCCATAGCGGAATGCCGGCGGGACCTCAGCCTGGAAAGTCCCGCCGCCGCCGGTAGTTTTTTCCACGACCGCCGGAGGCGCGGCGTAGGCGAATATGCGCACCTTCGCCCCCTCGATGCCCGCGCTGTTGGCCGCATTCAGCACTACTCCCTTGAAGGCTACCGCCGAAGCCTGCTCGCTCGGCCCCTCATTGGCGTACGGGACCGGCTGCCCCGGAAGAGCGGGCGGCTGCATGCCGACGTCCCTTCCCGATCTGTCACCCTGTGGGACCGGAACCGTGGCTGCTGCAGGCTGCGTCATGCCGGGCTGTCGTTCTGTCCTGCCGATCTTCTGCCATAAACGGTATCTGACGACGACCAGCGAGGCTGCAGCGAGAATCAACAGGATCAGCAGCAGGATCCTGCGGTCGGGTTTGCGTTCATGGTCCGGTGTCGGCATGGAATCGACTCTCCACAATCCGGGTCAGCCCACAAGCCATGCAGCGGCGGTGAAGTTACCCGAGGAGCGCGGCGTTTGGCTCAGGCCGCCAGGTCCAAGCCCATCGCCGTTCAGGCGATGAGCTTTCGGCGCTGAAGGGCCGAAGGCCCGATTCATACCAGCCTGGGGCAGCGCCCCAGGTTTGCGGCGTGCCGATCACCCGAGGGCTGAAAGCCCGATCCATATATTATGGAGCGGGCTTTCAGCCCTTGCTGCAATGCGAACGCTGTTCCTGGGGCGTTGCCCCAGGCTGATATGGGACGCGCCTTCGGCGCTGGCGCTCCGTTTACGGCACTTCAGGCGACTTTCAGTCGCGAACCGGAACCTACCGGCTTTAGCCGGTGGTGGTTTCTACGCCGCCCTGTACTTTTCCTCGCTGCACCGACGCATCCAATGAGACGAACAATCGCCGCACTTCGAAGGGCTCCCGGGCCTACCTTGGCGTGGCGTCGGGAAGGCCGCCGTCCACCGGGATCGTGGCTCCGGTCGTCGGAGTCTGGCGCGTGGCGAAAAACAGCACCGCGTTGGCCACGTGGCGCGCGGTGATGCGGGCCTTGAGCAGGTTGCGGTTGCGGTAATACTCTTCGAGCTGCTCCGCACTGAGGCCCTTCGAGCGCATGCGCTCGGGACCGACCTCGGCCCACAATCCCGACTTACGCGCGCCGCTCGAGAACACCGCATCGGGCGACACCATGTTGACGCGCACGCCGATGGCGCTAAACTCCAGGCTGGCGATCCGTGCGAGCTGATGGGAGGCGGTCTTGGTGGCGCTGTAGGCGCCGAACATGGCCCCGGGCGCAAAGACATTCTTGGTCGAGATCAGGACGATGTCGCCGCCGGTGCCCTGGGTGCGGAAATGACGGCCGGCCGCGCCCAGAATCAGCAGCGTACCCTCCGTATTGACCTTTTCCAGCCTGCGAAAGGCTTCCAGGCTCATTTCCTCGAGTGAGGACACGAGTGCCACGCCGGCATTCACCACCACCAGGTCCACGCCGCCCCACGTGCTGCTGACCGCTGCAAACGCCTGCGCGACCGATGCCGGGTCCGTCACGTCCAGGGGGATGCCGAGAACCCGGGGCCCGTGCGCGGCCGCCAGTTCTCGCGCCAGCGAATCCAGGTTCTCACCCGGCAGGTCGGTGGCGGCAACGTGGCAGCCCTGCTCCAGCAGCCCTTTGCAGATGCCGGAACCGATGGCGCCGGCAGCCCCGGTCACCAGGGCCACGTGCCGGGCGAGCGGAAGTTCCGGGTCCGATCCCAGCTTGGCGTGCTGCAGGGGGCGATATTCCATGGCGAACAGGTCGCTCTCCGACATCCCGGAGTATTCACCCATGGCGGCGATCTGCGCCTTGACCGCCAGGGTGTGCGCCGCGATGTCCCTGACGATCCCCGCCGTGGCCGCATCCTTCCCGGCACAAACCGCGCCGACGCCGGGCAGGAGGATCACACGGGGAAGGGAATCGAGGCGCGTCACGCCCTCCGGCATGCGGCTGATGTGCCGTCCGATGTAGGCATCGTAGGCCGCCGCATAGTCCCGGATGGCGGAGGCCGCCTGCTCTTTGAACTTTACGGGATCATCGTACTCCGGCCGGTCCATCCACAAGGGCAGGGCCTTGGTCCTGATCAGGTGGTCGGCGGTGATGGAGGGCGACAGGGCGAATTCCCGGCCGCGGTCGGAATCGACGAAATGGAGCGCTTCGCGGGTGATCAGAGGCCGGAGTATGCTGCGCGCATACGGCTGATCCGCATCCCCGTTCGGCAGGGCGAGCAATCCCCGCAGCACCGGGGCGATTTCGGTATAGCGTTTCTCCGCGACTCCGATGGGAGTTTCGACCCGCACGGTCAGCGGATGGCGGGCACGCCGCGCGGCATACTCCTCTGCCTGCTGTATGACGGCGATCGTGGCCTCGTACGACTCGCGCGCCGTATCGCCCCAGCTGATCAGCCCGTGCCGCATCCAGACCATCGCCCGACTCTGCGGGCGGCTCTCGAAGACCTGCACGGCCGCCTGAGCGAGCTTGAAGCCCGGAGCGATGTAGTCGAGAACCAGGACCTCGGAGCCCAGGGCTTCACGCACCAGGTCCATCCCATTCGGCTGGTTGGTGAGCGCGAGAATTGCATCGGCGTGCGTGTGGTCGATGAACTTCCTGGGAATAAAGGCATGCACCAGGGTCTCAATCGAAGGCGCAGCCGCGCGCGCGCGGCACATGTGGGTCTGGAACTCGCAGCGCATCTCCTCGTCGGAGAGCTCCGCCAACGCGCGCAGCTTCTTCAGGTATTCCAGGTCGAGCGCTGTGTAGCTCTCGGGCTCGATGGCAGCCATGTTGGCACCCGAAGCCTTGACGAAAATGATCGCCCGGCGCTCGCCGAGTATGTTGGTCAGCGAGGTCTTGACCGAATTGTTGCCGCCGCCGTGAAGGACCAGGCGGTCCTCCATGCCGATGAGGGTCCCCAGGTAGGTGCGCAGCGCCAGGTCCTCGCCCCATTTCGCTCCGTAGCGCTCAACGTATTCGGCTGCCTTCGCGTCCGACCATCTGCTTTCCATCGATCTTCCCGATTGTGAATCACCCGCCCCGCCGGCAGCAGGTGACACCTGGTTACTTTCCGGACTCCTTCAGCGTCAGGTAGTATTCATAAGCTTGCTCAGGCTTCAGGAGTTCATGCACCACCCGCCGCACCGCCTGGATCATGGCGGCCGGGGCTTCCGACTGGAAGATATTCCTTCCCATGTCGACCCCCGCGGCGCCTTCGCTGACCGCGCGGTACGCCATTTTCAGGGCATCCAGCTCCGGCAGTTTCTTGCCTCCCGCCATTACCAGCGGGACCGGGCAGGATGCGGTGACTGTTTCAAAGCCCTCGGCGACGTAATAGGTCTTCACCACGTGCGCGCCCAGCTCGGCGCAAATCCTGCACGCCAGGCGCAGGTACCTGGCGTCACGCGTGAGCTCCTTGCCGACGGCCGTCACGCCCAGCACCGCAACCCCGTAACGGTTGGCCAGGTCCACCATGCGCGTCAGGTTGTGCACGGTCTGGGTTTCGAATTCGCCGCCGATGTACACCTGAATGGCCACGGCGGCGACGTTCAGCCGGAGCGCATCCTCGATGTCCACGGCGATCTTTTCGTTGGACAGCTCCTTGAGGATGCTCGGCCCGCCGCTCGCCCGCAGGACGATGCCCCTCGGGTAGGCGGCAGGTATGGTGGTGCGCAGGATGCCGCGCGTCAGCATGAGAGCGTCCGTGTAGGGCAGCAGCGGCACGATGTTGACGTCGATGCGCTCCAGGCCGGTCGTCGGCCCCTGGAAATAGCCGTGGTCGATGGCGAGCATGACGGTACGGCCGGAATCCGGCTGAAAAATGCGTGACAGGCGGTTCTGCAGGCCCCAGTCGAGCGCCTGCGAGCCTTTCAGGTAAAAAGCCTCTTTGCGTGCGGGAACATCGATATAAAAATCCTTGTTGGCGGCGGCGCCGTCCGTGTCTGCCATCTGGTGTCCTTTCCGATCATGCGACGCGTCTGGAGTTACGAATGTGCAAAGAATTCCGCCGGCACACCAACCGCCGGCCCTATCAAAGATAAAATCTTCCGCGCTCCGATGCAATCGAAGAATCGGTGACACACCCGGTGACGCATGAAAATGTTCGGGGTCGGGGTCGGGATCGGGATCGAGGTGATGTGAGCTTCGATCCCGACCCCGACCCCGGAGTTCAAGGTCGGAGGTCTGAGGTCGGAAGTCTGAGGTCGGTATTTTCAGCGACGGGATGTGCCCGGCTACTGGGTGCAGATCAGGGACATACGGCTGCGGTTCGCGATGACGTACCGGAGGCTACTCAGCACCTCGAACTCCGGGGATATCCCCCCGGGGATGCCCTCGAGCAGCGGATCGACGATCACGATGAAGTCCCGGGTGCCGGAGGGCTCGCGCTCCATGATGCGCCTGCTTGCCCTGCCGGCGAGCCGTATCGGCGTGGCGCCGCCGAAAAACGCGGCGATCGGAACCTCGTCCCGCTCCCGCTCGGCGAGGATCTTCATGGTCTGATCGCCCGCCTCGTCCATTTCATGTGCCAGCAGGATCTCGGAGACCCGCACCAGCACGCGCGGCATGGTTACCGTCTCCGCCGGACTCAGGCTGCAGAGGGTTACGTCGTACATCTCCACGTGGCGCCTGGGTGTGGCGTTGAGGAAATTCGACAGCCTCTGGCCGCCTGTGACCACGTGGCCTTTCAGAAGGTGGGTGTCGATCAGCAGCAGATCTTTCAGATATTTCATGCGCGTGCCTCAGGTTGTGCAACCGATGCTGAACCGCGGCCGGACGCGGTGCGTCACTTGCCCAGGTACTGATCGCGCTCGGTCTCGAGCATGCTGATGTGATCTTCTTCCTCCGCCGCCAGTTCGCGGTAAATCTCCCTCTGCGGACCGGGTTCAAACGCGGCCGCCTTTTCCTGGAAATAATCGCGGGTGCGCCGCTCCATGGTGATGGCCTGCTCGTAGATGGCCGGGATGTGCTGCTCATCGCCGAAGTGAATGCCGCGGAAGATCCACCGCGACAACAGCTCTTCCGTGTGCTCGGGCAACTGCCGCAGTTGCGGGTCGAGGTGGACGTGGTACTTTTCCTCGAGCAGGTCGATGTGGTCTTCCTCCATGTGCCACAGCTCATCCAGGATCAGGCTCAGGTTTTTGTCGGCCGTGCGCTGCAGGGCGAGCCGGTAGAACTGGTACATGTCGATCTCGTACTGCATCGCTTCCCGGACGGTGGCCACCTGGTCCGCGCGCGCGCCGGTGTAGTCCGCCAGACGCTCATTCTCGCCGCCGCACAGGAAACAGCGGCCGTAGGGCACAACGAAGCCATTCGAGAGTTTGCCGCAGGCCTTGCATTTCCAGGTGTACTTTACCTCGGCACAGCAGACACTGTCGTCGTCGATGACACGATGGCATTTGGGGCAGGTGGACGCCATAAGCACTCCTTCAGGATACCGGTTAGCGCTCGTTGGCGACGGGCACGGCCGCTTCCGAGTGGGGCCGAAGCCCCATGTGGGACAGCATGCCGCTGGCGGCGCGCCGGCCGGCGCCCATCGCCAGGATCACCGTGGCGGCGCCGGTGACGATGTCGCCGCCGGCAAAGATCCCGGGCACGGAAGTCATGCCCGTAGCCTCGTCGATTTCGATGTATCCCCAGCGGTTCACCTTGAGGCCGGGGGTGCTCTGCGCGATGATCGGGTTGGCGGTCGTGCCCAGGGCGCAGACCACCATGTCGACATCCAGGACATACTCGCTGCCCGCCTTGGGCACAGGGCGGCGGCGGCCCGACTCATCCGGCTCGCCCAGTTCCATCTCGACGACCTCCATGCCGGTCACCCAGCCGGCTTCGTTGCCGAGAATGCGCACGGGGTTGGTGAGCCATTTGCAGATGATGCCCTCCTCGAGGGCGTGGTGAAGTTCCTCGGCGCGCGCGGGCGATTCCTTGATGCTGCGCCGGTACACGAGATACACCTTCTCCGCCCCCATGCGCAGGGAAACGCGCAGCGCGTCCATCGCCGTGTTGCCCGCGCCGATGACCGCGACCCGCTTGCCCATGCCGACCGGCGTGTCGTACAGCGGCTGCCGGAACCCCTGCATGAGGTTGATGCGCGTCAGCAACTCGTTGGCCGAGACCACGCCGTTGAACGATTCTCCCGGAATCCCCATGAACTTGGGGCTGCCGGCGCCGGTGCCGACAAAAACGGTGTCGAATCCCATCTCCGCCATCAGCTGGGGTATGGTGAAGACCTTGCCGATAATGCGGTCGAGCTCGAACTTCACTCCCTGGGCGGCGAGCGCTTCAATCTCGATGTCGATGGTGTCGTTGGGCAGCCGGAATTCCGGAATGCCGTACTTGAGAACGCCGCCGGCCACGTGCAGCGCCTCATAGACCGTCACCTCGACGCCGGCTTTCACCAGGTCGCCCGCACATGCCAGGCCTGCCGGGCCGGAACCGATAATGGCGGCCTTCTTCCCCGTAGCCTTGACCTGCGGCGGCAGATCCCAGCCGTGCCCGACCGCGAAGTCGGCCACAAAGCGCTCGAGACGGCCGATAGCCACAGGCTCCAGCTTGTTGCCGACCACGCACGTGGCCTCGCACTGCACCTCTTGCGGGCACACGCGCCCGCAGACCGCGGGCAGGGCGTTGGCATCCTTGAGGATCCGGTAGGAAGCGCGGAGATCCTTGCGGGCCAGGGCGGCAATGAAGCCCGGTATGTCGATCGACACCGGACAGCCCGGCACACACTTGGGCTTCTTGCAGACCAGACAGCGGTCCGCCTCCCTCAGCGCCATCTCGAGCGAATACCCCAGAGCCACCTCGTCGAAATTCGTCACGCGCCGCTCTGCAGGCTGCTCCGGCATCGCCGTCCGCGTGGGCGCAATGGTGCGGATGTTCTTGACCTTGGGCTCCGCATCCGCGGCGGCTGCCGGCGCCGGCTCATCGGACGGCACCGGGCGCTTGCGGCCCGTGAAGATCGCCGGATTCGCGCCGCCCGACCCCAGGCTGGCCAGCTTCTCCGCCTCGGCCTGATAGCGCTTCATGCACTCCTGCTCCTCGCACTCGAAACGCTTCTGCCGCAGCATCAACTCGTCGAAATTGACCTCGTGCCCGTCGAAGTCGGGCCCGTCGACACAGGCGAATTGCACCTTGCCGCCGACCGTGACCCGGCACGATCCGCACATGCCCGTGCCGTCCACCATGATGGAGTTCAGGCTGACCATCGTGCGGATGCCGCGCGCGCGCGTCATCTCGGCACAGGCCTTCATCATCGGCAGCGGCCCGATGGCAATCACCTCGTCGATGTCCGCGTGCTCCCGGAGGACCTGCTCCAGGACCACCGTGACAAAACCTTTGGTGCCGAAAGTGCCGTCGTCGGTGGCCACCCGGAACTCGTCGGAGAATCGCGAGAAGCGGTCATCCCAGAACATGAGGTATTTGCTGCGGAACCCGATGACCGAGATCGTGTACGAGCCCAGCTCCTTGTGACGCCGCAGCTGCGGAAACACCGGGGCAACGCCCAGGCCGCCGCCGACCAGAACCGCTTTGTTCTTCTTTTCGATGTGGGACGCAAGCCCCAAAGGCCCGATGAAATCAAGGACCGCCCCGCCTTCAGGCATCGCCATCATCTGGAACGTGGTCTTGCCTACCGCCTGAACCACAATGGTGACCGTGCCACGCTCGCGGTCGTAATCCGCCACCGTCAGAGGAATGCGCTCCCCCGTTTCGTCGATCCGCACCATGACGAAGTGCCCCGGCTGGCACGCCCGGGCCACTTCCGGGGCCAGTACCTCCCACAAAAAAGTGACTGGGCCGTACTGTTCTCGTTTTACTATCGGATACATGCACCTACTCCCTCTGCCATCGCAGGATTAGTCCGAAGCCCGAAATTATACCAAATCCCCGGCCAAAAAGTGCCGTCTTGCCGATATCTTTTAACCACGAAATACACGAAATTCACGAAATTAATTTTTCGTTTGTTTTGTGTATTTCGTGGTTTTCTTGCAGGGCGCCGGTACCCGCGAATCTGATTGAAACGGAGATTCAAAAAGGCTAGGCTCAACCCCGTATTTCCTTTCGAACCACTTCGCAAGAGAGGGCCGAGATGACACGTCGAAGACTCGTTTTTCTTTTCTGCACATTGCCGCTGATCCTGGGCGCCGGACTGACGCCGCTGGCTGCCCAGGAGCTCAGTATCGCAAAGCAGGTAATCGAACGCACCCTGCCCAACGGGCTCAAGGTCCTGATCGTGCGCCGGCCGGAAATCCCGACCGTGCGCTGCACCCTGGCGTTCCGCGTGGGATCGGTGAACGAACGCCCCGGCATCACCGGGATCTCCCACATGCACGAGCACATGATGTTCAAAGGCACCAGGACGCTGGGCATCAAGCCTGGCACCCTCGAGCTGGACAATGAGCTGAACCGGCAGATCGATGCTCTGGAAGCCCAGATCGTCAAGGAAGACGCCAA
>Ga0316620_10001564_pt1 | contig 9986 bp, 11 predicted proteins | sample OWC_Aug_M1_C1_D5_FD_207651 | JGI IMG/M metagenome (GOLD analysis project Ga0316620, IMG submission 207651) | Wetland soil microbial communities from Old Woman Creek delta, Ohio, United States - OWC_Aug_M1_C1_D5_B | ecosystem: Environmental > Terrestrial > Soil > Wetlands | place: USA: Ohio...
CCCCAGGAACTCATAGCTCTCGCGGGCAGCCCGCTCGGTGCCACTGTCAATCGAGATGCCGCGAAAACGCCGATGGAGTTCGATGTGTTGTCCCATGCTGCATCCCTCTTCGCCCAGTTCGGCTGGGAGAACGCAGAGCACGCGTTGCGTGAGTATGTTGCCTCATTCGGAAGGAGCCATGCAGGGGCCCTGGGCCGGCCAATTGGACCTCGCGCATGGAGGAGGCTGTCGGACGAGAGCCGCGACATCGAACGGCTACCGAGCAGCAGCACGAGACTCACCGCAATGAAGGCGGCGCGGCGGTGGTTGGTTCCGACAGCTACGGGCGAACTCGTGCCGCATGGGTTGGCGTCCCTGGCAGTGACCTTGCCCCCGAAAACTGGTCCACGGACTATGTTAGTCCGGTAGGTTGTGACCTGCCCCCGGATCCTGGACCACCTAGAGGTTGAGAGTCAGTTGCTGGGCCGGGTGAACGGGAGGAGCAGAGTGGGCAAGAAACGGCGCTCGATGGAGGAGATCATCACGAAGCTGCGAGAGGCTGAGATCGCCCTCGTGAAGGGTCAGACGGTGGCGCAGGTCTGCCGGCAGATCGGCGTGATGGAGCAGACGTACTACCGCTGGCGGAAGGAGCACGGTGGCATTCGCCTCGACCAAGCGAGGCGGCTGAGGGCCCTCGAGAAGGAGAGCCAGCGATTGAAGAGGCTGGTGGCAGATCAAGCCCTCGACATCTCGATTCTGAAAGAGCGCGTCGAGGGGAACTTCTGAGCCCTCCGCGCCGCAGGAATGCCATCGAGCATGTTCGGGTAAAGCTCGGTGTGTCGAAGAGGCGTGCTTGCCGGGTCCTCGGGCAGGCACGAGCTACCCAGCGCTACCAGGCGATCGTCAGGGACGACGAGGCGCCAGTGGTCCGCCGGGTCATCGAGCCCGCCACGGCCTATGGACGCTACGAATACCCAATCATCGCCGGGATGTTGCACGCGGAGGGCTGGCGGGTGAATCACAAGCGGGTGGAGCGGATCTGGCGCCGGCAGGGCAACTCCCTATGGACGACGCATCCATCGGAACGAGTGAGCAGCGCGGGCCTGTCGTGCGCAATCCTCGTGGTGCCGCCCTCGCTAGTGGTACGGGTAGGAGATGTTCGGGACGTCCGGATCCCAGCAGTCGCGACAAGCACCGCAGCGCGCCGGATGGTCAGCGTACGCCGAGCAGGGAACGCCATAGGGTGGCTGGAGACGATGCACCGTCGTGGTCGGAAGACCACCGAGCACCGGCGGCGACTCGTCGACGAAGTGCGCGGAGAGGCGAACCGTCAAATTCGCTGGCACGTCATCGCGGTCGAGGTACTCTCGGACAAACCCGTGCTCCTTGGTCGGCAGCCAGTGACGCACGCCAGGCGTACTCCGGGCAACGGCGACGATCCGCTCCAGCATGCCCACCGACTGAAGATCACCCGTATCGAACCAGCGAAAGGACGGCTCGCCGTTCACCACGGCCTGCAAGGCAATGAGAGTAGCCATCGCCTCCACCCACTCGGGATGCTCGCTCAGCACGAGACGACGCTCATACGCCGCCCGGACGCGCGCGAACCGGTACGAGCCCCGATGGGCGTAGCAATCATGACAGACAGCGCCCTCCAGCGTTCTGAGCCGCGACCCGGTCAAACAGCTACGCGCCGGCAACCCCCAGCTGTGGCACGGCATCTTCGTCGTCCGAGAGAGGCCACCCGTGACCTCCCACGCCCGCCACGACGCGAAGCGCCCAGCGGCTCCCCGAAGAAGTCGCGGCGACGGCCCGTCGAGAGCCTCGCCGCCGACGCGAATCCAGTCCGCCCCCATCCCGCGCCGGAAAGGCGAGGAGCTACAAGAACCTTGAACTGATTACCGTACCCGGCCGCCGCTCCAGACAAGCAGCGCACCACGGACCCGACAAGGGGCGCCGCGACAGGGAAGGAGAGGGACGAGCAAGGAGACGGGGCTGAACAAGGACTCCTCCCTGAGCTGCCCGGCGGCCCCCTGACCTGGTCGACACGGGAACACGCGGGGGAATCAACCACAGTGCACACGCCGTCGCCGGTTCTCCTTTTCGTCGAACGCACCGACGTGAAGGGCCTCTTTTCGTTCGACCGCCACGCGCACCAACCCTGCGCGGCAGACAGTCGGGGAAGCGCGCCCGGCAGGCGGCCACGCACCCCCTCGTGCTCCGACTCGCTCCCCGCGAAGCGAATCAGCACGCGACCAAGAGCGATGGGTCGAGTACTGGGAGAAGCGACGCCAGCGCCGGCGATCGTCCCGGACGAGCAGGGCGAACGGAAGGAGAGCGTCACCCAACGCGTCGGGCCGCGCTGCTCAGACGCCACGCACGGCGTTGAACGAAATCGTCCGCTCGACAGCCATCGAACGAAGAAACGCTCCCAGCAAACGTTGAACGAAACCACCTTGCGACTGGGGGAAGTCATGTGCAATTGGTCGAACGAAATTCGTTGCGCCCGCGCCGCGCGCGAGGCGCACGCCCATCGGCTGCCTTCCAGACCACGTCACGGGCGACGGACAACCGTGCAGCGTCGTGCCGTGCGGGAACGGTGAGGCCTACCAGGGCCGGCTGCGCCAGAGGGACGTGTACGAGGGCGGCTCACCGAGGATGAGGTGATCAAGGACGGTGACGCCGAGGAGCTTGCCCGCAGCAACGACGCGCTCAGTCACGGCGAGATCGTCCCTGCTCGGCGTCGGGTCGCCGCCCGGATGGTTGTGGAACATGACGATGGCGGCGGCGTTCGCCAGGAGCGCCGGCACGAGGAGGCCGCGCGGCTCCGCCGGCGCCTGGTTGAGTGTCCCGACGTACGCGAACGTGTAGCCGATCGCGCGGTAGCTGTACGTCAGCAGCAGCGCACCCAGCACCTCCCGGTCGTAATCCGCGAGGAGGGGATGCAGGAACGCCGCCGCCCGCTCCGGCTGGTCGTACGAAATCGTCGTGTCATACGGGACCGAGCCCTCGCGGACAAGACTGAGCCGGTACCGGGCAACCGTCTCGACGCCCACGATCTCCGCCAGCGAAGAGGGCGAAGCGCCGATGTCGCCTGCGAGGCCTCCACCGACGTAGCCACGTCGACCGCGGGTCACCGAACGCCACCCCGCCGCACGCGCAACCCGTCGCCGACTCGTCCTGCCGCCATGACCTCAGCGCGGACATCCCCGGACACGCGGCCGGAGCCAGCGCGCACCCAGGGACACTCCATCCCCGCGTCATTCGATGAGCCCTGCGTCGTGCATGTCATGCTGCTGGAGCAGAGCCCCACATGGCTTGAAGAGTTTTGAACTGGATTGCGGCGACTGGTTCGTCCGGTGCGCAGCGACCCTCGCCAAGCTGCTCCACCACGCGACAAGCAGTCACGACCCAGTTCCCATGACAGGCCGACGCTCCCTTCCCTCGGGGCCGCCGGATGCTCGCTGCGACGAAGCATGCGAACAAGCTACGCCTCCAGCCACGGAGGACCGAAACGCTTATAAGCCGCACCACCCTCTGCTTCACTTGATGAAGACGGAGACAGTGGCGTTCATGGTACAGGCACGCTACGACTTGGACGTTGCCGGCCTCCTCCTCGAGCACCAACGCCCGGCCGCCGCCGCGTTCCACGCCCAGCAAGCAGCCGAGATGGCGCTCAAGGCCGTCCACGTAGAACGACGCCGCCGCCTCGCGCGAAGCCACGACCTCTCGGCACTCGCAGCCGCGGCCGGGGCGCCCACGCCGATCCAGCGCCACGCCGCCCGGCTCGCGCCGGTCTACCTCGAAACCCGGTACTTCGATGCGCGCACCAACGGCCACGCGCCCAGCGAGGAGTACACCCCAGCAGACGCTGCCGACGATCTCGCTGCAGCCACGGAGGTGGTCCAGTGGGCAGCCTCACACCTGCACAAGGACGAGCACTGAGGGCATTCAGACAGCGACTCGCGCAACGGAAGATCCTCCTCCAGCGGATGATCCTCTTCGGCAGCCGCGCCCGCGGCGACGCCCACCCGGACAGCGACTACGACCTCATCCTCGTGAGCAAGGACTTTGAGGGCGTCCGCTTCCGCGAACGACCCCTGCCCTGCTACGAGGAGTGGGACGTCCACGCCCTCGAGACCGGCGCGGACTTCCTCTGCTACACGCCCGACGAGTACACGGAGAAGCTCCGCGGCATCAACGTCGTCAGCATCGCCGCCCAGGAAGGCGTAGAACTCTAGGCGTCGCGATCCCTGGCCGGCGCCCACCACTGCGCGTCGCCGACCTGGTCGCGAAGCACGACACTCACCCGCGGTACTACGAGGCCGGCCCGGGCGAGCTCCTCCTCTACGCGCTGCCGCGCCTCCGCGGTCGTCGCCACCACGACGACCCGGCAGAACCCGGAGAGCAAGTCCTGCCGCACGTTCCAGACGACATCGCTCCGCCCGGTCTCGACCTCGACCGCGACGCTCTCAGACGCTCTCGTCCCCAACACATCCACCCGGCCCTTGCCGCGCGGCGCCTCCACCCAGACCCGGAAGCCCCGCTCCTCCAACCGCGCCGCGTACCATCGCTTCCAGTACTCGTGGGCGAGCGAGCCCCGCACCGCGGCTCCGTCGAGGCCAAGCGCGTCGCGAGCCTGGGTGGTGACGCGGAGGAGGACGCGACGCGTCCGCCCGACCGCGACGACCTGCTCCTCGACGACGCCGCCGCGCAGCAGGCGCTGCTTGAGCCGGTGCCCCTTCTCGCCGCTCACACCCAGGCGCTGGTAGCGCTGGTCGACACCCTCCCCAGGGTGAGACAGGACATCCGAAACGAAACGGAGGTCCTCCTCGTCCAAGGCCATGGCGCCGAGCCGAAAGCGTCCCCCGTCCCCGGATTCCCCACGCGCAGGCGCCGCTGCAGCCGAGAGCGTCCCTCCACCCTCAGAAGCGGCGCTGGAGGCGAGCACGTTGTCGGTCACTGCGCCTTTCGCGACCGGGATGAGGGGGAACTGCACGAGGAAAGGGCGTTGCCACCGGTCCTGGAGCTTCACCACGCCCTGGCCGACCGGGAGGAGGCTGAGCTGCTCCTTCTCCTCCTCCATCAGGGACAACGCCGCCGCCTTGGAGATGTCGACCGGGTCCTTCAGGTTGAGGCAGATGCTCGCATACGTGTTGCCCAGGGCTGCGCTCGAGATGAGGTGGGGATGCTGGTCCACGACGACGATGCCGATTCCGATCTCGCGGCACTGGCGCAAGAGCTGCTCCATCAGTGACTCGCGGTCCGCGTCCCGCCGGTAGAGGAGGTGGTGCGCCTCCTCGACGACGATCACCAGGTCGAGGTGTTCACGCCTGCTATCCGGGAGCTTGAGGTAGTACACCCAGAGGCAGAGCAGCGGCAGCAAGAACTTCTTGTTGGACGGGGCGAGCGCATCCAGCTCGACGATCGCGCCGCGCCGCAACAAGGCCTCGAACTTCGCGGTTTGCGACACGCCGCCCCCGGCGAGATCGAGGGCCGCGACGGTGTCGAGGGCGCGCAGCGCGGACGCCTTCCACCCCCGCACCCGCTCCTGCTCCGGGAGCGCCTCGACGCGCCGCCGCACCTCCGCAACCGTGGGCGCCTCGACGCCGTCTTCGATGCACGCGCGGAGGGCCCGCTGGAGGACGCTCCGCGCCGCGTCTCCCAGGGTGTACGCGTCGCCGAGAACGTCCACGACGTGGTTCGCGTAGACCCGCGGCTCCAGCCCAGGTGGCGGGACGAATGGGTTGAACGGGAACGGAGCGAGCGCGCGGCCGGGCGTGAAGACCGGGATCCGCCTCGCGAGCCGGGGGAGGAGATGGCGGCCGGTCCGCTTCCAGTCGAGGAAGAGGAACGGGATGCGCCGCTCGGCGAGCTGCTCGAGGAGATGGAACGTGACGTTCGTCTTCCCCGCCCCGGACCGGCCGAAGATGGCGGCGTTCTGCAAGAGCTCGGAGAGGTGGAGGCCGGCCGGCCACTTCTCCCCGTCGTACAGGACGGTACCGAGGTGGAGGGCGCCCTTCGCCTTCTCCCTGGGCGGCAAGGAGAGGAGGAGGCGGCGCCGGAAGTCGCCGAGGCGCCGGTGCGCGGTCGCGACGATCTCGCGCTCGAGCAAGGCGCGCAGCTCCGGGTCGGCGAGGTCGAGGGCCCATTGCCACCGCCGCACCTCTTTGGGCATGAGCGGTTCGAGCTTCCGGAGCAGCCACTCAGTCTTCATGGTCGGGGGCGACGTAGGCGTACTTGTTGAGCAGGTCGAGGAGGCGGCCGTGGAGCGCCCGGAGCGCCTCGTGCTCGGCCATGGCGAGCCGTCGTCGTTCCGCGTCGAGTCCGAGGAGGTGGCCCTGGAGTCGGGCCCGATCCCCGGGCGGCAGGGGCTGGAACAGCTCCGTGTCGAGGGCGCACTCCGTCCGGAGGAGGCCGAGCTCTAGCTGGCGGTGGAGTCCGCGCGCCTGTGCCAGCTCGTCCAGGACGAGTGCGACTTGCCGGGCGAGCGTCCCGGCCGGGGAAGCCTCCCAGAGCGGCGTCGCACTCGTCACGGCCCGGGCGCGCGCCTCAAGCCGCTCCGCTACGCTGCCCGTCTCGCCGGGTGACCTCGTTGTACTGGATGCGCGTCTCGGCAGCGAGGAGGAGGCCCTGGAGGGCGTGTCCGCGTCGGGTGAGCTCGTACCGGGGGCGGGCGCGGCCGGGCGACCGGACGGGCCGGACGATTCCCTGCTCGACGAAGAGCTTGATGACGTCGCGGACATTGTTCGCACTCATCCGGATGCCGGGCTCGTAGTACCGCGCTTTGCGCTTGATCGCGGACGGCTGGAGCGGCTCGTCCAGGACGCGCAGGACCGCGCCCCGGTGGCTATAGCAGACCCAGCCGTACAAGGACCAGTCAACCGCCGGCGCCTCGGGGAACGGCCGCAGTCCTGCCTGGTCGCGCAGGCGCTGCTGGAGGGCGACGCCCTTCGGGGTCAGCCCGTACACCCTGCTCCTCCGCGCCTCGGGGTTGAGGCACTCCATGAGGCCGTGGCGTGCGAGCTCCCGGAGCACGGCGCTGCAACCGCTTCGCCGCGCGCCGTGTTGCCGGGCGAGCTGGTGCGCCGTCAACGGCTGCGAGAACTCCCGCAGCAATCGGAGACGCCGCTCGTCTCGTCGGAGCCAACCAGACACATGCACGACTTCCATTTACCACTCTGAAGTGAGGTGGGGCTGGGTTGAAGTGTTTTGAACTGATTTGCGCACAACCACGCGAAACCCAAACCGGGAGAAACCACTTAAAGACCTTTCCGTCACCACCTGGTGACATGTGGACCCCACCCGGCTCAAGAAACACGCGGCTCGGTACCCGGCCAACGACCGACTCACGATGAGCAGCCATCGCGTCACCGACGAGCTCCTCGCCCGCCTCGAAACAGGCGGCCCGTGGCAGAAGCCCTGGAACAGCGAGCGCAACCTCGCCACCGGAGCAACGTACCGCGGCGCCAACGCAGTCCTCCTCGCCACGCAGCCCTACGCGAGCCCCTGGTGGCTCACCAGCAGGGACGCCCAGCGACTCGGCGGGATCATCAAGGAGGGAGAACGCGGCACCCCCCTCTACTGGACGCCAAGAGACGAACCCGACAACAACAGCCCGGCACTCCGCCCCGACACGGTCTTCAACCTCGAACAATGCGCCCGGATCACCGCGCCCCCGCCCCCGCAACCACACCTCACGCTTGAACGCATCGCGACGGAGATGCCCGCCCCGCCCCGCATCGAGGAGAACTGGTGGCAGGCCGCCTACCAACCAGAACCAGACACGGTCTACCTGCCCAGCAAGGACGCGTTCGACTCACCCGAGAACTACTACGCGACCCTGTTCCACGAGCTCATCCACAGCACCGGCCACAAACAACGACTCAACCGTGACGGCATCACCCGGCGACCACCCTACGACAGCCCCCTCTACGCCCAGGAAGAGCTGACCGCGGAGATCGGCGCCGCCTTCCTCTGCAGCGAAGCGGGAATCGCCCCCCACACCATCGACATCGCCGCCCAGATCAACGACTGGCTCAAAGAACTCCACCACCCAGCCACCCTCATCCAAGCAGCGAACGACGCACAGCGCGGAGCCGACCACATCCTCCGACGCTGAGAACGGGCGACTGGCCCTAGTCGGCGTCGTTGCCGAGCCACTTGCGGAGTTCGACGACGATGGCGGAGAGGAGCAGCGACGGCACGAACGCGAGCTGGACGAGGATGACGAGCCGCGCCTCGGGGTTGGCCGGCGTCACCTCGCCGAGGCCGAGGCGCGCGAGCGTCGTGACGCACAAGTACAGACGATCGATCACGTTCTCCGCGTCGAAGGTCGCTGCAGAGACGAAGTCCGCCCCGAGGGCGTGCGCCACTCGAAGGAAGCCCACGTTGGACACGACGACGAACCCGACGAGGAGCACGAGATACCTGATCTTCCAGCCGGCGGTTCGTTGGGGTGGGATGTGCGTCGCCTGCCATGCGAGCAGGCCGAACGTTAGCGCTGCCACGGTCAACTGGACGACGTACAAGGCGCCGAGGATGCGCTGATCGTCGGCGGTCTCGCCCAACGCCACCACGCCGAGGACTACTCCGGCGCCGAGAGCGTAGGACAGGACTCTGGCATGACGCGTAGCGAGGGACCGGAGGGACACGGCGTCTCCTAGCGGCGCGCCAATCCGACCATGCCTGCCAAGAAACGGAAGTAGCTGACCACCGGCTCATAGAGTGGCGGCTCGGTTGATCGGGGACGACCCAGCGGCTGCCAGTTCAGCCCGTACTCGGGCGAGCCGTACTCCGAACGGTGACGCGCATACGGGAAGAGCTCGTGCACCCTGACACCGGCCTCGTCGAACCGCGCCTGAACCCGCGGGTCGCAGGCGGCCTCGGAAGAGAGCACGATCGCCTCAACGCCCTCCTTCCCGATGCCTGCCTGCCGCACCGCTTTCGCGCCGCTGAGGACGCCGTCACCGCTGTAGACAAGGTCGTAGACGATGCAGACGCGTCTCGCCTCCTGCGCCGCCGCGGGGATGTCGAGCTGTGCGTGCGCGGGGGCGAAGCAGCGATGCGTGATGATCCCCGCGGCGGGAAACGCCTCAGCAAACCGATGGCGGTCCTTGACCGGGCCAGTCGGTCCGTACCGCTTGGTCAGGAAGAGGAACGCGCCGATCGGCGCCTCCTGGTCGATGGCGCGAGCGGTCGCGAGGTACCGCTCAATGATCGGGGCTCGCGCGCTAATCGTGTCGTACGCCAGGAGATACGATCGAAGGTAGCCGTCCGAGACGATGAACGCCTCGGTCGCGTCCCGCGTCGCGGAAAAGACAAGGTCCGGATCAAGGGCCGAGACTCGCACGTACTCCTCGGCGGGCCTCGCCGCATCGCTCCCGAGGAACTCCGAGAAGAGAGGACGAAGCCGGTGCGCGGCGAGGGAGGGTCTGCGACGCTCAAGCGCACGGTCGAGTGTGCCGCCCACCGCGCCAAGCAGCCGCGCGAGGTTTGGCAAGTGAATGCTCCTGCGCTCGGTCACCGCGACGCGAAACGACTGTAGCTCGGTTGCCAGTTCGACGTACTCCGCGAGGCCCGCGTCCTTGCCGAACGCGTGCTCCTGCGCTAGCTCCTCGACCGTGACCCCGGGGTAGCGCCACAGCTCCTGGAGGCCTCGCGCGTGGTTCGAGCCTCGAAGCACGGCGACGAGCTGCTGCGTGTCAACGTCGAGCAGGGCGAGACGTTCGCGAGAAACCACCTGCTCCTCCTGAGGCCGCCGCGCGCCGAACTCCTTGGTCATGCCCCCGTTTCTGGGTGGTCCCAATATATCAGGGTTTCGGCTCAGCCGCCTGCGCGGGGAAGACCTCCTCATAGGTGGGAGCATTCTCAGGGTACCCGAGCTTGACGAGTGCCCGGTAGAACGAGCGGAGCGTCGTCGTCCGCGGGTTCCCCTCGCCGGCCTCGATCCGCGCCAACGTGCTGGCGGCGCGCTTCGCCTCCCGAGCGAGCTTAGCCGCCTCCAC
>Ga0316620_10001565_pt1 | contig 9984 bp, 6 predicted proteins | sample OWC_Aug_M1_C1_D5_FD_207651 | JGI IMG/M metagenome (GOLD analysis project Ga0316620, IMG submission 207651) | Wetland soil microbial communities from Old Woman Creek delta, Ohio, United States - OWC_Aug_M1_C1_D5_B | ecosystem: Environmental > Terrestrial > Soil > Wetlands | place: USA: Ohio...
ATCTCGAGAGGGAAGGATCTTTGTCTGCTTCCCACGATGGTCTCGTCAGGTTCCCATATCCGTAGGCGAAATTGTCGATGGCACTGTGAAGCCTTTCCCGGATGAAAACTGGAACAGTTGGATGGATGGAGAACGTGCGACGAATAAGTTCGTTTGCATTCAGAGCGTCGTAGTGGATGATGACGACTATTTATGGATCCTGGATCCGGCAAGCCCCTATCTACAGGGAGTCGTTGACGAAGGGGCCCGTATTTATAAGTTCGAACTCAAGGGCAATAGCTTGATAAGGACCTATACTATCCCGTCTTCGATAGCTCCCCAAAAATCCTATCTCAACGATATTCGTGTGGACACCGTGTCGGAAACGGCCTATATCACGGAATCGGGCCTTGGAGCGATCGTTGTCGTCGATCTCAAATCCGGAAACTCCCATCGAAGACTGGATAATCATTTTTCGACCAAGGCCGAATTGGACCGCATTATTATTGAAAGCGTTCCGGTTGAGGCGAAAATCCACGCGGATGGAATTTCGTTCTCGCCCGATAGAAAATATTTATATTATCAGGCCCTGTGTGCCCGCATTCTCTACAGAGTTCCTGCCGAGAATCTGAGGGATCCTTCGATTCAAGACGGTCTTTTAGAGTCCAAAGTCGAGCGGGTTGCCGAGGTCGGCGTGAATGACGGAATCCTGGGTGATCGTTACGGCAACATCTTTCTTTCGGGGCTCGAAACGAATTCCATCAACATGTTGAATACGGAGAATCGATTGATCCAGATCATTCAGGATCGCCGGATCCAATGGCCGGATACTCTTGCCATGGATTCCGGCGGGGATATCTATTTTACCGTATCTCATCTTCATCTGCCGCCTGACCCCTCCAATCCGTACAAAATTTTCCGTATCAGATTCTATAAGTAATGGGTGTTCGCCTGCTCGTCTCGGACTCTGGGCCCAGGAGAAGTGGCACGGAATTCGCTGCTTTCTTCTAAAATGATCATGGAACGCGGCGGCAAGCTTGAACGAGCTTTCTCAGCCGTAAAGTGTATTTACATCCCGGTTAAGGAGGGAATGACGATGAAGCATCGAATCTGCATCTTTGCGGTCTTGCTCGCCTGTGTCTTTTCGGCCGCCGCTCAACAAACCGTGCCGACCACGATCTTCGAAGCTGCCGAGGGCGGAGACCTCGAGGCCGTGGCGCGATTGCTCAAAGGGGACCCAAAGCTCATCGAGGCGGCGAATGGCGAGGGAGATACGGCCCTTCATCTGGCGGCAGGATGCCGTCGGGGCGAGGCAACTGGGCTTCCGATCGTCCGCCTGCTTCTCCAGAGTGGGGCGGCCTTGGACGCCCGCAATACGAGTCGCCAGACGCCTCTCCTTTATGCGGCTTACGCTGGATTCGGACAGATCGTCGAGCTCCTCGCTTCCAAGGGCGCCGTCGTGCAATACCAGGATACGTTCGGTCGATCCCCAGTCCATTATGCGGCGCGCGAGGGGAATCCCGCGGTCGTCGAGTTCCTGATTAAGCACGGGGCGGATCTCTCCTTGAGGGATAACCAGAATCGGACTCCGCTCGATTATGCCGTTCTGAGGAACAAGACGGCCGTCATGGAGACCTTGTTAAGACTGGGGCATTATGACATCAAGGGGCCGGAAGGATCGACGCTCCTCCATATAGCGGCGTCGCAAGGCAATGCCGACCTGGTGAAATCTTTGCTCGAACGCGGCGCCGACCCGGCCCGGCCGAGCTTGAACGGAGATTCCATCCTTTTAAGTTACCTTCGGGGTGGCCTGACCTCTATGGCCGTCGAATCGATCTCGAAGGGCGCCGACGTCAACGCAAAGGATGCTTTGGGGAGGACGGCTCTGCACTTGGCAGTCGAAAAAGGGCTGGACGAAGCCGTTTCGGCCCTGCTTGAAAAAGGAGCGGATACCAACACGGCCGATAACGGTGGCCTGACGGCGCTTGATGTCGCCCGGGATTGGGGCTTCCCGACTCTGGCTTCGCTTCTTGCGGCCAAGGGCGCCCGGCCGGCCCAAGGCAAGATTTATGTTCTTAAGGGCGGTTCGTACGAGTTTATCGACCGTCCGGCCGACGTTAAAACCGAAGAAGCCGTCATCCGCTATATAGGAACCGACGGATTCCTGATCGAGGCCGGCTCCAAGACCGTGCTCGTGGACGGCTTGGTCCGGAATCCCTGGGGCTACACGAATACGCCGGAGCGAGCGCTGGCCCTGATGAAGGACGGCCAGGCGCCCTTCGAGAAGATCGACCTCCTTCTCTTCTCGCATGCCCACCGCGATCACTTCGAGCCCCAGATGGCCCTTGACGTTCTTGCCTCCCATCCGCGCGCGGTCCTGGTAGGGGACGGCCTTGTCTCACGGGAGCTCCATGATACCGGTCCGGACGCCGTCAAGGCGCTTGGCTCCCGCATCATGACGATGGACGTCAAGATCGGAGAACGGAAAGACCTGACCGTAAGCGGCATCCCCCTGATCGTCCTCGGCGTCAACCACGCCGATAGGGAGCCTGCCTACCTGACGCTGGGCTATATCATGGATCTTGGCAAATTCAGAATTTATCATCAGGGCGATATATATCCTGACGCCAATATGCCTCTTCTCTCATCCATTCCCTGGGAAAGTCTCGGGATCGACATTGCCTTCTTCGATCCATTTTTCCTCCAGGACGGACAGTCCAGGCGGATCGTCATGGAGAGAATCCGGCCTTCAGCCATAATCCTGATGCATATGCGAGAAGATGAGAGCGAGCGCTATTTCACCGAGCTCCGGCCGGTCGTCCCGCAGGTCCTGGTTTTCCGGGGGCCGATGGAAAGCAAGCGCTTCTCCAAGGCCGGCCGCCGATAAAGGACCGGCACTCCACGGCTTGGGAGGACATCCCTGATCCTTTTTCCATGGAACAACCAGAAGTTTTAAAAAAGACGATTCTCATTTCAGTTTTTTCTATGGAGAATAACCAATGAAAAAGTCCATGACAATATTTTTTTTGACGGCATTAATCATGGCTGCAAATCTTCATACAATTTATGCACAAGAAGAAGAAAGTACAATATCTATAGGAGTTGCAAAGAAAATATTTTCCAGAATCCTCAATGAGGAACGGCAAATAAATATCGGGCTGCCGGCAGGATATGAGACTTCAAAAAGGAAATATCCTTTATTTATTTTTTCTGACGGTGAAGAAGATTATTTTAAAAGGACTGCCGGAATGGTTAGACACTATAATTTTTTCAGTATCCCTGAAATGATTTTAGTAGGATTACCAAATACCAACCGCGGCAGGGATTTATCCCCATACGTGTCGGAGCAAAATCCTCAAAGTGGGGGGGGAGGGAATTTCTTAAGGTTTATAACCGAAGAATTGATTCCTTTCATTGATAAAAATTACAGAACGACGGATTTCAGGATTATTTCCGGCGAATCTGCCGGTGGACAGTTTGCCCTCTACGCTTTTTTTGCGAGACCGGAATATTTTTCCGCCTGTATTGGGTCGGGACCTGCCATTGGAATAGGATATGATAAATTTTCTGTAATGGTTGAAACACTTCTGAGCAAGGAAAAATCCTTTAACAAAGCACTATTTATTCCTTATTATGAAAAAGACTTTACCATCGCAACAGATTATGTTCCCCAACTATTAAGCATATTAAAAAAATACTCACCGGAAGGATTCAGGGTTGAGACAAAAATTTATCCGGGAAGAAACCATGTGCCAAGGGATGGAGTCAAAGACGGATTACTTTGGATATTTTCCGGCTGGAGTGAAGTCGAGCCCCCGGAAATTTATCCAACAAACGGGACTTTCAAACAAGGCAAATCCATTACTGTAACCATACGAAGTGAAGAAGAAGTCCGTTACACAATGGATGGACAGGAACCGACAAAAGAATCCCCGCTTTATAAAGAGCCTCTTGTAATCAGTAAATCCACGGTCATTAAAGCCAAAGCGTTCAGAAAGAATCTTGCTGAAAGCAGGATAGCAACGGCAGGTTACGATGAGGCAAAAAACCATATTCTTGAAAAGAAGATATCTTCTCTGAAGCAGGGCTTAACCTACAAATATCTTGAGCGTAACTGGTACACGCTGCCTGATACGATCAATATTCAGCCGACAAAAGAAGGAATTGCAGAAAAGATTACCACAAGATTAACTGAAAAATTTAACGGATTCCTGTTTCAATTTGACGGCTATATAAAGATAACACAAAATGGAGATTATACTTTTTATCTTTACAATGATGCTCAGTGCAAGTTATTCATTAATAACATGATGATTTTTCATACGAGAAATATAAATGCACCCAAAGAAATCAGCTTCAGAATGCCTATGGAAAAAGGATTTTACCGGATAAAGGCGCTCTATACAAATTTCTGGCTTCAAGGCAATGAATTGAAGTTAAGCTATGAAGGTCCAGGGATTAAAAAGCAGGAAATTCCAAAAGATGTATTGTTTTATAAGCCAAATAAATGATTTCCTTGTATAAGACCGCGTACGGGACTGGTTCCCGGGGCGCCATCCTTCTTATTCGTAGCGCAGGGAATCTGCGGGGCTGGCAGCGGCGCTCTTGATCGATTGATAGCCGACTGTTAGAAGCGTGAGGGCAAGAGCCGCCAGCCCCGACAGAATGAAGATATCGATCCCCATCCGCGTTCTGTAGACAAAGTTCTGGAGCCAGTTGCGCATGATGAAATACCCGATCGGCCAGGCTGAGGATGCTGACGAATGAATAACCTTTGTGAGCCGCGGTGTTTCTGAAAATCACTTTGATGTAATTTCGCAGCATAAACTTCACTTTCTACTGTCTTATATCTGCGGAAAACGTGCCAAAATCGTGCCCCCACGAAAGGAGAGGCGGGAGGCCTTACAGGTGTCGGTTTATAAGACATTCGATGTCCACCGGCGAACACCCGTTCATTGGCGAGGTCTAGGGATCCACATTACTTTTTTCGGTCCGTTCTTCCTTTGGAAGGAGCGGGCCAGGCGGACCGGCTTCAAACTTAAAGCCCTTCTCTTTAAAAAGCCTTAGACAAGCATCCACAACATCGGCGTCATAGAGAGAGCCCCTAAGTTCTTTTATCTCATCTAACGCCTTTTCTACCCCGATGGCAGCCCGGTAAGGGCGGTGGGACACCATGGCCTCAACCACGTCGGAAACCGCTAGGATTCTGGCTTCCAGAATTATGTCCTCGCTTTTTAGACCCTTGGGGTACCCCGAGCCGTCCAGCCTCTCGTGGTGCTGGAGAATCGTCTGGGCGATGGGCCAGGGGAATTCAACGTCCTTCAATACGTCGTGTCCAGCCTGGGGATGAACTTTTATCAGGCTGAATTCCAGGTCACTCAAGCGGCCGGGTTTGGCCAGGATTTCCGCCGGCACGTGCATCTTGCCGATATCATGGACGATCCCAGCCAGGCGAAGACCCTCAATCTTATCCTTTGGTAATTCCATTTCATCGGCTATGGCACAGGCAAGCATGGCCACCCGCTGCTGATGGCCGGCCGTGTAGGGGTCCCTCATTTCTGTAGTCAGGGCTATGGCCGCGATGGCGGACTTCATGGAATTAAGCAGTTTTTCCTGCGCTCGCTTTCTCTCCGTGATGTCACGGCATACGCAGAAAATCAGCTTCTGGCGGGCGAATATGGCACCATTAGTGCTTATTTCAACGTCGAATACGCAGCCGTCCTTGCGACGGTGCTTCGTCTCAAAGTGGTCGCCCTTCTCATCAACACTGCGTATCATGGCGATGATCTGCTCGCGTGGGATTGAGGAATCCCAATCCCACACATGGAGCCGGCGGACCTCCTCAAGAGGGTATCCAAGCATGTCGGCAAATCGCTGATTTGAGTCGTACACGGCGCCGTCCTGGTCAAGAATGACAATTCCGTCTCTGGACTGCTCGATGAGAATGCGCCGGCGGATGGCTTCATCGGCCAGTGCTTCCTCGGCCCGCTTTTGTTCGGTGATATCTTTTTGTTGGCAAATAACATGAATGACCTTTCCGTCTTTGCCTGTTATTGCGGACATCACGATATTGAGGACCCTATATGCCTTTTCCGCTAATTGGACTTGCCTCTCTTTTCCGGTGTCGTAATCAATAGTGAAATCGACGGTTTTGCCTTCTTTGAATACGCTCTCGACCAGATGAGCCAGGCCTTGCTTGGCTATTTGCCGGTCTTTCAGGACATTGTATTTCCCGACAATCTCTTGATCAGTTACCTTAAGCAGGTCTCTGAGCGCTTGATTCATTCTTATTACAGTCCCCTGGTTATCTGATATCCACATCGCATTTGGAGTTTGTTCTATGACGTTATTAAGGAATTCTTCACTTTGCCGTATCGTTTCTTCCGCCTTTTTTCGCTCGGTTATATCGGAAAAGAATCCATGGGTGGCAATGACCGTATTCCCTAAATAACGTGGTACAGCACGGCCTTCGACATAAACAATGTGCCCATCTTTGGCCTTGAATTTGGCCTCTATATTCGTAACTGACTTGCCTGATATGACTTCCCCAAAAAGACGATAGCAATGTTCCAAAGAATCAGGATGGATGATATCCATAAGCTTAATATTCTTTATATCCTCCTCGGAGTAGCCTAAAATATCGTGCCAGGCTTTGTTTACAAAAAGAATGCTCCCATCCTTCCCGACGCTCTGCATGATTTCATGGGAGCTCTGGATAAAATGACGGTAGCGTTCTTCGCTTTCCTTTAAGGTTTCTTCCGCCTTCTTACGTTCCGAGACGTCACGTATGATCATGCTGGTTTTGGGTTTCCCCTCATTATCCAGGAAGATGGTAGAGGTCAGCTCGCCAGTGAACCGGGTGCCGTCCTTGCGCACAAATGTCAGCTCGCCCATGAACTTTCCGGTTCGCGCGCGCTCTTCCAGCGCGACCGCGAGACGCGGGTCGGTTGGGTCCAGCAGTCCATTCCTACCGACCTGGCAGATTTCTTGTTCGCTGCGCCCAAACATGCGGCATGCCGCCGCGTTGGCTGATAAAATACGGCCATCCGGGATGGTCAGCAGGATGGCATCGAAGCTGTTCTCAAAGAGTGAGCGGTGTTTTGCCTCGGATTCGGCCAGGGCTTCCTCTGCCCGCTTGCGCTCGGTCATATCCCGGATAATTGCCATTATGGCCGGCTTTTCCCCTTCTTCAATCAGGCTGGAATTGACCTCAATCGGTATTCTTGTGCCGTTTCTTCTAAGCAACCCGGCTTCGTATCGGTCTGGTACATTCTCTCCGTCCAGCCTCCTTCGATATCTATCAGCGACCAGCGCCTTAGAATCAGGTGAAACAAAATCCAGGAAAGGCTTGCCGAGGGCTTCATCCGGAGTATAACCGGCCATTTCTGCCATCCTGGGATTGACATAGATCAACCGGCCTTCTTCGATAATGATGATGCCGTCGTTGCTTCGCTCCACCAGGGAGGCGTATCTTATCGCCGAGGGGTGCATCCTGTTTTTAGCCCGTTTCTTGCCCATGGCTACCCCCAAAGTAGTCAAGGGAATGATGATCATATTATAAATAAGCCGCATGCAGCCCATAGTCAAGTCGCCTGGCGGAGCGGCAGCGTTCCCTGGCTGTCTTTCTCGACCTCCCCCCGTAGACGTTGGCCTGCGGGCCGGCCGGGATCGGCTTCAAATATTATTCATTGACAGTTGATCTCGGCATTTTTCTTTGGTATATTGCCTGAGCAGAAAAGGAAAACGTGACACCATGACCCGCCCTGCCTGCCGCCACCGCTGGAAGATAGACAACCTCCGTCATGGATATCTGGTCATAGAAGGATGTTTCCACTGCAATAACCGGATCTCTTTTTTCTCGGAGGAGCCCGCCCCGCCGATCGATGAATACAGGGAGGGGGATCACTTCTGGAGCCACCGGGGTAGCTATCAGGCCTCCAGATTCGACGTCAAGTGTGAGAAGTGCTCGAAAAAAGTATCCCTGAAGGACGTCATCGCCGTGATGATGTGCATGCGCTGCAGCCCTGATTGCGGAGTTTATAAGGTGGGGTTGCAGGACAAGGGCAAGAAGCCTTGGGTCTATGTTGCTCTTTGCGCCGATACCTCTCATGCGGGAGGGAAGTGCATCCGTGAGGAGGGGATTCGGGTCCTGAACCAGTACTTCAATCAAAACATCAGCGGCCGAAACAAGAAAATCATAGTCGTGTCCTGCAAGACGCGGAAGTACATGGACACCTGCGAAGCGATCGTGCTGGCGGATACAGGATTGACGGAAATCTACTAGGCGTTGCCGGGAAAACCGAGGGAGGGAAAAAGATGAAAGTCTCCGAACTTGCCCAGAAGGCGGGCTTGAAGTTCTTTGCCCAGGCGGAAGACAGGGAAATCCGGGGCGTCTATATCTCCGATATGGTGAGCGACATCATCGGCATGAGTGAGGGAAATCTCCTGGTGACTCTGCAGACTCACAAGAATCTGATTGCCGCCGCCAACCTGGTCGACGTGGCCGCTATCGTTTTCGCCCGGGGCAAAACACCCCCGGAGGACGTCATCGCCCTGGCCAAGAAAGTGGGCATAGGGCTCCTGGGTTTTGACCAGGATACCTGGGCTCTGGCCAAAAAACTCTACGAGCTCGGTGTCAGGTGAGTGCGTGCAGCTTCGTGCTACGGTATATCATAACTTTTCATACATAGAACGCAGGATTCCCGGGACGCCGGCATTCATATCGATCATGCTGAACATAGGAAGGGAGTGTGCCCATGTCCAGCGGCTTTGTTTCTGCGCTCGCGCAGGAATTCCGCGGTGAACGGGAAGACTTAATCCCCATCCTGCAGAGGGTGCAAAGCCTTCACGGCTACCTGCGTCCTGACGCCATCCGGGCCGTTTCCCGCTGGCTTAAAATCTCCGAAAACGAGATCTTCGGGGTGGCGACGTTCTATGCGCAATTTCGGTTCCACCCGCCCGGCCGGCATCACATTAAAGTCTGTCTGGGAACAGCTTGCCATGTGAAGGGCGGCGAACAGATCCTGGCCATCGCCCAACAACGGCTCGGCATCACGACCGGCCAAACAACGGAGGACGGATACTGCGACCTTGATCGCGTCGCCTGTCTGGGTTGCTGCGCCCTGGCGCCGGTCGTTGCTTTTGATTCCACGGTCTACAGTCAAATGTCGGTCTTAAAGATACAGAGGATTCTGGATGAACAAAAGAAGGATCTCCGGGCGCCGTAAGAAGGCTGGGGCCAAATGGGAAGAGCTCCAATCGAGCGCCCATCCGATTATCTTCATCGGCGCCGGGTCGTGCGGCCTGGCGGCGGGAGCGGCGGATACGCAGAGAGCCGCCGAAGAGTATCTCCGGAAAAAGGGGATCGCGGCCCGGACGATCCGGGTGGGATGCATCGGACCGTGCTATCTAGAGCCCCTCATGGACGTCCAGATGCCCGGCCGTCCGCGCATCAGCTATTCCAACGTAGCCCCCAAGGATGTGGCCGGGATCCTGGAGGCCTTTTTTGGAAACGGAGAACTCCCCAGGACGCGCCTGGCCGGACATTTCGGGGACGGCGAACTTGACGGAATTCCCCATTTTTTCGACATGCCGATGCTGAAGCCGCAGGTCCGGATCGTGCTGCGCAACTGCGGCCTCATCGACCCGGACGATATCGACCACTACCTTGCCAGGGACGGCTACCTGGGCTTTGAGAAGTGCCTGTCCATGAGCTGGGAGGACGTGCTGGAGACCGTCCGACGGTCCGGCCTGAGGGGCCGCGGCGGCGCGGGTTTTCCCACTTGGAAGAAATGGGAAACATGCCGCAAAACGGAGAGCAACCAGCGCTATCTCATCTGCAATGCGGACGAAGGCGATCCGGGCGCTTTCATGAATCGTTCTCTTATCGAGGGAGACCCCCATGCTGTCCTGGAAGGGATGCTCATCGCGGCCTACACGATCGGCGCATCCAGAGGCTACGTCTACATCCGCGCTGAGTATCCGCTGGCCATCGAGCGCTTGAAA
>Ga0316620_10001567_pt1 | contig 9983 bp, 2 predicted proteins | sample OWC_Aug_M1_C1_D5_FD_207651 | JGI IMG/M metagenome (GOLD analysis project Ga0316620, IMG submission 207651) | Wetland soil microbial communities from Old Woman Creek delta, Ohio, United States - OWC_Aug_M1_C1_D5_B | ecosystem: Environmental > Terrestrial > Soil > Wetlands | place: USA: Ohio...
CGTGGTCCCTGCTGTGGTGGCGCTCACGTTGCCGCTCTCATTGATGGCGGGAATCCCGTGGACGGTCAACGTCATGCTGGCGCTGGGTGCGCTGATCGTGAGTTTCGTCATGATGGCGGTGGGCCTCTATTTCGGGGCAAGGTCGCCCAGCTTCGACAGGAATACGGGCGGTCTGCCGGATTCGTTCACGATGTATGCGGTCTTCATCCTCGGCCTGATAGCGTGCGTTGTGATGATCGCGCCGTCGCCGCTTTTCTACTTGAGCGACAAGGTCTTCGGGGTCCTGGTCGCGATCCTCATGGCGGACTTCTCGGCCCTTCTCCTGACATTGGTCGTGCGGATGGCGGGGAGAAGGATCGATGCCCTGGAGGTCTAGGTCTCTTGGCAAGGGACGGCTCGGCGATGAGAGTGCAATGGTCGAGCCATGGGAAATGCTTCGTTTGGGATTCTCGATGTCTGAGATTCTAAACGCGATCTCAACCAAATCCTTTTGCCGCAGCTCAGCCATCATCTTGTCATGCTTGAGAAGCGCGACTATCGAATCGTCAGCGGGGTCAAGGTAAATGATGTATGGGCGAAGACCATGGACTGGTGGCAGAGGGCGGGCTTCGCCGTCTACCAAGTCGGCCCCGGGCACCTCACGGGGGCCTCATATTACTCCAAGATAGGACTGCGCCGCGAAATCGAACTCCGCTATCAGGAGTCTGAGGGTTCTTTGTACGCAGATCTCTCATTCCGCGCGCGGATCACGGATGAAGGCGTCGTCGGGGGCGCCGTGGCAGCGGTTGTATTTTGGCCCGTTGCGGCGGTCGGCGGGGCAATCTCCTGGTCCGAGTACGACAACGAAGCGAATGCGCTGATATCGAATTTCTGGGTATTCCTTTCGCAAATCACGGGCAAGCAATTGCAATTTCCGCCAGGGTATGCGCCCGTCTATAGTACACCACAAACCCCCGTGCCGCAGTCACGGCCGGCTCCCGCGAAGAAATGTTCGAAGTGCGGGACCGACCTGGCGGCGAATTGGAAGGTGTGTCCGATCTGCGGTCAATCTGCAACGTGACACCTCACATCTGGCTTGGGCAGTTCTTCCGATGCTCGGCGGTGCCGACCGCAGCAGCGACCTGATGCGCTTGACCTAGAAGTGGACCGAGTGGGATTTGAACCCACGGCTTCCGCCTTGCGAAGGCGGCGATCTTCCACTGATCTATCGGCCCTTGGGCGGTGCCTAACCGCCTCCGGTAGAATAGCTTTGCGCCCTAGGATTTCCCCTTGATGCGGGCCAGATTCTTCTCGTAGACCTCTTTGCTGATCTTCCCGTCCTCGAGGGCCTTGCGGAGTGCAGCCTCCCTGGGGTCCTCCGCGGGCTTCACTGGTTCGGCCTCAGGAAGAGTCGCCTTCTCCGGCACCTCTTCCTCCTTCGGTTTCTCCTCTGCCTTCAACCCCGCGGTCTCACCTTCTTCGAGTTCGCCCTTCGTTCCGCCTTTCGGTTTGAAGAGGATGGAGAGGACCAAGGCGATGACCAGGCCGAGGAGCACGGCAATCGCCGCCCACACCCCCGGCGACATATTGAGGTAGCCGCCCGGACCACCCGCCTCCGGAGCGAACGAGGATGCGTAGTAGATTCCGGCCCTCATCTCGTTGACGTTGTCGGCGTCGTCGGTCACCCTGACCACGATGTAGTTCATGCCATAGCTGAGCTGTACCTGCTCCGAGAATGTCCCATCCGCATTTATTGTGGCCTCGAATCCGTTTATCTTCACCCTGACCCCCGTCGATGTCCTCCCTGAGACGGTGACAATGCCCTCCGTCACGACTTCGGGAAGGTCGTCAATCACGAGGGACGGCGCTTCAGTATCCCTCACGACCGTGATTTCCTGATTGACTGTGTTGCCGGCAAGGTCGGTGGCGGTGATTGTGATCTTGTTGTCGCCCTCGATTGGCAACGTGACCCAGACCGCGAACTTTCCGTCTGCGGCGACCTGGATGCCCTCCCCGTTCACGGTCACCCTGACTGTCATCGGACTAAGCTCGATCGTCGTGGCGCTGTCCTTCACCTGCCCCCAGACCATTGCGGCCTCTCCATTCGTCACGAGCGACGGAGAAATCGCCGCCTGAAGCTCCGGCTGCATAATGTCGTAGACGATCCTGACCGCGGCCTCGGCGTAGTTGCCGCTCATGCGCGTTCCGCCCGAACCGGTCGCGAACCAGTCGGTCACCCGCACGGTGTACTCATTTATCCCCGGAGAGAGGTGAACATCAAAGGAGAATGCCCCGTCCTGGTCGGCCACGATCGTCGTGTTCCCCATGGCGACCGTCGCGCCAGGTTCAGTGCTCCCTCTGACCTGGACATCCGAGATGTTGGTATAGAGCACCGGCGGGCCTTCCAGCGCGATGTGCGGGGCGATCGGGTCTATGACGATGACGTAGTCCCTCTCGACTGTGTTCCCCGCGATGTCGGCCACCGAGACCTTGAAAAGATGCGGCCCCGGATCCAGTAGTCTTATCGGCTGGTACCTGATGCTTCCGCTCCACCTGCCGTTTACCCCGCTGGTCGGATGGGCGGTGAACCCGAACGGGGTGGATGTTAGAGACGTGACATTTTCTCCATCCATGAATGTCCTCACACTTCCCGGATCGAGCTCACCCCTCTCGTCGTCTCTTACTTCGAGGACGATGCTCGGCATCCTGTCATTCGTTATCCTGCCTGTTGCCGCGTCCACTCGGTTGTCGCCATTCGCCGTCAGAGAGAACTTCGTGATCTTCGGCGCGGTGAAGTCGACGACCAGGGTGATCGGGATCAACAGCATGAGAGGTGCGTTCTCCGGACCGACGTAGAGTGCGCCGAGCATCCTTCCCGGCTTCGTGCTCCCCTGCAGATTCCAGTTCAGATAGACCTTCGATACGTTGTATGGATTTACTGTGAGCTCGGTCACGCCTGAGACGCTGAAGCCCTCACCCTGTACGAGGGTGACGTCCATATTGAACGTGCCGTATGGAGCCCATGGGACGATGTAGCCCAAGACCTTGATGAGGTAGGGCGCGCCAACCTCCATCTCGTTGATGTTGGGCGTGTCCGGGTCATCTTCGACTGTGGGCCTTATCAACCTCGCCTCTTCCGTGGCGGTGGAGCCGGCAGAATAAACCACGAATTCCTCCGGCTGGGCTATGCCGTCGGGCACGTTGCCCGGTCCCTTCCCGTCGAGGAAGATTCCCAGGTCGAGGTCGGGGCACGGCTTGTCCGTATAGCTTGGATCGCTCGACATGTTCACGCTGAATATCAGGGCGCTTGGTATCACGCGGACGAGGCGGGTGTATGTCCCTTTCGAGAGTATCGAGACGAAATCAGTCCCCTCGGTAGAGTCCTGCTTGACATGCTCGTTCAAATAACGCTCCGGTGGAGCGGGGCCCGCGGATACGGCCCCAATCCCGGGCCAGCTCATCGTGCTGAACATCTGGAACGCCCTGCTGCCATACAGCTTGTTCGTGACAACCGTCAGTTCCTTCGGATTGAGGCCGAAGAGACCGACCTCGCCTGAGACGTTCTCCCTGTAGCGCAGGCCATTCATATGCACGACGTGGATGGCGATTATGTTGAGCCCGCCGGCGAATGTCGGCGAAGCTATCTCCATGTTGCTACCGGTCGTGGTGAACACCAGGGATGTCGTCGTGCTGCCGCCGTTGTTCTTGCCGACCAGGAACGGACCGTATCTCTGCGTGGACAGGTCAGAGCCCACCGGAACCACGGAACCGCCCGGACCGAACGAGAAGACGTCGATGTCAGTCAGGTTGAGGTCCCAGCTCACCTTCGCGATGAATCGCAGCGTCTTGGACAGGTCATACAGCCCGCCCTCCGGGAGGATCGTCGGGTAGAACCGCCAGTCCCCTGACTGCCCGCCCAGCCCGAAGCCGGCGGAGATCACGTTCGAGTAGAACTCGTCCTGACCGGGCACCTGACCGGCGGACCAGTTGAAGATCACCCCGTGGGCGGGCACAGTGACGGAGACCGGTATGGTGACGACCTGGTCGTACCAGTAGTCCACCTTCATGATGCTCCCCAGTGTCAGCGTTATCTTGAACTCGACAACGCCAGTGTCGTTGTGGGCGATGTAATCAATCCCGGGCCTGAGCTTGACCGTCCCCCGCCACACGGCGATGCTGACAATGTTGAACTGGTTGAGGGCGGCGTACTTCGTGTTCGTCCTAATGATCTCCCACGTCTTGACCTCGTGCTGCGGATTGCCCTTGACGTATATGGATCCCTCGTAGTTGCCGATCGGGATGTCCGCCGGGACGTTCACGGTGGCGGTGAACGTGGCGCTGGAACCCTGAGGGACGTTCACCGAACTGCTGTCGAGCGTGAGGAAAGGCGACCAGCTGGTCCTCTCGAAGAACTCGACGCTCATCCGGAAGTAGATGTCCTTCGCGCCGTACGGGAACCTCCTGATGCCTATCATGAGACCGTCGTGGGTCCTTATGGCGGGGTTCCTTACGGTCGCCTGGACGACGTTCGCGGTCGGGTGGTTTATCGTCATCCTGTTGAGATCCGCGAAGTTCCCCGTGTGGGGCATTATCGGACTCAGCCCATCCCAGGTCCAATCGTACAGGTCGATGTTGTAGGTGAAATCCTTCGTCCCGCCAAGGACACCGTCACTATCCCCGTCGAGTGCTGAGAAATTGGCGTATATCGTGATCCGCAGCAGGTCCGCCCTGATCCAGTCGGACACATTGACAGAAGCGCGCTTCTTCATCGCCGTCGGGGGGACGAGCTGGTACGCGCCTGGACCTCCGAGGGTCTGCGCGGCCGGGCTGAGCACGGCCAAGGTGACGTAATTGTCGATTGCCGCGCCGGTGAAGTCCGCCAGCGTGTTGATCGCGAGGTCGACCTGCGAGAACCTGTGGAATATCTCTGCGGACAGGTTGGCGGTTCGCGCGGCCGCTTGGTCCACGTTCTCTATGGTGAATGTCTGGGAGTCGGAGGAGCCGGGGTCAAGGAGCGATGCGAATGCCTCGTACTTGCGGCCGGAGTAGTTCCCCGGCGTCCAGAGCGATGGTGTGACGTAGAATCCCTCGGTCTCCTCCGCAAGCTTCGTGGCTCTGTCGGCATTGATGATGCCCGCCCCCTGCGAGTAGGCATCATAATTTATGTCATCGCAAGAACTCATGAGGAGCGACTTGGCGGTGGCAGCGTCGGGCCAACGGCCGTTCTTCTGCCTGTAGGCCTGTTCGGTCATCGCGAGGATCCCTGCCGCCAATGGCGATGAAAGGCTCGTCCCTGACCAGAGCTCGCTCGCTATCTGCCCGTTGCTTGGGAGCACGAGGTTGAGCGGGGTCGATCCGTAGGACATGCGGCCATTCGCGAGTATCTGGGGATCAGGCACTCCGAGGGCGGTCGGACCTCGACCGGAGAACGGCACCACGTCGCCATAGCTCTGGCTCGGGCCGCCCTCCAGCCCTGACGCCTTTCGGTAGTAGAAGTCTGTGCTTGCCCCGACGCTTATCACGCCGGCCCCGGAGCCGGGCGATGTCACGGTGCCGTAGCCGTTGCCATCGTTGCCCGCGGACATCGTGAATGCGACATTGCCGCCCGCGTAGACCATGGTAATCCAGTCGGCGAACCGCGAGTAGAAGTCCCAGCCGTCCTCGAATGTGCTACTGAAGCTCAATCCATTGGCGGCGATCAGGGGCTCGTCGCCGCTCTTCGGCGCGCCGTCGTATCCCTGGACGGCGAACCACCACCCCTCGAACACACTGCTGGTATAGACGTTCCCTATGGGGACCAGCTTCGCTTCAGGTGCGATGCCAACCACCTGTGGCGCGGTCGGGTCCTTCATCGGGTAGGGAAGCGTCGTGGTGGAGTCGTAGTACCTTGAGGCCCCCCTGCCGACTATGCTGGAGGCCATAAGCGTCCCGTGCTTGTTGCCCAAATCCATCTCGCCCATGAAAGCGACAAGCGTGCCGTTGGCGGGGATGTAGAGGTTCGCCTGGCCGTTCCTGTTCCTGTAGGCATCGGAATACGGAATCGGCGTACCCCAGCTCTTTGTGGATGAATAATAGCAATTCTGAGCGATGAAGTAGATTATCCCTCCAGAAACGTCAGGCAGACCGTCTCCCGCATCCCAGGTCGAGTAATCCGTGACCCCTATACGGTGCCCCCGCAAGGTGCCTTGGGGCCTCAAGTCATTGTCCCACAGTTTGATCGAGCTGCTTCCGCAGGCGGACGCGACCTGCGTGCCGTTCGCTGCGAACGCGCCGGCGGGAGACCTGTACCCACGGGTGCCTTCGTAGCATGCGCTGGCTCCAGAAGCCCTCGGGAAGTAATTGTCCCATGCGATGACGTCCCATGTCACCACGGTCGCGTCGAAGTCTCCCGTCACGTTCGATGTGGTGATCAGGCCCGTTCCGGTGCTGTTGAACATGACGCTGAGGACGCCGTTGCCACCATGGGCCGCCGTGGCGGAATACAACTTCGTGACGGGGTTCCAGAGTGTGACGTTGCCGTCCAGCGATGCCGCCGCCAGTATCGTCCCGGATGGGTTGAAGTCAACAGCGGACAGGGGTTGGCCATAGGAGAGCGTCGACGTGCTCGTGCCGGCTGCGTTCCACAGGCGCATGGAGCCATCCATCGAGCTGGTCGCGACTATATTGTCCGACCACCTCCATGTGACTCCGGTCACGGCTCTCGAGTGTCCAACCAGCTCCGTGTACGCGCCGGTTGCAACCGTCCAGATTCTCCCCGTGCCGTCGGATGATGCTGATGCGATCTTGGTCCCGTCCTGCGACCATGCGAGACCGTTCACGCTCCCCGCGTGACCGGCGAGTGTGTGCGTTTTGACTCCGGTCGCCACATCCCAAATCACGACATAGTACCTGCCGCCGGAGGCGTCATCAAACCCGACCGCCACGCTCCTGCTGTCAGGCGAGAACGCTGACGAGACAGGGCGGCCGTCGCGCGGGTTGGTCGACCATTTGGTCGCCCAGTTCGATGTATCCCAGAGCACTACCTGATGATCTTCCCCGCCGGAGACGAACCATTTTCCGTCGGGCGAATATGCGACAGTCCTCACCGCCCCGCCAGGATCATAGAAATCCATGTATGAGGTTTCGTCGTAGATCTTGCCCTGGCCGCTCCAATCGACCGGGTGCCAGGTCAGTGACGCGTCATACTTGCCGAGCTTCTTCAGCGCCTTGTCGTTGTGGAAATCCTTGTTGTGGTCGAGGTCGACATAGACCGTGTCATAGACTCCCGCCACCGCCTCGTCGACGACCAGCACCCTGGTCTGAGCCATGTTCTTGTCCGGATGGTCCCCGAAGAAATAGACGCCGCTCTTGCTCGTGCCGGTCGTGATATAGTGAATCGGCCAGGTGAACGTCGCCCGGTCTCCGGCTTTGTTCCTCGTGTGATGCCAATAACTCCGCCCAACCTCCACGAACGCGGACAATTGAGTGGGAGTGCTGGACCAATCGGGGAATGCGAAGTCGACATTCGGATCCTCATAGCATGTGTCCTGAGCATGCGAGACGTTCGCGCCGGTCGAGAATAGCTCCAGCGATACCGCCGCCGGGTTGCCCAAATACGATTTCGGTATCATGATTTCGACGAATCCTGCCTGTTTCTTGAAGTCGTACTTGCCGTAGCTGAACTGCCCGTTTATCGGAGGATCCGTCACGTTGACAGGCGAGCCCCAAGCGGAGCCTGCCCATTTCCACACGGTCGCGTTGTCGATCGTGTCGTTCTTGTCATAGTGCCCCGGCAACTGCCCCCCGTTGTGCGTCATGTAAATCGCGAACTCGGGCGTATGGTTCGCCACGGCGGTAATCAGGTTGCCGTTCACAGGATCGTAGGTCGCACCGGCGGTCCAAGGAGGCGACGAGGTCGTGTTGATGTAGAGCCCGAAGTTCACCGTCGAGTGGTTCGCCTTTGAGGAGAAGCCGAAGTACCAGTTGTTCTGGTCTTGGGCGGCCCAGAGGTCGATAAGGTTGTAGTCCTGCCTGGTCTCAGTGCCATTGATCTCAACGATGTCGCTATTGCTGTCGCTCCCGATCTTCTCGCTGCCGTCTGTCCAGAAGTCGTTTTTGCCGTCAACCTTGACTGTGTGCCATACCGTGTCGTCGGTTGATGTCGTGTTCGCATACCAGGTGCCCTCTGCCTTCCCCTCCTTGGCGAACCAGCCTGACATCGACGTCGGATCGTAGGCGATTGGCCAGCCGTCGTAGGTGCCCAGCCAGGGCTTCCCGTCCAGCGTCTGCTGGGAGACTTCGCTCGCGTTGTACCTCGCGATCGTCCCAAGGAGGTCCGGGTGCGCGAAATCGATTCCGTCGTCGACTATCGCGATTTCGGTCCCCTCGCCCCTGTAACCCCGGGCCCACGCGTCAGGTGCCTTGTGATTGTACACGGAATCAACGTTGGTCGGGACAATCGCCTCGCCAGATGCGACGTCCGCATCACTGGCCATCTCTCTCTCCGGCGATGCATATTCGTATACTCCGATGGTTGACGGAAGCGATTTAATCGTCTCAAGCGCCCAGGCGGGGACTTGGATGCGTGGCGTGCTGAACCCACCGCCACTCACGGTGCCGACGACGCCTTGATGAGGGATGCTCATGAGCGCGCGCCCGAGTTCGCCCGCGTCCCCGGTGAACACTATGACGTCCATGTACTGCTTCCCCGCATCTGCGGCCAGCGTGTCCTCGATGCCCGTCTGCACCCAACCTTGCGAAGAACTTGCCGTGGAGTCAAGCGAAACCGAGTCGCCTGATTCCCCGGCATCCGCAATATGCATTCCCTGGGCATACGGAACCGAGGGTATGACCAGAAGCACCAGCACTAGCAGAGCCACAAGGCCTGTCTTTGACAATTCTGCCCACTCCTCCCGTGCGCGTCGGAGACTGACTCTCCAAACCATATCCGCGTATTTATCGGTTTAGGACGGATTGGCTGGAGCAGGGCGGCTAGTCGGGCAGAACCTTGACGCTCTCGCCTCCGTGGCGGGTCTCCCTCGGCCTGATTTCCACCATGAGTGGCATCTGGATACCCCCTCCGGTGACGATCGCCACACCGATTGGCAGCCTCTGCACCTCGTCTTCCATCGATGCCGTGAGCCCTTCGACGCTGGAGGTGATCGCCTTCAAGTCATTGGGGTTGGTGACCTTGAGGATTATCTGCGTATTGCACTGGCTCAGGACGTTCTTGTCGACCTTGGCCGCGCGCTGCGTCACGATGAGCAGCCCCAATCCGAACTTCCTGCCCTCCGAGGCAATCGTGCGGAGTATCTTGGACGATGCGGCGACGCCCATCTGCGGACAGAAGTTGTGAGACTCCTCGAGGACCATCAACATAGGAGGGACCTTGTTGATTTTCCTCAGCTCGAACAGCGCGCTGGCAATCCTGTTCACGACGAGTTCCTGTATGTCAGGCGGGCTGCCTTTCAGGTTGATGATGGTGCACTTGCCCTTCACGACGAGGTCGTCGATCTTCGTGCCTTCCTTTGCGAATATCTCGACCTCGCGCAGGTACTCCAGCTCGTCGATCAGAGAGCCCACCGTGGGGTCGTCCTCGACGTCGAGGAGGGCGATTATTTCCGACAGCGAATACGCCTTGCCCGCCATCCTGAGCGCGTCCAGAACCTTCCTGAGCATCAGGATGTGACTCCTCTGGTTCGACAGCTTCGTGAGGCCGAGTATGTCCCTCGCCTCCAGATTCCCGAGCGTGAATCTCAAAGGGTGAGCCGAGGGATTCACCTTGACATCAGGCGAGAACTCCAAGACTTGGTCGGAGTAGCTCCTCGGCTTGACGCCGAACTTCCGGTCTGTCGCCTCCGTCTTCGATCTGTCACGGAGGGAAGAGTACTCGCCGTGTGGGTCGATTATCACCACGGTCACGCCGTGCTTCATGAATTCTTCCATGAGCACTCCTACAACGTAGCTCTTGCCGCCGCCCGTCTTCGCGAGCACGCTAACGTGCTTCTGAACCATTGCGTTTATGT
>Ga0316620_10001568_pt1 | contig 9980 bp, 11 predicted proteins | sample OWC_Aug_M1_C1_D5_FD_207651 | JGI IMG/M metagenome (GOLD analysis project Ga0316620, IMG submission 207651) | Wetland soil microbial communities from Old Woman Creek delta, Ohio, United States - OWC_Aug_M1_C1_D5_B | ecosystem: Environmental > Terrestrial > Soil > Wetlands | place: USA: Ohio...
CGGCCATGCTTGGCGAAGATGCTTTCAAGAGCATGGAAGGACCGGAATTTCTCGCCAAAGTGGACGAATTCATTCACCGCCTGAATATCACTGACGGCATCAAGGAAAAGGCGGTTACGACTGGTGATGCAGGACCGATTCCCAACTCTCTACTTGCGCGTCAAGACCTTGAAGGCAAGAAACGTAAGAGCACCGTACCGCCTGAGAGCGACTATCAGCTTGAGACGAATGAACAGCGCCGTGAAGGACAGTTTGATGGGGCGAAATACAAGGGTATGTCGGAAGATATTACGGAGGAGCGCACTGGAGAGGAGCATTATCGAGACCTATCGGATACATACAGCGACATGGCCGATGACGAGGCTCGCCATCGTGCAAATCTTGAATCCATGAAAGCTCGACTCAAAAAGACGGGTTCCGACCACGAAATGACCATCGAGATTCACAATGGCAGTGAGTTCGAGAGTTCGAGTGATATGTCCAAGGCACAAGAGGTGCTAAAAGACGCTTTGGCTAATCCGGCGGCGTATGAGTTCGTTGCGCTCGGCGAACCTGTGGTTGCGGGTGATGGATTTAGCTACACAGACCTCGCTCTTCGGTCGCTTGGTCCTGATAGTCTAGTCCGCATCTACGGAGTTCCGCTTGCTTCAGCTAAGGCTATTCAGAACGTAGTAAAGGCGGCAGACAGTACGGTATACGTCGCCTTTACCGACGAAGAGGGAAACGAACAGGAGCGCGCCTTCATGACTCAGGCGGACGCAGAGGCGTTCATGGTAAACCTTGAGGCTCTAGACTGCTACACAAGCATCTCTATGCAATTCGGAAAGGGAGCTGTCGATACGGCCCGAAAGGAGCTTATCGACGCCGCCATGGAGGATACCGATGCGAGCAAAAAGACTATTGCTGCGCGTATCAAGGCGGCACAGCAGAAAATCCAGCGTTCCACCATCGTGGCGCGTGAACGTGCGGGCGACGCGGTGGGGAAGTCTTTTAAGGATGTTTGGACCAAACGGTAAAAATATGACTAAAACCGATATAATTACTCTAGAAGCTCAAGGAGAGTTTCCGTTCGAGTTCCGTATTGAGAAGGCAACTACTTCCGATACGGAATCTGAGGAGATGATTCTCGAAGGCGTCGCAAGCACGACGAACGTAGACCATGACCACGAGAGAATGTCCAAGGAGGCTATAAGCTCCATGGCATCCATAATCAACAAGGAGGGCGTTCCTCTCCGCGTTGAACACTCAAAGGACAAGGATGCGGTCATCGGAGTTGTGGACAAGGCGTGGGTGGACGAACGCAATCAGCTCCATATCCAAGCCAAGCTGGACAAGAATCACATGGTCTCGCCCATCCTCTACCAGTCAATGAAGAACGGTAGCAAGATGGGATTCTCCGTCGGGGGCGTGGTCAAACACGCGCTTCAGGAGTTCTCGGAAAAACTCGGGAAAGTAGTCAACACTTTCTACGAAGTGGCTCTCCAAGAGGTATCAGTCACGCCGCGCCCGGCAAACTTTGACGCTTGGGCAGTTGCCAAGAGTCTGGCAAAGGACGCGGAGGAGGCTGACAGGCTCCGGGGTACCCAGGTGTACCGGAAGTTCCTGTTCGAAAATCAGAACCTGGATTATTTACAAGCATTTGCGAAGTCCATTCCGGACGGAGCATGGCGCAAAACATCGCACGATATGGCAAAAGACAAAACTGTGAAGACTGAGAGCGAGACCGAGCGCGATACGGAGAAAGCTGCCGTGACCCGCGCGGACCTGAAGGCAGTCGTCAAGGCAATGACCGACGGCTTCCGCAGCATTTACAACGTGCTTGGCAAGGCAATGGACACTGATGCCAAGGACCAGGTCAATCCGGATGAGGATAAGACAACGGACATTGGTGAGCGCGCCGTAAAGATGACGGGTGACGCCAAGGACCAGGTAAACCCGGACGAGAAAAAGCCGGAGGACATCGGCGAACGTGCGACCAAGAAGGGACGCGAAGGCCAGGAAGACCCAGGCGAGGAAGCCCAGGGGGATGACCTCAAGGGCGAGCGAGAGAAATCCGAGAGCGAAACGGAGACGGAACGCTCTAAGGCTGAATCCGAGACCGATACGGAGACCAAAAAGAAGGCCGACGAAGAGACGGATACTATGGGACTCAAGTCGCTCAAGGCTATGGTGAAGTCGTTTGAAGACCTTGGCTTCCATTCGCGCAAGGCGGAAACCGACACGGAAACTGAGCGTTCGAAGAGCGAAACGGAGACGGAAACTGAGCGAAAGACGCGCAAGGCTGAATCCGAAACTGAAACAGAACGTTCTAAGGCAAGCGACACGGAAACCGAAACCGCAAAGGCAATGCACCCGCTCGACCGCCTTGTTCTGACTATGGCAAAAACTATGGTCGCAATGGCAGAAAAGATGGAGAAGGACGGTATGCGCATTCCAGGCTTTGAACGCGAGTTCATGGCCAAGTATCAGAACGACCCTGTATTCCAAAAATCTGTTAGCGAACTGATGAGAGTACCGGGCGTAAAGAAGTCGGTTTCTCTTGGAACGGCATATGTCCCGACGAAGGATGGTGGCCGTATTCCTCTCTCCCTAACCCCAACTGGCGCTCCGACTATAACCAAGTCTAAGAAAGACGGCGACACCTTCGCTGACCTATACAAGCGTGACTTCTCCTCGGTTTCCCACCTTGACGAAGGTTAAGGTTGGAACCCGACGGAGCAATGGGGGTCGGACCCTAGGTTGATTGCTCCCCTCGCCCGAGCCGAACGGATACTGCGCAAGCACCGACGGCAAGGGATAAGCTGAAGGGATTTACAAGTTAATGTTGGAACTTCTTTATGGCACGCCAAATTGACGCTCTTGACCGTGCGTTGAGCCGATTCGAAAAGACCGTGGACACTTCGTTCGCCGGTCCAGTCCCGAATTCGCTCCTCGCCCGTCAGGACCTTGAGTCTGCTATCGTGGTTCTCTCGGACCGTCTCACGCCGTTCCGTGACCGCGTTAGCCGCATCAAAGGTGAGGGCCTTGCCCACCTCTGGAACCAGCGCACGAGTCTTACGACCCTTGCGAATGGTCCTCAGAGCCTTGTGAACCTGTTCTACGCAGACGGTAACCTGCCTCCGAGCACGGACCCTGCGTACGTCCAGAAGACTGCTGCTTACAAGTACCTCGGTACTACGGCGGTTATCACGGGACCGATGATTGCATCCGGTCGTTCCTACATTGACATTGAAGCTGAGATTGCGGAAGCTGCTCTCCGTCGGATTATCCAGGCGGAAGAGTGGGCTGACTTCCACGGCAACTCTGCAACGAACACTCTGTCTTACGACGGTTTTGACGTGCAGATTACCACGAACGTCACGAACAACGCTGGGGCCGCTCTTACCGCTTCCGGCGTTACCATTCCTGCTTTTGACAAACTGATTCGGAATATCCGTTATCAGGGTGGCAATAAGCTCGATGGTATCTACGTCGGTTTCGGTATCCAGACGACCATCAACCAGATTGTCTCTCCCGCCGCTCGCTACTTCGTCAATGTAGACCAGAAGGACATCCCGCTTGGCGCAGGTGACCATGTAGTTAGCTACATGTCACCGATTGGTTCGGTGCCGGTGATTGGCGATTTCTTCGCCAACCCCGCGCTTCCGTACCCGTACAACGCGGCAGGTTCTTCGGGCACTACCGGCTCGGGTCTGTCCTCCGCTTACTTCCTCCGCCACGATGCGCAGGGAGTACAGATGGTGGACCTTGTCCCCCTTGGCCGCACTGAACTCGCGAAGATTGCAGATACCGTTCGTTTCTACCTGAACGAATATCTCGTCCTCGCGCTCAAGGCGGAACCTTGGGTGGGTATGCTCACCAACATCGCTGACGTTCCTTAACGTCTAGCGGGTGAGACCTGAAGAGAATAGCCGCTCCGAACGCGGCTATTTTCTTTTGCGTGGTCGGCCGCCCTTCTTTCCGTTCTCACGAGAGGCTTTTGCCTTCTTTTTGCTTCTTATTGCGCCGAGTGCGGAAGCGTGAAGATTTTTGTTCTTCCTTTGAGTCATACGCCACACGCTTTCCAAGAAAGGAAAACGAGTCCGAGCAGCCCAAGTACGATGATTCCTGTGAACACCATCTCCCACACGCTCTCTCGTTCCCATCCAGGGACGTCTTTTACATCGAGGAAGTCGTCGATTTCGTTCATGTTAGAAGGTTAGAATATCGCCCCACTGTTGGGCGTACTTTATGTAATCTTCACCGTCGAGGTTTTCTAGCCATACAGCATAGGCATCTTCCGCATCGTCCTTGTGTCCGTGATAATTCTTGAACCACTGTTCTTCTAGATACTGCTCAAATGTTTGTTTTTCCATATTAGAGTGTGCAAATGCAAGGCTTAGTAGAGCCGTCGTCGTAGTAATTGTGTGAATCAGAATCGTACTGCATGTCCTGCACTTCGCCCGTGTCCATACAGTTGTAGCACTTGTATTTTTTCTTAAACGGAATCTTCTGTTCGCCTCTCTGGAAATCTACATGGAGCTCGACTGTTTTGTCTCGTTCGCTCATCATGGTTTTTCACTGTGCCTCCACCACTTAGTGAATAATGGGGGAAGCACAGAGCACTAAGTTGCTAATTCCCTCACGAGAGGGCGGATGATTGAGCAGTGGTTCGGAGCGCCAGCCATTGTCTCCATTTTATTTTCTAGGCGCTACCTAGGGCTATCAGTTTTTTGAACCTTCTCAACCATCCGTCCCCTAACGAGGACGACCGATTGTGTCTAAGGATAGGACTCGCAACGCATCTTGGTGGTGCCAATCCGTCCTCTTTGCAATCTTTCTTTAGAATAAACCTAACGCTAGGTTTTTGCAATAAGGGGGCTGGGGATAGTCAAGCGGAGGCGCAATTGAGCCGTTTTTGCCCCGAGGCGAATGGGGATAATGGCGCAAATAAGCCGATTTGCGGGTATACTGTTTTCATGCGAGCTGAAATAAAACGCGGGCGCGAGTCTTCCATTTATTACGAGGGGCGATTCTACGACACGGGCGTTCCGCTTGAGCTTTCGTTCTCCGACGCATTCCGCCTTTCGCGCGTGTGCAATATGGAGAACCAGTATGACAACGTTCCCTATGATGAGCGACTTTGGGCGGACCAGAAGTTCTACAATTTCATTGGGGACGTTGAACAGCTTTCAGGCTTCGGCGGCGTTTCTTTCAATCTCATCAAGTACAGCTCCGCCGAGCACAAGATAGCCCTCGGCGGGCGCACTCTTGGAGTCCGAGACCAAGACATTCTTACCGCTCGGAACCGTGAGATGCGCCAGGACAGTGCGGGAATCTGGCACGACCAACCACGCGAGCAATGGCTTTACTCTCCTTTCCGCCGAAACATCGCCATTACCCCATTCGAGACGACCGTCATCCCCCGGTCTTGGATTGGGAAGATAAACCAGTTCGATGCCCTTTTCGTTCCTTGCGTCCAGAATATCGAGGCATTCCGGGCTTCGGGGGTCAAAATCCCTATCGAACTCATCCATTGGGGCGTGGAACCCACCGTCTTTGCCCCTGTGGTGCGTCCAGAACGCGATTTCTTCGTGTTTGGGACCATGGGAGCTTTGACCGAGCGAAAGGGCACTGACGTGCTTCTGGCGGCCTTCCAGGAGGCCTTCCCGCGCTCGGTGAAGGACGTTCGGCTCATCTGCAAGACTTCCAACGAGTTTTGGCAGTTTCCCGTGAACGACGACCGAGTACGCATCATGCAGGGGAAATATAGCCACAAAGAGCTCATGGACGAGTTTTTCAAGGAGATTGACTGCTTCGTATTCCCGACGCGCGGAGAAGGCTTCGGTTTGACGCCACTCGAAGCAATGGCGACGGGTGTTCCTTCCATTGTTACGGGATGGAGCGGACCGATGGAATACATGACGCCAGAGGTTGGGTGGACGCTGGACTACAAGATGGCTCCCGCGCAGGTGTTTACGGATATAGTCTACAAAGAAGATTGCGGAGATTGGGCCGAGCCAAGCAAAGATGACCTTGTGGCAAAGATGCGATACGCATACGAGCACCGCGCGGAAACCAAAGAAAAGGGTGCGGCAGCCGCGAAATATGTCCAAGAAAACTGGACATGGCAAAAGAAAATCAGTCTCTACCACGACGCGCTCGCGAAACATCTCTAGATTTTGAGCGCAAAATAGCTCTTCTCGCCGTATAATGAAGGTATATGGCGGCGACTCCCCTCCAATCCGGCCACATAAACACTGGAACCAATACCCCTACGGGAGCCGTGATGAAGGTCGCGGTGGACAATCCGTACGTCTGTAAGGATGAGTTCATCGCCTCCTATGAGGCAAGCGGGCTTGGTCTTTCCTCGACCGATTCTCAATACACAAGCGGAGAATTGGACCGCAAGCTTCTTCAGGCTTCTTCTCTCGTGAACCGATACTGCCGCCGGTGGTTCGACACGCAGACCATCGACGAACAAAAGACTGGATTCCAGGTTCGCCCGTACAACCCGCAGCTCGTTACGGTCGTACTTCAGAACCGTCCGTATTCGAAAATCAACAGCATCTATATTCAGGTGCTTCAGTGGTTCATCCAAATCATAACGAGTCCACCGTCGCAGTCCTACCTCCAAGACTTTTACGATAAGGGGTTCTACAAGATTGTGCCGCTTCTTTCTACCGCTGGGACGGGTGTCGGTTCACCGATTCCCGCCGCCATTCTTGACCGCGTACCGCTCGGCGTTCTTTGGACCAATTACACGTTTGGATACGGGACTCCGCTTACAAGCCAAGCACTCACGGCTGTGGCTGGAACTTCAAACCTCCAATACCAGGCACCGCTTGGGAATCGTCTCTGGGCACCTGACCAAACGCTAAACATATATGAGAATGGTGTTCTTACGACAAAATCCGTTACTTTTGATTATCCGAACGGCATCGTTATCTTCCCGTCAGCTCCTTCTACGCCCGTAACGGCGGACTTTACGACGAATGATAGTTTGCCGTATGACATCAAAGAGGCCACGATTCTTGTTGCGGCGAATCTCATCGGACAAGCGCAAAACAATCCGACTGGCGCATCGAACCTGTCTATTCAAACGTACAGTGCGGGCTGGGCGAATGGAAACAACAAGGTCGAAGAACGTTTCAAAACCCTTTTGGAGCCGTATGTGGACAAGCGTCCCATCATTCTCGGCTTTTAGCCACATATGATTCCAAACAGCATCCTCAATTCCTTGGTTACGATTAAGCGGCGCACTTCCACCGGCCGGGACGCGCTTAATAACCCGACCTATGGACAGCCCACAAGCGGCTCAGGATGGGCGACGGCATATTCCAACATGCCCGTACGCCTCGCTTTTTCTGGCAAAGACACGCGATTTGCCCCAGAAGGAGAGCGCATCCTGCCGGCGGGCGTTATGTACTACAACAAGAACTACACACTTCAACCAGAAGACCGCGTGCTGACAGCCGATGGAATAGAGTACAATGTAATCGGTATCACGGTCGGCTATATCGCAAGCAATGTCATCGACCATTACGAGGCCGTGCTTCAGCTTCCCTAGCCTATGGAATATCTCCAACGACAAGAAGGTGCGGTTACCGATACGGTGTACGGCTTCATGTCTTCCCTCGGAAAAGCGTTTACCGCCGTGCTTCCAACGCGTTCGAACGGGGGAACCACGGAAGTTCCCATTCTGCTTATCAAAAATCCTACCGGGTCTGGTAAAGCCATGCGGCTCCATGCTCTATATGTGGCCGCCGACGGCTTGAGTACGAACGAAGAACTTATCGTACGGGCGTATACCCAGCCGACCATTACAGCGAACGGAACAGTCTTGACTCCGACGAGCAATCGGCCCGCAAAGAACGTGTCATCTGTGCTCAACGTGTATTCTCTTCCAACCATAAGCGCAAACGGAACGAAACTGTTTGAGTTTTACACCACAACGACTTTCGTCCTTGATGGAGTGGGCCATCCGTATTTTCTTGATGCTGGGTATTCCTTTTTGCTCACGGTGCAGCAAAGTTCGAGCGGCATTAACTATACGACCGACGCCTTTTGGAGTGAGATTACCGACGTACCATGACGTTTCAAGACTTCTGGAAAATAAATAATGGGCATATTTCCTTCGCTAAGGCAAAGCTTACGAAGTCTGAGCTTATTGATTGCCAGAATCTTATCGCGAGACTACAGAAACAAGGTCTTCCTGCGAACAAAATCATTGAGGCTCTTCAGAAGCGGAATGCGAAACTCACTGAACGTTGGAAGGCCGAGCGTGTCTTCTGGACTGAAACAAAGCGCGACGACACAGAACTTGTTGCAGAGGCCGGAGAAGAAGTCGGGTTCACTGAGTACAAAGTCATTCTTTCACCAAACGCATGCAAGACCTGTAGGTCAAAAACTGATGGTGGTAGCAAGATTTTCAAGAATTCAGACCTACAGAAGAGTGGATACGGACACGTGCCCCCCTTCCACCCGTTTTGTTTTTGTATTTTGATTCCTCGTTCGTGACGAGTATAATAAGGGGATGCACTGGTCAAAAAGCCCCGAGGCAGAATATATAAGACAGAAGATACGAGAAGCCAGAGCTCTCCAAGTGATGAAGCCTCATTCTGAAGAATTTAAAAGACGCCTGTCTGAAATAATGAAGGGAAACAAAAATGCTTGTGGCCCGAAAAGCAAGGAACACAGACGTAAGATATCTGAATCACATAAACGTATAGGCTCTCCGTGGCTTGTAGGGAAGAAACGAAAACCTTTTTCTGAAACACACCGCAAGAATATGTCCCTACAGAGAATTGGGAAGATTTTAACCGAGGAGCAGAAAGAAAATATATTTACACCAGAGTTTCTTAAGAGAAAGAGTGAAGCACAAAAGGGAGAAAAAGGAAGTAATTGGAAAGGAGGTGTTACCAAAGCTCACAAAGCTCTGAGAAATACATTTGAATACCGAAATTGGCGCAAGAAAGTCCTAAAGAGGGATAATTATACTTGCCAGGATTGTTATATGACGGGAATCCAATTACACGCAGACCACATAAAACCTTTTATTTTGTATCCAGAATCAAGATTTGACGTTGAAAATGGTCGGACTCTTTGTTTCCCATGTCATAAGAAGACCCCTACATATGGAGGCAAAATGAATAATTTCAAGCCATAAAGCATCCGTTTTCGGGTATAATGCTTGTATGGCCCTTACTGGCGGCGGCTCTTTCTCCTTTGATACCGGCGATTTGGACCGGGTTATGGGGCGTATCCGAGACGAGCAAAAACGTGCGCATCGCCTCACGGTCTCAAAAATGAACCGTGCGGTGGACATAATGTATCGCGTCGCGCGCCAGCGTCGTCCATATATTTCAAAGGCGCAGATGAAGTCTGAGGGTCGCCGCGTCAAAGTCTCAGACCCAAACGCGGAGGCAGGTGTACCAGTAGCGGCAATTAACGGCGGTAACCTTCAGGCAAGCATCACTAAGGGCGTTTCGGAAAAGACCTCTTCGGTGGTCGGGACCATTGAGGCGGGCGGTGCGCGCGCTCCTTACGCGCAGTATCTTGAGTTCGGAACATCAAAAATGCCTGCGCGTCCGTTTATGCGCCCCGCAATCAACTTGACCCGAGAGGCAATAAAGGCTCTGTTCGCAAAAAAAGAAAATGCTTGAACTGCTTGAAAAAATCGTCTCTACTCTCATCGCCGCCGCGCCGGTAGGTGGGGTCGTACCATCCACGAGTATCTTCACGGGTCCCGTAGACCTTGTTTTTGAGACTCAGGGCGAGCTTTTGTACCCGATGATTACCATTCACGTCGTCTCTGAGGTGCAAAGGAGCAACCCGCTCAATACCCGCGACACACAGATTCAGATAGATATTTTGAGCCGCAATAGCCAACTTGAGCTTGAAAATGTGTACGAGGGGCTTATTTCTGCCCTTTCCTATCTTTCTGGTAACCAAAGTACCGCTCACATCTTCTGGAGTCGTCTTGGCGGCGCGGTTGATGA
>Ga0316620_10001569_pt1 | contig 9978 bp, 10 predicted proteins | sample OWC_Aug_M1_C1_D5_FD_207651 | JGI IMG/M metagenome (GOLD analysis project Ga0316620, IMG submission 207651) | Wetland soil microbial communities from Old Woman Creek delta, Ohio, United States - OWC_Aug_M1_C1_D5_B | ecosystem: Environmental > Terrestrial > Soil > Wetlands | place: USA: Ohio...
GTTCGTCTTGCGTCATCCGAGGGCCTCGATGATCTGCGGCAATACGCGTGCGACACCCGCAAGGTCGGCGCCCGGCGCGAGCAGATCGATGTGCGGCGCCGCCGCCCGCATCCCGCGGCTCTCGGGACTGAAGCCCGGCTGGCTCAACAGCGGGTTGAGCCACACGATGCGCCGCGCCCGCCGCCGCAGCCTGGCGAGCGCCTCCGCCAGAACCTCCGGCTCACCGGTATCGTAGCCGTCGCTCACGATGATCACGCCCGTGCGTGAGTGCACCAGGCGCGCACCCGGGCCGCGGTTGAAGTCCCGCAGGCATTCGCCGATGCGCGTGCCCCCGCCCCAACCGACGGCGAGCACGTGCAGGCGCTCCTGCGCGCGCCACGGATCCGGGTCGCGCAGCGCCTCGCCCACGCCGGTGATGCGAGTGTGGAAAATGAAGCAATGCACGTCCGCCAGCTCACCGCACAGCGCGCGCGCGAGACGCAGGTAGAAGAAGCTGTAGAGGCTCATCGAACGGCTTACGTCGAGCAGCAGCACCAGGCGCGGGCGCACACGCCGGCGATCCTTCCATGCGAGTCGCAACGGTGTGCCGCCGTAGGCCACGCTGCGGCGTATCGTGCCTTGCAGGTCGAGCCGGCGGCCGTGTTCGCAGCGCGCTTCACGGCGCAATCGAACGTGCTTCAGGCGCCTGGCGAAACGACGCATCAGCGCCTCGACGTCGCGGGCGTGCTCGGCCCGGGTCAGGTCCCGAAAATCCCTCGACGCCAGAGCCTCCGTGCGGCTTGCACCGTGCCTGACGGGGTCGGCATCGCTATCACCGGCGGCCCCATGGCCCGCAGCGGCGACAGGCTCCGCCTCCGTGGCATCGTGCGGCGCGCCGCCGGCCGAGTTTTGCACCCCGGCGGGAGCGACGTTGCTGGCGACGAACAGCTTCTTGTTCGGCGGCAGGAACCAGGCGTCGAACAGGCCATCGAAGCGCCGCCATTCCTCGCCGCGGCCGCACAGCAGCGCCTTGAGGTTCCAGCGCAAGATCTGCCGATCGAGAATTCCGGTGCGCGCGACCGTCTCCAGTACATCCACCGCATCGGCGCCGCCGACAGCGTAGCCGTTGGCGCGCAGGAAGCCGGTGAAGCCGGCGAGACGCACCCGCAACGCGGCAGCGAGGTCCACGGCCGGGTTGGACGCAGGAGTCAACATGCGGCCGCGATACGCGCCACGACTTCCCGGGTAAACCCGGCACGGTCGTCGCGGGTCTTGATCAGGGCGCTCAAGGTCTCGAGGATGCGCTCGGCCCCGTCGTCGTCGATCACGGAAATTCCCATGCGCAGCAGCGCCGCCGTCCAGTCGAGCGTCTCGGCGACGCCCGGCCTCTTCTGCAGGTCCATGCGGCGCACGCTCTGCACGAACTGGACCACCTGGCGGGCCAGCTGGCCGGCCGCGTGCGGCAGCTTGATCTCGACGATTGCCAGTTCCTTCGCCGGATCGGGATACTCGATGTACTGGTACAGGCAGCGGCGGCGCAGCGCGTCGGAGAGTTCGCGCGTGCCGTTCGAGGTGATCACGACCAGCGGCCGCGTCACGGCGTGCACCGTGCCGAGCTCCGGTATCGACATCTGGAAGTCCGACAGCAGCTCGAGCAGGTAAGCTTCGAAGGCCTCGTCGGCACGGTCGATCTCGTCGATCAAGAGCACCGGCTGCGCCTCACAACTGATGGCCTCGAGCAGCGGGCGCTTGAGGAGATAGCGCTCCGAGAAGATGTCCTGCTCCTTGACAGTGGCCGGGCGCTCGTCGTGCTCGAGCAGCTTGATGGCGAGCAATTGCCGCTGGTAATTCCACTCGTACATCGCGGCGTGCACGTCCAGGCCTTCGTAGCACTGCAGGCGGATCAGCCGCGCGCCGCGCACCGCGGCGAGCGCCTTGGCGACCTCGGTCTTGCCGACGCCGGCGTCGCCCTCGAGCAGCAACGGACGGCCAAGGTCCAGCATCAGCAGGAGGGCCGCCGCGAGCGCGGGCTCCGCGACATAGCCGGCGTCCTTGAGCCGTGACTGCAGAGCGAGGATCTCGCGCATGCTTTCCATGGGGCGGCTCAAGCCGACTTCCGGGAAAAGAAGCGCCGCAACCAGTTCCGAAAGATGGCCCACGCGAGCGCCAGGACGTTCAGTTCCCTGGCGCCCGCCGCGGCGGTCGGCGCCGCCGACGCGCCCGCGCCGCTCCCTGGCGCCGCGCGTTGCGCCTGGAGCGCGCTCACTTGCGCGGCAAAGTTGTCCGCAAACTGCTGCAGGATCTGCTCGGCAACCGTGTTCATCATGCGCCCGCCGAAAGTCGCCGCCTTGCCGCTCACCGATACCTCGCTCGTGCCCGAGAGAGCGCACAGGCCGCCGGCGGCGGCATCGATCCGGGCCCTCAGACTCAGCGCGGCGGCGGAGGTACCGGTGCTGTCGGTGCCCTTGCCGAGCAAGCGCAGGCTGCGGGCGGCCGGGTCGACGTCCTGCAACTCCACTTCGCCGCGGAAGGACATCGTTGCCGGGCCGACCCGCGCGGTGACCGTTCCCTTGTACCGATTGGCCCCGAGCCGCTCGGTGATCTTCGCCCCGGGCATGCAGCCGGCCACCGCTTCGAGGTTCTGCAGGAACTCCCACGCGATCTCGGGCGAGCACGGCATGGGATATGTCTTTTCGATCTGGATCGTCATGCCGACCGCCCCGCTCGACGCCCTACCGTTTGTTGATACCGAGCGCCTTGCACTGTTGCCACACGCGATAGGCGGTGTGCGGCATGTCCATGTGCGTCACCCCTAGGTGCGCGAACGCGTCCACGACCGCATTCGAGAAGCACGGGATGCCGCCGACGTGGGGCGATTCGGCCACGCCCTTGGCGCCGATCGGATGGTGCGGCGACGGCGTGACCGTGTGATCGGTCTCCCAATGCGGCGTTTCCACCGCGGTCGGCAGGAAATAGTCCATCAAGCTGTTGCCGAGATGGTTGCCGTTCTCGTCGAACGGGATCGCCTGGCCAAACGCCACCGCAAAGGCTTCCGTCAGACCCCCATGGATCTGGCCTTCGATGATCATCGGGTTGATCCGCGTGCCGCAATCGTCCAGGGCGTAGAAGCGCCGGACCTTGGTCTCGCCCGTGAAACGGTCGATGTCGACGACGCAGACATACGCGCCGAACGGGTAGGTCAGGTTGGGCGGATCGTAGTATTCCGTGCCATCGAGCCCCGGCTCCATGCCGGCCGGCAGGTTGCCGGTGTGCGCGGTAAGTGCGATCTCCTTCATGGTCTTCGCCTGGGCCGGATTGCCCTTGACCTTGAACCGGTCGACTTCCCATTCCAGATCGCCCTCGCCGACCTCCAGCAGGTGCGCGGCAATCTTCTGCGCCTTGGCGCGGATCTTGCGAGCGGCGAGCGCCGCGGCGGCGCCGCCGACCGGAGTCGAGCGCGAGCCCCAGGTGCCTGCGCCGTAGGGCGCCTTGTCGGTATCGCCTTCCTCGATCTGCACGTCGTCGGAGGACAAACCGAGCTCGGTGGCGATGATCTGGGCGTAGGTGGTCGCGTGGCCCTGGCCCTGGCTCATCGTGCCGAGCCGGGCGATGGCGCTGCCGGTCGGATTGACCCGGATGTCGCAGCTGTCGAAGAGACCGATTCCCAGGATGTCGCAGACCTTCGTAGGCCCTGCGCCCACGATCTCGGTGAAGGTGCAGACGCCGATTCCCATCAACTCGCCCTTGGCCCGCTTTGCGGCCTGCTCGCGGCGCAGACCCTCGTAGTCCACTGCCTTCAGCACCTTGTCCAGCGCAACCTGGTAGTTGCCGCTATCGAGCGTCCATCCCAGACTCGTCGTATACGGGAACTTGTCCGCCTTGACGAAGTTGCGCCTGCGGATCTCGGCCTTGTCGATGCCGAGCTTCTGCGCCAGCACATCCACCATGCGCTCGATCAGGTACACGGCCTCGGTCACGCGCAGCGAACAGCGGTACGCGACACCGCCCGGCGCCTTGTTGGTATAGACCGCATCGACGCGGCAATAGGCCTTCGGAATATCGTAGGAACCGGTGCAGATGCTGAACAGGCCGGCCGGGAGCTTGGTGGCCGAGACGTGGGAATTGAACGCGCCGTGATCGGCGAGCGCCGTGAAGCGCAAGGCCTTGATGCGGCCGTCCTTGTCGGCCGCCAGTTCGCCGATGCCGTGATAGTCGCGTGCGAACCCGGTCGTCGAGATATTCTCGATGCGGGACTCGATCCACTTGATCGGCACGCCGGTCACGATCGACGCCACGATGGCGACGACGTAGCCCGGGTAGATCGGGACTTTGTTGCCGAAGCCCCCGCCGATGTCGCCGCCGACGATGCGGATCTTGCTCTCGGGGATGCCGGACAGCATCGCGACCACGGTGCGCACCAGGTGCGGCGCCTGCGACGTGATATAGACCGTCAACTGGCCGGTCACCTTGTCGAACGAGGCCACGCAGCCGCAGGTCTCCAGCGGACAGGGATGCACGCGAGGGTTCAGGATCTCTTCGCGCACGGTCACCGCGGCCGAAGCAAATACCGCGTCGGTACCCGCCTTGTCGCCCGCTTCCCACGTGAAGATGTGGTTGGGGTGGGTGCGCTTGCCGTGACCGACCTCGTCCTTGTCGGCGATGTCTTCGCGAATGATCGGGGCATCGGGCAGCAGGGCCTTGTGCGGGTCGACGATTGCGGGCAGCTCTTCGTACTCGACTTCCACCAGGTCCGCGCCATCCGCCGCGCTGTAGCGGTCGCTCGCGATCACCATCGCGACTTCCTGCATCTGGAAGCAGACCTTCTTGTCCGCGAGCACGGCCTGCACGTCGCCGCCGATCGTCGGCATCCAGTGCAGCTTGACCGGCTTCAGATCATCGGCCACCAGAACCGCGACGACGCCCGGCACCGCCAGGGCCTTCGTCTTGTCGATCGACTTGATGCGGGCATGGGCGTAGGGGCTGCGTACGATGGCGCCGAACAGCATGCCCGGGAGCTTGATGTCGTCGATATAGGTGCCCTTGCCGCGGATGAAGCGCGCGTCCTCCTTGCGCAGCCTGGAGCTGCCCACTCCCTGCAACTTGGCGTCGCGCTCGAGAGCATCGGATGAAGCAGCCATGGCGAAATCTCCGTTAGCAGGTGTGGGTCAGGTGCGCGCGGACGCGATCTTCTGTGCCGCGTACTGCACGGCCTTGACGATGTTCTGATAACCCGTGCAGCGGCACAGGTTCCCGGCCATCCAGTAGCGTATGTCCTCTTCCGAAGGGCTCGGGTTCTCGTTCAGCAGCCGGTAGGCGCGCGTGATCATCCCGGGCGTGCAGAATCCGCACTGCAGGCCGTGCTCCTTGGTAAAGCCTTCCTGCACCGCGTGCAGGACGCCACCCTGCTCGATACCCTCGACGGTCAGCAGCTCCGCGTCCTGGCATTGCACGGTGAGGACGGTGCAGGACTTGACTGACATGCCGTTCAAATCGACCGTGCACGCGCCGCAATGCGAGGTCTCGCAGCCGATGTGCGGACCGGTATGCTGGAGCCGCTCGCGCAGCGTGTGGATCAGCAGCTCGCGCGGTTCGACTACCACGTCGACCGCTTTGCCGTTCAGCTTGAACGACACCGTTTGTTTCCTGGCCATGTCGTGGTCCTTCCCTTTCAGTTATTGTCTGGCGCGCAGGAGGGCCGTGCGCAACGCCCGCTGGGTCATCTCTCCGGCCATGGCCGTCTTGTATTCCGCATCGCCGCGCTGATCCGGCGCCGGATCACAAATGCTCATCGCGAGCCGGGCGGCCTCGGCGATCGAAGCGTCATTCAGGAGCTTGCCGCGCAGCGAGTCCTCCGCCGCACGCGCCTTCAGCGGAGTGGCCCCGACGTTCGTCAGCGCAATCGCCACCTCCTGAACCTTGTCGCCCTGCATGCGCAGCATGACGGCCGCCGCCGCGGTCGCGAAGTCCCCGACCTTGCGCTTGAGCTTCGCGTAGCAGTAGCCCGTATTCGGCGCAGGCACGGGAATGCGTATTTCCGTCATCATCTCCTCGGGCTGGAGGAGCGTCGCGTAGCTGCCGACGAAGAAACCGTCCGCCGGGACAACGCGCTCCCCCGACGATGCCCGCAGGACGAACGACGCGCCCAACACCAGCATCAGCGCGGGGTGATCGTTGCCCGGATCGCCGTGGGAGATATCGCCGCCGATCGTGCCGCGGTAGCGCACCTGAGGATCGGCGATCAGGCGTGTGGCCTCGACCAGCAATGGGCACCTGTCCTTGAGCAGTTTCGACCAGATGATCTCGTTGTGCGTCGTCATCGCGCCGATGCGCAGCGTGCCGGCGTCTTCGCGGATGCCCTTGAGCTCGCGAATGCGGCCGAGGTCGATCAGATGACCCGGCTGCGCGAAACGCATCTTCATCATCGGCAACAGGCTGTGGCCGCCCGCCAGGAGCTTGGCCTCATCGCCGAACTGCTTGAGCAAGCCGAGCGCGTCCGGGATGGTCTGCGGCGCGTGATATTCGAATTCGCGGGGAATCATGCGGCGTTCCTCCAGGCTAGACCGGGTGGCGGGCGCGCTGCGCGCGGCCGACGCCTGTGTTATTCGATGGCTTCCAGCACGGCCGGCAGCTGCAGCCGCAGGCCAATGCGTCGTTCGAGTGCCTGCACATCCTCAAGGGTGTCCAGGTCCGTGACAAACCGCGTATTGGTGGTCTCGTACGCATGCACGAGCTCCGGGTGGTGCTCGATGAGGTGGCGGCAACCGAGGTTCGTGTCGCTCTCGAGAATTTGCTCGAGCGCCAGCTCGTCGAGCAGGATCGGGTTGCCCCGGCGGCCGCCCACGACCGGCACCACGACATGGCCCGCGGGACGCTTCTTGAATGCCCCGATCAACTCCGTCAGGTCGCCCGCCGCGATCAACGGCAGGTCCGAGGGCATGACGAACACCGCGTCGAAGCGGCCGTTGAGCGCGGCGAGCCCAACGCGGACCGACGATTGCTGTCCCCCGGCGTACGCTTCGTTATGCGCCAGCGTCAGAGAAAAGCTCTGCACCTGCGCCTCGACCGCGCAGCGGGAGTGGCCGGTCACGACGACAACCTCGTCGACGCCGGCACCGCTGAGGGCGACCAGCTGCCGTGTGACGAGCGGTACGCCCTGAAGGCGGATCAGGGGCTTCGCGACTCCGCCCATGCGCCGGCCTTCGCCGGCCGCCAGCAGCACCGCGCCGATGCGCAGCCGCGGGTACAGCCCCCCGCCTTGTTTAAGCAAGCATCCCATCGTTCCTGATTCCGTGGGCCGGCGTTGTGAGGCGCGAGATACTCTGTCACGCCCGCGATCAATAGACAACGAGCCGGCCCAGTGGACCCCGCCCGATCATGAAACTCGTGGCCAGGGGCGGAGGTTTCGCGCCCTCTCGCCGCGACGGTATTTGATGGCACAATCCCCTTAACCCTCTATCCATGAGTCATATGAAGAAACGAGGGCTTACACCCGAGGAGCACGCGAGCGATGGCAAAGGACAACAGGATTACGCTCTACGATCTGGTGCTGGCGAGCGGCTGCACCATCAGCCCGTTCGTATGGCGCACCAAGTACGCGCTGAAGCACAAGGGTTTCGACATCGATCTGGTACCGAACGGCTTCACCGGAATCAGCGACCTGACCAAGGGCTTTTCCGACCGCCTGCCGGTGATCGTCGATGACGGTCACTGGGTGAAGGACAGCTGGGCGATCGCCGAGTACCTGGACGAGAAATACCCCGACCGGCCGATGCTCTTCTTCGGCGACAGCCACAAGATCCTGACAAAGTTCATCGACTCCTGGCTCTGGGCCACGGCGATCCGCCCCTGGTTTACCTGTTACATCAAGGACTATCACGACCTCTCGCGCCCGGAGGATCACTACTACGTGCGCACGAGCCGCGAGAAGCTATTCCTTGGCGGCAAGACCATCGAGCAGGCGTCGGCCGGCCGCGAGGAGCGACTGCCGCTGGTGCCGCCGCTGCTCGAACCGCTGCGCGTGCTGCTCAAGGATACGCCGTGGCTCGGCGGCAAGGCGCCGAACTATTCGGACTATTGCATCCTCGCGGTGTTCCTGTGGACGGGCTCGGTGGCGACCATTCCGCCGCTGCACGCGGACGATCCGCTGAAGGAATACATCGATCGCGGATTCGATCTCTACGGCGGACTCGGCCGCCACCCCGGAATGCACAATCTGTTCGGGCTGCCGAAGCCCGCAACGCAGGAGAAGCCGGCATGAAAGACGTTGCAGGAAAGACCGCCTTCGTGACTGGCGGCGCGAGCGGGATGGGCCTGGGCATGGCCAAGGCCTTTGCGGCAGCCGGAATGAAGGTGGTTATTGCTGATGTGCGCCAGGAAGCGCTGGACCAGGCGCTGGCCGGCTTCGGTGCCACCAAGGGCGTCCACGCCATCCGCCTGGACGTGACCGATCGGGCGCGCTGGGCGGCCGCGGCCGACGAGGCCGAGCGCGTCTTCGGCAAGGTTCATGTCCTCGTGGCCAACGCCGGCGTCGGCGTCCTCGGCCCGATGCAGACGGCAACCTACAAGGACTGGGACTTCTGCCTGGGCGTCAATGTCGGCGGTGTCGTCAACGCCCTCGTCACGCTCTTGCCGCGCATGCTGGCGCATGGCGAGGAGGGACACGTCGTCGCCACTTCCTCCACCGGCGGCTTTTCCGCCGTCGGCGGCGCGGGCCTGTACTGCACCAGCAAGTTCGCGGTCGCAGGCATGATGGAGTCGCTCGCCACCGACCTGAAGGGTACGCCGATCGGCGCCTCCGTCTTCTTCCCCGGGCCTGTGCAGACCAGCCTCGGCATGACCACCAACGAGACGCGCCCGGCGCACCTGCGCAACGAGCCGGGCGAGGCGCCGCCGCTCGTGGGGCAGGGCCGCGGACCGCGCCCGCAGTTCGATCCGAACATCTTCATGTCGCCCGAGGAAGTCGGCCGGCGCGTGCTGCGCGCCATCCGGCGCGGCGACCTGTTCATCATGAGCCATCCGGAATTCCGCGACGGCATCGTCGCGAGGAACGAGGCGCTGCTGCGCGCCATTCCGGACGAGCCACCGAACCGCGCGCGGCACGAGGTCATCAAGCAGTTCGGAACGCTCTGCTACAACCCGATCTACGACGGCCAGCAGCGCGTGCCGGCGGAGCATTGAGCGGGGAGGAATCGTGAGCGAGACTCTGCTGGATTTCACCGGTAAGTCGGTCCTCGTTACTGGCGGGGCCACGGGTATCGGGCGCGCCGTCGCGCTCGCGTTCGGGCGACAGGGCGGCGAGGTCGCCGTCGGCGACTCCGACCCGCGCGGCCAGGAGACCGCCGACCGGATCATCGCCGCAGGCGGCACCGCCTTCTACCGGCGAACCGACGTGCGCAAAGCGGAAGAAGTGGCGGCGCTGGTCGACGCGACGGTGGCGCGGTTCGAAGGCCTGCACTGCGCATTCAACAACGCAGGAATCCTGCCGGCGACGCTGCCACTCGCCGAAATGCCGGACACGGCGTTTGACGACGTCATCGCGGTGGATCTGCTCGGCGTCTTCCTGTGCATGAAATACGAGATACGCCACATGCTGCGCGCGGGCGGGGGCGCGATCGTCAACACGGCCTCGATCGCAGGTCTGGTGGCGGATCCGGGCATGGCGCCGTATGTCGCCGCAAAGCACGGAGTCATCGGGCTCACGAAGGCGGGTGCGATCGACTACGCGCGCCAGAACATCCGCATCAATGCGATCGCACCGGGCCTCGTGCACACCCCGATGACGCAGCGTTGGCTCGACGACCCTGCCTACCGTGAGGTGATGCTCGCGCATTCGCCCGTGGGCCGCGCAGCGCGGCCGGAGGAAATCGTCGGCATCGTGCTGTACCTGTGCTCCGATCTCGCGAGCTTTGCCACCGGACAAACCTTCGTTGTCGACGGGGCGCAGACCGCGCACTGAGCGGGCCGAATGACCGGGGAGACCAACGTGAACGCCAATCGAGT